>OBUV01000015.1_pt1 | contig 189308 bp, 164 predicted proteins | sample 1475971 | NCBI WGS metagenome assembly OBUV01 (sample SAMEA2579962, study PRJEB22360) | human gut metagenome | biome: human gut; feature: human-associated habitat; material: faeces | place: Denmark | collected 2008/2010
CGCGAACCGGTGTTTGCCGGGGAGAAAAAGAAACGGAAGAACCCCGCCGTTTCTCCGGTGGGGAAAAAGCACGGCTGGTGCTGGCGCTGATCGTCTGGCAGCGTCCGAATCTGCTGCTGCTCGACGAACCGACCAACCACCTTGACCTCGACATGCGCCAGGCACTAACCGAAGCGTTGATCGAGTTTGAAGGCGCGCTGGTTGTCGTTTCGCACGACCGTCACTTACTGCGTTCCACCACTGACGATCTCTATCTGGTTCACGATCGTAAAGTCGAACCGTTCGATGGCGATCTGGAGGATTATCAACAGTGGTTGAGCGACGTTCAGAAGCAGGAAAACCAATCTGACGAAGCGCCGAAAGAAAACGCTAACAGCGCCCAGGCACGTAAAGATCAGAAGCGTCGGGAAGCAGAGCTGCGTGCGCAAACCCAGCCGCTACGTAAAGAAATCGCCCGTCTGGAAAAAGAGATGGAAAAGCTGAATGCACAACTGGCACAGGCAGAAGAAAAATTGGGCGACAGCGAGCTATACGACCAGAGCCGTAAAGCAGAACTGACCGCTTGTCTGCAACAGCAAGCCAGCGCCAAATCCGGGCTGGAAGAGTGCGAAATGGCATGGCTGGAAGCCCAGGAGCAACTGGAACAAATGCTGCTGGAAGGCCAAAGCAACTAATGGCGCAAGTAACGACGACCGATCTTAACGACGCCAGCAGTAGTGCTGAATTCACCCCCATGCGCGGCTTCAGTAATTGCCATTTGCAAACCATGCTACCGCGTCTGTTTCGTCGTCAGGTGAAATTCACCCCACACTGGCAGCGGCTGGAATTGCCTGACGGTGATTTTGTCGATCTCGCGTGGAGTGAAGATCCCACACAAGCGCAACATAAACCGCGTCTGGTGGTTTTTCATGGTCTCGAAGGCAGTCTGAATAGCCCTTACGCACATGGTCTGGTCGAGGCAGCGCAAAAGCGTGGTTGGCTTGGCGTAGTGATGCATTTTCGCGGTTGTAGCGGTGAACCAAACCGGATGCACCGCATTTATCACTCTGGTGAGACGGAAGATGCCAGTTGGTTTTTACGCTGGCTACAACGCGAATTTGGTCATGCGCCAACGGCTGCCGTGGGCTATTCGCTTGGCGGTAATATGCTGGCTTGTCTGCTGGCTAAAGAAGGCAATGACGTCCCGATTGAGGCGGCGGTAATTGTCTCCGCGCCGTTTATGCTGGAAGCCTGTAGCTATCACATGGATAAAGGCTTCTCCCGCGTTTATCAGCGTTACCTGGTGAATCTGTTAAAAGCCAATGCAGCGCGTAAACTGAAGGCGTACCCCGGAACACTGCCGATAGATCTCTCGCAGTTGAAATCGGTGCGCCGCATCCGCGAATTTGACGATCTGATCACCGCCAAAATTCACGGCTATGCCGACGCCATCGACTATTATCGTCAGTGTAGCGCCATGCCGCTGCTCAATCGGATCGCCAAACCGACGCTAATTATTCATGCCAAAGACGATCCGTTTATGGATCATCAGGTGATCCCTAAACCGGAAAATTTACCCACGCAGGTGGAGTATCAACTGACCGAACATGGCGGTCACGTTGGCTTCATTAGCGGTACGTTACTCCACCCGCAAATGTGGCTTGAGTCACGCATTCCTGACTGGTTATCAATGTATCTGGAGGCGAAATCATGTTGATTCCCTGGCAAGACCTCTCCCCCGAAACGCTGGAAAATTTAATTGAAAGTTTTGTGTTACGCGAAGGCACAGATTATGGTGAACATGAGCGTACACTTGAACAGAAAACCGCCGACGTCAAACGCCAGCTACAATGCGGAGAAGCGGTGCTGGTATGGTCGGAGCTGCACGAAACGGTCAATATCATGCCGCGTAGTCAGTTTCGCGAATAACCTGCAACCGTCGGCGGACAAGATAATAATGATAGCCAGGTCATGGAGTTACTATGTCTGCCAAACATCCGGTCATTGCAGTAACAGGATCCAGCGGCGCGGGGACCACCACCACCAGCCTCGCGTTTCGTAAAATATTCGCGCAGTTAAATCTGCATGCAGCCGAGGTGGAAGGCGACAGTTTTCACCGTTACACCCGCCCGGAAATGGACATGGCGATCCGCAAAGCGCGCGATGCCGGGCGGCATATCAGCTACTTCGGTCCCGAGGCCAACGACTTCGGCCTGCTGGAACAAACCTTCACTGAATACGGGCTGAGCGGCAAAGGCCAGTCGCGCAAATATCTGCACACCTACGATGAAGCCGTGCCGTGGAACCAGGTGCCCGGTACGTTTACCCCGTGGCAGGCGCTGCCAGAACCGACCGATGTGCTGTTTTATGAAGGATTGCACGGCGGCGTGGTTACGCCACAACATAACGTCGCGCAGCATGTAGATTTATTGGTTGGGGTCGTGCCTATCGTTAACCTGGAGTGGATTCAAAAACTCATCCGCGATACTGGCGAGCGCGGACACTCACGAGAAGCAGTGATGGACTCGGTAGTGCGCTCAATGGAAGACTATATCAACTACATCACGCCGCAGTTTTCCCGCACTCATATCAACTTCCAGCGCGTCCCCACTGTTGACACGTCTAACCCTTTCGCTGCAAAAGGCATCCCGTCGTTGGATGAAAGTTTTGTGGTGATTCATTTTCGTAATCTGGAAGGGATCGATTTCCCCTGGCTGCTGGCGATGTTACAAGGCTCATTCATTTCCCACATCAATACGTTAGTGGTGCCGGGAGGTAAAATGGGTCTGGCAATGGAGTTAATTATGCTGCCGCTGGTACAACGACTGATGGAAGGGAAGAAAATCGAGTAAATGTTCTTATATGCCGGATAAAATAATATCCGGCATCATATTTTAATCATTAAATCACGCGGCTATCACTTCATAGGAGTGGGTAATATTCACGGCTTTCTCTAGCATCAGCGCTACCGAACAATACTTCTCGGCAGAGAGATCCACCGCTCGCGAAACCGCCGCGTCCTTCAGGTCGCGACCTGTGACGATAAAATGCAAATTGATGTGCGTAAACAGGCGCGGTGCCTCTTCGCGGCGTTCAGAGGTTAATTTTACTTCACAATCGACCACATCCTGACGCCCTTTTTGCAGGATAGAAACCACATCAATGGCGCTGCAACCGCCTGCCGCCATCAACACCATTTCCATCGGACTTGGCGCTTTATCGCCAGAATTACCGTCCATTAAAATCTGGTGACCCGAGGCTGACTCGCCCAAAAAAGTTAACCCTTCGACCCACTTCACACGCGCTTGCATAATCGGAACTCCATTGCGTCAATTTTCCTGACAGAGTACGCGTACTGACCAAATCGCGCAACGGAAGGCGACCTGGGTCATGCTGAAGCGAGACACCAGGAGACACAACGCGAAAGCTATGCTAAAACAGTCAGGATGCTACAGTAATACATTGATGTACTGCATGTATGTAAAGGACGTCACATTACCGTGCAGTTCAGTTGATAGCCCCTTCCCAGGTAGCGGGAAGCACATTTCGGCAATCCAGAGACAGCGGCGTTTTCTGGCTCTGGAGAAAGCTTATAACAGAGGATAACCGCGCATGGTGCTTGGCAAACCGCAAACAGACCCGACTCTCGAATGGTTCTTGTCTCATTGCCACATTCATAAGTACCCATCCAAGAGCACGCTTATTCACCAGGGTGAAAAAGCGGAAACGCTGTATTACATCGTTAAAGGCTCTGTGGCAGTGCTGATTAAAGACGAGGAGGGTAAAGAAATGATCCTCTCCTATCTGAATCAGGGTGATTTTATTGGCGAATTGGGCCTGTTTGAAGAAGGCCAGGAACGTAGCGCATGGGTACGTGCGAAAACCGCCTGTGAAGTAGCTGAGATTTCCTACAAAAAATTCCGTCAATTAATTCAGGTGAACCCGGATATTCTGATGCGTCTCTCCGCACAGATGGCGCGTCGTCTGCAAGTCACTTCAGAGAAAGTGGGCAACCTGGCATTCCTCGACGTTACAGGTCGTATTGCACAGACACTGCTGAATCTGGCGAAACAACCCGATGCCATGACTCACCCGGACGGTATGCAAATCAAAATTACCCGTCAGGAAATCGGTCAGATTGTTGGCTGTTCTCGTGAAACCGTGGGACGTATTCTGAAGATGCTGGAAGATCAGAACCTGATCTCTGCACACGGAAAAACCATCGTCGTTTACGGCACCCGTTGATCCCATCGGAGTGGCGCGTTACCTGGTAGCGCGCCGTTTTGTTTAAGCCGATGTGGCGCAGACTGATTTATCATCCCGACATCAACTACGCACTACGACAAACACTGGTGCTATGTTTGCCCGTGGCCGTTGGTCTATTGCTTGGCGAATTAAGACTCGGGCTGCTCTTTTCTCTCGTCCCCGCCTGTTGCAATATTGCGGGGCTTGATACTCCTCATAAGCGTTTTTTCAAACGCTTAATCATTGGTGCGTCGCTGTTTGCCACTTGTAGCTTGCTAACGCAACTGCTGCTGGAAAAAGATATCCCCCTACCCTTTCTGCTGACGGGGTTAACGTTGATACTTGGCGTCACTGCTGAGTTAGGGCCATTGCATGCAAAATTACTTCCCGCATCGCTACTCGCCGCCATTTTTACCCTCAGTCTGGCGGGATATATGCCGGTCTGGGAACCGTTGCTTATCTACGCGTTAGGCACGCTCTGGTATGGACTGTTTAACTGGTTCTGGTTCTGGCTCTGGCGTGAGCAACCGTTACGCGAGTCGCTTAGCCTGCTGTACCGTGAACTGGCGGATTACTGTGAAGCCAAATACAGCCTGCTTACTCAGCACACCGATCCCGAAAATGCTCTGCCACCATTGTTGGTGCGTCAGCAAAAAGCGGTCGATTTAATTACCCAGTGCTATCAGCAAATGCATATGCTTTCCGCGCAAAATAATACGGACTACAAGCGGATGCTGCGTATTTTCCAGGAGGCGCTGGACTTACAGGAACATATCTCGGTCAGTTTGCATCAGCCGGAAGAGGTGCAAAAGCTGGTCGAGCGGAGCCATGCGGAGGAAGTTATCCGCTGGAATGCACAAACTGTCGCCGCCCGCCTGCGCGTGCTGGCTGATGACATTCTTTATCATCGCCTGCCGACACGTTTTACGATGGATAAGCAAATTGGCGCGCTGGAAAAAATCGCCCGCCAGCATCCGGATAACCCCGTGGGACAATTTTGCTACTGGCACTTTAGTCGCATCGCCCGCGTGCTACGAACGCAAAAACCACTTTATGCCCGCGATCTGCTGGCAGATAAACAGCGGCGAATGCCGTTACTCCCGGCGCTGAAAAGCTATCTTTCCCTGAAATCGCCAGCGCTGCGTAATGCCGGACGATTGAGTGTGATGCTAAGTGTTGCCAGCCTGATGGGCACCGCGCTGCATTTGCCGAAATCCTATTGGATATTAATGACGGTATTATTGGTGACGCAAAATGGTTATGGCGCTACTCGCCTGCGGATTGTGAATCGTTCTGTGGGAACCGTGGTCGGGTTAATCATTGCGGGTGTTGCGCTGCACTTTAAAATTCCCGAAGGTTACACCCTGACATTGATGCTGATTACCACGCTCGCCAGCTATCTGATATTGCGTAAGAACTACGGCTGGGCGACGGTCGGTTTTACCATTACCGCTGTGTATACCCTGCAACTGCTGTGGCTGAATGGTGAGCAATACATCATCCCACGCCTCATTGATACCATCATCGGCTGTCTGATTGCCTTCGGTGGCACGGTATGGCTGTGGCCGCAGTGGCAGAGTGGTTTACTGCGCAAGAACGCCCATGACGCCTTAGAAACTTACCAGGAAGCTATTCGTCTGATCCTCAGTAAAGATCCGCAACCCACGCCACTTGCCTGGCAGCGAATGCGGGTGAATCAGGCGCATAACACCCTGTATAACTCGCTGAATCAGGCGATGCAGGAACCGGCGTTTAACAGCCATTATCTGGCAGACATGAAACTGTGGGTAACACATAGTCAGTTTATTGTTGAACATATCAATGCCATGACCACACTGGCGCGGGAACACCGGTCATTGCCGCCGGAACTGGCGCAGGAGTACTTGCAGTCTTGTGAAATCGCCATTCAGCGTTGTCAGCAACGACTGGAATATGATGAACCGGGTAGTTCTGGTGACGCCAATATCATCGACTCGCCAGAGATGCTGCCACACGAAGGTGCGTCCGGCACGCTGGAGCAGCATTTACAACGCGTTATTGGCCATCTGAATACGATGCACACCATTTCAGCAATGGCCTGGCGGCAGCGACCACACCACGGGATTTGGTTGAGTCGCAAGTTGCGGGATTCGAAGGCGTAATTTATTCATCGCCAGAACAAAATCGAGGGTCAGATAAGGCACATACGCCGTATCCGACGCCCTTTGCCTGGTGCGACGCTTACCGCGTCTTATCAGGCTTACTCCCGTTTTACGCCGCAATCACCTTCGCCACTGCGCGGGCAAAACGCTGCATCCCTTCGTCGATATCCGCATCTTCCACCACCAGCGACGGCGCAAAACGCACCACATCTGGTCCGGCGTTCAGCACCATTACACCTGCATCCGCACCCGCATAAAGGAAATCACGCGCCTTACCTTTGTATTGTGGTTTCAACTCCGCACCAATCAACAGCCCCATGCCGCGAATATCGCTAAACACATCGTACTGCTGATCAATCTTCTGCAAATGCTCAACAAAACGCTGACGTTTCGCCTGAATGCCTTCCAGCACGACCGGCGTATTGATGATATCAAACGCCGCCCCAGCGACCGCACAGGCTAGTGGATTACCACCGTAGGTGGAACCGTGCGAACCAGGATGAAACGCAGACGCAATCTCCGCCGTGGTCAGCATGGTGCTAATCGGGAAACCACCGCCTAACGCTTTGGCGGAGGTCAGAATATCCGGCGTCACGCCGTAGTGCATATAGGCAAATAAATCGCCTGTCCGCCCCATCCCGCACTGCACTTCATCAAATACCAGCAATGCCTGATGTTGATCGCACAGTTCACGCAAGCCCTGCAGAAACTCCGGCGTCGCAGCCGTCACGCCGCCCTCGCCCTGAATCGGCTCAACAACCACTGCGCAGGTATGATCATCCATCACTGCTTTCACCGCGTGGAGATCGTTAAAGGGAACATGAATAATGTCTGCCGGTTTTGGCCCAAAGCCGTCAGAATATTTCGGCTGGCCGCCCACCGAGACGGTAAACAATGATCGGCCATGAAAGGCGTTATGGAAGGCAATAATTTTGGTTTTGAACGGGCTATGGCGCACACAAGCGTAATGACGTGCCAGTTTAAAGGCAGTTTCGTTGGCTTCCGTCCCGGAGTTCATAAACACCACTCGTTCGGCAAAGGTCGCCTCAATCAGTTTACGCCCAAGACGTAATGCTGGTTCATTGGTGAAAACGTTGCTGATATGCCACAAGGTTTCGCCCTGGGTTTTTAACGCTTCCACCAGCGCCGGATGGCAATGACCTAACGCCGTAACCGCAATCCCCCCCGCGAAATCGACATACTCCTTACCCTGTTGATCCCAGATTCGGCTACCCTGGCCTTTTACCGGAATAAACTCTGCCGGTGCATAAATCGGCAGAATCACTTCATCGAAAGTCGCGCGTGTAATTGCTGTTTGTTCAGTTGCCATCTCATGATCACCCTGTTACGCATAAATCATTATGAAATTATAATCACAAAATATGCATAAAAAATCATTAAATGGCAACCAGAAATCAGCGATGCAGGAAATTAGCCAGCAACTGATGCCCCTGTTCGCTAAGAATACTTTCCGGATGAAATTGCACCCCTTCGAGATCCCACTGGCGATGGCGAATCCCCATAATCTCGTGGGTCTCGCTCCAGGCGGTCACTTCAAAACACTCCGGCAGCGAGTCGGGGTCCACCACCAGTGAATGGTAGCGCGTCACGGTTAATGGATTTGCCAGCCCCTGAAATACGCCTTCGCCGTTATGCGTAATGGGTGAGGTTTTGCCGTGCATTACCTTTGCGGCGCGTACCACTTTAGCGCCGAAAACCTGCGCCATCGCCTGATGCCCCAGGCAAACGCCAAGAATCGGCAACCGTCCGGCATAGTGACGAATAACCTCAAGGGAAATCCCGGCTTCATCTGGCGTACAGGGTCCAGGCGATATGACAATTTTCTGCGGTTTAAGGGCGTCAATATCCGTCAGCGTCAACGCATCGTTGCGCTTAACCAGCACATCCGTCCCCAGTTCACAAAAATACTGGTAGAGGTTCCAGGTGAAAGAATCGTAGTTATCAATAAGCAGGATCATGGCGGCTCCGGTACGAAAGAACCGCGCTATTTTACTCAGATTCCCCGGCTTCGCTTACCACTTTGCTAAATATCGTCTTCAGCGCAGAGAGATCGCCCATTGCCCCGCTCTGATTAGCCTGATTCCACACCTCTTTTTCGATGCCCTGCCAGCTCAATTGATAGCCAGCATGAATCGCCAGTTGTTCGAAGAAGATACGCTGCGCAAGGCCACTTCCCGCGCGGAATGGGTGCAGGACGTTGATTTCACAATAGTAGTGTGCCAGCCGCTCAACGAACTTCTCTTTCTCAAGGCCGACCAGATAACCTTCTTCCTCCAGATCCTGCATCAGGGCATTGCCCTCTTTTTCGATATAGGCAAAGTGGCAGAATGGTGTATCTCCTTGATAAATGTCAACTTCGCGTAATTGGCCCGCCCAGTCGAAAATATCCTGATAAAGCTGGCGATGAATAGCACGCAAATGGGGTAAACCGCGCATCAGCGGACCAAGCTCAATGGTCGCGGCGCGCAGCGCCGTCATTTCGTAAGCGGCCTGCTCCAGTCGCTGCTGTTGGCGGATATCCAGTCGGTTACGCATGATGTCGAGGCCAGGATAAAGATACGGGTCGCGCCCTTCTCCGAACTTATCGCTCATAGTGCCTCCTTAGCTCTTCAAGGCGCACCAAAGCCTCAGCGGCAGTAAGCGTCACCAAGGGGCTCTCGACACCTTCGAGACGGCGGCTGGCCTGGAAATTACGATTACGCTGAAGTTCCCAAAGACGGGACTTTTGCTTATCGGTGAGTTTCTTCACTTGATGCCTCCCTGAACGTGTCCGTTTGCCACAAGTATAAGCGGCAAATGCAGGTTACGCCGGGAGAGCAGATGCGCGGACAATATTGCCCGCGCGAGAAATCGTTACGGCAGGACTTTAGCGGAAAGGATAACGACCGGCTTTGACGGCACATTCTGGTATGGACCAACATCATGAGTCGGCACCTGGGAAATCTTGTCTGCGACATCCATCCCTTTTACCACTTTACCAAAGACGGCGTAGCCGAAATCACGCTGGCCGTGGTCAAGGAAGGCGTTATCGGCAACGTTAATAAAAAACTGGCTGGTTGCGCTGTCTTTATCAGCAGTACGCGCCATAGCAATCGTGCCGCGCGTGTTGCGCAGACCGTTATCAGCTTCATTTTTGATCGGCGGATTCGGTTTTTTCTGCTGCATCTGCTCGGTGAAACCGCCGCCCTGAATCATAAAGCCCGGGATCACCCGGTGAAAAGTGGTGTTGTTATAAAAACCGCTGTTCACATAATCGACAAAGTTTTGCACTGATACCGGTGCTTTCTGGCTATCCAGCTCCAGTTCGATATTACCAGCAGAGGTTGTTAACAATACGTGCGGGTCCCCTTTCGCTGCCATTGCTACAGGTGAGAGAGCAGAAAGAGCGAAAACAGCTACAAAAGCTGCCAGGGTCGATTTGAACATGAGATTTCCTTAACAGAGCAGAAAAAAAGCAAGTGAAGAGATTCTAAATAGCCTTCAATGACAAGGCCATTCCTTTACCTAATTTTACGTACTTGAAATATATGTAACCTGATGATCACTTATATTCCGTGATCAGAATCACTTTAAATATTGCAAATTAGCAACCGTTTGCAATTAGATATTTAATCAGATCACAAAATCACCTAAAATCGCCCGCTCGCGGCATACCCACTATGCCATTTTCTCTTTCAACGCAGGCCAATCATGACTAACAGCAATCGCATTAAGCTCACATGGATTAGCTTTCTTTCCTACGCACTCACCGGTGCGTTGGTTATTGTCACCGGGATGGTGATGGGGAATATTGCAGATTATTTCCATCTGCCCGTTTCCAGTATGAGTAACACCTTCACCTTCCTCAATGCCGGAATTTTAATCTCTATCTTCCTCAACGCCTGGCTGATGGAAATCGTCCCGCTGAAAACGCAGTTACGTTTTGGCTTTCTCCTGATGGTGCTGGCGGTTGCTGGTTTGATGTTCAGCCACAGTCTGGCGTTGTTCTCGGCGGCGATGTTCATCCTCGGGGTGGTCAGTGGTATCACCATGTCGATTGGTACGTTCCTGGTTACACAAATGTATGAAGGGCGTCAGCGCGGTTCTCGCTTGCTGTTTACCGACTCCTTCTTCAGTATGGCCGGGATGATTTTCCCGATGATCGCGGCATTTTTGCTGGCACGTAGCATTGAGTGGTACTGGGTTTATGCCTGCATCGGGCTGGTGTACGTCGCTATTTTTATTCTGACCTTCGGCTGTGAGTTCCCGGCACTGGGCAAACATGCGCCAAAAAATGACGTTCCGGTAGTGAAAGAAAAATGGGGAATTGGCGTGCTGTTTCTCTCCATTGCGGCGCTGTGCTACATCCTCGGTCAGTTAGGTTTTATCTCCTGGGTGCCGGAGTACGCCAAAGGTCTGGGCATGAGCCTGAACGACGCAGGAACGCTGGTAAGCAACTTCTGGATGTCGTACATGGTCGGCATGTGGGCCTTCAGCTTTATTCTGCGTTTCTTTGACCTGCAACGTATTCTGACCGTGCTGGCAGGACTGGCCGCGATTCTGATGTATGTCTTTAACACTGGAACACCGGCACATATGGCGTGGTCTATTCTCGCTCTGGGCTTCTTCTCCAGCGCGATCTATACCACCATCATCACCCTGGGTTCACAGCAAACCAAAGTGCCGTCCCCAAAACTGGTTAACTTCGTCCTCACCTGCGGAACCATCGGCACCATGCTGACCTTTGTGGTTACTGGCCCGATTGTAGAGCATAGCGGTCCACAGGCGGCGCTGCTCACTGCAAATGGTCTGTACGCTGTGGTATTCGTGATGTGCTTCCTGCTGGGTTTTGTCAGCCGTCACCGTCAGCATAACACCCTGACCTCTCATTAATTGCCAATATCGGGCGGCGCTTTCGTCGTCCGGTTTTTTCCTCTCTTCCCCTCAACCTATCCTCATATCTTTAAACTCTCTTATTTTGTCTACTTTTTGCACACACACGAAATGTCAGACAATTCCGTAACTTAAGAATATTTATACAAATCAGTAATATACTCCTTAAGAGGTATATAAAGGTGAATTTGATTTGCATCAATAAGTGGGGTTGCTGAATCGTTAAGGTAGGCGGTAATAGAAAAGAAATCGAGGCAAAAATGAGCAAAGTCAGACTCGCAATTATCGGTAACGGTATGGTCGGCCATCGCTTTATCGAAGATCTTCTTGATAAATCTGATGCGGCCAACTTTGATATTACCGTTTTCTGTGAAGAACCGCGCATCGCTTATGACCGCGTACACCTCTCGTCTTACTTCTCTCACCACACTGCCGAAGAGCTGTCGCTGGTGCGCGAAGGCTTTTATGAGAAACACGGCATTAAAGTTCTGGTCGGTGAGCGCGCGATTACCATCAACCGTCAGGAGAAGGTGATCCACTCCAGCGCCGGACGTACCGTTTATTATGACAAGCTGATCATGGCGACCGGTTCCTACCCGTGGATCCCGCCGATCAAAGGTTCTGATACCCAGGACTGTTTTGTCTATCGCACCATTGAAGACCTCAACGCCATTGAATCCTGCGCCCGTCGCAGCAAGCGCGGTGCCGTTGTTGGTGGCGGCCTGTTAGGTCTGGAAGCCGCTGGCGCGCTGAAAAACTTAGGCATTGAAACCCACGTTATCGAATTTGCCCCTATGCTGATGGCGGAACAGCTTGATCAGATGGGCGGCGAACAGCTTCGTCGCAAAATCGAAAGCATGGGCGTGCGCGTTCACACCAGCAAAAACACCCTCGAAATTGTGCAGGAAGGTGTCGAAGCACGTAAAACCATGCGTTTTGCCGACGGTAGCGAGCTGGAAGTTGACTTTATTGTCTTCTCTACCGGTATCCGTCCGCGCGATAAGCTGGCGACTCAGTGTGGCCTGGACGTGGCTCCGCGTGGGGGTATCGTTATTAACGATTCCTGCCAGACTTCCGATCCGGATATCTACGCCATCGGTGAATGCGCAAGCTGGAACAACCGTGTGTTTGGTCTGGTAGCACCGGGCTACAAAATGGCTCAGGTGGCTGTTGACCACATTCTTGGTAGCGAAAACGCATTTGAAGGTGCAGATCTTAGCGCCAAGCTGAAACTGCTGGGCGTAGACGTGGGCGGTATTGGCGATGCGCATGGTCGTACACCAGGCGCGCGTAGCTATGTTTACCTCGACGAAAGCAAAGAGATTTACAAACGTCTGGTTGTCAGCGAAGACAACAAAACGTTGCTCGGTGCGGTACTGGTGGGCGATACCAGCGACTATGGCAACCTGCTGCAACTGGTACTGAACGCCATTGAACTGCCGGAAAACCCGGACTCGCTGATCCTGCCTGCCCACTCTGGCAGCGGTAAACCGTCTATCGGTGTTGATAAACTGCCGGACAGCGCGCAAATCTGCTCCTGCTTCGACGTCACCAAAGGCGATCTGATTGCTGCCATCAACAAAGGCTGCCACACCGTTGCAGCGCTGAAAGCCGAAACCAAAGCGGGTACAGGCTGCGGTGGTTGCATTCCGTTGGTTACTCAGGTGCTGAACGCCGAACTGGCGAAACAGGGCATCGAAGTCAACAACAACCTGTGCGAACACTTCCCATATTCGCGCCAGGAACTGTTCCATTTGATTCGCGTTGAAGGCATTAAAACCTTCGAAGAACTGCTGGCAAAACACGGCAAAGGCTACGGTTGTGAAGTGTGTAAACCCACCATCGGTTCGCTGCTGGCGTCCTGCTGGAACGAATACATTCTGAAACCGCAGCATACTCCGTTGCAGGATTCTAACGATAACTTCCTCGCTAATATCCAGAAAGACGGCACCTATTCGGTGATCCCGCGTTCTCCGGGCGGTGAAATTACCCCGGAAGGTTTGATGGCTGTAGGTCGTATCGCACGTGAATTTAATCTCTACACCAAAATCACCGGCTCCCAACGTATTGCGATGTTTGGTGCACAGAAAGACGATCTGCCGGAGATCTGGCGTCAACTGATTGAAGCGGGATTCGAAACCGGTCATGCCTATGCGAAAGCGCTGCGTATGGCGAAAACCTGCGTGGGTAGCACCTGGTGCCGCTACGGTGTTGGCGACAGCGTCGGCCTCGGCGTAGAACTGGAAAACCGCTACAAAGGCATCCGCGCACCGCACAAAATCAAGTTCGGTGTCTCTGGTTGTACCCGTGAATGTTCAGAAGCGCAGGGCAAAGACGTAGGTATCATCGCCACTGAAAAAGGCTGGAACCTGTACGTTTGCGGTAACGGCGGCATGAAACCGCGTCATGCGGATCTGCTGGCAGCGGATATCGATCGCGAAACGCTGCTCAAATATCTCGACCGCTTCATGATGTTCTACATCCGTACTGCCGACAAACTGACCCGTACCGCACCGTGGTTAGAAAACCTCGAAGGCGGCATCGATTACCTGAAAGCGGTGATCATTGATGACAAACTGGGTCTGAACGCACATCTGGAAGAAGAGATGGCGCGCCTGCGTGAAGCTGTAGTGTGTGAGTGGACTGAAACGGTCAATACGCCGTCTGCACAGACTCGCTTCAAGCACTTCATCAACAGCGACAAGCGTGACCCGAATGTGCAGATGGTGCCTGAGCGCGAACAGCACCGTCCGGCAACGCCGTATGAACGTATTCCGGTAACTCTGGTGGAGGACAACGCATGAGCCAGTGGAAAGACATCTGCAAAATCGATGACATCCTGCCTGAAACCGGCGTCTGCGCGCTGTTAGGTGACGAGCAGGTGGCAATTTTCCGTCCGTATCACAGCGACCAGGTGTTTGCTATCAGCAATATCGATCCGTTCTTCGAATCCAGCGTACTGTCACGCGGGCTGATTGCGGAACATCAGGGTGAGCTGTGGGTAGCCAGCCCGCTGAAAAAACAGCGTTTTCGCTTAAGCGACGGCTTGTGCATGGAGGACGAACAGTTCTCCGTCAAGCATTACGAAGCACGAGTGAAAGACGGCGTAGTACAACTGCGCGGTTAATGTTTTAACGGGAGGCGCAATGCCTCCCCTTTTTGCATTGTCCTGTAATAACCTTCGGTATATTGCAGGACATTTTTTAAACTCTTTGTTTTATTTTTTGTTTTTATTTTTTAAGGATAATCAAATGTTTACAGACACTATCAATAAGTGTGCGGCGAACGCTGCGCGCATCGCACGCCTGTCGGCAAATAACCCGCTTGGCTTTTGGGTCAGCTCCGCAATGGCGGGAGCTTATGTGGGTCTTGGGATCATCCTGATTTTCACGCTCGGCAATTTGCTCGATCCGTCCGTGCGTCCGCTGGTGATGGGGGCAACTTTTGGTATCGCCTTAACGCTGGTGATTATCGCCGGTTCTGAACTGTTCACCGGACACACCATGTTCCTCACCTTTGGGGTGAAAGCTGGCACCATCAGCCACGGGCAAATGTGGGCAATTCTGCCGCAAACCTGGCTGGGTAATCTGGTCGGTTCCATCTTCGTAGCGATGCTCTATAGCTGGGGCGGCGGTAGCCTGCTACCGGTGGATACCAGCATCGTCCATTCTGTCGCGCTGGCCAAAACCACCGCACCGGCGATGGTACTGTTCTTCAAAGGCGCATTGTGTAACTGGCTGGTTTGCCTGGCAATCTGGATGGCGCTGCGCACCGAAGGCGCGGCGAAATTTATCGCTATCTGGTGGTGTCTGCTGGCGTTTATCGCCTCCGGCTATGAGCACTCCGTTGCCAACATGACGCTGTTCGCCCTCTCCTGGTTCGGCAACCATAGCGAAGCCTACACTCTGGCGGGCATTGGTCATAACCTGCTGTGGGTGACGCTGGGTAATACTTTATCTGGCGCCGTATTCATGGGATTGGGTTATTGGTATGCTACGCCGAAAGCTAATCGTCCGATTGCGGACAAATTTAATCAAACTGAAACGGCTGCAGGTTAATCAGTAAGGGGTTTTACGTGGATCATTTGCCTATATTTTGCCAATTACGCGATCGCGACTGTCTGATTGTCGGCGGCGGTGATGTCGCGGAACGCAAAGCCAGGTTGCTGTTGGACGCAGGCGCTCGCTTAACGGTGAATGCATTAGCGTTTATTCCGCAGTTTACCGCATGGGCAGATGCTGGCATGTTAACCCTCGTCGAGGGGCCATTTGATGAAAGCCTTCTCGATACCTGTTGGCTGGCGATTGCGGCTACTGATGATGATGCGCTTAACCAGCGCGTCAGCGAAGCCGCTGAATCTCGTCGTATCTTCTGTAACGTGGTAGATGCACCGAAAGCCGCCAGTTTCATTATGCCGTCCATTATCGACCGCTCACCGCTAATGGTAGCGGTCTCCTCCGGCGGCACATCTCCAGTCCTGGCGCGCCTGCTGCGCGAAAAACTCGAATCACTACTGCCTCTCCATCTGGGTCAGGTGGCAAAATATGCCGGACAGTTACGCGGTCGGGTGAAACAGCAGTTCGCCACAATGGGTGAGCGTCGCCGTTTCTGGGAAAAACTGTTCGTCAATGACCGTCTGGCGCAGTCGCTGGCGAACAACGATCAGAAAGCCATTACTGAAACTACCGAACAGTTAATCAATGAGCCGCTCGATCATCGTGGTGAAGTGGTGCTGGTTGGCGCAGGTCCAGGCGATGCCGGGCTACTGACGCTGAAAGGCCTGCAACAAATTCAGCAGGCTGATGTGGTGGTCTACGACCGTCTGGTTTCTGACGATATTATGAATCTGGTACGCCGCGATGCTGACCGCGTTTTCGTCGGTAAACGCGCGGGATACCACTGCGTACCGCAGGAAGAGATTAACCAGATCCTGTTGCGGGAAGCGCAAAAAGGCAAACGCGTGGTGCGTCTGAAAGGCGGCGATCCGTTTATTTTCGGGCGTGGCGGCGAAGAACTGGAAACGCTGTGCAATGCAGGCATTCCGTTCTCGGTGGTTCCGGGCATTACCGCAGCTTCTGGTTGCTCTGCCTATTCGGGTATTCCGCTAACACATCGCGATTACGCCCAGAGCGTGCGCTTAATCACCGGGCACTTAAAAACGGGTGGCGAGCTGGACTGGGAGAATCTGGCGGCAGAAAAACAGACGCTGGTGTTCTATATGGGGCTGAATCAGGCCGCGACCATTCAGCAAAAGCTGATTGAATACGGAATGCCAGGTGAAATGCCGGTGGCGATTGTCGAAAACGGTACGGCGGTTACGCAACGCGTGATTGACGGTACGCTCGCGCAACTCGGTGAACTTGCGCAGCAAATGAACAGCCCGTCTTTGATTATTATTGGTCGGGTCGTTGGCCTGCGCGATAAATTAAACTGGTTCTCTAACCATTAATTTAAAAAAAATTATCTAAGGCCGGATATTTCTGGCCTTTTTATTTACAATAATCACCATATTAATTTTTATTTTCAGCAGACATAAAACAACTTTTTAACTAATTTGTTTTTTAACAACTCCCCACAGTTACAGTGGCTTACAAATATAATTGAATTATTAATAGTCCACTCACTGACGTGTCATAGATATTCCTGTATTGTCTCTAACGAGCTGTTTGCTTATATTCACATAATTAATGAATATTACTCGATATATTTTACATAGGGAATGAGAATGAACAAGTTTATTAAAGTAGCATTGGTAGGTGCGGTACTGGCAACGTTAACTGCATGTACTGGTCATATTGAAAACCGTGACAAAAACTGCTCTTATGATTACCTTCTGCATCCGGCAATTTCTATTTCTAAAATCATTGGCGGCTGCGGTCCGACTGCACAGTAATCTCTTAACAGAGATCGGTTAATGCTGTTTTAATTACCTGACGCCCTCTATTTTTACCAGAGGGCGTATTTGTTTTTACCTTGCCTTTAAAAATATCGTTCACAGCAGTTAAATACAGGCAATACTCTCGCGCAAAATACGCAGCACTGTCTCCTCACCACTACGATTAGGATTAATACGAATCGCACAATGTTCTAATTGTGGATTCGCCTGACGAAATGTCCCGGAAAGACGATAAAAGAGCGGCGGAATTTCATATTTCGACTCCGCACCAACTGGATATGGCAATGCACCGCGTTTCTGCGCTTCTTCCAGCACCCTTGCAGCAATCGGCTGATGGAACTCCACAATCAACACCTTTGACTGCGCATTGGCAATGACGGCGCTTTTAACTTGTGGCACTGCGCCACCGTTGAGCAAGGTCAGCAACCTTTCAGATACCCTCGCCTGTACCGCATGCATCACCGGCGCAAAAACCAGTCCGCGCAAGACTTCCAGCGCCTGAGCGCCCTGAATCTGGCTGCCTCCGGAGTAAAGCGTGGCACGAATACGGTTGATGGCATCAGCATCGCCTACCACCGCACCAACACCCTCCGGCCCAAACAGCTTGAAGCAGGAAAAAGTTGAGACATTCGCCCCGCATTCGCAGCCAATCCGCGCCACCTTCATCACCGCATAGTTGTCATCAGTTAACGCTGGAACACCCGCCAGGCGCAACGTTGCCAGCACATCTGCCAGAATGTAACGATCCTGCGGCTGCTGGCGTGTATGTTGCACCAGTGCTGCATCTGGTTGTTGCTCTTCGACGATTTGCTTAAGTGCCGACAGGTCATTGAAATCAGCGGTAATAAGCGTCAGCCCCATCTGCTCAATAATGACCCGCGTAGTCGGATAAACAGGCGCATCATGTACCAGAAGACGCTGCCCGGGCTTGAGCAAAGCTGCCAGCCCGGCACGGATCGCCCCAGTGCCAGCGCCTTGCACCAGCGCCGCCGCTTGCGCATGAAACACACCCGCCAGTACCTGTTCCACACGTTGAGTAATGCGCGGTTGATTCAACCCCGGCGTTAATCCCAAATCACCACAGGTAAGGAACTCACCGCCAGGGAAATAGCGGCAAATCGTGTCCACCAGCGCAAACTGCTTTTGCTGTGCTTCAGCAAGAGTCAGGCTTTGCAAGGGAAACGTCTTCATAAGTGCATTCCTTAAGCCGGAACAAACAAGCCAAGCCAGTAAAGAACATTCAGCAGAATGCCGGTGATCATCACTGCCACCACAGGTGCCGCCATTTTCTGTACCGGACGCCCCAGAGATTCGTTGAGGAAGTAAATGGCGACCGCAATAGAGAATCCGGTATAACCCGCCATTTTGATTGCCGCGAAAATCGAACCGACCAACAGAGCCACTTCCATCAGCATATTCATGGCGTTACGAATGTTATCCGACGCATTACGCACTGACGGGTAGCGCCCCAGCCATTTACCTATCGACCGTAACAACAAAACTTCCGCCGAAATAACCACTGCGCCCAATACCGCCGCAACCATCGGATTAGGCGAGAGATAGCCCACCGCATAGACAAAGGTAAAGCCAGCAACCGCATACACCCCCGTGGCTAACGCAGTGGTGGCAATCAACGGCACAAAACCCAGCCCGCGCATAAATTCTGCCAGCGCCGCCTGATTGATCAGCGTTTGCGATTGCTCCGGCGTGACGCCTGCGGAGTACGCTTTCTCAAGGGTGAAGATCGACACTTCGCTACCAGCAAAAATTTTCATACTGGCAACAGCAGCGATCAGCGCTCCGACAATGGCGATATACGGAAGATTTTTGATAATCCGCGACGTGCGCTCTTCAAAGACCGAAAATCCGCTGGCATCGATATCATTTTCATCACGATGACGCAGGTCGTGAGTTATCGCGATCCCCAGCAGCATTACCATGCCAATAAAGATTTCGATGGATTCCGGATTAAGATGCGGGAAATAACGCACCACCACCACGCGAGTCATCAACACGACGGCGGCAGCGATCAGGCTTTGCTTCCAGCCAAACTGGTAGAAAATCGCCACCAGCGGGAAGAGTGCAAAAGCAGAAACTACCGGAGAGCTTAATTCCCCCAGACTACCTAAAACATCAACCGGCAGCGCAGTCAGCAACTGGTTTACCGGCAGCAGGCAGGTGAGGATCAGTATCCCCCAGATTGCGCCAAGGCCAAACGCCATCAGGCTGTTTATCGCCAGTACGCCGAGGATATCGGTAGGAAGAAAAAGTAACCATGCGTTGAGCAGGCCGGTTTTCAGGGTAAAGGAGATCCCCACCGATGCCACAAAACCAATACTCAAACCGAAAGCGATACTCCCCGCCTCGCGACGGTTCATATAGCCTTCAATCAGTTGTGGCAGGATCGGGCGGATACCGTCATGAAAAACGGCCGCCGAGCGATGTGCCAGAAGTGATGTCATACCGGTCAGGCACGCCACCACGATAATCTGAATATACAGATCCATAGTCGTGCCTTTTATTTCAGATGGTTAATCAGCATCGGAATCGCGTGTTCAACGTGCTCAACGGAAAGCCCAAACGCCACCTTTCCTTCAGCGATCATTTTGGCGATATGCTCGTCTTTCGCTTTAATACCAGGCCTGGCAATGGTGCAACTTTTGTTATAACCAATCACCGCGATAGCAATCGACAATGCCGCACCTGCGCCGGTATTACACGCGCCGATGTAGTAATCCAGTTGCCCGGATTTCACTTTCATTGCCGCTTCCATGTCGTTATAAATGAAAACTTCAAAACAGCCAGGAGCCGTCGTTTCAATGGTTTTTTTAATCTGCTCACGCTGTAAGCCTGCAACGCCAATCTTTTTCATGAGTCTGTCCTTATTGGAAAAATTGAGAGGGAGTTTCACGTAACATCACATCCACATCGGCCTGACTGAATCCTGACTGGCGCAACTGCGGAATAAAGGTGGTAAATAAAAAGTCATAGCCATAACCACCGTTGGCTTTTAAATGGGAACGACGAGTAATATCCATCGACAGCATGACGCGGTTAAGCAATCCACGGTCGCGGAGCGCGTGAAGCATCGCAATACGCTTCTCATCCGGGTAGTAACTGTTCTTGCCAATGGTGTCGAACTGCACATACGCGCCGAGATCGATCATCTTTAAAATGTTGTCGAGGTTGTCTTTAAGATCGCAGTGCCCGAGGGTGACCCGCGAAAGATCGACACCGTGGGATTGCAGTAGAGCCAGTTGTTCCAACCCCATAGTGCTAAAAGATGTATGAGTGGAAATGGGCCGTCCGGTCTGGTTATGCGCCAACGCGGCGGCAATGAAAACTTTCTCTTCCAGCGGCGTGATTTTGCCCTCACTGGAGCCAATCTCCGCGATGACCCCGGCTTTCAGTTCCGTGCCATCGATACCCTGTTCAATTTCATCGACCATCTCTTGCGCCAGCTCCTGCACGCTGCGGGTCGCCACATGCTCCGGGAAAAAGGCATCCTGGTAATAACCAGTACAAGGCACCACGTTGATTCCCGTCTCACGCATCACATCGAGCATAAATTGCGCATTGCGGCCCATGTAACGATTGGTCATCTCAATCACATTACGAACGCCCTGCGCCATCAGGTCGTTCATCTCCTGGCAAATGAAAGCATATTGATCAAGGCGGCAATCCACGTTGTTTTTAAAGCCGGAGAGATCAATATGCAGATGCTCATGAGCAAGGGTGTAGCCGGTCGAATCGATGGTCATAAAGAGTCACCCTGAAAGCGAAGGGAAGATAAAAAAGAGCTGCCGTTTTGTGGCGGCGAAGCACGGAAAAATTCACATACCGTGGCTCCAACATCAGAGAGCGTGGGATACACACCCAGACGAGTGGCAGCCAATCCACGCTGATAAACCAGCACAGGCACTACTTCGCGGGTATGGTGGCTGTGGCCGATAGTCGGGTCGTTACCGTGATCAGCCATGACGATCAGGCAATCATCCGGCTGCATCGCCTCAACAAGCCGGGCAAGATTACGGTCAACGACCTGCAAACGTTCGGCATAACGTGCGACGTCTTCTGCGTGGCCGGCGAGGTCGGTTTCCTGAATATTGGTGCAAATAAAGGCTGTCGGATGGGCGTTAAATTCGTCGAGAGTGATATCCATAATCCGTTGGCTATCCACCAAATTTTGCCAGCTCATTCCATGAGGATTGCTGACGATATCCGCCACCTTACCCACCAGCACCGTAGGTACGCCTACCTGATGCAGTTGTTGCGGCACCTGCACTTTTTCATCGACACCGTAGCCCATATGTACAACCTGGAAACCGCTGTCATAAGCGCCGGAACGCGGTGCATTTATGCCAATAAAACGCCCCTCCTTGCTTTCTGCGGCATCAAGAATGCGCTGGCTGTCCTGCAACAGGCCGCCAAAAGTAATAACCCTGCCAACCTGTACCTGCTCACGCACCACACGACCAATCTTGACAACTTCATCGAACGGTATCGCAGAGAGATTGGCGGTAACGTTATAGACCTGGCCTAAATCCGCTTCGAGATTGTCGCCAACTGCCACGGCCTGGTTTACCCACAGAAATTGCAACGCATCGCCACGGCGTTCGACCTGCCAGCCCGCAGCCATTAAGGCTCGTTCAACACGATCAATAACGTCGCGAAAGGGCATCCGCAGCGGCGGCAAGGGGCGCGTACCTAAAATTTCCTGATGCCCCATAAAGGTATCGCCACCTTCATGTTGCAGTTCTGCTACGCCCCAGACTGCGCAATCCGATGGCTGCATATCACCCGGCGCATAACCCAATGCATTGATTAGCCCCAGCTTCTCAAGAGTCGGCAACTGTAAATGCGGCAACTGGCTAAGAATGTGACCACAGGTATTCGCCCCGGCATCCTGTGGGCGTACCCGCGCAACATCTTTCATTGCGCCTACGCCAAAACTATCGATCACTAACACCACAAATCGCGCCATTTACGCCTCCAGAAGGTTGCCGAGGCTGTCATAGCGACCAACAATTTCCGCCGCGCCGCGCTGAATACCGGACACCAACACCACATCGCTACGGGTGACAAAAATCTGCGTACGAAAACAGAGCACCACCGCGCTACTTACCGGAAACTCACCAGCCAACGGCAGGTAATAGTCGATACTGTTGTCATCCACTGTTTTGAGAAGTGTTTCTGTGATGCTTTGATTTTTTGGAGTAAAAATAAGAGCGTGATGTGCATGACCACGGCGATAGTAACCACCGCCATAGCAATAACTGTCGCCACGGAAGTGGTGGGAAATTTCACTTAACCAAAGCATGGCGATACGTTCGGGTTGATCGCCCTGCTGGTTTGCCGGAATAGTGCCGGTCAGCGCATGACCAGGTTCGGCATGGGTAACACCATATTGCGCTAACACCGGCAACGAAGTGCAACTGGTCGCTGAAGGCGCGTTTAGTTGCTCAAGGGCAGTGCCAGATTTAGCCAGTTGATCCCGCGCCTGTACCAGCGTGTGAAGATTCGGCGTGGGTAAAACTTTCCCGCTTGTTTCATCCCAAAGCAGGCAAGGGAAATGGGTAAGTCCCGCTAAATGTAGTCCTGGTAGTTTTTGGATTTCAGCGACAATGTCATGCAGCGTATTTTGGGTAAAACCGCTCTCCTGCCCTGGATAAAGGAAATCATCGTCGCTATAAACTTTGAGCAGCACAGACTGTACGCATCCAGCCTTCACCGCTGCCGCAGAAATTTCCCGTGCTTTATCGAGGGTAAACACAGTGATAACACCGGTTCCCTGTTCAACGGTGTCAGATACCTGGTGACAAGGGATTTGTACCAGATGCCCCTGATGCGCCACCGGCAAACCGGCGCGACGCATCACTCGTGCCTCTTTGTAGTCCACCGCCACAATGCCGCTGTAGCCCAGCGCCAGCAGCTTTTCCGCCAGCCACGGGTTACGACCGAACTGCTTAGTCATCAGATACAGTTCAATACCGTAAAGCCGTGCTGTCTCAATGAGCCGCTTACCGTTTTCCAGTACCTGATCCACGTCGATCACCCAACAGTCCGGGGCGATCTTGCCCTGCTGCCACAGGCTTAATGCGGCAGAAATCAGCGCCGGGTTCTGGCGTTTCAATGCTTCTACAAACATCTTGTTGCCTCGTTTCTGTTCCTTAATTCAAATATTCACTTTTTTGAATATTTAAGATGTACGACGTGGATTTGCCATGTGCTTCAAAGGTCTTCGTTAGCGGCCATCCATAATCCATAAAGGTTGGCCAGCAGATATCCTTCTTCACACGGGTTAACTTCCAACGCGAATCCCTGCAATAACACCCGATGCAACTGCATGATCGCTGGCCAGTGGCTGGATTGCGCCAGTTCCGTCAGTAATTCGTCATCCAGCGGCAGTATCTGTTCACCGCGACGGCTGCGCATCAGCGCACTCGCCATATGCGTCATCGCCATCGTTCCCTGCTCGCTACGTATGGGCAGATGACATTCTGTTTCCAGAATCTTGACAACCTGCATCATGCCTTTACAGATGTCCTTATCTATGACCCCTGCATCGCAAAGCAGGTTGAGTCTGGTTTCCATTTTAGATGCCTTTTATTTAATAACTGGGTTCCTGTTCCCCGCTGACCACCCGCTGTTGATGGGCAAGCAGGGCGTGTTTATCAACAACCGCACGCAGTAATTGTTGCATTGGGTAATCATCAGCTCGCGTCAGGATCACGGCTTCGGTGGCCTGCAAAAATCGCGGATCGTCTGTGAGCGGCGTCGCTTCTAATCCAAGCATGGCCAGTTCGCTTTCTGCCACCACATTCCAGATCACCGCATCGACATCACCTTTGACAATGCGCTGCAAACTCTCGTGATAGGAGAGATCGACGCGCTCCACACTGCGATCACCAAAAAAGACATCGGTCATGATTTTCTGATCCGCCGAGCGACTATCCAGCCCAACACGCTGCACATTACCGGATTCACCTTTGCGACAAATCAACTGGTGCTCGCCAACGTAGGTGTGCGGCCCCAACTCCAGTGCGAGGCATAAACCTTTTTGTGTGAGATAACTTTCTGCCGCCAGCCGGGAAACCACTGCCATGTCATACACACCGTTAAGCAAACACTCCACGCGAATATCCGCGCCGCGCATATGCGCATAGTAAAAAGGAATGCCATCAAACTGGGCTTTTAACCCGCTCGCCAACCCTTCGTACAGACGGGTATAAGGCAGAGGCATCGCACAGACTACATTGTTGATATCGACATGGCTCAACAGCGCTTTGTTATCCATCTCCGCCAGGAAACTGCCATTACGCCCGCGACGTTCAATGCGTATCGCGCCGCTTGATTCCAGCGTTTTTAGCGCGGCCTGCGTCAGGCCAACGGACGAGCGGCATTCAGTTGCCAGCTCATCAATCGTTTTCAGGCGATTACCGCATTTTTCACCCAACAAATAACGGGCCAGCGTCGTGATGACGACACCTTCTTTTTTGATAAACGTTCGGCGCATAGTAAATTTTCAATAAAGTGAATATTTATATATTTATTAAAATGAAGATAAGTGGCAACCACGAGAGATGGAAACGGCGAGATGCTTCACATTTTTCCGGATTACTGCGAAAAAGGGACAAAAAAACCGGGTTTCCCCGGTTTCAGAGTGATGATAAAAGCAAAACTGCATGATGCGCTACGCTTTCCTTCAACATGTTGAATTTACAACATTTTATAGGCCAGATAAGGCGTTCACGTCGCATCTGGCATAAACAAAGCGCACTTTGCCAACAATGTTGAATTACGGCTTCGCTACAAAACCAATTGCTTCGTAAACCGCTTTCAGCGTGCGGGAAGCGTGTGCGCTGGCTTTTTCTGCGCCGTCTTTCATCACCTGTTGCAGGAAGGCTTCGTCATTGCGGAAACGGTGATAACGCTCCTGCAATTCAGTCAACATTCCGGAAACCGCTTCTGCCACTTCGCCTTTCAAATGACCATACATTTTGCCTTCGAACTGTTTTTCCAGCTCCGGGATGCTCTGGCCAGTCACTGCAGAAAGGATATCCAGCAGGTTAGAAACCCCCGCTTTGTTCTGCACGTCGTAGCGAACTACTGGCGGCTCGTCGGAATCAGTGACCGCACGCTTGATTTTCTTCACTACCGATTTCGGATCTTCCAGCAGGCCGATAACGTTATTGCGGTTATCGTCAGACTTGGACATCTTTTTGGTCGGCTCCAGCAAAGACATTACGCGCGCGCCAGATTTCGGAATATACGGCTCTGGCACTTTAAAGATATCGCCATACAGCGCGTTGAAACGCTGGGCGATATCACGGCTCAGTTCCAGGTGCTGTTTCTGATCCTCACCGACCGGCACCAGGTTGGTTTGATACAGCAGGATATCTGCTGCCATCAGCACCGGATAGTCAAACAGACCAGCGTTGATATTCTCAGCGTAACGTGCAGATTTATCTTTGAACTGAGTCATGCGGCTCAGCTCACCGAAATAGGTATAGCAGTTCAGCGCCCAACCTAACTGTGCGTGTTCCGGTACGTGGGACTGAACAAAGATGGTGCTTTTCTCAGGATCGATGCCACAAGCCAGATACAGTGCCAACGTATCCAGCGTCGCTTTACGCAGCTTCTGTGCATCCTGGCGCACGGTAATAGCGTGTTGGTCAACGATACAGTAAATGCAATGGTAGTCATCCTGCATGTTTACCCACTGACGCAGCGCACCCATGTAGTTACCAATGGTCAATTCACCTGAAGGCTGTGCGCCACTAAAAACGATGGGCTTAGTCATTTTTCGATTCCTGATTTTCGCTTTGCGGAAGCCCTAATGCGGGCAGAAGGTCATTGAGAGACTGATAAATTACATCAGGCTGGCTAAGTTCGATAGCCTCGCCGTAGTTATATCCATAGGTTAAGCCAACAGAAGGACAACCGGCCGCTTTTGCCGCCTGAATATCATTGCGAGAGTCGCCAACAAACAGCATTTGTTGTGGAGCAATGCCCATACGTTCAGCCACCAGTAACAGCGGATCCGGATGCGGCTTTTTGTTTTGTACGTCATCGCCACCGATGACCACGCTAAAGTATTTGGCGATATCTAAAGCTTCAAGCAATGGCGCAACAAACGGCGTCGGTTTGTTCGTGACCAGACCTAACGGCAAGCCTTTGGCCTGCAACGCACCGAGCGTATCGGCAACGTGTGGAAACAAAAACGTCCCTTCTTCAGCAACCTCACCATAGTAGCGGTCAAACAGCTTACGCATAATACGCACCTGTTCTTGCAATGGGATGTCGTCATCAACAGGCGGCTTACCCATCGTTTTACGCAGGGTCGCACGTTCCTGACGCGCCCAGGTCAGTGCTCGTTCCATCAGAACATCTGCGCCGTTACCAATCCAGGTAATAACTCTTTCTTCGCCTGCGACAGGTAACTCCAGCGCGTACAGCGCCATATCTACCGCGGCAGCAAGACCGGGAGCACTGTCAACCAGCGTGCCATCGAGATCGAAGGCAACGCCCCGAATATCTTCAAACTTATTCATGACTTACCTTTGCCAGTTCACTGCGCATTTCATCAATGACTTTTTTGTAGTCTGGCTGGTCGAAAATGGCCGAACCAGCGACGAACATATCCGCACCCGCCGCAGCGATTTCGCCAATGTTATTAACCTTCACTCCGCCATCCACTTCCAGGCGGATATCGAAACCAGACTCGTCGATGCGGCGACGCACTTCGCGTAGTTTATCTAACGTTTGCGGAATGAAAGACTGACCGCCAAAACCGGGGTTAACTGACATCAGCAGGATCACATCCAGCTTATCCATCACATAGTCCAGATAACTCAACGGCGTGGCCGGGTTGAACACCAGACCCGCTTTACAGCCATTTTCTTTAATCAGTTGCAGCGTGCGATCAACGTGCTCTGAGGCTTCAGGATGAAAGGTAATGATGCTGGCACCTGCGGCAGCGAAATCCGGCACAATGCGATCAACCGGTTTCACCATCAAATGTACATCAATAGGGGCGGTAATGCCGTAGTTACGCAAGGATTTCAGCACCATAGGTCCAATCGTCAGGTTGGGAACGTAGTGGTTATCCATGACATCAAAATGCACGACATCAGCGCCGGCTGCCAGGGCTTTTGCGGTATCTTCACCCAGGCGGGCAAAATCAGCCGACAGAATTGAGGGGGCAATCAAATACTGTTTCATCCGCTTCTCCTTGAGAATTATTTTTTCGCGGGTGAAACGACTCCTGGTTTGTACAAAGCCAGCAGTTCGTCCACCTTTTTACGTGTGCCGCCGTTGCTGCTTATACTGCGTCGAACTTTGACGACATGCAATTTTGCGCGCTGATACCACTCGCGCGTTAGCGCAGTATCATGATTGGAAATCAGTACCGGGATCTGGCGATCAACCAGACCTTCAGCAATCTCCGCCAGATGCGCTTGTTGTTCAAGAGTAAAACTATTTGTGTGATACGCCGTAAAGTTGGCGGTTGCAGAAAGTGGTGCATAAGGCGGATCGCAATAAACGACGGATGCATCATCCGCGCGCGCCATGCTGTCGGCGTAAGACTCACAATAGAAAAAGGCATTCTGCGCTTTTTCGGCAAAGTGATACAACTCTGCTTCCGGGAAATAGGGTTTTTTGTAACGGCCGAATGGCACATTAAATTCACCGCGCAGATTGTAACGGCACAGACCGTTGTACCCGTAGCGATTCAGATATAAAAACAGTACCGCCCGGCGGAAGGGATCCTGACTTTTGTTGAACTCTTCGCGGAACTGATAGTAGACCTCAGCGCAATTTGTCTCAGGAACAAACAGCTCGTGAGCAGCCTGTACGTACTCATCGGTACGCGTCTTCACAATGTTGTAGAGACTGATCAGGTCGCTATTGATATCAGCAAGGACATAACGAGAAAAGTCGGTGTTGAGAAACACCGACCCGGCACCCACAAAAGGCTCAACCAAACATTCGCCCTTAGGCAAATGTCGTTTAATATCATCAAGCAGGGGATATTTGCCCCCTGCCCACTTCAAAAAAGCGCGATTTTTCTTCATGCTGACTAACTAATTACACCTTCTCCGGCTGTGGAGAAAGCTCCGACAGCATCCAGCGCTTCAGGCAGTTCCCGCAACGGTAAACCATTGCGGGAAATAGCCTTGATTACTTCAAATCGGCCTGTACCTGACGCAGCGGTTTCGCCCACGGGTTTTTGGCCTGAACATCGGCTGGCAATGTAGATACCGCTTTTTTCGCTTCTTCTTTCGAAGCGTACACGCCAGAAACCAGGACATACCACGGCTGACCGTTACGCGTCGTTTCATAGACAACGTAGTTTTTCAGATTCTCTTTCTTCGCCCAACCGTTCAGGTTGTCGTAGTTAGAAGAACTGCTTAGCTGCAGAGTGTAATGGCTGGACGGTGCCGATTTCAACGAGCCGACATTGCCTGTGGTCTTCGCCCCAGCGGCTGGTGTTGCCGTGGTTTGCGCCGGAGATGCCGTTTGTGCAGGCTCCGTGCTGGCGGTCGCTTTTGGCGCAGGCGTTGCTACTGGCGTAGAAGTCGCAGCAGGTGCCCTGGTGCTCACCACTGGCGCAGCCGGTTCAGTATGCTTCGGCTGTTGTGCTACTGGCTTCGGTTCCGTTTTCACGGTTGCTTGCGGTTTCTTCGGTTCAATCACCGTCTGCTGACGTGCCGGACGCGTGGTGGTCGGACGTTCAGCAGTTTGCGTTTTCGCCGTATCACGCGATGCATTGCCATTGCGAACTGGGGCTACAGTCGCAGGTTCGGTCGGCAGCGTGGAGTTGACCGCCACATTGTTCAACTGCTGCTGATTTTGTGGTTGTGTCAGCGCGTTATTCAGATCGCCCTGCACTTCAACACGTTGCTGCCCATCCATTGCCGCCGGGGATTGCCCCTGAGTCGGCGTAGAAGAGATCGGTGGCAGAGAAACATCCTGCTGGGTATTTTGCGCAGACGTGGTTCCCGGCGCTGGCTGCACACCATTCGCCTGATCGACCGCATTACCAGAAAGATCAATACTCTTCTCACCAGACGCAGTTTGATCGCTGGAAGAGGTCGAGGGGGCTTTTAGCGCAGAACCGATACCGATGATCAACAACAACAGAACCAGAATGCCGACGCCCATCATCATATACTGACGAGAAGCCGGTTTGCTGGCTGCTTTTTTACGCTTACGCGGACGACGCTCTACGCGCTCTTCATCCACAGCTTCATCTTCGGAATCATCAATTTCTTCTTCGATTTCCGGTTCCTCATTGCGCTCTTTTTGCGCACGAGTCGGACGGCGATCGTCAGTGTCATCAAGTTCAATATCATCAAAATTGATCTGCGGTTCGCCACGTTCAGTACGTTCTGAACGCTCAGAAGATTGACGAGAACGACCAGTACGACGATCGCTGGGATCGGGTTTCAGCTCGTCTTCTGGTTTGAATTCATCCATTTAACACCCCACTAAAAGGTTAATGCTTACCACGTTGCAATTAACCTGAAGCTAATAGACCACTTAATAAGCGGCCTGACCTTTCTTGTTGTTACGCTGATTGACAATCGGCAATAGCATTAAGAACAAGCTCGTGCGATACGCCGCCGCGAACTTCGCTCTTACCAATTGCCAACGGAAGAATTAAGCGCATTTCTCCCGCAAGGACTTTCTTGTCACGCAGCATATGCGGTAAATATGCCTGCGCGGACATTTCGCGCGGCCCATTAACCGGTAACCCAGCCCGCGTGAGCAGAGTAATAATACGCTGCGTTTCGGCAGAACTGAACTGCCCAAGACGTTCCGACGTCCGCGCCGCCATCACCATACCTGCAGCAACCGCTTCGCCGTGTAACCAATTGCCATAGCCCATTTCAGCTTCAATGGCATGACCAAAGGTATGTCCCAGATTCAGTAAAGCACGTAAGCCGGATTCGCGCTCGTCGGCAGCAACAACTTCTGCTTTCAGCTCGCAACAACGACGAATACAGTACGCCATTGCCGAACCATCCAGACCGAGCAATGCATCCAGATTATCTTCCAGCCAGTTGAAAAACTCACCGTCAAGAATAATGCCGTATTTGATGACTTCCGCCAGCCCCGAAGCTAACTCTCGCGGGGGAAGCGTTTTCAGACAGTCGAGATCCACCACCACGGATGCTGGCTGATAAAAAGCGCCAATCATATTTTTACCGAGGGGATGGTTGACTGCGGTTTTGCCGCCGACGGAAGAGTCCACCTGCGACAGCAGTGTCGTCGGGACTTGAATGAAGCGAACACCGCGCTGATAGCTCGCCGCTGCAAAACCGGTAAGATCGCCCACTACACCGCCGCCAAGCGCTACCAGCGTCGTATCGCGACCGTGCGGCTTTTGCAACAACGCCGTAAAAACGGTGTCGAGCACTGCCAGGCTTTTATACTGCTCGCCGTCAGGAAGGATAACGCTATCAACGTTAACACCCGCCTGTTCAAGTACGCCGCGAACCTTATCGAGATACAAGGGAGCCAGGGTTTCGTTGGTGACCAACATCACCTGCTCGCCCGATTTCAGCGGTAAGAATGAAGCTGGTTCGTTAAACAAACCAGATGCGATGGTAATTGGGTAACTACGTTCCCCGAGAGTAACGACTATCCTCTCCATAACGCGACATCCACCTTAATTACTGTACCCGCAGACGAGTGTATATAAAGCCAGAATTAGTTGCTTTCCAGCATGTGAATAATCTGGTTTGCGACCACTTTGGCGCTTTGATCATCAGTACGAATGGTCACGTCGGCAATCTCTTCATACAGCGGATTGCGTTCATTAGCCAACGCTTCCAGAACTTCACGCGGCGGCGTTTCAACGTGCAGCAACGGGCGTTTTTTATCACGCTGCGTGCGCGCAAGTTGCTTTTCGATGGTCGTTTCAAGATAAACGACAACACCACGTGCGGAAAGACGGTTACGCGTTTCGCGGGATTTCACAGAGCCGCCGCCAGTAGCCAGCACAATACCCTGCTTCTCGGTCAACTCATTGATGACCTTTTCTTCGCGTTCGCGGAAGCCTTCTTCGCCTTCTAAATCGAAAACCCAGCCCACATCAGCTCCGGTTCGTTTCTCAATCTCTTGATCGGAATCGTAAAATTCCATATTGAGTTGTTGAGCTAACTGGCGCCCAATAGTGCTTTTTCCGGCACCCATAGGCCCAACCAGAAAGATATTGCGTTTCTCTGCCATTTTTTCGGTACTACTAAGACTATTCGTTAATGATAAACCCGCTTCGCTCAGAGAGCGCCGCAGGACATGAACTGAAACCTCATAAGATATTGCGAGAGTCAGACTGAAAATTATCTCAATACTCCAGCGGGTTTGGCAACTGAATAAATCGCCCCTCCCTCTGCATATCTGGTCGTTGCAGGTGCACTGCCTTGCTATCACCGCTCTGGCGATAAATCACCGGGTAAGATTAGCGTAAAAAAGACAGCAAAATGCCGCGTGAAAGATAAATCACCATCATATAACGCAGGCAGCAAGGAACACCGACTCTCAAATCGGTACTCCTTGTATGCTAAATACCTGCGCACGTCAAATAGATGAAACATGTTCAGCATAAAAACATCGCCGTTTTTGCGGTGATTTACTCACTGGAAACCAACCGTGGCGTGATAAACACCACTAACTCACGTCGTTCATCTTCTTTTCCGTCATGACGAAATAATTGCCCGAACCAGGGGATATCGCCCAGCAGCGGTACGCTATCCTGTCCCGATTTATTTTTACGGGTAAAGATGCCGCCCAGTGCCAGCGTTTCTCCGCTTTTGACTTCAACCTGCGTTTCGATCTCCTGTTTATCAATCGCCAGCACTTCGCCATCGGCCTGTTGTAGTACTTGCCCCGGCACGTTCTGGCTGATGTGTAATTTCAACCGGATGCGGCCTTTTTGTAACACTGTAGGCGTGACCTCCATTCCCAGTACGGCCTCTTTAAATTCCACCGACGTCGCGCCGCTTTCACCGCTGGAAACCTGATACGGGATCTCGCTTCCTTGTTTAATGCTGGCAGGCTGGAGATGCGAGGCCAGCAGACGCGGGCTGGCGATAATATCCAGTTGCTGTTTTTGTTCGAGTGCGGAAAGCTCCAAATCCAGTAAACGCCCGTTGATGCGCCCAATGTTAAACCCGATATGCGTCGTCGCCGTCGCCACGGAAAGATCGCTTCCAAGTGCGGTCACTTGCCCAACGCCGCCAGCTTGTTGCGCATCTGCCAGCGTCCATTTCACCCCCAATTCCCGCAAACTTTTTTTATTAATAGTGACAATGTGCGCCGACAGTTCAACTTGCCCGACCGGCAAATCCATTTGCGCAACCCACTGTTCCAGCGCAGTTAACGCAGCTTTGTTATCACGTAGCAAAAGGCGATTGGTGCGTTTATCGACGGTCATACTGCCTTTGGCGCTAAGCAACTTCTCCCCTGCTTTCGCCAGCTCTCCGGCATCTGCGTATTGCAGAGTAATATTGCGATTTTCCAGCGGAAGATTCGCCTGCGCCCGCGCCTGTTCAGCCTCCTGACGGGCGATATTGTCATTCTGCCAGGCAACAGAATGCACCGAGAGAATGTTGCCTTCCTGGCGCGTTATCAGCCCGGCGCTTTTCACTACGGTTTGTAGTGCCTGCTTCCAGGGAACGTCAGTGAGATGTAGTGACACCGTACCGTTGACGTCAGGCGAGACCACCAGGTTTAACTTTTCCTGTTCAGCCAGTGCCTGTAAAACCTGAGCTACCGGAACATCATCCACCATCAGCGTGACTTTTTGCGGCTTTGCCGCCTGTACGATGGGTATCATGATTATCAGCAGTAGCGCGGCTATCCATTGCTTCATTTTTATCTCCTTGCCGTTGCCACAACCACTGTGGCGGTTCGCAGTTTTTTCCGGTTCTCAGCGTTAATGTTTCTGGCGTCAGTTGAAAAATCGTCCAGCCATTCTCCAGCACATCGTTTTGCTGTACCCGTCGCCATTTCTTTTGGCCATCTTTTATTACGCCAATAACGCGGTCGCCTCGCCCTATTATTCCCTGATAACGCCACTGGCTGAGTTCGCTAATCCGGCATATATCCTCCGACGGTTTAAAAGGGTCACGCATCCCCGTTAAAAGGCATAATGCAACACCCGCCAACAACCAGCGTTTACCCCTCATGTGGCGTCTCCAGTTGTAGCGTGAACAAAAGTTCATCACCTTCCACGCTTAACGAAAAACGGCTCACGCTGACATTGCGTTCTGCCAGGCGTGTAAATGCAGACGGCACCGCTTCCCAAAGCGTTTTCAACGCCAACTCGCCTCCCTGGGCGGACGGGTGCCAGTAAACCAGTTGCGCGCCGGGCAACTGAAAATCCAGCGGCGAAAATGGCAATGTCTTTTCTTCGCTGATGAGAGTGGTATCTACCAGGCGATACAGTGCGACGGATTGCTGGTGATTCGTTGCTCGCAGTCGGGTTAATGCATCGCTCTCTTCCTGGCGTGCCAATGAAAGAAAGAGGAGCGTGAATAACACCAGCAACCAGAGCGTCCACCCAAACAGGCGGATACGGGGTGATGTGGCATACCACCAGTCAAAGAACGTGTTCATCGCTAACTTTCCTTGTTAACCGATACTCAAATTGCCAGCGTCCTTGTGCATCCTGCTGCGTGGCCCCACGCTGGTTGAGCTGAAAAGTAGCATCCTGACGAAGTGACGTTTCCAGCGCATTTAACGCGGTAATGTTCGCCGTAAGTCCCTTTACCTCCAGCGTTCCCTGCTGCCAGCTTATCGTGGTCAGCCAGGCGTGCTCCGGTAAAAGCGTCGCCAGTGACTCCAGTGCAGATTGCCAGTCGCGGGTAAATTGTCGCTGGCGCTGACGTTGCAAACGCTGTTCGCGAAATTGTTGGCGCTCCAGCAAACGCGGCTTAGTAACCTGTAAGCCACGGGCAAGTTGCTGTTCTGCCTGAAGTAAAACAGCATCTACGCGAGCTTCGGCGTTGCTTGTCAGACGCAGCATTTGCGTTATCACAACAGCCAACAGCAAAGGAGCAACGAACATCAGCAACCAGAAGCGAAAAAAGGTTGTCCGGCGTTGCTGTCGCCAGGGCAAAAAATTGATTGGCGGATTCATCAGCGCGTCTCCCCAAGCGCCAGACCCAGCGCAATAGCGAAGTCTCCACCAGGCGGCGGTAGCGGCGGCTGACGAACAGAAACCGCGTCCCGGGGGTCAAACCCACCTTCACCACATATCGCGACACTTTCGGGGTCAACAGCTAACGCCGCCGCCAGCTCATTCGCGCTTGTCATCCCTACCGCCAGTTTGCGCCCCCAGCTATAACGCGTCGCCCATAGCCACTGTTCGTTATCACGCCAGGCCAGGCACCGCTGATGAGAGGGTAAAAAAGGCAGGAATCGCTGCAAAGCGCAGGCGTCTGGGGTAATCGCACTAACGTGAACACGCAATCTTTCTGCCAGGGTAAGCAGCGTCGCCAGCTCTTTGCTTTGCGCAGCGGTCACGTTATAAGCAGGGCTTAGCGAATCTTCGCTGTAATCAAAGCGCAGGGAGTCCGGTTCCATATCCAGCTCGCGGGCCATCGTACCTGTCAGCCAGGCCGTTTGCTCCCGTTCACCGAGGGACATCGCCGGACGCGGTATTGCCCTCTGTAACGTGCGGCTGGCAGGAAATGCCAACATAATGTGATGACGGCGCGGCAGTTCACGACTCCACGGTAACAACGTTTTGGCCAGCCGTTCCGCGTCAATAATGCGCCCATCTTTGATAATGTCTGTTGCCAGCGGCAAGCGCCACCAGCGTTGTAAAAAGCATTCTTTAGCGCCACGCACGATAGCAACCGCCACCGCTTCTTGCTGTTGTAAATGCAAACCAATTTGCCAGATCTTAAATGCCATTGTGATGATCTCCTTATCCCCCGTCACTCTGACGGGTATATCAATGCGTCTGGCTTGCCTTTATACTACCGCGCGTTTGTTTATAAACTGCCCAAATGAAACTAAATGGGAAATTTCCAGTGAAGTTCGTAAAGTATTTATTGATCCTTGCAGTCTGTTGCATTCTGCTGGGAGCAGGCTCGATTTATGGCCTCTACCGCTACATCGAGCCACAACTGCCGGATGTGGCGACATTAAAAGATGTACGCCTGCAAATTCCGATGCAGATTTACAGTGCCGATGGCGAGCTAATTGCTCAATACGGTGAAAAACGTCGTATTCCGGTTACGTTGGATCAAATCCCGCCGGAAATGGTGAAAGCCTTTATTGCGACGGAAGACAGCCGCTTCTACGAGCATCACGGTGTTGACCCGGTGGGGATCTTCCGTGCGGCAAGCGTGGCGCTGTTCTCCGGCCACGCATCACAAGGGGCGAGCACCATCACCCAACAACTGGCGAGAAACTTCTTCCTGAGTCCAGAACGCACGCTGATGCGTAAAATTAAGGAAGTCTTCCTTGCGATTCGTATTGAACAGTTGCTGACGAAAGACGAGATCCTCGAGCTTTATCTGAACAAGATTTACCTCGGTTACCGCGCCTATGGTGTCGGTGCTGCGGCACAAGTCTATTTCGGTAAAACGGTCGATCAATTGACGCTGAACGAAATGGCGGTGATTGCCGGGCTACCGAAAGCCCCCTCCACCTTCAACCCGCTCTACTCTATGGATCGTGCCGTTGCGCGACGGAACGTCGTGCTGTCGCGAATGTTGGACGAAGGGTATATCACTCAACAGCAGTACGCTCAGACACGCACTGAGCCGGTTAACGCCAACTATCACGCACCGGAGATCGCCTTCTCAGCGCCGTATCTCACCGAAATGGTACGCCAGGAGATGTATAACCGTTACGGCGAAAGCGCTTATGAAGACGGTTATCGCATTTACACTACCATTACCCGCAAAGTGCAGCAGGCCGCACAGCAAGCTGTACGTAATAACGTTCTGGACTACGACATGCGTCATGGCTATCGCGGCCCAGCCAATGTGCTGTGGAAAGCAGGTGAGTCAGCGTGGGATGACAAAAAGATTACCGATACGCTGAAGGCGCTGCCGACCTATGGTCCGCTGCTGCCTGCCGCGGTCACCCGCGCCAACCCGCAGGAAGCGACAGCAATGCTGGCGGACGGAACATCTGTAACGCTGCGAATGGAAGGAGTGCGCTGGGCGCGGCCTTATCGTTCAGATACTCAGCAGGGACCGACGCCGCGTAAAGTGAGCGATGTTGTGCAAACAGGTCAGCAAATCTGGGTTCGCCAGATGGGCGATGCCTGGTGGCTGGCACAGGTGCCGGAAGTGAACTCAGCGCTGGTATCTATCAATCCACAAAACGGCGCGGTTATGGCGCTGGTTGGTGGCTTTGACTTCAACCAGAGCAAATTTAACCGCGCCACCCAGGCGCTGCGTCAGGTTGGTTCGAATATCAAGCCTTTCCTCTACACCGCAGCAATGGATAAAGGTCTGACGCTGGCAAGTATGTTGAACGATGTGCCGATTTCCCGCTGGGATGCAGGTGCGGGTTCAGACTGGCAGCCGAAAAACTCACCACCGCAGTATGCCGGTCCAATCCGTTTACGCCAGGGGCTGGGTCAGTCGAAAAACGTGGTAATGGTACGAGCGATGCGTGCGATGGGCGTGGACTATGCCGCAGAGTATTTGCAACGCTTCGGCTTCCCGGCACAAAACATTGTCCACACTGAATCGCTGGCGCTGGGTTCTGCTTCCTTCACGCCGCTACAGGTGGCGCGTGGGTACGCAGTGATGGCTAATGGTGGCTTCCTGGTTGACCCCTGGTTTATCAGCAAAATTGAAAACGACCAGGGTGGCGTAATTTTCGAAGCTAAACCGAAAGTAGCCTGCCCGGAATGTGATATTCCGGTGATTTACGGTGATACGCAAAAATCGAACGTGCTGGAAAATAGCGACGTTGAAGATGTTGCTACCTCTCGCTCGCAGCAGAATGTTTCCGTTCCAATGCCGCAACTGGAGCAGGCTAATCAGACATTAGTGGCGAAGACTGGCGCGCCAGAGTACGCACCGCACGTCATCAGCACACCGCTGGCATTCCTGATTAAGAGCGCCCTGAACACCAATATCTTTGGTGAACCAGGTTGGCAGGGCACCGGCTGGCGCGCAGGCCGTGATTTACAACGTCATGATATTGGCGGGAAAACCGGGACAACCAACAGCTCGAAAGATGCGTGGTTTTCGGGTTACGGTCCAGGCGTTGTGACCTCGGTATGGATTGGCTTTGACGATCACCGCCGCAATCTCGGCCACACCACGGCTTCCGGCGCGATTAAAGATCAGATCTCGGGTTATGAAGGTGGAGCGAAGAGCGCGCAGCCAGCATGGGACGCTTATATGAAAGCCGTTCTGGAAGGCGTACCGGAACAACCGCTGACGCCGCCGCCGGGTATTGTGACGGTGAATATCGATCGCAGCACTGGGCAACTGGCTAATGGTGGCAACAGCCGCGAAGAGTATTTCATCGAAGGTACGCAGCCTACACAGCAGGCGGTGCGCGAGGTGGGAACGACCATTATCGATAATGGTGAGGCACAGGAATTGTTCTAAAAACGACGCCCGGCAGCGTTAATGTTGCCGGGCTTTTACTATGGAAGATGTCGATGAAAATGGAAAGTCACTCTCCTTCTCCTTCGGAGAATTGCAGCGAAAGTAATCGTCAGTTCACCCGGCAATATGCCCCATTCAGCCTTAACCAGACTGATTTTCTAACCATCTACGGCCTTGTTTTACGAAGGTATCATCCCGATAAAGTGCCACGCCTACACAAAGCGGCTCTCTATGACATCATTGCTGTCACGTTTTTCTTGCTATTCCCTGCATCTCTCGTGATTTTAGAGATATTTAATATAGAAATTGAATTATCAGTCTGGAATAACGTCACCGATGACCTTCTGTTTATCCTCAATAAAAACAAAGTATTAGTTATCGTATTTTGGCTACATGGTATGTTTTTTTCAGTAAAGACCTACTGGACAAGGTATAAGCAGAAAAAAGCACAGTCTGATATCTACAATCAAAACGCAATAACGGAAGGATTGAACTTTCAAATCGATGAGACTGGTGTTAAATGCTGGAAAAAATCTGGCACCCACAGCTTTTGTGTCTGGTCAGAGATAAATGACCTTATCCCCTGTAAAGATATATTTGTATTGGTTATGAACAAGTCAAGTTTTATATGGCTGAGTGATAAAGAAGAGGAAGCACTGGCGTTTATTCACGAAAAACTCGCCCAGTCACGCCAGCCTGCATAACCAGGGGCTTTACAACCGCCCCTGCCCCTTCAACCACTCACGTACCAGGAACAGCGCACTGACATTGCGCGCTTCGTTGAAATCAGGGTCTTCGAGCAAATCCATCATATGCGCCAGCGGCCAGCGCACTTGCGGCAGCGGCTCTGGCTCATCGCCTTCCAGCGATTCAGGGTAGAGATCCTGCGCCACCACGATATTCATTTTGCTGGAAAAGTAAGACGGTGCCATGCTGAGCTTCTTCAAGAAAGTCAGATCGTTCGCACCAAATCCCACTTCTTCTTTTAGCTCGCGGTTAGCGGCTTCATAGACACTTTCACCGGGGTCAATTAACCCTTTCGAAAATCCTAACTCGTAGGATTCAGTTCCCACTGCGTATTCGCGGATCAAAATCAGGTGATCGTCCACAATCGGCACAATCATCACGGCTTCCCGGTTGGTTGGACGCATTCGTTCATAAACACGCCGCACGCCGTTGCTGAACTCCAGATCCACGCTTTCGACGGTAAACAATCGGGAACGGGCTACAGTTTCAACATTCAGAATGGTGGGTTTTTGTAATGATTTGCTCATCGTGGAATCTATGCTGTGAAATCAGCAGTTATTGTGCGATATCGGACACGCTTTCGGCAATGTGAATTGCATGTTATTTACATTTACGTAACCTAATAAATAATCATTCTCAAATCAAATAAAAAGTCAATAGGTTGAAATAAGTCCAGGAATTTGCTGATATTCCGCCCTCAGAGGGTTTGCTATGATCAGCGGTTACTGGGATGCGCTTAATGATGCTCAAGTTCAACTCCACGCTTGCCGATAGCCAACCGCAGAATCCTATATTGTGTCCAGGATGCGACTAACCACACCTGACAAATTAAGTAAGATGGGGAAAGCATGAGCACCATTGTGATTTTTTTAGCTGCTTTGCTGGCCTGCTCACTACTTGCGGGATGGCTGATAAAAACCCGCACCAGGCGGCGACAATTGCCCTGGGCTAACGCCTTCGCTGATGCGCAAACGCGCAAACTCACTCCGGAAGAACGTAGCGCTGTTGAAAATTATCTCGACAGTCTGACGCAGGTTTTGCAGGTTCCCGGCCCAACGGGTGCCAGCACGGCTCCTGTTTCTCTGACCCTGAACGCCGAAAGCAACAACGTCATGATGTTGACGCACGCCATCACGCGTTATGGCATTTCTACCGACGATCCAAACAAATGGCGTTACTATCTCGATTCGGTGGAAGTCCACCTGCCCCCGTTCTGGGAGCAGTACATCAACGATGAAAATACCGTTGAACTGATCCATACCGATTCGCTGCCGCTGGTTATTTCACTCAACGGTCATACGCTGCAAGAGTACATGCAGGAAACTCGCGGCTATGCGTTACAGCCAGTCCCGTCAATGCAGGCGTCTATTCGCGGAGAAGAAAGCGAACAAATTGAATTACTCAATATTCGCAAAGAAACGCACGAAGAGTATGCGCTTAGTCGCCCGCGTGGGCTACGTGAAGCGTTACTGATTGTCGCCTCCTTCCTGATGTTCTTTTTCTGCCTGATTACCCCGGATGTCTTTGTTCCGTGGCTGGCTGGTGGCGCATTACTGCTCCTGGGAGCAGGCCTGTGGGGGCTATTTGCACCGCCGGCAAAATCATCCCTGCGGGAGATCCACTGTCTGCGTGGTACGCCGCGTCGTTGGGGATTATTTGGCGAAAACGATCAGGAACAAATCAACAATATCTCGCTCGGTATTATCGACCTGGTCTATCCCGCGCACTGGCAGCCTTATATTGCCCAGGATCTGGGGCAGCAAACGGATATCGATATCTACCTTGATCGGCATGTGGTACGCCAGGGACGCTATCTTTCGCTGCATGACGAAGTGAAAAACTTCCCGCTACAACACTGGCTACGCAGTACGGTTATCGCTGCCGGATCGCTGCTGGTGCTGTTTATGCTGCTGTTCTGGATCCCGCTGGATATGCCGCTGAAATTCACCCTCTCCTGGATGAAAGGCGCGCAGACCATTGAGGCCACCAGCGTTAAACAACTGGCAGATGCCGGAGTACGTGTAGGCGATACCTTACGTCTTAGCGGTACAGGGATGTGTAATATCCGCACTTCCGGCACCTGGAGCGCGAAAACTAATTCACCGTTTTTGCCATTTGACTGCTCGCAGATCATCTGGAATGACGCCCGTTCATTGCCATTACCAGAGTCTGAACTGGTCAACAAGGCCACGGCACTGACCGAGGCAGTAAACCGCCAGTTGCACCCGAAACCGGATGATGAATCTCGCGTCAGCGCCTCATTGCGTTCAGCAATTCAGAAATCCGGCATGGTACTGCTTGATGACTTTGGCGACATTGTGCTGAAGACGGCTGATCTCTGTGCTGCCAAAGATGATTGTGTACGGTTGAAAAATGCGCTGGTAAATCTCGGCAACAGTAAGGACTGGGACGCACTGGTAAAACGCGCCAACGCCGGAAAACTCGACGGTGTCAATGTGTTACTCCGCCCGGTGAGTGCAGAATCACTCGATAACCTGGTGGAAACCTCTACAGCACCATTCATCACTCATGAAACGGCGCGAGCGGCGCAATCACTGAATAGCCCGGCACCGGGAGGATTCCTGATTGTCAGCGACGAAGGCAGTGATTTAGTCGATCAACCGTGGCCTGCGGTTTCGCTTTATGATTATCCGCCACAAGAGCAGTGGAACGCCTTCCAGAAGCTGGCACAAATGTTGATGCATACGCCTTTTAACGCCGAGGGGATCGTCACCAAAATTTTCACCGACGCCAACGGCACGCAGCATATCGGCCTGCACCCCATCCCGGATCGCTCCGGACTGTGGCGCTATCTGGGCACGACATTGCTGTTGCTAACGATGCTGGGCAGCGCCATCTATAATGGCGTGCAGGCCTGGCGGCGATGCCAGCGTCACCGTACCCGTATGCTAAAAATTCAGGAATACTACGAAAACTGCCTGAATTCGAAACTGCTGACATCTTCAGAAAGCCTCATCGAATAACACGTTTGCGCGGCAGGTTATGCTACCCTGTCGCGCAAATTGCTTCACTCTGGAGATTCCCCCATGCATATCAACATTGCCTGGCAGGACGTAGACACCGTTCTGCTGGATATGGACGGCACACTGCTCGACCTCGCTTTCGATAACTATTTCTGGCAAAAGCTGGTGCCCGAAACCTGGGGCGCGCAGAACGGTGTCACGCCACAAGAAGCGATGGAATATATGCGCCAGCAATATCACGACGTGCAGCATACGCTAAACTGGTACTGTCTTGATTACTGGAGTGAGCAACTGGGCCTGGATATTTGCGCGATGACCACCGAAATGGGGCCACGCGCCGTGCTGCGTGAAGATACCATTCCGTTTCTTGAAGCTCTGAAAGCCAGCGGCAAGCGGCGAATTTTGCTCACTAACGCTCATCCGCACAATCTGGCGGTAAAACTCGAGCATACCGGTCTGGACGCACACCTTGATTTATTACTTTCCACCCACACATTTGGTTATCCGAAAGAGGATCAGCGGTTATGGCATGCGGTGGCCGAAGCTACGGGTCTGAAAGCTGAAAGAACGCTGTTTATTGATGACAGCGAAGCGATTCTCGACGCTGCCGCGCAATTTGGTATTCGTTACTGCCTCGGCGTTACTAATCCCGACTCAGGGATTGCTGAAAAACAGTATGAGCGCCATCCGTCACTGAATGACTACCGCCGCCTGATCCCCTCGCTAATGTGAAGGAGACGCCATGAAAGAAAAACCTGCTGTTGAGGTTCGACTGGATAAATGGCTATGGGCCGCCCGTTTTTATAAAACCCGCGCGCTGGCCCGCGAAATGATTGAAGGCGGTAAGGTGCATTACAACGGGCAGCGCAGCAAGCCGAGTAAAGTCGTCGAACTGAATGCCACGCTCACACTGCGCCAGGGAAATGACGAGCGAACAGTAATTGTGAAGGCGATTACTGAGCAGCGTCGCCCCGCCAGCGAGGCGGTCTTGCTGTATGAAGAGACTGCGGAAAGTGTAGAGAAACGCGAAAAAATGGCGCTGGCACGTAAACTTAATGCCTTAACCATGCCGCACCCGGACCGACGCCCGGACAAAAAAGAGCGCCGCGACCTGTTACGATTTAAACACGGCGACAGTGAATAACTGTCACCTGCAAGAGAGATGATTATGCCGCAACATGACCAATTACATCGCTATCTGTTTGAAAACTTTGCCGTGCGCGGCGAACTGGTAACCGTTTCGGAAACCCTGCAACAGATCCTTGAGAATCACGATTATCCGCAGCCGGTGAAAAACGTGCTGGCAGAACTGCTGGTCGCAACCAGCCTGCTGACCGCTACACTGAAGTTTGATGGTGATATCACCGTGCAACTACAAGGCGACGGCCCGATGAATCTGGCGGTCATCAACGGAAACAACAAACAGCAGATGCGCGGCGTCGCACGCGTGCAGGGCGAAATTCCAGAAAATGCCGATCTGAAAACGCTGGTCGGTAACGGTTATGTGGTAATTACCATTACGCCGAGCGAAGGCGAACGCTATCAGGGCGTCGTTGGTCTGGAAGGTGATACCCTGGCAGCTTGCCTGGAAGATTACTTTATGCGTTCTGAACAGTTGCCGACGCGCCTGTTTATTCGCACCGGCGAAGTAGATGGTAAGCCTGCCGCTGGCGGCATGCTGTTGCAGGTGATGCCTGCGCAAAATGCCCAGCAGGATGACTTCAATCACCTGGCGACACTGACCGAAACCATCAAAACCGAAGAACTGCTGACCTTACCGGCAAACGAGGTTTTGTGGCGTTTGTATCACGAAGAAGAAGTGACGGTTTACGATCCGCAGGATGTTGAGTTCAAATGCACCTGCTCGCGTGAACGTTGCGCCGACGCGCTGAAAACGCTGCCGGATGAAGAAGTAGATAGCATCCTGGCGGAAGAAGGCGAAATTGACATGCATTGTGATTACTGTGGTAACCACTATGTGTTCAATGCGATGGATATTGCCGGGATCCGCAACAACGCATCTCCGGCAGACCCGCAGGTTCATTAATTAGTAAATCCGGCAGAGACAACTCTGCCGGATTTTTTGTCTTAATAGCCTGATGTGCTGCGCTTATCAGGCCTACGGTATAAATCGCAAGTTATTGTAGGTCAGATAAGGCGTTCGCACCGAATCCGGCAAAAATCAGATGCGCATTGTCACTCATTCAGATTCAAATCCAGCGTTTCACCATCCACCGTAAGATCGCGCCACGCTTTAGGCTTCGTCCCCAGTTTTCCCTCCTTCGCAGCAGTGAGTAATTTTTCTTTCGTTATTTCGCGCGGAAGTAAACTCATCGTAAGCTCTTGCCATTCTTTCTTGTCAGGATCAAAGCCATAAACAATATATCTTTCACTATTAAAAGCGAAAAGAATCCCCTCTGCCCTGCCATCACTATTCAGATCTTGCTCAACCAGTACACAGGCGTCTTTTTCAATACATATCATCGCGTTATAGAGATTTTTCATCACTGCCGACCAGAATGTCGCATCCGGTTTGCCAGAACCTGGGGCAATTAATACATTATCGGCTAATGCTTTTTCCGATATCCGCTGCTGAAGATGCTGGACTCCATCAAACGCCATAAGCAGACTCCGTCTGCGTTTCGGGTCTTTCATATACTCGACATCGCTTTTCAGCGACTCGAGCGCCGCACGTCCATAGCGACCGCTCTGCTCGAGCATGTAGATACTCACCTGGTCTGGCGTATTTTTGCCGCTCTGATAACGCGCCATATGACTGTTCACGCTAATGCGCATACTGTCCAGCACTGGAGAATTAAGCAATACCAGTATCACCAGCACCAGCAACGAAACCGCAAGATTAACTTTACCCTGAAGAACAAGGGGATTTTGCCCTTTACGCCAGACAATACTGACAAAATATCCCAGCGACCAAACCAGTAACACCACCACAGCCAGCGCACCATGCAAGCGTTCGGCAGTCCAGCCGTACTGAGCAACCCGCAACCATAACGCCCAGGCGGCGATCAGCACATACAGCGGCGTAACCAGCAGAGCGGTTTTAATCAGGTAACGCAACGGGCCAGCCCAGGGAATTGATGCTTTTTGCGGATCGCGGACAACGGCCATTAAAAGCAGTTGCAAAAAGGCCAGCGTCAAAAGCAACCCGGCGGCAGAGATATGGCGAGAAATCGCATTCAGGCCCGCAAACGGCAGGGTGATAATAAACAGCAGCGTCAGCAATGACACCAACGGCAGTAAACCCGTGGCAATTAACGTGAACAACTTTTGAATTGAGTCAATTAAACGTGACTGTGTCCGCGCCAGGATCACCGCCAGCGCAGTAACCAGCCCCAGCGTAAGATAAATAAACCAGTCGGTTGAAAAAAAGAGCGTTTTGAAAAACGTGATGCCAACAAGTTTAAATAACTCACTCCACAGTAAAAGCACCAGCCACGTCAGGCCATTGGTGATAAAAATCACTAATAATACAAGTACGTTATGCCATACCGACTGGTAAAAATAGCTATAGCGGGTAATGTCATTGTGCACACGCAGGCTCTGTTGTACCCACGGCAGCAACATCACTCCCATCAACAGCAGATAACAACCAAAATCCCAAAGCGCCTTTTCCGCTCTCCAGGGACTCATGCCATCAATTTGCCACTTCAGCCAGCCGCTCATCCCGAGAGTGGCAATCAACACTATCGCCAACCATCCCCAAAGTCGCTTCTGTTTGAAGGACACCACGGTGAAGAGTAAAACAGATAAAAGCGCCAGGGTCGCAGGCACACCATAGACAATCCAACTGTTATTTTTTCCGGCAAGCCAGGTTATCAGCAAGTAGCAAACCAGCCCCTGGAGTAATCCGGTAGCAACCATTCCCCAGCGTGTTACGGGTGAAAGTTCAACGTTGTCCATGTTGGTATCCAGATTCGAAAGGAGAGTTAATTATCGCATCCAGGCAGGACTAATTTGCTTTTTTCAGAAAATAATCAAAAAAAGTTAGCGTGGTGAATCGATACTTTATCTATTGAATTTTCATCAGTTTCATAAATGAATGCGATTACGCTCACAATATCCCTGCCATATAAACCAATTTTTAACCTTTTAAGAACATTTTCCACACCGGGAATGCTATTTCTGCGATAATAGCAACCGTTTCGTGACAGGAATCACGGAGTTTTTTGTCAAATATGAATTTCTCCAGATACGTAAATCTATGAGCCTTGTCGCGGTTAACACCCCCAAAAAGACTTTACTATTCAGGCAATACATATTGGCTAAGGAGCAGTGAAATGCGCGTTAACAATGGTTTGACCCCGCAAGAACTCGAGGCTTATGGTATCAGTGACGTACATGATATCGTTTACAACCCAAGCTATGATCTGTTGTATCAGGAAGAGCTTGATCCAAACCTGACCGGTTATGAGCGCGGGGTGTTAACTAACCTGGGTGCTGTTGCCGTCGATACCGGGATCTTCACCGGCCGCTCACCAAAAGATAAGTATATCGTCCGTGACGATACTACCCGCGATACCTTCTGGTGGGCCGACAAAGGCAAAGGTAAGAACGACAACAAACCTCTCTCTCCGGAAACCTGGCAGCATCTGAAAGGCCTGGTGACCAAACAGCTTTCCGGCAAACGCCTGTTTGTCGTTGACGCTTTCTGTGGCGCTAACCCGGACACTCGCCTTTCCGTGCGTTTCATCACCGAAGTGGCCTGGCAGGCGCATTTCGTCAAGAACATGTTTATTCGCCCGAGTGATGAAGAGCTGGAAGATTTCAAACCAGACTTTATCGTCATGAACGGCGCGAAGTGCACCAACCCGCAGTGGAAAGAACAGGGTCTGAACTCTGAAAACTTCGTTGCGTTTAACCTGACTGAGCGCATGCAGTTGATTGGTGGCACCTGGTACGGCGGCGAAATGAAGAAAGGGATGTTCTCAATGATGAACTACCTGCTGCCGCTGAAAGGCATTGCCTCCATGCACTGCTCCGCCAACGTTGGCGAGAAAGGCGATGTTGCGGTGTTCTTCGGCCTTTCCGGCACCGGTAAAACCACCCTTTCCACCGACCCGAAACGTCGCCTGATTGGCGATGACGAGCACGGCTGGGGTGATGACGGCGTATTTAACTTCGAAGGCGGCTGCTACGCGAAAACCATCAAGCTGTCGAAAGAAGCAGAACCCGAAATCTACAACGCCATCCGTCGCGATGCGCTGCTGGAAAACGTCACCGTGCGTGAAGATGGCACTATCGACTTTGATGATGGTTCAAAAACCGAGAATACCCGCGTTTCTTATCCGATCTATCATATCGAAAACATCGTTAAGCCAGTCTCCAAAGCGGGCCACGCGACTAAAGTGATCTTCCTGACCGCAGATGCTTTTGGCGTACTGCCGCCGGTTTCTCGCCTGACTGCCGATCAAACCCAGTACCACTTCCTCTCAGGCTTCACCGCCAAACTGGCCGGTACTGAGCGTGGCATCACCGAACCGACGCCAACCTTCTCTGCCTGTTTCGGCGCGGCATTCCTGTCGCTGCACCCGACTCAGTACGCAGAAGTGCTGGTGAAACGTATGCAGGCGGCGGGTGCGCAGGCATATCTCGTTAACACCGGCTGGAACGGCACTGGCAAACGTATCTCCATTAAAGATACCCGCGCCATTATCGATGCCATCCTGAACGGTTCGCTGGATAACGCAGAAACCTTCACCCTGCCTATGTTTAACCTGGCGATCCCAACCGAGCTGCCGGGCGTAGACACGAAGATCCTCGATCCGCGTAACACCTACGCTTCCCCGGAACAGTGGCAGGAAAAAGCTGAAACGCTGGCGAAACTGTTTATCGACAACTTCGATAAATACACCGACACCCCTGCGGGTGCCGCGCTGGTCGCTGCTGGCCCGAAGCTGTAATCAGTTAAGTTAAGAGACAAAAGCCCCCGTTTCGCAAGATACGGGGGATTTTTTATAGTAGAAAGGAAGCATCAATGAGCTACGATTTAATGGTGTTTGAACGTAGTGCAGCCCCACAAGATCCGGCTGTTTTTATGGAATGGTATGAGAAGCAAACTTCGTGGAGTGAACAACACGACTACAATAATTCAGAAATAAGCAGCCCCGCCCTTAGAAATTTTTACTCAACTCTGATTCAAACCTTCCCTAATTTAAATGGGCCGGATGCCCCCGATGACGAACAGTTCGATAAGCTGGATGAGTCAGGATTAGATGTTTATTTGACCGACTATTCAATTGGAAAAAATATTATCTATATGGCATTTAGCTGGTCTGTAGCAGATGACGCATTGAAAAAAGTTCGTGAAATAGCTCACCTTCATCAAGTTGGTTTTTGCAATGTAAGTAGCAATATGGAAGTTGAATAATCTTATCAACACGATGAGTCTATATTCTCGTGTTGTGAGCATAATGTATTAGAAGCGAAAAAAACGGGAGGCTCATCGCCTCCCATTTTTTTACCCTTCTTTTGTCGTGCCCTGCGCTCGCGTGACCGGTACAGGCAACCAGGCGCGAATGGAAAGCCCGCCTCGCTCGCTGGTGCCGAGCTCCAGCATCCCGTTATGGTTATCGATGATACGCTGCACAATTGCCAGCCCTAACCCCGTTCCGCTAATGGTGCGCGCGCTGTCGCCGCGAACAAACGGCTGGAATAAGTGCTTACGCTGCTCTGGTTCAATACCAGGACCATCATCTTCCACCTGGAACCAGGCGCGATTCGGCTCCGTACCGCTACTGACTTTAATCCAGCCATTGCCGTAACGGGCGGCGTTCACCACCATATTTGCCACTGCGCGTTTGATGGAGAGCGGATGCATTTTTACTTCAATGCTGCCCGGCTCAAGCGCGGTTTCAATTTCCCGCTCATAGCCACTTTCCGCAGCAATCACCTCACCAAGCACGGCATTAAGATCGGCCAACTCCATCGGCATCTCCTGCCCGGTGCGTAGATAGTCGATAAATTGCTCAATGATGGCATTGCACTCTTCGATATCCTTGTTGATCGATTCCGCCAGGTAGCCATCCTGCTCACTCATCATCTCCGTTGCCAGGCGAATACGCGTCAGCGGCGTGCGCAGGTCATGACTCACCCCTGCCATCAACAACGTGCGGTCATCCGCCAGTTGCTTGACGCCAGCCGCCATATGGTTGAAGGCACGGGTAACCGAACGCACCTCCGAAGCACCATATTCACGCAGCGGCGGAGGAATAATCCCCTTACCCACCTGCAAAGCCGCATGTTCGAGATCGACTAACGGTCGGTTCTGAATACGAATAAACAGCCACGCGCCGCCTATCGCCAACAGCATTATCGCCAGCGTATAGCGGAACAGCGGGGAGAAATCACCCTGATGAATTTCGGTCAGCGGCACACGCACCCAGATATTGGGCGACAGCCAGGTTTTCAGCCAGACGACAGGCGAGCTTTTGTTGACCTCGACGCGAACTTCCGTCGGACCGCCCAGTTGCTGCGCCATCTGATGGCTTAAGAATTCATAGTGTTGCGCCCAACGCAGCCCGGCCTCTTCGGCAGCTTCGTTGGAATAGAGAGAGATCCCCAGCTCACGGTAGATCTCCCGACGAAAAGCGGGAGGCACAACCAACTGCGTGCCGTCCTCCAGTTGCAGTTTGTCGGTCATCAACATACGTACTTCGTATGCGAGGACTTTATTAAACTGCTGAAGGCTCGGCAAAATCGCGAAGTTCAGTACCACCAGGTAAGTCGTCACCAGGCTGACGAACAGCAAGGTGACGATGAGCAATAACGTGCGGGCAAATGAACTTCGTGGCGAGAAGCGCAATCGCCTCATGCTTTAGAACCGTCCGGCACGAAGACGTAGCCCAGACCCCAGACGGTCTGAATGTAACGTGGGTGCGCCGGATCTTCTTCCACCATGCGGCGCAGACGCGAGATCTGCACGTCGATGGAGCGTTCCATTGCGGAATATTCACGTCCACGGGCAAGGTTCATCAATTTATCGCGGGAGAGCGGCTCACGCGGATGACTGACCAGCGCCTTCAGTACCGCAAATTCACCGCTGGTGAGCGGCATCGGCTCATCTTCACGGAACATTTCGCGCGTACCGAGGTTAAGTTTGAACTTACCGAAAGCAATTACCGCTTCTTCCTGCGACGGCGCGCCCGGCAACTCGTTCGCCTGACGACGCAGTACCGCACGAATACGAGCCAGCAGTTCACGTGGGTTAAACGGTTTCGGAATGTAATCGTCAGCGCCAATCTCCAGGCCAACGATACGGTCAACTTCTTCCCCTTTCGCCGTCACCATAATGATCGGCATCGGGTTACTCTGGCTACGAAGACGTCGGCAAATCGACAAGCCATCTTCACCAGGTAACATCAAATCCAGTACCATAAGATGGAAAGATTCACGGGTGAGCAGGCGATCCATCTGTTCTGCATTAGCGACGCTTCGAACCTGGAAGCCTTGTTCGGTGAGATAACGCTCCAGCAGCGCGCGCAGGCGCATGTCGTCATCGACCACCAGAATCTTGTAGTTCTCTTGCATTGTTTATACTCCCAAAGGTTCGCAACAATTTGTAAGCGTGTATTCTTAAAAAAGCTTACGTTCGTCACCAGCTAAATCTGGTATAAATTTCAGCCTAAATTGTTACAAAGCATATTAAACAGCAGTTTAAGTATACAATTTATTCGGCGGAACATTATTGATTCTGTTGATATGATCACGTTATACCCAATGTGCGCATTATCAAACAGACAAAGGGAATCAACGAGATGAAAACGCCCCTGATTACCCGGGAAGGGTATGAAAAACTCAAACAAGAGCTCAATTATCTCTGGCGTGAAGAACGCCCCGAGGTCACAAAAAAGGTGACCTGGGCTGCAAGTCTGGGCGACCGCAGCGAAAATGCTGACTATCAGTATAATAAAAAGCGCCTGCGTGAAATCGACCGCCGCGTGCGCTACCTCACTAAATGCATGGAAAATCTAAAAATCGTCGATTATTCCCCGCAGCAGGAAGGCAAAGTGTTCTTTGGCGCGTGGGTGGAGATTGAAAACGACGATGGTGTTACCCACCGTTTTCGTATCGTCGGCTACGATGAAATTTTTGGCCGTAAAGATTACATCTCTATTGATTCCCCAATGGCCCGCGCATTGCTGAAAAAAGAGGTTGGCGATCTGGCGGTGGTGAATACCCCTGCCGGGGAAGCGAGCTGGTATGTTAATGCCATCGAGTACGTGAAACCGTAAGGAAGAGTCTTAACCTCCTGCCGATGGCTGGCATTTTTGCCAGCCAGTCCGTATAACTATCCCCTGATTTTTGATCCGAAAAGATGAACTCAAACCATGATGAATGATTCGTTCTGCCGCATTATTGCGGGTGAAATTCAGGCGCGCCCGGAACAGGTTGAAGCCGCCGTTCGCCTGCTTGACGAAGGGAATACCGTGCCGTTTATCGCACGTTATCGTAAGGAAATCACCGGCGGTCTGGATGACACGCAGTTGCGTAATCTGGAAACGCGTCTGGGATATTTGCGCGAGCTGGAAGAGAGACGTCAGGCGATCCTCAAGTCCATTTCTGAGCAAGGTAAACTCACCGATGAGCTGGCGAATGCCATCAACGCCACTTTAAGCAAAACCGAACTCGAAGACCTCTATCTGCCCTATAAACCTAAACGCCGCACCCGTGGGCAAATCGCCATTGAAGCAGGTCTTGAGCCGTTAGCTGACCTGTTGTGGAACGATCCATCGCAAACGCCGGAAATTGCCGCTGCGCAATTTGTTGATGCTGATAAAGGCGTAGCGGATACCAAAGCCGCGCTGGACGGCGCGCGCTATATACTGATGGAACGTTTTGCCGAAGATGCCGCCCTGTTGGCGAAAGTGCGTGATTATCTGTGGAAGAACGCACATCTGGTCTCAACCGTAGTGAGCGGTAAAGAAGAGGAAGGGGCAAAATTTCGCGACTATTTCGATCATCACGAACCGCTGTCAACGGTGCCCTCTCACCGCGCGCTGGCGATGTTCCGTGGGCGTAATGAAGGCGTACTCCAGCTTTCGCTGAATGCCGATCCGCAGTTCGACGAGCCACCGAAAGAGAGCTATTGCGAACAAATCATTATGGATCACCTCGGCCTGCGCCTGAACAATGCTCCAGCGGATAGCTGGCGCAAGGGCGTGGTGAGCTGGACCTGGCGCATCAAGGTGCTGATGCATCTGGAAACCGAACTGATGGGCACCGTGCGCGAACGCGCAGAAGATGAAGCAATCAACGTTTTTGCCCGTAACCTGCATGATCTGCTGATGGCGGCTCCTGCCGGGCTGCGTGCGACGATGGGCCTCGATCCGGGTCTGCGTACCGGGGTAAAAGTAGCGGTAGTCGATGCGACCGGTAAACTGGTGGCAACCGACACCATTTATCCGCACACCGGGCAGGCCGCAAAAGCAGCGATGACCGTTGCTGCTCTGTGCGAAAAACATAACGTTGAACTGGTGGCGATTGGTAACGGTACGGCTTCCCGCGAAACCGAGCGTTTCTATCTCGACGTTCAGAAGCAGTTCCCGAAAGTGACGGCGCAAAAAGTGATCGTCAGCGAAGCAGGCGCATCGGTTTACTCTGCTTCCGAACTGGCAGCACAGGAGTTCCCGGATCTCGATGTTTCTCTGCGTGGCGCGGTATCTATCGCCCGTCGTTTGCAAGATCCGCTGGCGGAGCTGGTGAAAATCGATCCGAAATCCATCGGCGTGGGTCAGTATCAGCATGACGTCAGCCAGACACAACTGGCTCGCAAACTGGATGCAGTGGTGGAAGACTGCGTAAACGCCGTTGGCGTCGATCTCAACACCGCTTCTGTTCCGCTGTTAACTCGCGTGGCGGGTCTGACGCGCATGATGGCACAAAACATCGTTGCCTGGCGCGATGAGAATGGGCAATTCAAAAACCGTCAGCAATTGTTAAAAGTTAGCCGTTTAGGGCCTAAAGCCTTCGAGCAGTGTGCGGGCTTCCTGCGTATTAACCACGGCGATAACCCGCTGGACGCGTCTACCGTTCACCCGGAAGCCTATCCGGTGGTCGAACGCATTCTGGCGGCAACGCAACAGGCACTGAAAGATCTGATGGGTAACAGCAGCGAACTGCGTAACCTGAAAGCCTCTGACTTTACCGATGAGAAATTCGGTGTGCCGACGGTAACCGACATTATCAAAGAGCTGGAAAAACCGGGTCGCGACCCGCGTCCGGAATTTAAAACCGCTCAGTTTGCCGATGGCGTCGAGACAATGAACGACCTGCAACCGGGTATGATCCTCGAAGGTGCAGTCACCAACGTCACCAACTTTGGCGCGTTTGTCGATATCGGCGTACATCAGGACGGTCTGGTTCACATCTCTTCCCTGTCGAATAAGTTTGTGGAAGATCCGCACACCGTGGTGAAAGCGGGTGACATTGTGAAGGTGAAAGTGCTGGAAGTGGATCTCCAGCGTAAACGTATCGCCCTGACCATGCGCCTGGACGAACAGCCTGGTGAAACCAATGTCCGTCGTGGCGGCGGTAACGATCGTCCGCAAAACAACCGCCCGGCAGCAAAACCGCGTGGCCGTGAAACGCAGCCTGCCGGTAACAGCGCGATGATGGATGCGCTGGCAGCGGCGATGGGCAAAAAACGTTAAACACCCGACTGGCCTACGGTTCAGCTTTGCACGAGTTCGTAGGCCAGATAAGGCGTTCACGCCGCATCTGGCAATAAACGCCTTAACTGACATAAAAGTGCCGGAGAACATCTCCGGCATTTGAGATTGCTGACAAACTCGCTTACGGGTCAAAACAGGCACAACTTTCCCCCCTCTCCCTAGCCCTCTCCCCGATGGGGCGAGGGGACCGTCCGTGCACTTGCCTGGCTCCGGTATTTTTATTCCACAGCCAAAACCACAATATATTCCGCTAATATTTATCACATCATTAACAACTGAAACCTTAATAAAACATTAAGCAGCCATAATAATTCGCCCTCCGAATTATATTTTTGCTCTGATATAACCTTGAGCCACATCAACATTGGCGCAAATTATTATCTAAACCAACATTCGCACACATTTTAAGTATTGCTGATAGAAACCATTCTCATTATCATTGCACTGTTGATTATTTAATCTCTCCTTCGTTGGCGAATCATCTGGTCTCATGTCGCTGTCAAACGCCCCATGAGGTAGTTAACCAGTTTTACTCTAAATAATTCGAGTTGCAGGAAGGCGGCAAGTGAGAGAGTCCCCGGGTACTTACTCCAGTAAGTAACTGGGGTGAGCGACCGAAGCCGCAGCACATGCAATTTGAATTATGACGAGTATAGCGAGAAACAAGTAGGCACCTATGCAATACACCCCAGATACTGCGTGGAAAATCACTGGCTTTTCCCGTGAAATTAGCCCGGCATATCGTCAGAAGCTGCTTTCTCTTGGCATGTTACCTGGCTCCTCTTTTAATGTGGTGCGCGTCGCTCCACTCGGTGATCCTATTCATATCGAAACCCGTCGTGTAAGCCTGGTATTACGGAAAAAAGATCTGGCCTTATTAGAAGTGGAAGCGGTTTCCTGTTAATACGGTGAAAATAACAATGAAAAAATTAACCATTGGCTTAATTGGTAATCCAAATTCTGGCAAGACAACTTTATTTAACCAGCTCACCGGGGCTCGTCAGCGTGTAGGAAACTGGGCTGGTGTTACCGTCGAACGTAAAGAGGGTCAGTTCACCACTACCGATCATCAAGTCACCCTGGTGGATCTGCCCGGCACTTATTCTCTGACCACCATCTCTTCGCAGACTTCGCTGGATGAGCAAATCGCCTGTCACTACATTTTAAGCGGCGATGCCGATCTGCTGATTAACGTGGTGGATGCGTCTAACCTTGAACGTAACCTTTACCTGACGCTGCAACTACTGGAGCTGGGTATTCCGTGCATCGTGGCGCTGAACATGCTCGACATTGCCGAGAAGCAAAATATTCGCATTGAAATTGATGCCCTGGCGGCGCGTCTTGGCTGCCCGGTGGTTCCACTGGTCTCCACTCGTGGTCGTGGTATTGAAGCGCTGAAACTGGCAATTGACCGCTACAAAGCCAACGAGAATGTAGAACTGGTGCATTACGCCCAACCGCTAATCAATGAAGCCGACGCACTGGCGAAAGTGATGCCGTCCGACATCCCGCTGAAACATCGCCGCTGGCTGGGTCTGCAAATGTTGGAAGGCGATATTTACAGCCGCGCCTACGCTGGTGAAGCATCGCAGCATCTGGATGCTGCTCTCGCCCGTCTGCGTAATGAGATGGACGATCCGGCGCTACACATTGCCGATGCGCGTTACCAGTGTATTGCCGCCATCTGTGATGTGGTGAGCAACACCCTGACGGCAGAACCCAGCCGTTTCACCACTGCCGTAGATAAAATCGTGCTTAACCGATTCCTTGGTCTGCCGATTTTCCTCTTTGTGATGTACCTGATGTTCCTGCTGGCTATCAATATCGGCGGGGCGCTACAACCGCTGTTTGACGTCGGTTCCGTGGCGCTGTTTGTACATGGTATTCAGTGGATTGGTTACACACTCCACTTCCCAGACTGGCTGACTATCTTCCTCGCCCAGGGCCTGGGTGGTGGTATTAACACCGTTCTGCCACTGGTGCCGCAAATTGGCATGATGTACCTGTTCCTCTCCTTCCTGGAAGACTCCGGATATATGGCGCGTGCGGCGTTTGTGATGGACCGTCTGATGCAGGCGTTGGGATTACCGGGTAAATCTTTTGTGCCATTGATTGTTGGCTTCGGTTGTAACGTGCCGTCGGTGATGGGCGCGCGAACCCTTGATGCACCGCGTGAACGCCTGATGACCATCATGATGGCTCCATTTATGTCCTGCGGCGCACGTCTGGCAATCTTCGCGGTATTTGCGGCTGCGTTCTTTGGGCAGAACGGCGCGCTGGCTGTGTTCTCACTGTATATGCTGGGTATCGTGATGGCTGTGCTGACTGGCCTGATGCTCAAATACACCATCATGCGCGGTGAAGCGACGCCGTTTGTCATGGAGTTGCCGGTATACCACGTACCACACGTTAAGAGCCTGATTATCCAGACCTGGCAGCGTCTGAAAGGTTTCGTTCTGCGCGCCGGTAAAGTGATTATCATCGTCAGTATTTTCCTGAGTGCCTTCAACAGCTTCTCGCTAAGCGGGAAAATCGTCGACAACATCAACGACTCAGCGCTGGCTTCTGTCAGCCGTGTGATCACCCCGGTCTTCAAGCCGATTGGTGTACATGAAGATAACTGGCAGGCAACGGTTGGCCTGTTCACGGGTGCCATGGCGAAAGAAGTGGTGGTGGGTACGCTCAACACCCTCTACACCGCAGAAAATATTCAGGACGAAGAGTTCAATCCGGCGGAATTCAACCTTGGTGAAGAGCTGTTCAGCGCGGTAGATGAAACCTGGCAGAGTCTGAAAGACACCTTTAGCCTTAGCGTACTGATGAACCCAATTGAAGCCAGCAAAGGCGACGGTGAAATGGGCACCGGGGCGATGGGCGTGATGGATCAAAAATTCGGTAGCGCGGCAGCAGCTTACAGCTATCTGATTTTTGTCCTGCTGTATGTACCGTGCATCTCGGTAATGGGCGCCATCGCTCGTGAATCAAGCCGTGGCTGGATGGGCTTCTCCATCCTGTGGGGGCTGAATATCGCTTACTCGCTCGCCACCTTGTTCTATCAGGTTGCCAGCTACAGCCAGCACCCAACCTACAGTCTGGTGTGCATTCTGGCGGTGATCCTGTTTAACATCGTGGTCATTGGCCTGCTGCGTCGCGCGCGTAGCCGGGTTGATATCGAACTGCTGGCAACGCGCAAATCGGTAAGCAGTTGCTGCGCAGCCAGCACCTCTGGCGATTGCCACTAAGGATACGGCAATGGCTTCGCTCATCCAGGTGCGTGATTTGCTGGCGTTACGGGGCCGTATGGAAGCGGCCCAAATCAGCCAGACGCTGAACACTCCACAACCGATGATTAACGCAATGCTGCAACAACTGGAAAGTATGGGCAAAGCCGTGCGAATTCAGGAAGAACCTGACGGCTGCCTCTCCGGCAGTTGCAAAAGCTGCCCGGAAGGAAAAGCCTGTCTGCGTGAGTGGTGGGCGTTGCGTTAACATTGTTCCACAACATTGTTCCACCACCTGTTTTGAAAAGCCCGGTATGCGTTTGCTACCGGGCTTTTTTGCGTGCCACTTTCCATAAAAATGCAACTCTTGCAGCACGACGTAAATTCCTCTGAAAGAGTCTCGCAGGGATGAAAACTGGCTAATGCACAGGTGTGGAGTGGCGCGTAGAGTCGCGGCATTCAAACAACAGGTGAAGGAACGCCATGAGCAAAAAGCAGAGTTCCACCCCACACGATGCACTGTTCAAACTCTTTTTACGCCAACCGGACACGGCGCGCGATTTTCTTGCGTTCCATTTACCGGCCCCCATTCACGCGCTCTGTGATATGAAAACCCTCAAGCTGGAGTCGAGCAGTTTTATTGATGACGATCTGCGTGAAAGCTACTCTGACGTGCTGTGGTCGGTGAAAACCGAGCAAGGACCAGGATACATCTATTGCCTGATTGAACATCAAAGCACCTCAAACAAACTGATCGCATTTCGCATGATGCGTTACGCCATTGCCGCAATGCAAAATCACCTGGATGCCGGATACAAAACGTTGCCGATGGTGGTGCCGTTGTTGTTTTACCATGGTATTGAAAGCCCCTATCCCTATTCGCTGTGTTGGCTGGATTGTTTCGCCGATCCCAACCTGGCAAGGCAGCTTTATGCCTCTGCATTTCCGCTGATTGATGTCACCGTCATGCCTGATGATGAAATCATGCAACACCGACGCATGGCGCTGCTGGAGTTAATTCAAAAACATATTCGTCAACGCGACCTGATGGGACTGGTAGAGCAAATGGCCTGCTTATTAAGTAGTGGATACGCTAATGACAGACAAATCAAAGGGCTGTTTAATTACATACTACAAACAGGCGATGCGGTACGTTTTAACGATTTTATCGATGATGTGGCCAAACGTTCACCGAAACACAAGGAGAGTTTAATGACTATTGCGGAAAGATTGCGGCAGGAGGGACATCGTCAAGGGGTACAACAAGGTGTACAGCAAGGTGTACAGCAAGGACGACGCCTGGAAGCCCTGGATATTGCCCAAACGATGCTGAAAGCGGGTATCCCCCACGAAGACATAATCTTATTTACCAGCCTGACGATGGAGGAGCTTAAAGAAATTATCCATTGATAAATTAATGACTATTGCAGAAAGATTACGGCAACAAGGAGGAGCCATGATCGTTACTATCCCACGAGATCTTGCCACCGATCCTGGCTGGTCACCGGGCACAGAGATTACCGTGGAGAAAAAAGGCGATAGCGTTAATTTGCGCGCCACAGAGCACAAGCCGCGTGGGCGTCTTACCGTCGCGCAATTGTTGAGCCAGATCGATGAAAGCGAAATTACGGAGCTAAATCAGTCGACAGAAGGATGGGCAGAAGGGAAAAAAGGTAATGAAGCATGGTAAAGGCACGGACGCCACATCGTGGTGAGATCTGGTATTTTAACCCTGCTCCGGTTGCCGGGCATGAACTTCGGGGTCCACATTATTGCATTGTGGTAACAGACAAAGAACTCAACAATGTCTTAAAAGTTGCTATGTGCTGTCCGATTTTAACAGAGGCAAATGCAGCACGTTCCACAGGGGTGACGGTGAACGTCCTCCCCCATGATACGCAAACCGGTAACCTGCATGGCGTTGTGCTTTGTCACCAGCTAAAAGCTGTCGATCTTATTGCCCGTGGCGCTAAATTTCATACCGTTGCCGATGAAACATTGATTAGTAAGGTACTCGGTAAACTGGTAAATTTAATCGACCCACAATAATTTGCCCTTACTTACCACCTACACCCTCTGCTTCAACGCCACCAGCAGGTGACAAAACTCATCCGGATGCGAAATAAACGGCGCATGAGCCGCTTTGGCGAAGATATATGATTTGCTGTGAGGCCATAGTTCATCCAGCATTGGCACTACTTTGCGCGGCACCAGACCGTCAAGATAGCCATATAAGCGCAAAAACGGCATTTGTACGCTTTGCAACGGCTGACGGAGATCGACCGTTTTCAGAATTTCCAGCCCACCATTAAGCACGTCAACCTCCGGCATCGGTAACGCCAGAACGGTTTTCTTCAGCGCTCGCGCATCCTGACGCGCCGTTTCCGTGCCCATCGTTTGTAGTGCAAGGAACCGTTCCACTGTACGCTGAAAATCTTCACTTAGCTGCTGCTGGAAACCCGCCAGCACGTCCGGTTTTATCCCCGGCCACTCGTCACGAGCACTGAAACACGGTGACGAAGCTACGGTAACCAGCGCCTGAACACGCTCGGGATGGGTTAACGCAATCTGGCTTGCCACCAGCCCCCCCAGACTCCAGCCCAACCAGATGGCTTTATTCGGTGCCCGTTGCAGCACGCATTCCGCCATGTCAGAAAGCGACATCGCGCCATATCCCTGGCTGCGCCCGAAGCCAGGCAGATCAACAAGATGCAGCGTAAAATGCGAGCTGAGTTCCTCATCGATGCAACGCCACACTTCGGCATTCAGTCCCCATCCGTGCAACAGCACAAGATGAACATTCCCCTGACCTTTGGTCTGCCACCAGATGTTATTCATCCGCTATTGTTCTCTTTTGACTCACAAGAATGAATATATGCTAACAGTACCGGGATTATGCTGGCTATGCCGAATGCCGCTGGCGTTAGGTCATTGGGGAATCTGTTCTGTCTGCTCCCGCGCCGCACGTACACATAAAACGTTATGCCCGCAGTGTGGATTACCGGCTTCACACTCACATCTTCCCTGCGGTCGCTGCCTGAAAAAACCGCCACCGTGGCAAAGACTGATCACTGTTGCCAACTATGCACCTCCATTAAGCCCGCTCATTCACCAGCTTAAGTTTTTGCGACGTAGTGAAATCGCCAGCGGCCTGTCACGTCTGTTACTATTAGAAGTCTTACACGCCCATCGGACTACCGGATTACAACTGCCGGATCGTATCGTCAGTGTTCCGTTATGGCAGCGCCGCCACTGGCGTCGGGGATTCAATCAAAGCGATTTGCTGTGCCAGCCTTTATCGCGCTGGCTGCACTGCCAATGGGATAGCGACGCCGTCACGCGTATAAGAGCCACTGCGACCCAGCATTTCCTCAGTGCCCGGCTGCGCAAGCGCAACCTGAAAAATGCCTTTCGCCTTGAATTGCCCGTGCAAGGTCGCCATATGGTGATTGTGGATGATGTCGTTACCACCGGAAGTACCGTCGCAGAGATTGCGCAGTTGCTTTTACGCAATGGTGCGGCGACAGTCCAGGTCTGGTGCCTTTGTCGAACCTTGTAGAGCCTCGATGATGGGCGTATTATAACCAACTAAAATAGTCAACTATTAGGCCATTACTATGATCCGTATTTCCGATGCTGCACAAGCGCACTTTGCCAAACTGCTGGCAAACCAGGAAGAAGGGACACAAATCCGCGTATTTGTGATTAACCCTGGCACGCCTAACGCTGAATGTGGTGTATCTTATTGTCCGCCAGACGCCGTAGAAGCCACCGATACCGCCCTGAAATTTGACCTGCTGACCGCGTATGTTGATGAACTAAGCGCACCTTACCTGGAAGATGCAGAGATTGATTTTGTTACCGACCAACTGGGTTCTCAGCTAACGCTGAAAGCCCCGAACGCCAAAATGCGTAAAGTGGCTGACGATGCGCCGCTGATGGAGCGCGTGGAGTATATGCTGCAATCGCAGATTAACCCGCAGCTTGCCGGTCACGGTGGTCGTGTCTCGCTGATGGAAATCACCGAAGACGGTTATGCCATTCTGCAATTTGGCGGCGGCTGTAACGGTTGTTCCATGGTCGACGTGACGCTGAAAGAAGGGATCGAAAAGCAGTTGCTGAACGAATTCCCGGAACTGAAAGGTGTACGTGACCTCACCGAACACCAGCGCGGCGAACACTCTTACTACTAAGTTATCCCCCTCTTTTGTAGATTGCCCGATGCGACGCTAAAGCGTCTTATCGGGCTACGTTGAACATGTGCCAGACGTTGGCACGGCATTACCTCAGTAAATCTAATCCCTTCATTTCCCCACGATAATATGACCAACCTCTCATAATTTAAATTTACCCCGCTCTGGTGATTCTCAAGCGCATAATGTTACCCGTATCATTCTCATGGGCACCAAACACACTCATAACATTTGACGACACTAATTCGTTTTAGGAGTCATCAGCCGTGGTGCCGTTATATCTCTGTTCCCAGTTGGGACAACCAGGATTTGTCGTCAGAAACCTGACGTTACCCATAACAAATTAAAGGCCAGGTAAATCATGCCATTAGTCATTGTTGCTATCGGTGTAATCTTGTTATTACTCCTGATGATCCGCTTCAAAATGAACGGCTTCATCGCTCTCGTCCTGGTGGCGCTTGCTGTTGGATTAATGCAAGGGATGCCGCTGGATAAAGTTATTGGCTCTATCAAAGCCGGTGTCGGCGGAACGCTCGGTAGCCTTGCCCTGATCATGGGTTTTGGCGCAATGCTGGGCAAAATGCTGGCAGACTGCGGCGGCGCACAACGTATCGCCACCACGCTGATCGCCAAATTTGGTAAAAAGCACATTCAGTGGGCAGTGGTACTGACCGGTTTTACCGTCGGTTTTGCCCTGTTCTATGAAGTGGGCTTCGTACTGATGCTGCCGCTGGTGTTTACCATCGCCGCTGCTGCAAATATCCCGCTGCTGTATGTTGGTGTACCGATGGCCGCTGCGCTTTCCGTAACCCACGGCTTCCTGCCACCGCATCCTGGCCCGACTGCGATTGCAACCATTTTCAATGCCGATATGGGTAAAACCCTGCTGTACGGTACTATTCTGGCAATCCCGACCGTTATTCTCGCGGGTCCGGTTTACGCTCGCGTGCTGAAAGGCATTGATAAGCCGATCCCGGAAGGCCTGTACAGCGCGAAAACCTTTAGTGAAGAAGAGATGCCGAGCTTTGGCGTCAGCGTCTGGACTTCTCTGGTTCCGGTTGTACTGATGGCAATGCGTGCCATCGCTGAAATGATCCTGCCGAAAGGTCACGCTTTCCTGCCGGTAGCAGAGTTCTTAGGTGACCCGGTAATGGCAACGCTGATTGCCGTACTAATCGCGATGTTCACCTTTGGTCTGAACCGTGGTCGCTCAATGGATCAAATTAACGACACGCTGGTTTCTTCGATCAAAATCATCGCCATGATGCTGCTAATCATCGGTGGTGGCGGTGCGTTCAAGCAGGTGTTGGTAGACAGTGGCGTGGACAAATATATCGCCTCCATGATGCACGAAACCAATATTTCCCCGCTGCTGATGGCCTGGTCTATTGCCGCCGTACTGCGTATCGCGCTGGGTTCCGCAACCGTTGCGGCAATTACTGCGGGCGGTATCGCTGCGCCGCTGATTGCAACAACTGGCGTCAGCCCAGAGTTGATGGTTATCGCGGTTGGTTCCGGTAGTGTGATTTTCTCTCACGTGAACGATCCGGGCTTCTGGCTGTTCAAAGAGTACTTTAACCTGACTATCGGTGAGACCATCAAGTCCTGGTCGATGCTGGAAACCATTATCTCGGTGTGCGGTCTGGTAGGCTGCCTGCTGCTGAATATGGTGATTTGATAACACTGACTGCCGGATATGGCGTGAATGTCTTATCCGGCTGCTCTAATGAGTAGGCCGGATAAGACGCATCAAGCGTCGCATCCGGCATTAACCGCACTCTACGTCTTCTTCCCTGCCGCCCTGCGCCGTCTGTCCAAATCCTTCAGTAACTTGTTCACGCCATCATCGGAAAACATCGTCTCAAGGGTTGTAGACAGCTTGCGCCGCCAGTTTTTGTACTGGTAACTGGTGCCAGGAATATTCACCGGTTCCGCCATATCCAGCCAGTCTTCCGGCTGTAGCCCTAACAGAGCGCTGTTACTGTCGGCAATGTACCGCTGCAAACCACGATTAAGCATCGGCGTCATCGACATCAGCGATGCCTTATGTCCGGCACGTTTTGGCAGACAACCATATTTATGCAGCGCATCCAGTAGCCCTTGCTTCGCCAGCTCGCGATCCTGATACAAACCGCGCAGCACTACTTCATCCGGGTACAGCCCCAGCGTTTTGCCCAGCGTTAAATCCCCGCTCTCCCAGTAACCACGCAGCGTTGGCAGGTCGTGCGTTGCTGCTACTGCCATCGACTGTTCCGGATACGCTTTCGGTGCGCGGAACGTCTTCTCATGGTCACTTTCGAAATAGAGCACTTTGTAGGAGTAAACCCCGCTACTGCGCAGCTTACCGACAATCTCTACCGGTACAGTGCCGAGATCTTCGCCAATCACCATGCAGCGATGGCGTTTGCTTTCCAGCGCCAGAATAGCGAGCAGATCATCCACCGGATAGTGAACATACGCTCCCTGATCCGCCGTTTCGCCATACGGTATCCACCACAAACGCAGCATCGACATCACATGGTCAATTCGCAATGCGCCGCAGTTTTGCATGTTCGCGCGCAGCAGTTCGATAAACGGTTCATAGGCGCGCGCGGTGATGATATGCGGGTCCATCGGCGGCAAACCCCAGTTTTGCCCTAACGGGCCAAGGATATCTGGCGGTGCGCCAACCGATGCCTTCAGGCAATACAACTCACGGTCACACCAGGTTTCTGCCCCACCTTCCGCTACGCCAACCGCCAGGTCACGATACAAGCCAATCGGCATTTCATAGCCCTGGCTTATCTCCCAGCAGGCGGCAAACTGGCTGTAGGCCAGCCACTGCAGCCAGAGATAAAAATCGACGTCATCACGATGTTCTTCACAGAACTGACGCACTTCTGGCGAGTCTACGTTCTGATACATCTCGGGCCATGCTGGCCAGCCCCAGCGCATTTCGTCTTCTTTTACTTGTTGTGCATGTAGCGCATCAAACGCCGCCTGCCAGAACAGGCTGTCGCCCTGTTCAGCAACAAACTGGCGAAACGCTACCATTTGTCCATCATCACGTTGTGCAAAGACTTTCCACGCCATCCGCAGTGCGGTCATTTTCAGTGCGGTGACGGTAGAGTAATCGACCCAGTCAGTATCCCGCGCCTGTTGCAGCGCCTGTTGCGTAGTCGGCATGTGCCACCAAGCCTGCGCCTCCTCGCTAAGATGGAAATCTTCAACGGCGTTAACATCAATATAAATCACGTTCAGCCAGCGGCGAGAAGACGGGCTATACGGGCTGGCACTTTCCGGGTTTGCCGGATAGAGCGCATGAATCGGGTTCAGGCCAATGAACGACCCGCCGCGTTTCGCCACATCCACCAACATGGCTTTGAGATCGCCAAAATCACCGATGCCCCAGTTTTTTTCCGATCGCAGGGTATAAAGCTGAACGCAAGCGCCCCACAGTTTTTGTTTATTCAACAATGCCTGCGGTTCGTAGCAGCGTTTCGGTGCGACAATCACCCGACAATGGGCGCGCTGTTCGTCCTGGGTAAGCGTCAGCGTGTGATAACCTTCCGGCAGCTTCGCCGGAAGATTGAAGGCTTTGCCACCACTCACGTTGCCTTTGTACTGTGTTCCTTCTTCGGTAGTCAGCAGCCAGCTAAATTCGCCGCTGCCCTCCACCGCCATTGGCATTTTTTTACCGAAGGTATACACCATGACGTTGGGTACTGGCGTTACCGCCACTTTCGTGGCGGTACTCCGATGCATCGCGTCAAGCAAACGCCGTTTGGTTTCGGCGCCAATCGACTGCGGTTTACCGTGGGCATTGATGTAATTGGGGCTGATCCCCGCCGCCAGCGCGGCATTATCCAGACGTTTGCTTTCCATCGAGCTTCCTTAGCGTTTTGCCTGCCAGATACGAGCCTGATAATCGCGAATAGAGCGATCCGAGCTAAACATACCGCAGCGGGCGGTATTGAGGATCGCCGCGCGTGTCCAGGCTTCCTGGTCGCGGTACAGCACATCCACCTGCTTTTGTGCCTCTACATAGGCTGCGAAATCCGCCATCACCAGATATGGATCGCCGCCCTGCTTACCGATACTGTGCAGCATCTGGTCAAACGCATGTTTATCGCCGTCGCTGTATTTACCGCTTTCCAGCTCTTTCAATACTGCATCGAGCTGCTTGTCTTTCTTACGCCATTTGAGCGGATCGTAGCCCTTCGCTTTCAATGCCTTAACCTGCTCCACGGTATGACCGAAGATAAAGATATTTTCTTCACCGACTTTTTCAGCAATTTCGACATTTGCGCCATCCAGCGTACCGACAGTGAGCGCACCATTAAGAGCCAGTTTCATATTGCCCGTGCCAGAAGCCTCTTTCCCAGCAGTCGAGATCTGCTCAGAGATATCCGCCGCCGGGATCAGCATTTCCGCCGCCGAGACACAGTAATCCGGCAGGAACACCACTTTCAGCTTGTCACCCACTTTTGGATCGTTGTTGATCACTTCAGCCACTTTATTGATCGCAAAAATAATGTTCTTCGCCAGATAGTAGCCCGGCGCGGCTTTCGCCCCGAACAGGAACACACGCGGTACGCGGTCAGCTTGCGGGTTTTCGCGAATCTCTTTGTACAACGCCAGAATATGCAGCAGATTCAGGTGTTGCCGTTTGTACTCGTGCAGACGTTTAATTTGGACGTCGAAAATTGCCTGCGGGTTGATTTCAATACCAGTACGCGCTTTTACAAACTCTGCCAGACGAACTTTATTCGCCTGTTTGATTTCGCGATATTGCTGGCGGAATTTCGCGTCATCAGCGAATTTTTCCAGATTAATCAACTGATCGAGATCGTTAGCCCACTCTTTTTTCAGCGATTTATCCAGCAGCGCCGCCAGTGCCGGGTTGCACTGTTTGATCCAGCGACGCGGAGTAATACCATTAGTGACGTTATGGAATTTGTTCGGCCACAACTGGTGGTATTCCGGGAACAAATCTTTCACCACCAGATCCGAGTGCAGCGCCGCCACGCCATTCACCGCAAAGCCGCTAACCACACACATATTGGCCATACGAACTTGTTTGTCATGTACCACCGCCAGTTTCGCCCATACCGCCTTGTCGCCCGGCCAGGTTTGTTCCACCAGCTTCTTAAAGCGGTTATTGATTTCGTTGATTACCTGCATATGGCGTGGCAACAGCGCTTTAATCAGCTTCTCATCCCAGCACTCCAGTGCTTCTGGCATCAGGGTATGGTTGGTATAAGCGAAGGTTTTACTGGTGATTGCCCAGGCGTCATCCCAGCTCATTTGGTGCTCATCTATCAGCACACGCAGCAGTTCAGGAATGGCAATAGTCGGGTGTGTGTCGTTAAGTTGAATGACTTCGTAATCCGCCAGCTCGTGCAGTTTACGCCCCGCCAGATGATGGCGACGAAGAATGTCAGCAATCGAACAGGCGCACTGGAAGTATTGCTGCATCAGGCGCAATTTTTTACCGGCGGTATGGTTGTCGTTTGGATAGAGAACTTTAGTCAGTTTTTCCGCGTTGATGCCCTGTTGTTCAGCACGCAGGAAATCACCGTCATTAAATTTGGTAAGATTGAACGGATGAGCATGAGTCGCCTGCCACAAACGTAGCGGCTGTGCTACGCCGTTACGGTAGCCCAACACCGGAAGATCCCACGCTTGCCCGGTAATGGTAAATTCCGGTTCCCAGCGTCCATCTTTCGTCACTTTGCCGCCAATGCCCACCTGCACATCCAGCGCTTCGTTATGGCTAAACCACGGATAGTTGCCACGATGCCAGTCGTCTGGCGCTTCAGACTGTTTGCCACCGACAAAGGACTGACGGAACAGACCATACTGGTAGTTAAGACCATAGCCAGTAGCTGACTGCCCAACGGTTGCCATTGAGTCGAGGAAACACGCAGCCAGACGCCCCAGGCCACCGTTCCCCAACGCCGGGTCGATCTCTTCTTCCAGCAGGTCTGTCAGGTTGATGTCATAAGACTTCAATGAATCCTGAACAGCCTGATACCAGCCGAGGTTTAACAGATTGTTGCCTGTCAGACGACCAATCAAAAACTCCATTGAGATGTAGTTAACATGACGCTGATTCGCCGCCGGTTTGGCAAAAGGCTGGGCCCGCAGCATTTCCGCCAACGCTTCACTCACAGCCAGCCACCATTGGTGAGGGGTCATCTCAGCCGCTGAAGTTAAACCATAACGCTGCCACTGGCGTGACAGGGCTTCCTGAAATTGCTTTTCATTAAAAATGGGTTGTGACATAGGAGTTCCAGTTTTCTTAGATATTAAACACAACGTTATCGTTAGTTTGCCAGGCTCCATGTTGACCTTCCTCATCCTACGGGGGATTAGGCGGGGAGGAGTGACGGGGATGAGCAAGAAAATGTGATCGCGCCCACTTAAAGGTAGTGCAATCAACTGCAAAAGTATCAGCTCAGTGCCAGAGAGCGCAGAAAACCTGTTATTAACAGTCAGAAATGGCCGTTGCGTATTATCAAAAAGCGGAAAGTAACTCTATAAATTAAGTAAAGCGGCGAAATAGTTTCAACAATGAAATATCCATCAAAGGGCATCTCATTCTTAATAGATTTATTAAGATCATCTTTCCAGAGAGACCTTTCATCAGGAATTAAGGAGGTTTCATTGCTTTAATGAACCTTTTGGATTAAGGGAAAACACCCTAGGATCCAATATCCACACTGCATTTGCGTTGTTTTAAGATGAGGCATTAATAAACGTTTGGAATTGTGACAGAGTGCAAATTCAGACACATAAAAAATTGTCATCGCTTGCATTGCACAGGTTTCTGGCCGAACTTATAACTATTAATTACGAAGCGCAAAAAAAATAATATTTCCTCAATTTCCACAGTGAAGTGATTAACTATGCTGATTCCGTCAAAATTAAGTCGTCCGGTTCGACTCGACCATACTGTGGTTCGTGAGCGCCTGCTGGCTAAACTTTCCGGCGCGAACAACTTCAGGCTGGTGCTGATCACAAGTCCTGCGGGTTACGGAAAGACAACACTCATATCCCAATGGGCGGCAGGAAAAAACGATTTGGGCTGGTACTCGCTTGATGACGGCGATAACCAGCAAGAACGTTTCGCCAGCTATCTGATTGCCGCCGTGCAACAGGCAACCAGCGGGCACTGCGTCATCAGTGAAACAATGACGCAAAAACGGCAGTATGCCAGCCTGACGTCACTGTTTGCCCAGCTTTTCATTGAGCTGGCGGAATGGCATAGCCCACTTTTCCTGGTGATTGACGATTACCATCTGATCACCAATCCGGTTATCCACGAATCCATGCGCTTCTTCATTCGCCATCAACCAGAAAATCTCACCCTGGTAGTGCTGTCACGCAATCTTCCGCAATTGGGCATTGCCAATCTGCGCGTACGTGAACAACTATTAGAAATTGGCAGCCAGCAACTGGCGTTTACCCATCAGGAAGCCAAGCAGTTTTTTGATTGTCGTCTGTCATCACCGATTGAAGCGACCGAAAGCGGTCGGATTTGCGATGATGTGTCCGGTTGGGCGACGGCGTTGCAGCTAATCGCGCTCTCTGCGCGGCAAAATACCCACTCGGCCCATAAATCAGCGCGCCGTCTGGCGGGCATCAATGCCAGCCATCTTTCTGATTATCTGGTCGATGAAGTGCTAGATAACGTTGATCTGGCGACACGCCATTTCCTGCTAAAAAGCGCCATTTTGCGCTCAATGAATGATGCGCTAATCACCCGCGTGACCGGCGAAGAAAACGGGCAAATGCGTCTTGAAGAAATTGAGCGCCAGGGGCTGTTTTTGCAACGGATGGATGATACTGGCGAATGGTTCTGCTATCACCCGCTGTTTGGTAACTTCCTGCGCCAACGCTGCCAGTGGGAGCTGGCGGCGGAGCTGCCAGAAATCCACCGTGCCGCCGCAGAAAGCTGGATGGCACAAGGCTTTCCCAGCGAAGCTATTCATCATGCGCTGGCGGCAGGCGATGCTTTGATGTTGCGCGATATTTTGCTTAATCACGCCTGGAGCCTGTTCAACCATAGTGAACTGTCGCTGCTGGAAGAGTCACTCAAAGCCCTGCCGTGGGACAGTCTGCTGGAAAATCCACAGTTGGTGTTATTGCAGGCCTGGTTGATGCAAAGCCAACATCGCTACGGCGAAGTGAACACCCTGCTGGCGCGAGCCGAACACGAGCTCCAGGACATCAGAGAAGGCACCATGCATGCAGAGTTCAACGCCCTGCGCGCCCAGGTGGCCATTAACGACGGTAATCCGGAAGAAGCCGAACGACTGGCAAAACTGGCTCTGGAAGATCTGCCTCCGGGTTGGTTCTATAGCCGCATTGTTGCGACCTCTGTGCTTGGCGAAGTGTTGCACTGTAAAGGTGAGCTGACCCGCTCGCTGGCATTAATGCAACAAACTGAGCAGATGGCGCGTCAGCACGATGTCTGGCACTACGCCTTGTGGAGTCTGATTCAGCAAAGCGAAATTCTGTTTGCTCAAGGATTCCTGCAAACTGCGTGGGAAACGCAGGAAAAAGCGTTCCAGTTGATTAACGAACAGCATCTGGAACAGTTGCCGATGCATGAATTTTTAGTACGTATCCGCGCGCAACTGTTATGGGCATGGGCACGGCTGGATGAAGCCGAAGCCTCGGCGCGTAGTGGGATTGAAGTCTTATCGTCTTATCAGCCACAGCAACAGCTCCAGTGTCTGGCAATGTTAATTCAATGTTCGCTGGCTCGTGGCGATCTGGATAACGCCCGTAGCCAACTTAACCGCCTGGAAAACCTGCTGGGGAATGGCAAATATCACAGCGACTGGATCTCTAACGCCAACAAAGTTCGCGTTATTTACTGGCAGATGACCGGCGATAAAGCCGCCGCAGCAAACTGGTTGCGCCATACTGCGAAGCCGGAGTTTGCCAATAACCACTTCCTGCAAGGTCAATGGCGCAACATTGCCCGTGCACAAATCTTGCTGGGCGAGTTTGAACCTGCGGAAATTGTCCTCGAGGAACTCAACGAAAACGCCCGCAGTCTGCGGTTGATGAGCGATCTGAACCGCAACCTGCTTTTACTCAATCAGTTGTACTGGCAGGCAGGGCGGAAAAGTGACGCCCAGCGCGTATTGCTGGACGCATTAAAACTGGCGAATCGCACAGGATTTATCAGTCACTTTGTCATCGAAGGCGAAGCCATGGCGCAGCAGTTACGCCAACTGATTCAGCTCAATACGCTGCCGGAACTGGAACAGCACCGCGCGCAGCGTATTTTGCGGGAAATAAACCAACATCACCGGCATAAGTTCGCTCACTTTGACGAGACCTTTGTCGAACGTCTGCTAAATCACCCGGAAGTGCCGGAACTTATCCGTACCAGCCCGCTGACCCAACGCGAATGGCAGGTGCTGGGGCTGATTTACTCCGGTTACAGCAATGAACAAATTGCGGGCGAACTGGAAGTGGCAGCGACCACCATCAAAACGCATATCCGCAATCTGTATCAGAAACTCGGCGTTGCCCACCGTCAGGCTGCGGTACAGCACGCACAGAAACTGCTGAAGATGATGGGATATGGGGTGTAAGTTTGGTCAGATAACATTCCTGCTCCGACTTACATCCCTGCATTATTCAACGCTAACTCGCGTTACATCGTCTGTTTCAGTCAGAGTAAACCGCACAGGTAAGAACCGTTCCACCACCGCGATATTGGTCAGCAGATGGCATGAGGGATGCGCGACCGTAAACGCCCCCGCACCCGCCAACGCCATGGGCAACACCAGTTGATCTGCGAGATATTCACCTACTGCCGCCGGACTTGCCAGGTAACGTTTCACTTCTTTAACCAACTGCGCTGCTACCACTTCGGCACTGACGCGCTTTTCACCGACGGCAAAAAAGCGTTCGGTAATATTTTCGCTTTCCACTTCTAGCGAGACGGTATTTCCCGGTCCCTGCTCACGCGGCAAGAGATGGATATTCTGCTCATACAGCGAAAAACTGGCTGCCAGCGCAACGAGTTCACGTTCTCCGACATGCCGCGGCACACCAGCTAATAATACTTCGCCGCGTAATCGCATAACGGTGCCCCGCTCGCCCAGTTGTAACGCGTTTAGTGATGCCACGGGCGTGACTTCCGCTACCACCACACCGCCTCCGGCAGGGTAAAAACCGTGGCGTAACAGCGTGGTTTGCTGATGAATCCCCATTTGTGCCAGCAGAGGTTCCAGCACGCGGCAGATAAAACCCGCGGGCGGCGCCGACGGGTTTTCGGTGCCACCGCTGACTTCTACGCGAGAAGGTCCATCGGCAAACCACAGCGCAGGCAACACCGTTTGCAGCACCAACATGCAGCTTCCGGCACTGCCGATAGCAAAGCGATAATCGCCGCCACGCACATTACCGGGCCGGAAGACCAGGCGCTGCGAACCCAGTTCCGCGCCGTCTACTATAGCTCCGCAAATTTCCGTCGCCGCCTTTACCGCGGTCAGATGCTGGCGCAACAGCCCCGGTTTCGCCCGTCCGGCACGAATGCCTGTGATGGTAAACGGCTTACCGGTTATCATCGACAGACTTAACGCCGAGCGCAGGATCTGCCCGCCGCCTTCGCCCTGTGCACCATCCAGCGCAATCATCCTTTTCATCATTTATCCTTTTACGCACACCACCTGACGCAGGGTGTAGACGACTTCCACCAGATCGCTTTGTGCTGCCATTACTGCATCAATGTCCTTATACGCCATCGGGATTTCGTCGATCACCTCGGCATCTTTACGGCATTCCACATGCGCTGTAGCACGGATCTGATCTTCCACACTAAACAGTTTTTTCGCTTTGGTACGGCTCATCACGCGACCTGCACCGTGGCTGCATGAGCAGAAAGACTCTTCATTTCCCAGCCCACGCACGATAAAGCTTTTCGCCCCCATCGACCCAGGAATAATTCCGTACTGCCCGGCACGCGCAGACACCGCGCCTTTCCGCGTCACATAGATCTCTTCGCCAAAGTGCAGCTCTTTTTGCACATAGTTGTGGTGGCAGTTGATCTCTTCCATTGCCAGCGTTTGCGGCTGTCTCACCGTTTTATGCGTAATGCTCTGCAACGCCGATACCACGTTTTCCATCATCGCATCACGGTTGAGGCTGGCAAAAAGCTGCGCCCAGGCTACTGCTTTCAGGTAATCGTCAAAATATTCCGTTCCTTCAAGGAAGTACGCGAGATCACGTGACGGCAACGTTTCAAGCTGTTCCTGCATCTCTTTTTGCGCCAGGTCGATAAAGTAAGTTCCGATGGCGTTACCAATTCCGCGTGAACCGGAGTGCAGCATAATCCACACCCGATCCGCCTCATCAAGGCAGATTTCAATAAAGTGGTTACCCGTTCCCAGCGTTCCCAGGTGTTTATAGTTATTGGTATTCAGGAAACGCGAGTATTTTTGCGTTAACCACTGATAACCGGCTTCCAACTCGGCCCATTTAGCATCGACGTTGACAGGCGGATTTTCCCATGCGCCTTTATCACGTTTACAACGCCCGGTAGTACGCCCGTGTGGCACGGCAGTTTCAATTGCCTGACGCAGCTCCGCCAGGTTTTCAGGCAAGTCTGCCGCCGTTAACGCGGTACGCAGTGCGTTCATTCCACAGCCGATATCCACGCCCACCGCCGCCGGAATAATCGCCCCTTTGGTCGGGATCACGCTACCAATGGTGGAACCTTTCCCCAGGTGCACATCGGGCATCACCGCAATATGCTTGAAAATAAACGGCATCTTCGCCGTATTTATCAGTTGCTGGCGCGCATCGTCTTCTACCGGCACGCCTTTGGTCCACATTTTTACCGGGGCATTTTCAGTGGTCAGTAATTCGTAATTCATTTTCTTTTTCTCGTTTCGTTGTTTGCTGTCCTGATAATTGCAACCGTCGTGCCAGAAAATTAAATCAGCAGATTAAATCTATAATTAATTGTTTTTATTTAATTAAAAGTACAAAGTCCGTATACGGAGATTTTCTATAAAGCCACTTAACCGATAATGAAATATCGTCTTTTATAAGGATATCTAAGATGCGTAAAACAGTGGCTTTTGGTTTTGTCGGAACCGTACTGGATTATGCCGGGCGCGGTAGCCAACGCTGGTCGAAATGGCGGCCGACACTCTGTTTATGCCAGCAAGAATCATTGGTGATTGATCGACTGGAATTATTACACGACGCCCGCTCACGCTCGCTGTTTGAAACGCTTAAACGCGATATCGCCAGCATTTCACCAGAAACGCAGGTTGTAGGTGTAGAAGTGGAACTCCATAATCCGTGGGATTTCGAAGAGGTCTACGCCTGCCTGCATGATTTCGCCCGTGGTTACGCTTTTCAACCTGATAAAGAAGACTATTTAATTCACATCACCACTGGCACCCACGTAGCGCAAATTTGCTGGTTTTTGCTGGCAGAAGCGCGTTACCTGCCCGCCCGACTGGCGCAAACTTCCCCGCCGCGCAAGAAAGAACAGCCGGATAGCGCAGGCGCAGTGACGATTATCGATCTCGATTTAAGCCGTTATAACGCTATCGCCAGCCGCTTTGCCGAAGAACGCCAGCAAACGCTCGATTTTCTTAAGTCGGGCATCGCCACGCGTAACCCACACTTCAACCGCATGATTGAACAGATCGAAAAAGTAGCGATTAAATCCCGCGCGCCAATCCTGCTTAATGGCCCGACCGGCGCGGGCAAGTCGTTTCTGGCACGACGCATCTTCGAATTAAAACAGGCACGGCATCAGTTTAGCGGCGCGTTTGTTGAAGTGAACTGCGCCACGCTGCGCGGTGATACCGCCATGTCGGCGCTGTTTGGTCATGTGAAAGGTGCGTTCACCGGCGCGAGAGACGCGCGGGAAGGGTTATTACGCAGCGCCAACGGCGGCATGTTGTTTCTTGATGAAATTGGCGAACTGGGCGCAGATGAACAAGCCATGTTGCTGAAAGCCATTGAAGAGAAAACTTTTTATCCGTTTGGCAGCGATCGCCAGGTGAGTAGCGATTTTCAGCTTATCGCCGGAACGGTGCGCGATTTGCGCCAGTTGGTCGCTGAAGGGAGATTTCGTGAAGACCTGTATGCGCGGATAAATCTCTGGACCTTCACTCTGCCAGGACTACGCCAGCGTCAGGAGGATATTGAGCCTAACCTGGATTATGAAGTGGAGCGCCACGCCTCACTCACCGGCGATAGCGTGCGTTTTAACACCGAAGCGCGGCGCGCATGGCTGGCTTTTGCGACATCCCCCCAGGCAACATGGCGCGGTAATTTTCGCGAACTTTCTGCCAGTGTTACGCGTATGGCGACGTTTGCCAATAGCGGACGCATCACTCTGGAAGCTGTGGAAGATGAGATTCGCCGTCTGCGCTATAACTGGCAGGAGAGTCGCCCTTCGGCACTTACGACGTTGCTGGGCGCAGAGGTGGAGAACATCGATCTCTTCGACCGAATGCAACTGGAAAACGTGATTGCCATTTGTCGCCAGGCAAAATCGCTTTCCGCCGCCGGACGTGAACTTTTTGACGTTTCGCGCCAGGGCAGAGCCAGCGTTAATGACGCGGATCGGCTACGCAAATACCTGGCGCGTTTTGGTCTGACGTGGGAATCGGTACTGACTCAGCACAGTTCCAGTTGAATATGATGGTCCGTCAGCACCTGCATCACCCCCGCAGGCGGCATGGTGTCGGTGTAAACGGCATCGACCATGCTGATGCTGCCCATGTTTACCATCGCATTACGGCCAAATTTTGAGTGATCGACAACCAGCATAACGTGGCGCGAGTTCTCAATAATGGCGCGTTTGGTGCGAACTTCATGGTAATCGAACTCCAGTAACGAGCCGTCGCTGTCAATGCCGCTGATCCCAAGAATGCCGAAATCGAGGCGGAACTGAGAGATAAAATCCAGCGTCGCTTCGCCAATGATCCCGCCATCGCGGCTACGCAATTCACCACCGGCGAGAATAATGCGGAAATCTTCTTTCACCATCAGCGTATTAGCGACATTGAGATTGTTGGTGACAATGCGCAAATTGCTGTGATTGAGCAGCGCGTGCGCCACCGCTTCCGGCGTGGTGCCGATATCAATAAACAGCGTCGAACCGTTGGGGATCTGCTCGGCCACTTTACGGGCGATACGCTCTTTTTCTTCGGTCTGGGTAGCTTTGCGATCGTGCCACGGCGTGTTAACCGAACTGGAAGGCAGCGCCGCGCCGCCATGATGGCGCAGGATCAGGTTCTGTTCCGCCAGTTCATTGAGGTCACGGCGAATAGTCTGCGGGCTGACGGAAAAATGCTCTACCAGCTCTTCGGTGCTGACATAGCCCTGCTGCTTAACCAGTTCGATAATACCGTTGTGTCGTTGTGTTTGTTTCATTTATAAATCCCTGGAATTATTTTCGTTTTCGCGCATTGAGCGAATCAACAAAAGCCATCGCTAAACCCACGGCTAACCCGGCGATGTGTGCTCCATTCGCCATCGACATCCCAAACAAATCAAACCATCCGGCAACAATCCAGATCAGCGCAAAGATGATTAACCCACGTTGCAGGTAAATACCGCTTTGCGGATCGCGCTCGCCGCGTAGCCAGACGTAGCCCATCAGTGCATAAACCACGCCGGAAAGCCCGCCAAACCACGGCCCACTGAACTTTTGCTGCACATAGCCGCTTAGCAGGGCGCTGATGAGAGTAATGACTATCAGCTTACCGCTACCGAGGCGTTTTTCCACTGCGCCACCGAGATACCACCACCAGAGCAGGTTAAAGAGGATATGCATCAGCGAGAAGTGCATTAACGCATGCGTGAAGTAGCGCCAGAACTCAAATTTCAGCGTCGGATCGAATGGCCAGGCCAGCCATAACATCACTTCCTGATCGCCAAGAATTTGCATGGCGATAAACACCAGCACGCAGGCAATCATCACTACCCAGGTGACCGGGCCTGCACGTTCACGCAAAGTGGCAAAGAAAGGAAAACGGCGATAGTGCAGGCCACTACCGGTATGACCTGACTGCCAACTGGCGGCGAGATAACGCGGATCTGCCGGGGTTTCGAGAAAACGCGCCAGCTCTGCCCGCACGCGTTCGGCCTGGGATTCATCCGCCAGCCAGACATCGCTTTGGTTATGTTGTTGAATCGTGAGGATAACGCCCTGTGTCGCCATGTAATCAACAAATGCCTGCGCCACGCGGGGGTTAGCAAAAGAGGTAATCATCAACATCGTTGCTGTCGCTTATTCCACACAAAAGGGGACAGTATAAAGCGTTACGCGCCGTAAGCCACCTCTGCGGGAAACTGACGCTGCCAGGCTTCAAAGCCACCATCGATACTGTAAACCACATCATAACCCTGTTGCAGCAGATACTGCGCCGCGCCTTTGCTGCTATTACCGTGGTAACACATCACCATTACCGGGGTATCGAAGTCATTTTCGCGCATGAACGCACCCAGCGTGTCATTGGTTAGATGGAAAGCCTGCGCCGCATGCCCCATTGCGAAACTTTGTGGATCGCGAATATCGACCAGCACCGCCTCTTTTTCCTGCAACTTCTGGTGCGCGTCGGCAACGTTAATACATTCGAACTGATCCATGCGTCTCTCTTTCTTTACAAACAAGTGGGCAAATTTATCGCACAGTTTACGTCGGAGCGGCAGATAAACGCCATAATGTTATGCATATCACTCTAAAATGTTTTTTCAATGTTACTCAAAGCGCGTTTGTTTGCTATTATGTTCGATAACGAACATTTATGAGCTTTAACGAAAGTGAATGAGGGCAGCATGGAAACCAAAGATCTGATTGTGATAGGTGGCGGCATCAATGGTGCTGGTATCGCGGCAGACGCCGCTGGACGCGGTTTATCCGTGCTAATGCTGGAAGCGCAGGATCTCGCTTGTGCGACATCTTCCGCCAGTTCAAAACTCATTCACGGTGGCCTGCGTTACCTTGAACACTATGAATTCCGTCTGGTCAGCGAGGCGCTGGCAGAACGTGAAGTGTTGCTGAAAATGGCCCCGCATATCGCTTTCCCAATGCGTTTTCGCCTGCCGCATCGCCCGCATCTGCGTCCCGCGTGGATGATTCGCATTGGTCTGTTTATGTACGATCATTTGGGTAAACGAACCAGCCTGCCGGGATCAACCGGTTTGCGTTTTGGCGCAAATTCAGTATTAAAACCGGAAATTACGCGCGGATTCGAATATTCCGACTGTTGGGTCGACGACGCCCGTCTGGTATTAGCCAACGCCCAGATGGTCGTGCGTAAAGGCGGTGAAGTGCTTACCCGTACTCGTGCCACGTCTGCCCGCCGCGAAAACGGTTTGTGGATTGTGGAAGCGGAAGATATCGATACCGGCAAAAAATATACATGGCAGGCTCGCGGCCTGGTTAACGCCACCGGTCCGTGGGTGAAACAGTTCTTCGACGAAGGAATGCATCTGCCTTCACCTTATGGCATTCGCCTGATCAAAGGCAGCCATATTGTGGTGCCGCGTGTGCATACCCAGAAACAAGCGTACATTCTGCAAAACGAAGATAAACGTATTGTGTTCGTGATCCCGTGGATGGATGAGTTTTCCATCATCGGTACCACCGATGTGGAATACAAAGGCGATCCGAAAGCAGTGAAGATTGAAGAGAGCGAAATAAATTACCTGCTGAAAGTGTATAACGCGCACTTTAAAAAACAGTTAAGCCGTGACGATATCGTCTGGACTTACTCCGGCGTGCGTCCGCTGTGTGATGATGAATCCGACTCACCGCAGGCAATCACTCGTGATTACACGCTCGATATCCATGATGAAAACGGCAAAGCACCGCTGCTGTCGGTATTTGGCGGCAAGCTGACGACCTATCGTAAACTGGCGGAACACGCGCTGGAAAAACTGACGCCGTATTATCAGGGTATTGGCCCGGCGTGGACGAAAGAGAGCGTATTACCTGGTGGAGCCATCGAAGGCGACCGCGACGACTACGCAGCCCGCCTGCGCCGCCGCTATCCGTTCCTGACCGAATCGCTGGCACGTCATTACGCACGTACTTACGGCAGCAACAGCGAACTGCTGCTCGGCAATGCGGAGACGATAAACGATCTCGGGGAAGATTTCGGTCATGAGTTTTACGAAGCGGAGCTTAAATATCTGGTTGACCACGAATGGGTCCGCCGCGCCGATGACGCTCTGTGGCGTCGCACGAAACAAGGCATGTGGCTGAATGCAGAACAACAATCTCGCATGAGTCAGTGGTTGGTGGAGTATACGCAGCAGAGGTTATCGCTAGCGTCATGATTTAACGTAAGCAGGCCAGGTCAGATTTCAATCTGACCTGAGACTGATGACAAACGCAAAAGCGGCCTGATGCGCTACGCTTATCAGGCCTACTTGGTTCATGCAATATATTGAATTTGCATGATTTTGTAGGCCGAATAAGGCGTTCACGCCGCATCCGGCATGAACAAAGCGCACTTTGTCAACAATCTGACAAACTTTTGGATTCAGGGAATTACGACAAAGCCCACACCATCATACCCAACGTAACAAAACTCAGGCACGTTCCCCACTCACTCCACTTCCGTATCTGGCTTCTATTTTTGCTACGCCACTGGCAGTAATATCCCAACGCAAAACCAAGCTGTGCACTTATCGGACCGACAAAGTCAGTCCACGGTTGGGACCAAAATGGCGAAAAATTCAGTGGGAGCCAGACAACTGTCACAAAGAAACTGCGCATATTTTCCAGCAAAGCAATTTGCGCTGGCGCGACATAAAAAATGATATTCCACAGGAGTAACCAGAAATAAACTGGTGCAAATACCAGCCAACAATGCAGTCTGCTTTTCAATTCGGGTGGCGTTCTGCGCGCAAATTGCCAACCAACGCCCACCATTACACAGAAGAAAAGCGCATATTCAGCCGATAACCATAGTTGTAATTCCAGAAGTGAAATACGCCTGATCATAAGCGGGATAGAGAACAGTATTTCCCCCAGAAAACTCAGCGTGATAATACAAGCAGCCAGAGCAACCACCGTCGGCCACACCAACAACGGCACAATAACAAAGCCGAAAATTAGCGGTGGAATATAAAGCCTGATTTTATTCATCTTTATTGTCCTGAGGATTCGGATGATGCGTCATTCATTGCACATAAACACTCATCAACCATCCAGAGCCTGGTTAATGAGCTGCTGAACAATGCCTTCATCCCAGTATGCCGATTTGCAGTTGGCAATCGTAATATCAACGCCTGTGAAGGGATCAGTACCGGCAAGACTTGCAAATAACGTATCAACTAATTCCATTTGGTTGTCCTTTATTATTAACTGACAGTTTAAGCTGTCAGAATAAACCTATCCTACAGATGATATCTATTCAAAATCCGTGCAATAAATAATAAAAAACTGTGCAAGGCTATTGAGAATGTCAGGGGTTTGTTGATAAATCCATTATTTCATAACGCTCATTCATTAACGCTATGTAGAAACACAGAAATATGGGACTCTATCCATCGTATCATTTCATTATGCCTGAAGCAGACATTCTCACCGTTAATTTTTCCACATAAACCAAAACCATCAAAATAGATATCACACTTTTTATTTTGATATGAAGTGATATTCACGCGCCACCTCAGATTAGTAATATTTTCCTCTTGTTCAGCATAATCCATCTGTAATAGCTCAACAATTTTTTTACTTTCTTTATCATCAAGCTCAGTGATTTCAACCTTGTATTTATAAATTTCATTCAGCCGTCCCTCATCAATTGAAACTGGCGAAGTGTATCCCTGCGGATAATTTATAATCTCTAGTTTATCTACACGATTACCTATGTGGCATAAATCGTTCACTTTGCCTTCGGCAACTGCGGATCCGGCGTAAATCATAAGCAAAACCGTTAAAGCTTTTTCTATTTTTTGTTTCATATTTTATTGAGTAACATTAACAGAGTCGTTTAGCGTTGATTTCTCCCTGTTGCCATCATCACTCCAGTAAATTAATTTATCGATATTATAATCAGGGTAAACTGCATATGATGTTGAAATATTTAACCTGTCCTCAAACGGACTTTTCGCGCTCACCCTCAATAAAACAGAAACTGATGATCCTCTGACTTGATTCTCTATATCCGGGCAACGAAAAGCATAATATTGGTACAAGTCAAATTCATTTTCTGAATAATACTCAGACAAATTAATTCCGGGGTTAATTTGCTCTCTTTCACAAACTAATGTGTAATGCAGGAAAGGCGGTGAAATACTCTGGTGGGCAGCATTACTCTCAGGAAGAAAGAGTAAGCAACTGCTGATAGGTAATAAAATCTTCATATCCATATCTGCCCCCTGTTTACTTTATTATTTAATATCTGATAACGTTTTATACATCGGCACATATCCCACATCTTCTACCAGGCTCTGCCCTTGTGGCGTTAAAAACCACTCCACCAGTTTTTGTGTTTCTGACGTTGTATTTTCCCGCGTCACCATGAACGCATCGACGATGTACGGATATTTGCCGTTGCGAATGTTTTCCGCAGTCGGCGCAATGCCGTTAATCGCTAATAATTTTATATTCTTATCAGCATTCATTTGCGTGGCGTAATAGCGGAAGGTGTAACCAATTGCGTTGTTTGTATTACGGTATTCGGCAACGACTTTAATCATTCCTTCCATCACACTTGCTACTTCTGTTTCCTGCGGAGAGATCATGCGGATATTTTTCATGACCTGTGATTGCATCACAGTCTGACTACCCGAGTCTTCCGGGCGTTGCCAGGTCTGGATCTCCTGATCATTACCGCCAACCGTGCGCCAGTTGGTAATTGCGCCACTGAAGATGTCACGCACTTGTTGTTCAGTCAGGGAATTAACCGGGTTATCCGCATTGACGATGAAAACAAATGCTTCGCGAGCAAAAGGTGTGTGCATCAAAGTAACACCTGATTCCTCTGCACGTTTTTTCTGCCCACCGGAAGGTTGAGCCACAAAAATAATATCAGCGTCTCCCTTAACGATTTTGTTATACGCCTCCGGCGTGCGAGAGTTCGCCAAATATTCCCGGGTGTGTAAATCTTCCGGTATTACGCTTAACGCATAAAATGCAGAGGCATAAATTGGGTACGCTGCCGTAGCGCCATCGAGTCGCGGCCAGTTTTGCGTAAACTGGATTTGTGGTTTACCACGCAGCGCTGTAAGTTGATTATTGAGTTTATCGGGTCGCCAGGCCCAGGTATCAATATTTTCGCGTACACCAACGCCGGGATTGAGCTGTTTATATAAATAAGCCTGATAACCAGCGACAAAACCAAGCATGAGAAGGATAAACAGGAGAGAATTACGGCAACGTAGCCCGGATGTGCCGGTTAAAGAATGTCTGGTTGGCCAGGCGTATCCCAGCGAAAAACTGATATGCGCCCCAACGGGAATTATGACTATCCACCAGAACTCACCACCAACTAATGAGACTAACAAAACGCCCAGCCAGGGAAGCATAAGGTTTGCCAACCAATCTGCTCCCATCTGGCGAAATTGATAATCTGCCAGATGTAGCGTGATTATCCAGCCAACCAGGATTAATAGTGCCGGTAACAGAAAAAAGCATTGTCGCCAGGCGGCTATTTCTCTTTTTTCTGGAGCGCTATCGCCCGCCCATACTCGCCCCGAGAAAAATAGCATTATCGCGCCCAGCGCCAACATAAAAATGTTAAGCAGAAGGTAAATTGTTGGCGTGAAGAGTAAATTGCAAACCTCAAGAATGGCGGTAAGTCCGACCCCCAGCATGGCAACAACCGCTGCCAAAAATTGCGTCAGTATGGGGATGCCGAAAAAAGTCATTACCAGCGAGGTCAAAATCCATTTTCCGTTTTGCATATTATTCATCCTTGCTGTTACTGCGCTTTATTTTGCACCGATGGCTAAAAGCGGGCTAATCCGATTCTGTACTCACACACATTACTGATATTCCACCCGCAAAATAGCCAGGGCGTTATAACGACCCGCAGCAGGTAGTCGCCCTGTGGTACTGACGGGGAGAGACAGAAAAGTCACGTCTGCCGTCTGAGCTGACGCAGCCCGGTTTTCAACTAACTTAAATGGCACGCCAACATGCGCAGCCAGCTCATTCAAGTCTACGGACTCCTGTTGGCTATCCATAATCATAATGCCAACGTCTGGGTTATCCTCCGCCTGAATAATGCTTTGCCGACCATTAACATCTCTCGTTGATGAAATATTGCCATCAAAAACCAGCGTCATTACGGCATCAATATCTTTATTTGTACAGTTTATCGGAATAGTGGTTGCAACCGGGGAAACGCCTGTTGGCTTCACTCCAGCACCAGCCCGACTTAGCTCACTGGCCCAGACATCCGGCATATTAACGGTAAAACTGGTGCCCTCATTAATTGTGCAACCTTGTGGAACCTCAATATTTAAGTTACCAATATAAGCATTAAATACAGGAACTGGTCCGTGCTCCGTTGGGAACTGGCTGACATACAAAGAAACCAGCAGCACGTTATTTATTGAGATGTCGGATATTATTTTTTTATCAAGTCTGATTTTTATATAGCCTTCTGTTCCGGATGACCAACTCGATGGTTTACTTCTGTCTGCTGGATAATTGGTGCTATAGTTTTCAAAAGGAACTGTCTTATCTGTCATTGTTTCATTTCTCTTATAGAGTTTTATATGTGTTGAAACCGATATCTCATGAGTCAAGGGGATAAATATATCGCTTCCCTGATGATCACCAGACGCACCTGATGGATCTATGCCAGATGTGGCTGTAAAATAAACCTCGTAATCATCCAGGGAATTGCAATACGCTTTATAAGTCCCTATTTTCCAGTTCTGCACTGGTAATATTTTCCCGGGAGAATTATTATTAACATCTGAGACAGTAACAGTACCAAAATTATAAGAAAATGTCGCAGGAGTAGTATTATTACCAGGCTTTCCAGGATAACAAAAAGCGCGATCCCGTCCCATATCTTCTGCATACACGATGTTATAGCAACTACTGATTAAAAGAAAAAACAATATACAAATTACTTTTATATTTCCCCAGGAATAAGTTAACATTCTGCTTCTCCAGTTATCCATGTATCGCTACTGCACCCATAACATTATTTTGCAAAACATTTAATTTCACGTTACATACAGGTAAGGCATTATTATAAAGATCCAACGTTTGCCAGTTAACCTCACAATATCCTTGCCGCAAACACCAATTCTGTTGACGATGGCTAAATGGTGCGACCATGCCACCATTTATGCTTTTACCATCAATAGATAAATTATAGAGTGTCACATACCAGGGGGTAGGGTTAAAAATGGTGACAGTTTCATTGTTTCGCGACCAACGTAACTGTTTATAAGCGTCAAGTGGATTACCTGATAATGTCTCCGGGCGATAAAATATTTTCATCCTATTGCGTACGGCTACCTGGAGTTGATTTTCGTTCTTAAGCTGTGAGTTTGGTTCCTGAGCAGGTAACGCTGCAATATTCAGTATAAATAAACTCTCACGATCTGCAGGTAACTGGCCACCCACGTGATTAATTCTTATTTTGGTATGTTTATCTTGTTTAAGTACTAATAATGGTGGCGTCGCAATAAATATCTTATCTGGAAGTAAAGGCTGGGATTCCACTGTCCCTTTTAACTGACGTCCATCATCAGGTGTCACGGAAATTTTAACCAACATATCTTTACTGGCAGTATTTTTAAGCTCGACCGATATTGATGACTGCTTTTCTGGGTAAACAAAACGGGTACTGCCAACGACAACCCCTGCTTGCGCATTTGTGCAACATATTAAAAAGAATATCAGCACATTAATCATAAGTGACGATAAAGGAAACTGATGCATTCGCATCTCCTGGTTGTACATCATTTTTTATGGCTTTATAAGCCGCAAAGAAATGCAATGTGTTATCTACCAATGGCGTAAGAGCATAACTGGTGCTTATTATACCATTACTAATACTTTGTCTGTTGTTATCAAAAATAGCCAGCGCTAACCCCTCAACAGATCCCTCATCCAGTTTATACAGGGTGGTATCTTCACTTACTGATGTTCCATCAAATTTGATATTGGCATTACTGACATCACTGCCACAGCGGGTTAATTTTATAGAGAAGTCAATTTTTTCAGTGACATCCCCTGAATTTCTAACCCTATAACTGGGCACATCTGGCATGTTGACCGTAAAATTTTTAGACTCATCGGCAACAATGCAAGTCTTTGCCGTTATTATTCCTTCTATACGTACAACACCTGTATGCGTTGTATCATCAGCAATGGATGATATTGATATCACAGAGAATAACAAAGCAATTAAATTACAATAGCGCGTCATATTATCCTCACTGATAGTCTATATCAAAGTACAACAGTGCATTTGCCTGCCCCGCATGTACGTTTTGCTGAGTTGACTTATAGCGGAGTTTAAAGTCTAAACTGGCATCGCCATTATTATCTAAAACTAATTCTTTGAAACCTGACTCATCATTAATTGCAATAACTTTATCATCGTTATCTAAAATTTCGACGCCCACTCCAGTTGCACTATCTGCACTGGAAGTAAGGCGTAATAAGGTGGTATTGATGGTGTCTGTATCCCCGCTAAACCGCACATTAGCACTGACTCCTGAACTATAAATAGTACTGGTTGCCGTTGGACATCCTTCCAGATTTATCGTAAATGTATGACTGCCAGAAACATCTCCCACATTTAAAAAATCATTGGCGTCATAAGTTCCCATGCTTACTGGCTGGTCTTTACTTCCAGTTGTAATATCACATGTTTTTGCTAATAACTGACCTGTAAATGTGACCACGACGGTATCGTTAGCAAGTGCATTACATGAAACCACCACCATGAATAATGAAGTAAAAATTAATAAAATAAATTTCTGTAATATATTCATTAGCGGCACTCCAGATTTGCATAGCTAATAGCATTATCTATCTCGCTTTTCGGTAATTGATAGCTTGCCTGACATTGCTGATAAGAACCGTCTCCCCACTGTATATTTATTATGCCTTGTAAAGGCAAACCGGAGAGATAAACCTGACCACTGTCGCCAACTATTCCTGTAATCTGAGTCGTCCCCTCAGTGGGTACACTGGCTGTCGCACCAAATGGAACAGGTTTATTACGATAGCGAACATTAAATAAACCACGAATACCGACATGGGCATTAAACTCAGCGCGAACTAAAGCGCCTTTACTGGGTATCACTTCCATGCTGGTAGCATCTAATTCTGTATGCATACTCATAGACATAGGGTCTAAAGAGATATTATTACGCCGGTATTCCGTGGCATAAGGTACGACAGCATAGCCACGCCAGTCTGTCTTCACTCCCGTTCCACGTTCCACATTTACATTGTTTGCCCCAGGTGCTTTTATCAGTATATTTGTTTCACCTAACGGCTGGCTTAGCGTGAGACCATTTTCATGAACAACCAGGGCACCACTTAAACCATAGTTAAATTGCTGGTTACCATTATTATCGTAGCTGTATCCTGAATTTAGTGAACCATAAGCACCACGGTAGTTTAAACCTACCGATCCATTCCCACCATTATTCTGATTGGCGAAATTTTGTTGAATGTTATAGTTAAGATTATGTTGCTCCAGCAGTGAGCCTGATACTCCAGCATACTGATTCACATGGCCGCTATTATCCTGACTGTAACCATAAGTCGCAGTCATAGAATTTGATGCATTACGCCCATCAACGGCTGGTGATAGCCAATTGCTGATCGGCAATGAGACATTGACGGATAAGATTCTGTCAGCATCAGAACCCGGTGATTTGCTATAATTATAAGCAACATTTAAATAAACCCCATGCACGCTCGTATTATAGCCGACCTGATATAAGGTATCTTTATTATTCGTATTCCAGTAACTTTGCTGACTTGCCGCAAAATACATAGAACCATATTTACCTAATGGTTGCGATATATTTGCCTGAAACTTTCCTCTTTTGTTATAACGCAAATTGTAAAAATCATTCCAGTTATAAACATAGTCTTTTTCATTAAGAGTATCTGGATCGATAACTGTCCCCGACATTTGTTTATATGTGGTATCACTCAACGAATAAAATCCTTCCGTCGAGTAACGATAACCAATAATCTGAAAAGCCGTACCTGTTTGCACTAATGATTTTGAGTATAGAAAACGGTACGATTTCCCTTGATGTTTACTGCCATCGGCAAGCGTGCTATTGGCTTGCGTCAAATCGAATGACGTCGCTCCAAACATACCAAGGTTGAACCCCAGCCCGAGAGCTATTGCCCGATAATTATCAGAATATTGTATTCCTCCATATGCAGTAATATCCCAGGGTAATCCCCAAATCAAATCGCCCTGAAAGATATATGGATTATTTTGATTGTAGCTATTAGTACGATATTTACCGGCCGTCGCGGAATATTTTATATGGCCTTCGCGTTGAAGGATGGGAACAGCGGCGTAAGGAATGGTATAGATAGTTTCGGAATTATCAGACTCTTTGATCGTAACTTCCAAATCCCCTGCGGAAGACGTAGGGTTCAGATCGTTGATTTCAAAAGGTCCGGGAGGAATATAAGTCTGATAAATAACATAGCCATTTTGTTTAATCGTTACCTGAGCATTGCTTTTAGCAATGCCGCGCACAGTAGGGGCAAAACCACTTTGGCTATCGGGCAGCATGTTTTCGTCGGACTCAAGTTTAGCACCACGAATACTCACGCTGTCGAAAACATCTGATGAAGACCAGGTATCACCCAGTGTTAATTCACTTTTGAAAGGAATAATTACCCGTTGTAATGTACTACTCACATGTGCAATTTTCCCCGGTGAATTACCTGAACGACTCCATGTAGAGTAATCACGAAAACGCCACGCCCCTAAATTTAAACCTGAACGCAGATTTAAATAATAGCTATCAGACACGTAGTCGCCACGATCACTATTGCCAGAAAAATCATAATTAATAAGAACTGCCGGGATACCATTATCCCATTCTTCAGGTGGAATATAGCCACGTGCCTCATGCTTTAATATTGCCTGCGGGAAAGTCAGTTTGAGTCGTTGCGCATCAAGTTCAGGTGTATATTGAACTTCTGCAAACCATATACGCAAATCGAGACAATGATTCCCCTCATCTTGCGCCTGCTCCGGCAATGCACTTTTGTTGATTCCTAAAATGACTAATTCATCGAGCGAAAAACAGGGAATCAACTGATTCTGCTCATCAGCTTTGAAAGTGACCTTACGTGATGTCAAAGGCGAATCATTGACCCATATTTCAACCTCATAACTACCAGGTAGATAAGTCATCCCTTTCTCAAAACGAGATAAATCAGCAACAGCTTCAGTATCACCCGACAGAAAGGCAGGGTTAAAGCGCATACCCGCCACTGAATACGCAGGCAAAAGTGTCAGTAGAAGCGGTATACACTGCCCCATCTGCTTGTTCCTTGCCATCCAGTGTTCGAGTTTTTTGAGCTTTAGGTTCATGTCCCTGACCTGAGTTGCTTTAACGTTTTAATCTTCCAGGTTTATTGCATCGTTCCCTTTTGCCTGGCCGTTGTGGCACCGTAATCATTGATAGTTTGATAAGTAATTTCGCCCGCTAACGTCACCGGAGAAGATACTGTGATGTCGCTTTTTGGGGGAACAAACGTATTGGGTAATTTTACCCCTTGCACCCTGATTCCTGTCACCGTCAGATAATAGGGAGAAGGATTAATGATTTTCAGTTGTTTACCTTCGTATTTAAATCGCAACATATCCCGTGCTTTACCAGCCTGAACGGGTAAGTTAGTCGGACGGTAAAATAATTTAATCCTGTTTTGTAACGCCAGTTGTAATGTGTTTTTCTGGGTATTCTTCTCATCCGTCGGCGGAATCGCTTTCACGTTCATCCAGAATAGTGTTTCACGGTCAGTCGGTAACGGTGTTTTACCAATAAACATTATCCGCAGTGATGCTTCTTTTCGGGTTGGCAACATAAATAATGGAGGCGTAACCACAAAGTTTGAACTTTTCTTACCGCTTTGATTGTCATCCACCCATGACTGAATTAAATAGCTGGTATTGGACCCACCATTCTGCACACTTAACGTGATTTGCTGACTGTCAGATGGATAAACCAGACGCGTAGAACCAAGACCGAAACCACCCGCTGCAATAGCGTTGATAGATATGGCGGACAGTAAAAATAGAGCACCGACCCTTATGGCATATTGAGTCTTCAGCGAAGGTTTAATGTTTCTATTTGCAAAACATTTATTTTTTGAAATCCATCTCATACTGCATCCTTGTAGATGAAAATTAACTGCAATTATTAACTCGTGTATATTTATTATAAATAAACACGTAGTATTAATTTCAGGCTACAAATAACTGTAACCTGAAATTATATTGTTGTAATTATTCGTACAGCACGACGAAACTTGCCGTAGATTTCACCAGACCTGGTGCAACGGTACTACCGTTCTGAGCATAGCCCGCGGTAAATGCAGCGATAAAATCATGGGCGGTTGCATCGCCAGGAATCACGTAAGCCGCCGAAGAACTACTCCCCTGAGGAGATTGTGTATTCAGTTTAACCAGGCCATCAGTTGTCGTGTTTTTAGAATAAATACGAATCCCTACTCCAGTTGCTCCCGCTTCGCCAGTACCATCAGCATCAGCAGCCCCTTCCACTTCATTGGCAAGCGTCTGGTTGGCACCGTCCGCTGCACCAGTAAAACGGAATTCAATATTTTGACTGGTCGTATTGCTACAATCGGTTAGTTTAATGTTGAAGTTAGTCTGGTTACTGGCACCCGTTGCTTCAGTATCGATGCCCGTGAAAGCGTTAGAAGGTACGACTGGCAGTACCACTTCAATCTGTTTCGATTCTGTTGCAATCTTACACGTCGCTTTAACCACGCGACCAGTAAAACGAATGTTTCCGCCCATCGCATCGGTGTTGTCATCCATATCGGTAAGTTTCGGATAATCAACGGTGCTCCAGTCTGTATCGGCACCACCAAATTGTGATGCATCGCCTGGCGCAGCGGTTACCGCAGTTGACATCAGCATACCTGATGCGAGTAAAACTACGGATAAATTAGATAGATTGAATTTCATTTATACCTTTCCTTTTGTTAAAAAATCCAAGCAATATTGGCGATTATTATTACATTCAGCTTTAACAAGTCACATTATTAAGATGAGCAAAGCTGGCGTTGGTGAATCCCAGGGGAATTATATTAAGGGATAGATTGACTTAAAAATATTATATGTGCTGTTTAGCAATGTAACTAAAAAATCCCATACTCGCAATGAGTGACTTTATATAAACATACAGTAGATTGAAAATAAAGGGTTTTATTTTAAACAGAATAGCTGAGGAGTGGTGAAATATATAAATATAACGAATGATTTATTGGTTATTTATTTATGGTGTTTATTATATGATGCGTACTCAGATGAAATTTTTTACTAATAATTTATTATTAATAGATGCTGTGTGTAAATCGTCATGACATATTATTTATCTGATATAAAAATGCCGTATGCCCATTAACGATAGTTTTAAATGGAACACACGGCAGTTATCACTTTGCGAAATTACAATCTCACTGGATCAATATGCCAGATAAGATCGGCGTACTCTTTGATGGTCCGGTCAGAAGAGAAGTAGCCCATATTGGCGATGTTCAGCATCGCTTTGGCTGTCCACTCTTCCGGACGCTCGTAAAGTTCGTCAACCTTATCCTGGCAATCGACATAGCTGCGATAATCCGCCAGTACCTGGTAGTGATCGCCAAAGTTGATCAGCGAATCAACCAGATCGCGGTAGCGGCCCGGATCTTCCGGACTGAACACGCCGCTGCCGATTTGCGTCAGCACCTGATGCAGTTCTTCATCTTTCTCGTAGTATTCACGCGGTTTGTAGCCCTGACGACGCAGTTCTTCCACTTCTTCCGCTGTGTTACCAAAGATAAAGATGTTGTCCGCACCGACATGATCCAGCATCTCAACATTCGCGCCGTCCAGCGTACCGATAGTCAGCGCACCGTTAAGTGCAAACTTCATGTTGCTGGTGCCAGAAGCTTCTGTCCCTGCCAGTGAGATCTGTTCGGAAAGATCGGCCGCCGGGATGATCAACTGCGCCAGGCTGACGCTGTAGTTCGGGATAAACACCACTTTCAACTTGTCGCCAATCTGCGGATCGTTGTTGATCACCGTCGCTACATCGTTGATCAAATGGATAATGTGCTTCGCCATGTAATAGGCCGATGCTGCCTTACCGGCAAAAATATTCACACGCGGAACCCATTTCGCATCAGGATCGGCCTTGATACGGTTATAGCGGGTGATAACGTGTAACACATTCATCAATTGACGTTTGTATTCGTGAATACGTTTGATTTGCACATCAAACAGCGCTTTCGGATTCACCACCACATTCAGTTGTTGTGCGATGTACTCCGCCAGACGCTTTTTGTTATCCAGCTTCGCCTGATGAACAGCATGATTGACCATAGGGAAATCACAGTGCTGTTGTAGCTCGTTTAATTGGCTCAGGTCGGTACGCCAGTTACGCCCCAGGTGTTCGTCCAGTACGGCTGAAAGCGACGGGTTCGCCACCGCCAGCCAGCGACGCGGCGTCACACCGTTGGTGACGTTGGTGAAACGTCCTGGGAAGATTTTCGCAAAGTCGGCAAACAGCGATTGCACCATCAGATTAGAGTGCAACTCCGACACACCGTTAACTTTGTGACTGACCACAACAGCCAGCCAGGCCATCCGCACACGACGCCCATTAGATTCATCAATGATCGACGCCCGTCCCAACAAGTCGGTATCGTTCGGATACTGCTCCTGCAAGGTTTTCAGGAAATAGTCGTTGATCTCAAAGATAATCTGCAAATGACGCGGCAGAATTTTACCCAGCATATCGACCGGCCAGGTTTCCAGCGCCTCGCTCATCAGCGTGTGGTTGGTGTATGAGAAGACCTCACAGCACACTTCAAAAGCGTCGTCCCAGCTAAATTTGTGCTCATCAATCAGCAGGCGCATCAGCTCAGGAATCGACAGCACCGGATGGGTGTCGTTGAGATGAATCGCGATTTTATCCGCCAGATTATCGTAGGTTTTATGCAACTGATAATGGCGACTTAAAATGTCCTGAATGGTTGAGGAGACCAGGAAATACTCCTGACGCAAACGCAGTTCACGCCCGGAATAGGTGGAATCATCCGGGTAAAGCACGCGGGAAACGTTCTCGGAGTGGTTTTTGTCCTCCACCGCCGCGAAGTAATCGCCCTGGTTAAATTTACCGAGATTAATTTCGCTACTGGCTTGTGCGCTCCACAGACGCAAGGTGTTTGTCGCGTCAGTATCATAACCTGGGATGATTTGGTCGTAAGCCACGGCCAAAATTTCTTCGGTTTCAATCCAGCGCGTTTTCTTGCCTTCTTGCTGAATACGACCGCCAAAACGCACTTTGTAGCGCGTATTGTGGCGTTTAAATTCCCACGGATTGCCGTACTCCAGCCAGTAGTCCGGAGACTCTTTCTGACTGCCGTTAACGATGTTCTGTTTGAACATACCGTAGTCATAACGGATTCCGTAACCGCGTCCCGGCAACCCTAAAGTCGCCAGTGAATCCAGGAAGCAGGCCGCCAGACGCCCCAGGCCGCCGTTACCGAGGCCCGGGTCATTTTCCTCATCAATCAACTCTTCGAGATTTAATCCCATCGACTCCAGCGCCCCCTGGACATCGTCATAAATACCTAACGACAGCATGGCATTGGAGAGAGTTCGGCCAATCAAAAACTCCATCGACAGGTAGTAAACCTGTCGAGTTTCTTGCGATAGCTGGGCACGATTCGAGCGTAACCAGCGCTCCACGAGACGATCGCGCACAGCAAATAACGTTGCGTTCAGCCATTCATGTTTATTGGCTACGACCGGATCCTTTCCAATCGTAAACATCAGCTTATAAGCGATAGAGTGCTTAAGAGCTTCTACGCTAAGCGTGGGCGATGAATATGTAAACGGAGCATTCATATAGGCGTTTCCTGAAAACTATTTCAAGCGATAGTAAAGCTCACGGTACGACTTCGCCGCGACCTGCCAGCTAAAATCCATTGCCATAGCCTGACGTTGCACAAACCGCCACAGCGAAGGGCGGGACCACAGAACAAAAGCGCGCCGAATAGCCCGTAACAACGACCAGGCATTACTATCTTCAAAGACAAACCCACTGGCGACGCCATCTGCAAGGTTCTCAAGAGAACAGTCAGAAACCGTATCAGCAAGCCCACCGGTACGCCGCACCAATGGCAGCGTGCCGTACTTCAATCCATAAAGTTGCGTTAAGCCGCACGGTTCAAAACGACTGGGCACCAGAATGACGTCCGCGCCGCCCATAATGCGATGCGAAAATGCTTCGTGATAACCAATCTGTACACCAACCTGCCCGGGATGTTCCGCCGCTGCGGCAAGAAAACCTTCCTGCAACACCGGATCGCCCGCGCCGAGTAACGCCAGTTGTCCACCCTGTTCCAGAAGGCCCGGTAAGGCCTCCAGCACCAGGTCAAGACCTTTCTGGCTGGTCAGACGGCTCACCACTGCAAAAAGCGGCACTTTATCGTCAACCTTAAGCCCCATTGCGATTTGCAACTGGCGCTTATTCTCCGCTTTATCCTCCAATGAATCGCGGGTGTAACGCGAGGCTAAAAGTAAGTCCGTCTCTGGACTCCATATTTTCTCGTCCACGCCGTTCAGTATGCCGGAAAGCCGCCCTTCACGATGACGTTGCTGGAGCAGACCTTCCATACCGTAGGCAAACTGAGGTTCAGTAATCTCACGAGCGTAGGTCGGACTAACCGCGGTAATGTGGTCAGCGTAATACAATCCGGCTTTCAGGAAAGAGATTTGCCCGTTGAACTCCAGTCCGTGAACATTAAAGAATGACCATGGCAATTGGATGTCATTCATGTGATGTGCATAAAACATGCCTTGATAGGCCAGATTGTGCACAGTAAACACCGACTTCGCCGGACGCCCACTTGCCGCCAGATACGCAGGCGCAAGGCCCGCATGCCAGTCGTGCGCATGCACCACATCGGGACGCCAGAATGGGTCAAGCCCGCTTGCCATCTCTGCCCCAACCCACCCCAGCAGTGCAAAACGCAATACGTTGTCGGTGTAGGCAAATAAGTTGGTATCGTGATACGGGCTTCCGGGACGATCGTAGAGATGTGGCGCATCAATCAGGTAAATGCCAACCCCGTTGTAATGCCCGAACAGCAGCGTGAAATGCCCGGCAAAGGTATCACGACGAGATACCACCTTTGCATCGGTCACGCCGCGGCGAATATCGGGAAATGCAGGCAACAGTACGCGAGCGTCAACGCCGTCTGCGATTTGTGCTGCGGGTAATGCCCCAATAACATCAGCCAGACCGCCGGTTTTAAGCAGCGGGAACATCTCTGAACATACATGTAAAACCTGCATTATCGCTCCTGTTTATGCCCTAACTTCCGTAGCATTTCGCGCGTAACCAGCACGATGCCTTCTTCTGAACGATAGAAACGACGTGCATCCTCTTCTGCATCCTCACCAATCACCATGCCTTCCGGAATAACACAAGCGCGGTCAATGACACAGCGACGCAGACGGCACGAGCGACCTACCCATACTTCTGGTAGCAATACGGCGGAATCAATGTTGCAGAATGAATTCACGCGAACGCGTGAGAACAGAACGGACTGCACCACCACCGAACCAGAGATCACACAACCGCCTGAAACCAGGGAGTTAAGGGTCATCCCGTGGCTACCGGAGCGATCCTGAACGAATTTCGCTGGCGGCAATGATTCATTGTAGGTACGAATCGGCCAGTTGCGATCGTACATATCCAGTTCCGGCACGACAGAGGCCAGATCGAGGTTCGCTTTCCAATAAGCTTCCAGCGTCCCCACATCGCGCCAGTACGGCTCGGCGTCCGGGTCGGACTGTACACAAGAGAGCGGGAATGGATGCGCATAGGCGAGGCCTTCTTCGGTAATTTTTGGAATCAAATCTTTACCAAAGTCGTGGCTGGAGTTTTCATCGCGATCGTCTTCTTCCAGCAGTTCATACAGGTAGTCGGCGTCAAAGACGTAGATCCCCATACTCGCCAAAGATTTGCTCGGATCGTTTGGCATTGACGGCGGGTTAGCCGGTTTCTCAACAAATTCGATAATTTTATCGTTTTCATCGACTGCCATAACACCAAATGCAGAGGCTTCTTCAATTGGGACTGGCATACAAGCAACGGTACAACGCGCACCTTTTTCGACGTGGTCGATAAGCATTCGCGAATAGTCCTGCTTGTAGATATGGTCACCCGCCAGGATCACTACATACTCCGCTTTATAACGGCGAATAATGTCGAGGTTTTGGGTAACTGCATCAGCCGTACCGCGATACCAGTTTTCCCCTTTCATTCTCTGCTGCGCTGGCAGCAGATCGACAAACTCGTTCATTTCTTCATTGAAGAACGACCAGCCGCGCTGAATGTGCTGCACCAGGGTGTGAGACTGGTACTGGGTGATCACGCCCATACGGCGGATACCGGAGTTGATGCAGTTGGACAGAGCAAAGTCGATAATGCGGAACTTGCCGCCGAAGTGTACGGCAGGCTTTGCTCTCTTATTGGTTAAATCCTTCAGGCGAGTACCGCGTCCCCCCGCCAGAATCAAGGCAACAGACTTCAATGGCAGCTGGCGTGCCAACATTAAGTGATCGTTCTTCTCTAAACTAATCATGACTAACTCCTTTTTTATCATCTCTGGAACACACACAATCCGTGTGCAGGTCCCGGCCAGACAGCCGTAATCACTGGGTTATCCTCTCCAGCGAATGGGGGAATGGCATGCCACTCCCCTGCAGGTAAAACAATCTCTGTTACCTCAAGCGTGGCGTTTATTGCGATCAAGAAACGATCCGAAAGCAAAATTTGCAGTTGCTTCGGCCCGTTCTGCCACTCATCCGAGCTTAAAGATTGAGCATATCGATTTAGCCAACGGACATTGCCGTCGCCTTCTTCCCACCAGCGATCCTCTACCAAAGCAGGAATGCGCTTGCGCAGATGGATTAACGCGGCGGTAAACGCGATTAAACCACTGCTTGCTTGCGACCAGTCCAACCACGTTAGTTGGTTATCCTGACAGTAAGCATTGTTATTGCCATGCTGGCTGTGACCATGTTCGTCACCGGCCAGTAACATCGGCGTACCCTGGGAGAGCAACAACGTTGTTAACAGGGCGTGAATGCTGTCGCGCCGCCGTTCAACCAGATCAAGAGTACCGCCTAATCCTTCTTTACCATGATTGTTACTGTAATTGTTGTTGGTTCCGTCGCGATTTTCTTCTCCATTTGCTTCATTGTGCTTATGGTTGAAACAAACGCAGTCGCGAAGCGTAAAACCGTCATGTGCTGTGACCAGATTAATCGCAGCACTCGGCAGACGGCCATTACGTTTAAAAACATCACTGGATGCGGCAAAGCGTCCGGCAAACTCTCCCAGAGGTAAATCATAATGCAGCCAGAAACGGCGGGCGGCATCGCGGAAATGATCGTTCCACTCGGCAAACAGCGGAGGGAAATTCCCCACCTGATAGCCGCCGGGTGCGATATCCCACGGTTCAGCAATCAGCTTCACTTGCGAAAGCACCGGGCAATTCTGGATAGCGATAAACAGCGGCGCATCCTGACGAAACTCCGGCGTTCGCCCCATGACTGTTGCGAGATCGAAACGGAAGCCATCAACGTGACAGGTTTCCACCCAATAGCGTAGACAGGCGCTGGCGTATTCCACCACTGCCGGATGGCTCAAGTTGAGTGTGTTGCCACAGCCGGTCCAGTTGTGATAATCGCCGTCTTCTCTTATCCAATAATAGCTACGGTTATCGATCCCGCGCAGTGAGAATACCGGACCGTCGAGATCCAGTTCCGCACTGTGGTTGAGCACGATGTCGAGAATGACCTCAATGCCCGCTTTATGCAGAGCTTTGACTGCATCACGAAACTCATCCAGCGCCGTTTCTGGCGAGCAGGCATACGCCGGATGCAGCGCAAACAGCGCCACCGGGTTGTAACCCCAGTAGTTGCTTAGCCCCATGCGTTGCAAACGCGGCTCACTGGCAAATTGCGCCACCGGCAGCAGCTCCAGTGCGGTAATGCCCAACTGTTTTAAATAGTTGATCATCACCGGATGCCCCAGGGCTTTATAAGTGCCGCGGATCTCTACCGGGATCTCCGGGTGCAAGTAGGTTAATCCTTTGACATGGGCTTCATAAATGATAGTGCTGCCCCACGACGTGCACGGCGGGGCATCATCTTCCCAATCATAGTGATCCACTACCACGACGCATTTCGGCGCAATGGCAGCATTGTCGCGATAGTCAGGTTCACTATGGCCAGCGTGCAGCAGCGGGTTATCTTTAAATTCCCCGACAATCTGCCGCGCGCAAGGATCAATCAACAACTTCGCCGGGTTAAAGCGATGCCCCATGGCGGGTTGCCATGGGCCATGAACGCGATAACCATAACGCAAACCCGGGCGCGCATCCGGCAGATAACCGTGCCAGATATCGCCACTTCGTCCTGGCAAGTCATACCGATGTTCTACGTCCTGGGCGTCAAACACACACAGCTCTACCCGCTCGGCATGAGCGGAGAAGAGCGTGAAGTTGACGCCCTGGCCGTCGTAATGCGCGCCAAGGGGAGCGGGTTTGCCAATGGCAAGTTGTGTCATTCTCCCTCCCGAACCAGCCAGATAGTGGCCAGCGGCGGTAGTGTAAGGCTTAATGAATGCTGACGACCGTGGCTGGCAATCTCATCGCTGTGTACCGCGCCGCCATTGCCGGCATTACTACCGTGGTAGTGCATGGAATCAGTGTTGAGGATTTCACGCCATTTACCCGGCTGATTAATGCCAAAGCGATAGTCATAGCGCGGCACCGGCGTAAAGTTACTGGCAACGATAATTTCATTCCCCTCTTTATCGCGGCGAACAAAAATCAGCACCGAGCGTTCATGGTCATCCACCACCAGCCATTCAAAGCCATACGCGTCGAAATCCAGCTCATGCAGTGCTTTATGATGACGATAAGTGTGGTTCAGATCGCGTACCAGACGCTGGACACCGTGATGCCAGTTGTCACCGCCTTCCAGCAGATGCCAGTCGAGGCTGGCATCGTGGTTCCACTCTCGCCCTTGGGCAAATTCATTACCCATGAATAGCAGTTTTTTGCCCGGAAACGCCCACATCCAGGCATAGTAGGCGCGCAAATTGGCAAACTTCTGCCATGCATCACCCGGCATTCTGTCGAGAATCGATTTTTTGCCGTGCACCACTTCGTCGTGCGACAACGGCAGGACGAAGTTTTCAGTGTAGTTGTAGAGCATCCCGAAGGTGAGTTTATCGTGATGGTATTGACGATAAATCGGGTCGAGCTTCATGTAATCCAGGGTGTCGTGCATCCAGCCCAGGTTCCATTTGTACCAGAAGCCCAGGCCGCCAATATCCTGAGGACGAGAAACGTTCGGGAAGTCGGTAGACTCCTCCGCCATCGTTACCGCGCCAGGAACTTGCTCACCGATAATACGGTTGGTATTGCGCAGGAACTCAATCGCTTCCAGATTCTCGCGTCCACCAAACTCGTTGGGGATCCACTCACCCTCTTTACGGCTGTAATCACGATAAATCATCGACGCTACTGCATCGACACGCAGCGCATCAATACCAAAACGTTCAACCCAGTACAGCGCGTTACCGACGAGGAAATTGCTGACTTCACGACGTCCATAGTTGTAGATCAGGGTATTCCAGTCCTGGTGGTAGCCTTCACGCGGATCGCTGTGCTCATACAGGTTCGTACCGTCAAATTCGGCAAGCGCAAAGTCATCAGTCGGGAAGTGCCCCGGCACCCAGTCGAGAATAACGTTTAAACCGGCTGCGTGTGCGGCATCAATGAAATAACGGAAGTCATCACGAGTACCAAAACGACGAGTGGGCGCATACAGACCCGTCGGCTGATAGCCCCAACTGCCATCGAACGGATGTTCATTAATCGGCAACAGTTCGAGGTGGGTAAAGCCCATCCACTTGGCGTAAGGCACCAGTTGATCAGCCAGTTCGCGATAGCTTAGCCAGAAGTTGTTGTCGGCGTGACGACGCCAGGAGCCCAGGTGAACTTCATAGATAGAGATTGGCGCATCAAACTGATTCGCTTTTTTGCGCTCTTCAGTCTGTACGACTTTTTCAGGCAGTCCGCAAATAAGGGAAGCGGTTTCCGGGCGCATCTGCGCTTCGAAAGCATAGGGATCAGACTTCAGACGGAGATTACCGTTAGCATCAATCATCTCGTATTTATAGAGCTGACCGTTATGCGCGCCAGGGATAAACAGTTCCCAGATACCGCTTTCTTTACGCAGACGCATTGGGTGACGGCGGCCATCCCAGTAGTTGAATTGCCCAACGACCGAGACTCGTCGGGCATTTGGTGCCCAGACAGAAAAACGCGTGCCGGTAACGCCATCCATAGTATCAGCGTGCGCGCCTAAGGTTTCATATGGGCGCAGGTGAGTACCTTCAGATAACAGCCAGGCATCCATTTCCTGGATTAAAGGACCAAAACGGTAAGGATCATCAATCAGGTTCTGCTGACCATGCCAGACAACAGCCAACTGATAACGGAAAAAATTCTTACGCCGCGGTATGACGCCGCTAAAGAATCCACGAGAGTCGAGACACTCCAGTTTAGCGACTTTGCGTCCGGTTTTTGGTTCAATCACCCACACATCGGTGGCATCAGGTAAAAGGGCACGGACTTCCAGTCCCGCTGTAGTTTTATGCATTCCCAGTACGGAAAATGGGTCTGCAAAATGGCCTGCAATTAGCGCGTTTATCACGTCTCTATCGATACGAACGGACATGCTTGTCTTCCTGTTTTATTGTGTCACCCCATCCAACTGATTTTTGACATCTGGTTGTGACATTTTTTTGACCTGAACGACGCAGCACTCTGTGCATCCTCTCTGCGTCGTCCTCCCTTCAGGTAAGGCAGTGAATACCCAGGTATTCTGCCACCCTTAAAGAATAGCCAATGCTTTATCTAACTCCCGGTAAATCATGAAACATCTGCGCTTACTCCTGTATTACGCACTAAAAGGGGCGGCATCGCGCCCCAAATTTAATGAATAAAGATTACGCCAGTTGACGAAGCATCCGACGCAGCGGCTCCGCGGCCCCCCACAGCAACTGATCACCCACGGTAAAGGCTGACAGGAATTCTGGTCCCATATTCAGTTTACGCAGGCGGCCTACAGGCGTGGTCAGCGTGCCGGTAACGGCTGCTGGGGTTAGCTCACGCATCGTGATTTCACGATCGTTTGGTACTACTTTCGCCCACGGATTGTGCGCAGCCAGCAGTTCTTCCACGGTCGGTATGGATACATCCTTTTTCAATTTAATGGTGAATGCCTGGCTGTGGCAGCGTAGTGCCCCGACACGCACACATAAGCCATCTACCGGGATCACGGAAGATGTGTTGAGGATCTTGTTAGTTTCCGCCTGCCCTTTCCACTCTTCGCGGCTCTGACCATTATCGAGCTGTTTGTCGATCCACGGAATCAGGCTACCAGCCAGCGGCACGCCAAAGTTATCAACTGGCAGTTCGCCGCTGCGGGTTAGCGTCGTAACTTTGCGTTCGATCTCGAGAATAGCAGAGGAGGGGGTCGCAAGTTCATCCGCCACATGGCCATACAACTGACCCATCTGGGTTAATAACTCACGCATATGTCGCGCACCACCGCCGGAAGCCGCCTGGTAGGTCGCAACGGAAACCCAATCAACAAGATTATTAGCGAATAAACCGCCCAACGACATCAACATCAGGCTGACAGTACAGTTACCGCCAACAAAAGTCCTGATGCCTTTATTTAATCCGTCGGTAATGACGCCCTGATTAACAGGGTCAAGGATGATGATGGCGTCATCTTTCATGCGCAGAGACGATGCTGCGTCAATCCAGTAACCTTGCCATCCGCTTTCACGAAGCTTTGGATAGATTTCGTTGGTATAATCGCCGCCCTGACAGGTCACGATGATATCGAGAGCCTTCAGCGCTTCCAGATCAAAAGCATCCTGAAGTGTGCCGGAGGTGCCGCCAAAGGACGGCGCAGCCTGGCCAGACTGGGAAGTCGAAAAGAAGACAGGGCGAATGGCGTCGAAATCGCGCTCTTCAACCATGCGTTGCATGAGAACGGAGCCGACCATACCGCGCCAGCCGATAAAACCAACATTTTTCATAAGCGTTTTTTTCCTGCAAAGATGTGTGCTGTATAAATGTGCCTGTGTCCTCATGGCACATCTTTCACCATACAAAAAGCAGCCAAAGTCGCAAGTGAAATTAATCAATGATAGCGAAGCCATCAGTAATGCGACTTATCCTGCTTTAACAGCACGCAGAAAGTCCACCGCAATTATCAGGGAACTTGAGTTATGAATGAAATCATTTCTGCAGCAGTTTTATTGATCCTGATTATGGATCCGCTCGGAAACCTACCTATTTTTATGTCCGTACTAAAACATACTGAACCGAAAAGACGCCGGGCAATCATGGTGCGAGAATTGCTCATCGCGCTATTGCTGATGTTAGTGTTCCTGTTTGCGGGCGAGAAAATTCTGGCATTTCTTAACCTGCGGGCAGAAACCGTCTCTATTTCTGGCGGCATCATTCTTTTTCTGATTGCCATTAAGATGATTTTCCCCAGCGCCTCGGGTAACAGTAGTGGACTTCCGGCAGGTGAAGAGCCGTTTATCGTGCCGCTGGCAATTCCACTGGTGGCGGGGCCGACTATCCTCGCCACGCTGATGCTGCTGTCACACCAGTACCCGAATCAGATGGGCCATCTGGTGATTGCCCTGCTGCTGGCCTGGGGCGGCACATTTATCATCCTGCTACAGTCATCGCTCTTTTTGCGCCTGCTGGGCGAGAAAGGGGTAAACGCACTGGAACGCCTGATGGGGTTGATTCTGGTAATGATGGCAACCCAGATGTTCCTCGACGGTATTCGGATGTGGATGAAGGGGTAATGTTCAAACAGGTGCTGCGCACAACCAGCATTTTTCGCCGCTGATTAACCACAGCATCTATAGCTTCCCATTGCCCTTCCCTGAAGGTAGCGGTGGCGTTACTTAACATCCGTTGTAACAGCAATTCAGCTCCGTGTTTCTCCATCATCTTCTCCTGCGTCCGTTAACGCAGTGATTAGAATGGATAATGAGCCAGTGTTTTTGCGAGAGAGAGCAAAAAGATGAAGAGAGGGGAAAAGAGAAATGAATTACTGCGAGCAAGCTCGCAGTAATTTGTCGCGGTAATTAACTCAACAACTGAAACGCAATCATCCCGACGATGGCACCGACAGTACCAAGAATGGTTTCCATCATGGTCCAGGTTTTCAGCGTTTCGGCTTCGGTCGCGCCGGTAAATTTACCGAACAACCAGAAACCGGCGTCGTTAACATGGCTGACTACAATCGAACCACCAGCGATACAAATCGACAGCGCCGCCATTTGCGCACCGGAGTAATTCAGTTGTTCAATAACCGGCATCACCAGCCCCACCGCCGTTAAACAGGCAACGGTTGCAGATCCCTGAATGATGCGCACCGCCGCTGCCAGCACGAAGCAGGTGATCGCAATCGGCAGGCCCATCCCGGTTAACGCTTCGCCCAGCGCAGGACCTACGCCAGAGTCAACCAGCACCTGTTTGAACACACCGCCCGCACCAATCACCAGCAGAATAATCCCCGCAGGTTGCAGCGCGTGACCGCAAATCTCCATCACTTTGTCTTTCGGCATACCCTGACGCATCGCCAGACCATAAATCGCCACCAGACAAGCAACCAGAATCGCGGTAAATGGATGGCCAACAAACTCAAACCATTCATAAGCCGTTGACCCTTCTGGCACAAAACGTGCAGCAATGGTTTTCAGCCCAACCAGTACTAACGGCAGCAGGATCAGCGACAAACTGAATCCGAAGGACGGCATTTTGCCTTCGCCAAGATGCGGTTCACTGATGTCGTCAGGAATATGCAGCTCAACGTAACGGCTGATGAAATTACCCCACAGCGGGCCGGCAATAATCATCCCCGGAATTGCCGCACACAGGCCAATCAGGATCATCCAGCCAAAGTCGGCATTCATCTGCGATGCCAGCAGCATTGGCGCTGGCCCCGGCAGCAAGAACGCCGCTGCCGCTGCTACGCCTGCAAACAGCGGGATAACCAGCTTTACCAGGTTTGTGCCCGTGTGGCGCGCCATTGAGAATGCAACGCTAATCAGCAGAACAATCGCCACTTCAAAGAACAATGGTAACGCACAGACCAGACCCGCAAGGCCAATGGCATAATGCGCGCGGCTGTGACCGAAGGATTTGAGCATTTTGACGGCAATCTGATCGACTGCGCCGGTTTCATGTAAGATCTTGCCAAACATGGCTCCCAGGGCGACAACCACCGCCAGGAAACCAAGGGTACCTCCCATCCCTTTTTCCATCGTCGCTGCGATTTTATCGAGCGGCATACCGGAAAAAAGGCCTGCCCCCATAGACACCACCATCAAAGCCAGGAAAGCATGCATACGCGCCTTCATGACTAAAAACAGCAGCAGTAAAACAGACCCTACTGCTGTTAAAACAAGCGTTAATGTAGTCACTACTTATTTGCCTTTTTTAATAACCTCAATGGTGCTTGCCACAACACCTTCCAGCGGCTGATCGATATCTACCACCAGTACATCGGTTTCGTCCGCACCCGGTTCCTGCAGCGTTTCAAACTGCGTCACCAGCATTTGGGTTTTAAAGAAATGGCCTTTGCGCGCTTTCAGGCGGCTTTCAATCACATCAAAATCGCCTTTCAGGTAGATGAAAGAGAGATTTGGATTACCTTCACGCAGCAGGTCGCGATAGTGCTTTTTCAGTGCGGAACAGACGATCAGCGACACTTTATTGGTACGCTGCATGGCAAACGCGGCGTCGTTCAGCGCCTGTAACCACGGTTTACGATCATCATCATTCAACGGTTCACCGGACGCCATTTTTTCGATATTGCGACGCGGATGGAGGAAATCGCCATCAAGAAACGCGGCATGAAGTTGATGCGCCACTTCACTGGCGACCGCAGATTTGCCGCTGCCCGATACGCCCATCAGAACGTAAATGTGGTGATCATGGTTAGTCGTGCTCAAAGTGGTGCCCCCACAGTACAAGAATTAAAAATGTTACGGGTAACTGTTATCGGTAACATTGTCCGGCCGGACAAAAACAGAAGCAATATCCATCCGTGCCTTAAGTGTATAAGTGTGAGCTACTTCAAATTTGTGAGCTTAAATAGATCCGCCCGGTGACAAGGTGAAACCTAAATCTAACATTTTCGGTGTCACCGCTTCGCCACGAATACGCGCCAGCAGGCGCTCAGCGCCAATGCTGCCCATCCGCTCACGCGGCGTCAGCACGCTCGCCAACCGTGGCTCCATCACCTGACCAATATCGTGACCGTGGAAACCGGCGATCGCCATATCATCAGGGATTTTCAGCCCCAGGCGCTGACATTCAAATGCCGCACCAACGGCCAGGTCATCGTTGGTACAGAACACGCCATCTAACTGCGGATATTCCCGCCGCGCCTGGCGAATCAGTTCAATACCAGAAGAGTAAGAAGAGGATTGCTCGACCATCACGCTATACGGCACCAGGCCGGCATCCAGCATCGCCTGCTCATATCCCTTCTGTTTGATGATAGTACGTTCATCGAGGCGCGCACCAAGATAAGCCACATGACGATGCCCACGGGCAATGATAGCGGCGGTCATCTGCCGTGCCGCTTCAAAGTTATTAAATCCGACGGCGATATCGAGACACGGCGACTGGCTGTCCATCAGTTCCACCACCGGAATACCTGCCACTTCAATCATCTTTAATGTGCGCGGCGTGTGGGTACGTTCGGTGAGGATCAGCCCGTCGATATTCCACGAGAGCATCGATTCGAGGCGTTCTTGCTCCATTTCCGGTTTATAACCGTAGTGAGCCAACATGGTTTGATAACCGTGTGCGTCGGTAACGCTTTCAATTCCGCGTAACACTTCGGCAAAAACCTGGTTAGTCAGAGAAGGTAGCAGGACACCAATCGCCCGACTGGTGGCGTTTGAGAGGATATCGGGTGCGCGATTGGGAATATAACCCAGTTCATCAAGAGCGGCAGCGATCTTGCCGCGCAGGGCGACGGAGACTTGCTCCGGGTTGCGTAAAAAACGACTGACCGTCATTTTGGTCACGCCTACACGATCAGCCACATCCTGAAGTACGGGTCTTTTCTTTTTCATCGTCCTGAAAGGTACAAAAGGGATAGATTCCTTTAGTTTACCACGGACGCATCAGAACCTTCCCGATTCCTCGGGAAGGTTTGTGAGATAAATTTAGACTGGCGGTAAATCGAACAGCAGAATTTCACTGTCGCTATCGGCGTGGATGGATATCGCCTGCTCATCCCAAATTGCCAGGCCATCGCTGGTCGAGGCTTTTACGCCGTTAATGGTGACGTTGCCTTTCACCACCTGGATCCAGACGCGGCGTTCAGCGGCAATCTGATGTATTGACTGTTCATCTTTCACCAGCGCCCAGCGGTACAGCTCCATATCCTGATGCACTTTCAACGAACCGTCACGCGCATCCGGCGAGAGCACCAGTTGTTTGCCCTGTACGGCATCGAAGCGACGCTGTTCATAACGCGGCGTAATGCCGTTTTCTTCCGGCATGATCCAGATCTGATACAGATGCAGACGCTCGGTGCTACTTGGGTTGTACTCTGAGTGACGAATACCCGTACCCGCACTCATAATCTGAAACTCGCCCGCCGGAACCTGTTCTTTGTTCCCCATGCTGTCCTGATGCTCAACCGCACCTTCCAGCACATAGGTCAAAATTTCCATATCTTTATGTGGGTGAGTGCCGAAGCCCTGCCCTGCTTCAATCACGTCGTCGTTAATCACACGCAGCGCGGAGAAGCCCATAAAGTTCGGATCGTAATAGTTGGCAAAAGAGAAAGTGTGCCAGGAGTCCAGCCAGCCATGATTCGCATGGCCACGTTCATTTGCTTTGCGTAAGTAGATCATTTGTATTCGCCCCCTGAATGATTTGATGGGCTTAGTGTGGACCCGATCCGTCCGGGATGATAGAGGGTGAAAATTGACCCCTCTGTTCAAAAAAATTGAACTATTTGAGGGGGCATAAAACTTACTTCGCGAGAGTTACCGTGGAGGGTGAAGCTTGCTCAAAACCGCGCTCAAGGATTTCCAGATTAGTAAGAACTTCAGATTCCTTGACGTAATTTGGCGCACCGGTAGTAATGGTTTGATACAGCGCATCGTAGACGCGTCCGTAATCTCCCACTTCCGGCTTCATTTCCTCTCTTACCGTAACGCCCTCGTCATTGACATACTCCAGCACACCGACCGAATCATCCGCCGCGAATCCCGCTTCGCCCGGCATAATATTAGCCTTCAGGCTGGTTTCCTGCTGGTCAATACCGTATTTAATAAATGTACCTTTCTTACCGTGAACGATAAATTTCGGATAATCGATTTTCACCAAATGGCTGGTTTTGACGATGGCTTTCAAATCACCATAAAACAACTGCGCTTCGAAAGTGTCGTCCGGATTGGCTTTATTACGCAGGCTGCGAATATCGTAAGCCACATGATCCGGGCGACCAAACAGTGAAATAATCTGGTCGAGGGTATGCACGCCAAGACCATAGAACGCGCCATCTTGCGGTAGTCCGGATTTAGTTTCTGCCACCGGGCGGTAGTAGTCAAAATGGCTTTCCACTTCGACAATCTCTCCCAGCTTGCCGCTTTCAATCGCTTTTTTCGCCGTCAGGAAGCAGGAGTCAAAGCGACGATTCTGATACGGCGTGACGGTCAGCCCTTTACTTTTTGCCAGCGCAAACAGCTCTTTCGCTTGCGCAAGCGTAGGGGTGAACGGTTTTTCGACCAGCACATTTTTTCCGGCCTCCAGCGCGCGCTTCGCATACTCGAAGTGACTGTCAGCATGGGTGCAGACGACAACCAGCTTAACGTCGGGATCATTTAATACTTCGTCGAGATCGCTGGTGAAATGAATATGGGAATAGATGGGAGCCTGTTCTTCCGGCCTGGCATGGCGGCGAAAAATATGCGCGACATGCCAGCTATCCTTGCGGTTAAGTACATACGGCAGATGGTAACGGGTGGTGCTTTTACCGAAGCCAATGAAGGCGCAGTTAATGACCATAGTTTCGTCCTTTTTAAGGTGGTTAGTGACACCTTAGCGCAAAGCGGACGTGGTTCCTATGCCTGTGTTTCAGTACGTCAGATTGTTGGCAAAGTGCACTTTGATCATGCCGGATGCGGCGTGAACGCCTTATCCGGCCTACACAAAATGGCATCGGTTTGTAGGCCTGATAAGCGTAGCGCATCAGGCAATTTTGCATTTGTCTCAACACGAGCACTTCCCGTGGGCAAAATAGCAAGTCAGCCTGGCTGAAACGAAAGCAAAAAAAAGCCAGCACCCGGCTGGCTAAGTAATACTGGAAGCAATGTGAGCAATGTCGTGCTTTCAGGTTCTCCGCGAGGGTCTTCCTGATCGCGAGACAATAATAATCATTCTCATTCGCACTTGTCCAACACTTTTTGCAAAAAAATGCATTTGACTCGCTTTTGAAAGTCAATGATGTTGAAAGGGACATTTACACCAAAGAGGACAGAGGAATGAATGAGATAGTGATACGCCACGCTGAAACGCGCGATTACGAGGCTATTCGGCAGATTCACGCCCAGCCGGAGGTGTATTACAACACGCTACAGGTGCCTCATCCTTCCGCTCATATGTGGCAGGAGCGACTCGCCGGGCATCCCGGCATCAAGCAACTCGTCGCCTGTATTGATGGAGACGTCGTAGGTCATCTTACCATTGACGTACAGCAACGCCCGCGTCGCAGTCATGTTGCCGATTTTGGTATCTGCGTCGACTCCCGCTGGAAGAATCGCGGCGTCGCCAGTGCCCTGATGCAAGAGATGATTGAAATGTGCGACAACTGGTTGCGGGTAGATCGCATTGAGCTAACGGTGTTTGTCGACAACGCCCCGGCAATTAAGGTCTATAAAAAATACGGCTTTGAGATTGAAGGAACTGGCAAGAAGTACGCATTGCGAAACGGTGAATATGTTGATGTGTATTATATGGCGCGGGTGAAATAGAAAATTTGCAATCTAAGTTTGTCATTTAAGCCCTCACCTACCGGGAGAGGGCTTAACATATTAATACCCCGCCGTTAAATCATCTACCGAACGTGGATCGGATGCGCCGTACAACTCACCGTCCGGAGCAACCATAATGCTTTGCGTGCTGCCCATCGCTTCTTTCAGCGCCACTTTCTGGCCTTTTGCTTCCAGTAGCTTGAGCGTATCCGGGCTAAATCCTTTCTCCACTCGCAACTCGTCCGGCAACCACTGATGGTGGAAACGCGGCGCATTAGTCGCTTCAGCGACGTTCATTCCATAATCGATACTGTTCACTACCATTTGCAGCACGGTGGTGATAATTCGGCTACCGCCAGGGCTGCCAGTGACCAGCCAGGTTTTGCCATCTTTCACCACAATGGTTGGTGACATCGATGACAGCGGGCGCTTGTTCGGCCCTACAGCATTGGCATCACCGCCTACCAGCCCGTACACGTTCGGTACGCCCGGTTTGGCCGAGAAATCATCCATTTGGTTATTAAGCAAAATACCGCTCTCGCCCGCGACAATACCCGTACCGAAGGTGGTGTTCAGCGTATAGGTCACCGCCACCGCGTTACCGTCTTTATCCACCACTGAATAATGGGTGGTTTGATTACTCTCATAAGGCGCAAGCTTGCCGGGGCGAATTTCGCTGGACGGCTTCGCTTTATTGATATCAATTTGATCGGCAATAGATTTGGCATAGGCCTTATTCGTCAGCGCCTGCCACGGTACTTTGACAAAATCCGGATCGCCAAGGTATTCCGAGCGATCGGCATAGGCATGTTTCTCGGCTTCGGCCATGATTTGCATCGCATCAGCGCTACCAAAGCCATATTTCTTCATATCGAAGTTTTCCAGAATATTGAGGATCTGCACGATATGAATCCCACCAGAAGATGGCGGTGGCATGGAGTAAACCTGATACCCGCGATAATCGCCACTAATCGGTGTGCGTTCGACCGCTTTATACGCAGCCAAATCCTCTTTGGTAATCAAACCACCGTTTTTCTGCATCTCCTGGGCAATCTGCTCAGCTATTGTGCCTTTGTAAAACGCGTCCGGGCCATTTTCGGCAATCATCTCCAGGCTCTTTGCCAGGTTCGCCTGCACCAACTTGTCGCCCTTTTTCAGCGGCTCCCCCTCTTTCCAGAAGATAGCCTTGCTGTTTTCGTGATTCGGCAGCACTTCGCTACCATAGGTTTTGAGATCGTCAGCCAACGCATCGTTAACGATAAAACCATCACGCGCCAGTTTAAACGCGGGCTGAACCACTTTGTTCAGCGGCATGGTGCCGTATTTATCCAGCGCCAGCGAGAAACCTGCTACCGTGCCCGGCGTGCCGGAGGCCAGATGCGAAGTGAGTGATTTTTTACTGTCCGGGTTGCCCTGGTCATCGAGGAACATATCGCGGGTCGCTTTGGCAGGTGCCATTTCGCGGAAGTCGATAGCGGTGGTGTTGCCATTTTTAGTGCGGATCAGCATAAAACCGCCGCCTCCCAGATTCCCCGCCTGCGGATGCGTTACCGCCAGCGCATATCCCACCGCCACGGCAGCATCCACGGCATTCCCGCCCTCCTTGAGGATATCTACCCCCACCTGAGTGGCAGTGGCATCGACAGAAGCCACCATTCCCTGCTTCGCGCGCACCGGATGGAAGACATCCTCCTCCACGCCATACGAGACGGGCGGCGGCGCAGGTGGCGCGGCTGCCGCACTAAAACAACATCCTGAAAGTAAAGTAGCAATCGCCGCCCGGCGTAAAAACGTCGGTTTTATCATCGTTATTCTCCAGTTGTATGAGGGGCCTTCCCCACTTAAGCCTGGTGTATAACTCTGAAATAATCATCGTTTTGCCGGGAAGCGAGTAAACTTAAAGGATATCTTCAGAGGAGGATACGCGATGAAACGACTTCTGCTTTTGACGGCACTCCTGCCGTTTGTCGGCTTTGCACAGCCCATTAATACTCTGAATAATCCTAACCAGCCGGGATATCAAATCCCCAGCCAGCAACGGATGCAAACCCAGATGCAGACTCAGCAAATCCAACAAAAAGGGATGCTGAATCAGCAACTGAAAACTCAGACGCAACTACAACAGCAGCATTTAGAAAATCAGATTAACAGCAACTCGCAGCGGGTATTGCAGTCACAGCCGGGGGAGCTAAATCCCGCCCGGCAGCAAATGCTGCCCAACAACAACGGCGGGATGTTAAACGGCAACCGTAATCCGGATAGTTCGTTGAATCAGCAGCATATGCTGCAAGAGAGGAGAAACGGCGACATGCTGAATCCACCCAGCACATCGCAGCCTGACCTTCCGTTGAAAACTATTGGGCCGTAAAATTTGGCCCGATCACGTCAATCGCATCAGTACAGATGCAATCCACGCCCCAGCGCAGCAACTCTGCCGCTCGCTGGGGTCTGTTGACGGTATAAACCAGAATCCGCAACCCAGCGTCTTTCAACTGCATCACTCGCGCTTTATCGAGCAACTTATGATTGAGATGAATAGAGACGCAGCCCAGCCGCGTAGTCAGTTCGCGCCAGTCGTCGCGCCACTCATCAAGCAACAAACCGCGCGGCAGTTCCGGTGCTGCCAATTGTGCGGCTTCTAAAGCATCAATCTCAAACGATGACAGCAGCGGCGGGGTCATCTCCGCCCAAAGTTCGCGTGCCGCCAGTGCCACCATTTTGCCCGTCGACGACCCGGTGCCGGTGGTGGGTTTGATTTCGATATTCGCCATCATCCCGTGTTCGCGACAGCGTTCCGCCACCTGCGAAAGCAACGGCAGCGGCTCACCTTTAAACGCTTTGCTGTACCAACTGCCTGCATCCACGCGCAGTAAATCCTGCCAGTTCAGTTCGCCCGCGACGCCCCAGCCGTTGCTGGTACGTTCGAGGTTGTCATCATGGAGCAAGAAGATCTCACCATCTTTCGATAACTTCGCATCAAATTCGATCATCTTATGACCGTATTTTGCCCCCACGTCGATTGCCGCCAGGGTGTTTTCCGGGGCAAGTTTACCGCCGCCACGGTGGGCGACAATGCGGGGATAAGGCCAGTTACTCATACTCGTTGTCCTGTTTCACCATCAAAAAGATGTAGCTGATTTTCCGGCAAATGCAGCCACAACATGCTGCCTGCCGTCGGGCGTTCCTGATGCGCCAGTCGTACCACCAGCTTCTGATCGCCCCAGCGTCCGTGCGCCAGATTATCAGCGCCGAGGATCTCCAGCGTGTCCATCACCAGCGGCACGCCGCCTTCTGCCTGCGAGCTTAACGCAATATGTTCCGGGCGGATACCGAGGGTCATTTTACGCCCGGCATACTGCCGATAATAACCGTTCAACGGTAGTACGATGCCGCCGTCCAGCTCGAAGTGCGTACCTTCGTTATTCACGCGACCTGTCAGCAGGTTCATCGCCGGACTGCCGATAAAACTCGCCACAAACAGGCTGGCGGGTTTTTCATACACTTCAACCGGCGTGCCAATCTGTTCGGCAACGCCGCCGTTCATTACCATCACTCGCTGGGCGAGGGTCATCGCTTCAACCTGATCGTGGGTGACGTAGAGTGATGTCGTTTTCAAACGACGGTGTAACTGTTGCAACTCAAGACGCATCTGTACGCGCAGCTTGGCATCGAGGTTAGAGAGCGGCTCATCAAACAAGAACACCGCCGGATCGCGCACAATCGCGCGCCCCATCGCCACACGCTGACGCTGACCGCCAGAAAGCTCGCGTGGACGGCGCTTAAGCAAACCGTCAAGTTCGAGAATGCGTGCTGCTTCTTTGACACGTTCAGCAATTTGCTGCTTGCCCATACCGCGAATTTTCAGCCCCCACGCCATATTCTCCTCTACGCTCATATGCGGATAAAGCGCGTAGTTCTGGAACACCATCGCAATCCCGCGATCTTTCGGCTCCATTTCGGTTACGCGCTGCTCGTTGATCCAGATATCGCCCTCAGTCACCTGCTCCAGCCCGGCAACCATGCGCAGTAGCGTGGATTTTCCGCAGCCAGACGGCCCAACCATCACAATAAATTCACCGTCTGCCACATCAAGCGTCAGCGGTTTAATGACCTGGGTTTTGCCATCCCAGCTTTTGGTTACTGCCTGTAATTTCAGTCCTGCCATCTTATTTCTCACTATCGACCAGGCCGCGCACAAAGGCACGCTGCATCACTAAAACAATCAATACTGGTGGGATCAGGGTTAACAACATCGCAGCCATCACCGAGTTCCATTCTGTCGTGCCTTCGCCAGTGGCGATCATCCCTTTAATCCCCGCCACGGTGGTGCCGAGATCAACATCGGTAATAATCAGCAGCGGCCACAGATACTGGTTCCAGCCGTAGATAAAGGTGATCACAAACAGCGCCGCCAGATTGGTTTTTGACAGCGGAAAGACAATGTCGCAAAAGAAGCGCATCGGTGACGCACCGTCGATACGAGCCGCTTCCACCAGCTCATCCGGCAGCGTCATAAAGAACTGCCGGAACAGGAACGTAGCGGTCGCTGAGGCCATCAGCGGCAGCGTTAAACCTGCGTAGCTGTCGAGCATCTTCAGATTGGCGATCACTTCTACCGTCGGGAAAATACGCACTTCAACCGGCAGCATCAGAGTAATAAAAATCATCCAGAAGAAGAGGTTACGCAGCGGAAAACGAAACCAGACGATGGCGAATGCCGAGAGCATCGAAACGGTAATTTTGCCCAGCGTAATGCTGAACGCCATCACGAAACTGTTAAGCAACATCCGCCAGAATGGCGCGCTATTCGTGCCTACTCCGTTTACCCAAATGTTATGGATATTCTCCAGCAGATGCGTGCCGGGGATCAGCGTCATCGGCGCGGCGTAGACTTCCTGTTTATCCAGCGTCGCTGCGACAAACGCCACGTACAGCGGGAAGAGGATCACCGCAATCCCAAGGATCAGCATGGTATGGCTGAATATCGTCAGCCACGGACGGTTCTCAATCATTGGTAACGCACCTTGCTTTCAACATAGCGGAACTGCACCACCGTCAACACGATGACGAGGAACATCAACACCACCGACTGCGCGGCAGACGAAGCCAGATCCAGTCCGGTAAAGCCTTCGCGGTAGATCTTATAAATCAGCGTGGTAGTGGCCTGTACTGGCCCACCGGACGTAGCGGCATCAATCACCGGGAAGGTGTCGAAGAAGGCGTACACCAGATTAACCACCAGCAGAAAGAAACTCACCGGAGCGATAAGCGGTAACGCGATCTTAAAGAAGCGGCGAATCGGGCCTGCGCCGTCAATGGCCGCCGCTTCGATCAGTGAACGGGGAATGGATTGCAGCGCGGCATAGAAGAACAGAAAGTTGTAGCTGATTTGCTTCCACACCGAGGCGAACACCACCAGAAACATCGCCTGGCCGCTGTTTTGCGCGTGGTTCCAGTCATAGCCGAACTCAGCAAGAAAATGAGTGATCAGCCCGCGACCGGGGTTAAACAGGAAGATCCACAATACGGCGGCAACGGCGGGAGCCACGGCATACGGCAACAACATTAAAGTTTGATAGAAACGGCTGCCGCGCACGATGTACTCCACCAGCGCCGCAAAGAACAGCGACACCAGCAAACCGCTGACGGTGACAAAGGTGCTAAATTTTATCGTCGTCCAGAAGGAGTCGAGATAGTAACTGTCATGGAACAGCGTGACGAAGTTATCCAGCCCGACAAACTGGCTGGAGAAACCAAACGGATCGACGCTTTGTAGCGAGTACCACAACGCTTCGCCCGCAGGCCAGATAAAAAAGATAACGGTGATGATGAGCTGCGGCGCGACCAGAAAATAAGGCAGCCAGCGCGAGCGGAACACCGGACGGGATGATGACATTACGGTTAATTCCTGAACTGTGCCGGATGCGCTTCGCTTATCCGGCCTACACGCGATGCCAGGTCAGATAAGCGAAACGCATCCGACATTACACTGATTAAGACTTCGTCGATTTCTCAAAGCGGCGCAGCAACTGATTCCCACGCTCAACGGCGGTATCCAGCGCCTGCTGTGGCGTCTTCTTACCGGTCCACACGCTCTCCAGCTCTTCATCCACAATTACGCGGATCTGCGGCATATTGCCCAGACGCAGTCCTTTGGTATACGGCAACGGCGGCTTGTTCAGCATCTGACGCGTCGCAGTATCCGCTCCTGGGTTTTTCTCGTAAAAGCCCTGCTCACGGGTCAGGTCATAAGCCGCTTTAGTGATCGGCAGATAACCGGTTTTCTGATGCCACTCAGCAGCGTTTTCTGGCTTCGCGAGGAAGTCGAGGAACTTCGCCACACCGGTGTAAGTATCCTTATCTTTGCCCTGCATCACCCACAGGCTGGCTCCGCCGATAATGGCGTTTTGTGGCGCATCTTTCGCATCGGCGTCGTAAGGCATCATGCCTACGCCATAGTTGAATTTGGCATACTCTCGAATGTTGGCAAGCGAACCGGAAGAGGCGGTCGTCATCGCGCAATCACCGTTATAGAACTTCTCGGTGGATTCATCCTTACGCCCGACGTAGCTAAAATCGCCCTTCTTGTTCATCTCTTCCAGCATAGCGATATGTTTCACCTGCTCCGGCTTGTTGAACTCCAGCACCGCATCTGTGCCGTCAAACCCGTTGTTTTTGCTGGCAAATGGCAGGCCATTCCAGGCGCTAAAGTTTTCCAGTTGGATCCAGCCCTGCCAGCCGCTGGCGTAGCCGCACTTCATACCGGAGGCTTTCAGTTTTGCGGCATAGTCAGCCAAATCCTGCCAGGTTTTCGGCGGCTGCTCCGGGTCTAACCCTGCTTTTTTGAAAGCATCTTTGTTGTAATAGAGAACGGGAGTCGAGCTGTTGAACGGTTGGGAGAGTAAATGTCCGGTTTTGCTGTCGGAGTAGTAGCCTGAAACCGTCGGCACAAACTGCGACTCATCGAAGTTAATCCCCGCATCTTTAAATACTTCATACACCGGTTTAATCGCTTTCGACGCCATCATGGTGGCGGTGCCAACTTCATAAACCTGCAAAATAGCCGGCGCGTTACCGGTACGAAATGCTGCGATACCCGCGCTTAAATTCTGTTCGTAGTTGCCTTTGTAGGTCGGTACAATTTTGTAATCCGGGTTTTCGGCGTTAAAACGTTGAGCCAGAGAATCCACCTCTTTACCCAGTTCCCCTTCCATCGAATGCCAGAACGGAATAGTCGTCACGGCCTGTGCATTCCCCATTAACGCCAATCCGAGCGCCAGTGCTGAAGCTGTATAATGTAACGGTTTCATTGATTATCTCTCTTGTTGTACCGGATGCGCGAATTCACGCGTTTTATGCTCGCGGGGTAACATGACATGCTCGAATTACAGAAAAATAACTTTTTTGTTACATTTGTAAGATAGTAAGGTGTCAGAAAGATGACAAGGCGGTGACGGCGTGGGTGAGGGAAAATGGGAGATGGGGCACGGATAAGCGGGAAAATAGAAGGTCTGAGTCAAACTCTACAGATTGTAGATAATGTGCTCATCGTTTCATGCCGGATGCGGCGTGAACGCCTTATACGGCCTACAAGATCGTGCAAATTCAATATATTGCAACTCACCCAATAGGCCTGATAAGCGCAGCGCATCAGGCAATTTTACATTTGTCACCTGTCTCAAAGGAGTCTTTTGACTCCTTATCAATCAACGCGTTATTACCCGCCTAAATACGCGCTTCTCACCGCTTCGTTCGCCAGTAGTGCGTCGCCGGTATCGGAGAGCACCACATGACCGTTTTCCAGCACGTAGCCGCGATCTGCCAGCTTCAGCGCCTGATTGGCATTCTGTTCGACGAGGAAGATGGTCATTCCCTGCTCGCGCAACTGCTCGATGGTGTCGAAGATTTGTTGGATGATAATCGGTGCCAGTCCGAGCGATGGCTCATCAAGCAGCAGCAAACGCGGATTGCTCATCAGTGCACGACCAATCGCCAGCATCTGCTGTTCACCGCCGGACATGGTGCCCGCCCGCTGAATACGGCGCTCATGCAGACGCGGGAACAGCTCATAGACCCACTTTATGCGCTCCTGAAACTGATCTCTTTCGGCAAAGAAACCGCCCATTGCCAGGTTCTCTTCCACCGTCATCCGCGAGAAGACACGACGCCCTTCCGGGACAATCGCCACTGCTTCACGCATGATTTTCGCCGTCTGCCAGTCGGTAATGTCTTTATCATCAAACACAATTCGTCCGCTGGTGGCGCGCGGGTCGCCGCATAACGTACCGAGCAAGGTGGTTTTCCCTGCGCCGTTCGCACCAATCAAGGTAACAATCTCTCCCTGATTAATATGCAGGCTCACCTCATGCAGCGCCTGGATTTTGCCGTAGTGGGCGCTGACTTTGTCAAAGGACAACATGACTTTTTCCATCTTATGCCTCACCTAAATAGGCACGGATCACGTCCGGGTTATTACGGATCTGCTCCGGCGTACCATTTGCCAGTGGCGTCCCCTGATTAACCACGTAGATTCTGTCTGAAATCCCCATCACCAGCTTCATATCGTGCTCAATCAACAAGATAGTGGTGTTGTGATGATTACGCAGCTCGGCAATCAGCTCATCCAGTTCTTTGGTCTCTTTCGGGTTAAGACCTGCCGCCGGTTCGTCGAGCATTAAAATCTCCGGCTGCGTCACCATGCAGCGGGCAATCTCCAGACGACGCTGGTCGCCATAGGCCAGGTTGCTCGCCTGGCGGTTGGCGTGTTCCAGCAAACCAATGCGCTCAAGCCAGGTTGCGGCGCGGTCGAGCGCTTCACTCTGGGCGCGACGGAAAGAAGGCGTTTTCAACAGGCCGGAAAACAGCCCGGTTTTTAGTTGCTGATGCTGCGCCACCAGCAGGTTTTCAATCACTGTCATTTCACGGAACAGACGCACATGCTGGAAGGTGCGCACCACGCCCATGCGGGCAATTTGCTGGCCGGGCAAACCTTCCAGATGCTGATCGCGCAGTAAAATGGTGCCGCCGGTGGGTTTGTAGAATCCGGTCAGGCAATTGAAGACCGTGGTTTTTCCGGCACCGTTAGGGCCGATTAACGAGACGATTTCCTGCGGGTACAGCTCGAGATTGACGTTGTTCACCGCCAACAGGCCGCCGAAGCGCATCATCAGGCCGTTAACAGATAATAATGGCTGACTCATGCCTGCTCTCCTTTCGCTTCGCCGTTCTTCAGCTTCAGTTGCGGGCGTGTCATGGGCAGCAAGCCCTGTGGACGCCAGATCATCATCAGCACCATCAGGCCACCGAGCATCAACATGCTGTATTCGTTGAAATCACGCATCAACTCGCGCGACACCACCAGCAGAACTGCCGCCAGAATCACCGCAAACTGTGACCCCATGCCACCGAGCACCACAATTGCCAGCACAAATGCCGATTCGGCAAAGGTGAAGGATTCCGGGCTGACAAAGCCCTGGCGCGCAGCAAACAGCGTTCCGGCGAAACCCGCAAACGCGGCGCTGATGGTAAAGGCTGTCAGCTTGATACGGCGCGGGCTTAAACCCAGCGAACGACAGGCGATTTCATCTTCACGCAACGCTTCCCATGCGCGACCCAGCGGCATCCGCAGCAGGCGATTAATGACGAATAAAGAAAACACCACCAGCAACAAGGCCACCAGGTAGAGAAAGATGACGCGATCGGACGGATCGTATTTCAGGCCAAAGAAATTACTGAAGGTATCCCAGCCGCCTTCACGGGCAGTACGACTGAACTCGAGGCCAAAAAAGGTCGGTTTAGGGATCTGGCTGATGCCGTTCGGACCGCCGGTAACTTCAGTATTATTGAGCAGCAAAATACGCACAATTTCACCGAAGCCGAGAGTAACGATCGCCAGATAATCACCGCGCAGACGCAACACCGGGAAACCGAGCAGGAAGCCCGCCGCCGCTGCCATCAGACCGGCAATCGGCAGACAGGTCCAGAAACCAAGACCATAATAGTGATTGAGCAGCGCAAAGGTGTAAGCACCAATGGCGTAAAATCCGCCATAACCGAGCACCAGCAGGCCGGAAAGCCCTACCACCACGTTCAACCCGAGGCCGAGGATAATATAGATCATGGTCAGAGTGGCGATATCCACCGTCCCTCGCGACACCATAAACGGCCACGCCACCGCAATCACCAGCAGCGCCACGAGGAACAGCTTCTGTTTCACCGTGGAACCATCAATCGCTGGCAGGATGAACTTCGGCCCGGAAACGCTTTTCAACCCTTTCTGGAAAGCAGGTCGCACAAGCTGAAAGAAAAAGACCACCGCCGTGCCGATAAACACCCATTCCCAACGGACATCCGAAGCCGTGTCGACCACCAGTTTGGTGCCGTCCAGCTCCAGTTGCACGCCCATAAAGACGCCCGCCAGGACAAAGAACATGGCGGCAGAGAGCAGCGCCATTGCAATATGCATCGGTTTCATACTTTCTCTACCTCCGGACGCCCCAGAATACCGGTCGGCATCACCAGCAACACCAGAATCAGCAAGGCGAATGAAACCACATCTTTATATTCCGTACTCAGATAGGCAGAAGAGAGCGCCTCCGCAATCCCCAGGATCAGCCCGCCAATCATCGCCCCCGGAATGCTACCAATCCCGCCGAGTACCGCAGCAGTAAAGGCTTTCATCCCGGCCATAAAGCCAATATAGGGGTTAATCACGCCGTAGAACTGACCGAGCAGAACGCCTGCCACCGCCGCCATCGCTGCGCCAATCACAAAGGTCAGCGCAATCACCCGGTCGGTGTTAATGCCAAGCAGACTCGCCATTTTCAGATCTTCCGCGCAGGCACGACACGCGCGTCCCATACGGGAATAGCGAATGAAAATCGTCAGCGCCAGCATGGCGAGGAAGGTGACAATCCAGATCACCGCCTGCATGGTGGTAATAGACGCAGAGAAGCTTTCGCTATGACCCACTATCCACTGACCATTAAACAGGCTGGGCAGCGCCACGTCGCGCGAACCTTCGGTCAGGCTGACGTAGTTTTGCAGGAAGATAGACATGCCAATCGCGGAAATAAGGGCAATCAGACGTTTAGAGTTACGCACCGGGCGATACGCTACCCGTTCGATACTCCAGCCGTAAGCGCTGGCAATGACTATTGCACCGACGAATCCCGCCGCCACCAGCAGCCAGCCGGTATCAATGCCCATCATCATCAGCGCAGCGATGATCATAAACGAGACGTAGCTGCCGATCATATAAACCTCGCCGTGGGCGAAGTTGATCATGCCGATAATGCCGTAAACCATGGTGTAGCCGATGGCAATCAGCGCGTAAGTACTGCCCAGCGTGACGCCGTTAAACATCTGCTGCAAGAAATACAAAAACTGCTCAGACATAAGGTAACCTTTCTAAACCTGCCCGCTTTTCACGGGCAGTGGGATGATTACTTGGCTGCCGTGGAAGAACCGTCGGCGTGCCACTGGAAGACACCAAAATCAAATCCCTTCAGATCGCCTTTTTCATCCCAGTTCAGCGGCCCAATCACGGTATTAGCACCGTTAGCTTTTAAATCTTTCACCAACGCCAACGGTTCATCGCTGCCGGTACGCTCAAGGGCAGTCGCCAGAGATTGCACCGCTGCGTAGGTGATCCAGACATAGGGACCGGTTGGATCTTTCTTGTCGGCTTTCAGCGCATCAACAATGCCCTGGTTTGCCGGGTCCTGGTCATAGCGTTTTGGCATGGTGACCAACATACCTTCGGCAGCATCACCGGCAATGTTCGACAGCGACGCGTTACCGACACCTTCCGGCCCCATAAACTGGGTTTTCAGGCCGACGGAACGAGCCTGGCGCAGCATCTGCCCCATTTCCGGGTAGTAACCGCCGTAGTAAACGAAGTCGATGTTTTCTTTTTTCAGGCGGGCAACCAGCGCGGAGAAATCTTTCTCGCCAGCAGTAATGCCGTCGAAGAAGACGATATTGGCATTAGCCGCTTTCAACGCGTCCTGCACCGAACGCGCCAGCCCTTCGCCATACTGTTGTTTGTCGTGAATAATGGCGATGCGCTCAGGTTTCACCGTCTCAACAATGTATTTCGCGGCAGTCGGCCCCTGGGAGGAGTCCAGCCCGGCAGTGCGCATGATGTGTTGATAACCGCGTTGAGTCAGTTCCGGGTTGGTCGCCCCCGGCGAGATCATCAGAATACCTTCGTCTTCATAGATGTCCGACGCCGGCTGGGTAGAGGAGGAACAGAGATGACCAATAACGTATTTAATGCCGTCGTTAACGATTTTGTTGGCGACCGCAACGGCTTGTTTCGGATCGCAGGCGTCGTCATATTCCACGCCAACCAGCTTATCGCCTTTAATTCCTCCTTTCGCGTTAATGTCTTTGATTGCCTGGCGAGCACCGTTAAATTCCATATCGCCCCACTGGGCAACCGGGCCAGACATCGCGCCGACAACGGCAACTTTAATATCGTCGGCCAACGCGGTGTGTGATATTGCCAGTGCAATCATCCCTGCGATGATAGTTTTCGCATTCCGTTTCATTATTCAAAATCCCCACTCGTAATGTTGTGTTGCTTTGTTTTTATGTATTAAAAAATCTGGTTGTTCTTTTTTTATACTGCGCTGTTTTGCCTGTCTGATTAAGGGTTTAGCGCAGTATTTTGTGATAATAGCGATTAAAATCCCTATTTTTCAGTCGATTAAGAACAGATAATATTCTGAATTTATTGATAGATAAACAGAAAAAAGCGCCGTTGTCAGCATAAAATAACGACACAAAGGGCGGAATAATTCACTACCATTCAGGGGATTATGCTGGACAATTTTCATTCTCTAATGTTTTTAATTTGTAATTATTGCTGAAAAAAAATTAATCACCTGCCAAAAGAAATAAAAAAGAGAAAGCCTCCGATTAAATTATTTCGCTACACTGGTTCCACTTTTGTGATTTGTACGGGTTACCTATGAAGCTGACCATCATTCGATTAGAAAATTTTAGCGACCAGGACCGGATTGACCTGCAAAAGATCTGGCCGGAGTATTCCCCTGCGTCTTTACAGGTTGACGATAACCACCGTATCTACGCCGCGCGTTTTAACGAGCGCCTGCTTGCTGCCGTGCGAGTAACCTTAAGCGGCACTCAGGGGGCACTGGATTCCCTACGCGTGCGGGAAGTCACCCGCCGACGCGGTGTGGGGCAATATCTGCTGGAAGAGGTGTTACGTAACAATCCTGGCGTTTCATGCTGGTGGATGGCGGATGCCGGTGTGGAAGATCGCAGCGTGATGGCGGCGTTTATGCAGGCGTTGGGATTTAAGGAACAACCGGGCGGCTGGGAAAAGCATTAATATTCAGGTGTGATGACAAACGAGGGATTGCCTGATGCGCTACGCTTATCAGGCCTACAATGTGTATTTCAATTTACTGATTTCTGTAGATCTTGTAGGCCGGATAAGGCGTTTACGCCGCATCCGGCATGAAGCAATGAACTTGATATCAGCAATTTGACGGCAACCCTGGGTTGCCGATTAATGATTACTTCGCATCGGTCGCCGTGCCATTAGCGTGCCAGTCAAACACGCCGAACTCGAAGCCTTTCAGATCGCCTTTCTCATCCCAGGTCAGCGGCCCCATCACCGTATCAACCGGGTTCGCTTTCAGGTATTTGGCGATCTCAGCCGGATCGTCGGACTGGTTCAGACCCGCCTGTAAAGATTGCAGTGCCGCGTAGGTGGTCCACACGAATGCGCCGCTTGGATCCTGTTTTTTCGCTTTGATCGCGTCAACAATTGGTTTGTTCGCCGGAACCTGATCGTAGTTCTTCGGCTTGGTCACCAGCAGCCCTTCCGCTGACTCGCCCGCGATATTAGACAGCGAGACGTTAGCCACACCTTCCGGCCCCATAAACTGGGTTTTCAACCCCGCCGCACGTGCCTGACGCAGGATCTGCCCCATTTCCGGGTGGTAACCGCCGTAGTAAACGAAGTCGATATTCTCTTTCTTCAGACGCGCCACCAGGGTTGAGAAGTCTTTTTCTCCGGCGGTGATGCCGTCAAAGAACACCACGTTAGCGTTACCTTTCTTCAGGCCGTCCTGCACCGCACGCGCCAGACCTTCACCGTACTGCTGTTTGTCATGAACGATAGCAATACGCTGCGGTTTCACTTTCTCAAGAATATATTTCGCCGCTGTTGGTCCCTGGTCAGAGTCCAGGCCAGTGGTGCGCATAATCAACTTATAGCCACGCGCGGTCAGTTCTGGCGCGGTTGCCGCTGGGGTGATCATTAAAATACCTTCATCTTCATAGATGTCAGACGCTGGCTGCGTTGATGAAGAACAGAGGTGGCCAATCACATATTTTATGCCGTCGTTAACAACTTTGTTCGCCACTGCTACCGCCTGTTTCGGGTCACAGGCATCGTCATATTTTACGATTTGCAGTTTGTTGCCTTTAACGCCGCCTTTGGCGTTAATATCCGCAACTGCCTGCTCTGCGCCAGTAAATTCCTGGTCACCATACTGGGCTACCGGGCCAGACATCGCTCCGACAACCGCGACTTTGATATCTTCCGCCAGAGCCATATTGCTGAATGCCAGCGCGATACATCCTGCCAGTAACGCTTTACCCTTTATATTCATCCTGAGAATCCCCATTCTTCTGGTTATTACGTGTATTGTGATGTTGTTGTACAGCACTTTATTTCGTTTTGTGTATGACTACCCGTGCCTTAGCAGCATACTCTGCTAAAACATACCCGATTTTTATGATTTTGGAACGAGAAATTTAGACGAAACACCACAAATTCATAACAAAAATTACCATCATTGAGAACCATATCTTCGCTTAGATATTTATAAATACATGAAATGTATATTAATATATTATTTGCTATATTTATGGCATATCTTAAATAAGATATTCAGTTCAAGAATAAATAAAACATTAATCATCATTTAAAACAATAAAATATAACCCACCCTTCCTCTTATTTATTACAAAAAGTTTATTAGCAATTTTAGCCAACGCTACCATCTGTGATCCTGTTAACATTTTAATTTATTCGAATTAATATAAAATCTTAGACCAAGGATTTATCCTTAATATGATAAGAAACATAACATTCGAATTATGAATATTTATTTCTTATCAGCCGCGCCATAACTATAAAAGGAACTTATCATTTGAATCAGTTCGATATTATAATTCTGACACACGGTGAAGCTGGTAATTATTTATTATCCAGCAGCGAAATGATTGTAGGTAAAACAAAAAATTCCACGTCGCTTTCTCTGCAGCCTGGAATGTCACCTGAAACACTTATGCTACAAGTAAAAGCGGTACTCAGGCCTGGTATTGATACGCTCATATTCACAGATATCTATGGCGGAACGCCATCAAATATTGCCCTCCTTCTTTCTAAAGATTTTCCCATTCGCTGTATCAGCGGTGTCAATTTGGCTATGTTAATCGAAGCCAACATGTTACAGGATTCTGACGAAATACTTACCTTTGAAGAATATGTTCAACATGTACATGATGCGGGTAAAGAAATGGTTCAAACTTATTACTTTAATAAAGGATGATAAACTATGAGTATAGTACATGCCCGTATTGATTACCGTTTAATTCATGGACAAGTTATAACAAAATGGTTAAAAAGAAGTGATGCTAATAAAATAATTGTCATTGATGACCCTTTATCACGCGATCCTTTTCTTGCCGAAGTCTATAAGATGGCAGCGCCAAGTGGCGTCGAAGTAATAATGACATCTATTGAAGATGTATTACAGCGCTGGAATAGCAATAACTTCTATGAAGGAAAGCTATTAATACTTTTCAAATCGATCGATTCTGCATTACAAACCATACAAGGTGGTTTAATGCTAGAGGAATTACAGGTCGGCGGCGTTGAAAACACTCCAGGAAGGAAAATAGTTTTCAATCAAATATCACTCAATCATGAAGATGCCGACAAACTTCAAATCATCGAAGATAAGAATATAAAAGTTTATTTCCAAACTATTCCTGAAGAAGATCCTGCCAGCCTACAAAAAATCAAAAATAAGTTACCTTAATTAAGGAGAGGAACTTATGTCTATTTTTACCGCAGCAATTATTGCCCTGGTATATTGGATATCCCAGGCAAAAGTATGGTACGGTTTTTCTATTATGCGTATGCCATTATCGATAGCGCCTATTATGGGACTAATCTTTAATGATATGCCAACCGCTTTATCTGTTGGGGCCACCTTACAGATGATCTATATCGGGAGTATTGCCCCGGGAGGAAACCCTCCTGCCGATGAAGGTTTAGCCTCGTGTATCGCAATCCCAATTGCACTTACCGCAGGTATTAAACCAGAAATTGCTATCTCTTTAGCTATTCCTCTGGGATTGCTGGGCGTGGTTCTGGAAAACGTGCGCAAAACACTGAACACTACGTTTGTCCACATGGCTGACCGCTATGCAGAAAAAGGGGATATCAAAGGCATACAACGCGCAGCCACAATATATCCTCTCCTGTTAGCCTTTCCGATGCGTTTTGTACCGGTATTCATCGCCTGTTTGTACGGCCCGGATGCCATTGCCTCTTTTGTAAACCTGCTTCCCGCCTGGTCGACGAATGGACTGGCGATTGCCGGTAATATTCTGCCTGCACTCGGTTTCGCAATAACCATCATTGTCATCGGTAAAAAACAATATATCCCTCTGTTCATTATCGGCTTTTTCCTCGTGACCTATTCAGGTTTGAATACTATTGGCATCTCTATTTTTGGACTCTGTGCCGTCCTCTTATATATGCAGTCACAAAATGCAAAAGGAACGCAAAATGGATAATACAATTGAGTCAGGATACTCAGCATCCTCACCAATTACGCAAAGAGATGTTCAGATTGTTTGGCTAAAATGGCACGCGTTCTCTGAAACATCTTTGAATTTCGAACGCTTGCAAGCGCTGGCATTTTGTAACGCAATGACAGGGGTATTAGCGAAATTATATCCCGATGAAAAAGATCTCGCTAAAGCCCTACAACGCCATTTAACCATGTTCAACACTCAGGCGAACTGGGGATCGGTTATCGCTGGTATTAGTATTGCGCTGGAGGAAAAAGCAGCTCAGGAACCAGAAGAACAACGTGAAGCAACAACGCAGCTCGTTACGGGTTTAAAAACGGGTCTTATGGGGCCTGTATCAGGTATTGGTGACACGTTAGACTTTGGTACATTGCGCCCCATTGTTATTGGTGTCTGTATCCCGTTTGTTATTCAGGGATACGTTATTGCCGCACTTCTCCCCCTGATTTACCAGGTTGTTTACATGTTTTTCGCCAGTCGATTTGCACTCAATATCGGCTATAAAAAAGGGAAAGAATCAATCCTGGAAATCCTGCATTCTGGTAGCATTCATCGAATCATTGAAGGCGCAGGAATGTTCGGGTTGTTGATGATGGGGGCGCTTTCAGCAACATATGTAAAAATTAAGACGCTATTGCACATTACAACCGGTGGCGGTAATACCATCGTCTTGCAGGATATGCTGGATAAAATTGTACCTAACATGTTGCCGCTTATTGCCGTGTTGGGTATTTATTTTTACATACAAAAGTGTGGCCCACATTTCTTACGCATTCTGGTAACTATTCTGTTTTTAAGCCTGGCGTTTTCTTTCTTTGGAGTTTTATAAAATGAAAAAGATAACTATCACGCCAAGACCTTTTGTTGATAAAGGCAAAGTCTATATTGAAAAACTACAATCTGCAGGTTATGACGTTGAATGTAATGCCAGTGGAGGTCGATATAGCAAGGAAGAACTCATCGAGAAAATTAAATATGCAGATGCCATTATTACCGGCAACGATCCTTTAGACAGAGAAGTGATTGATCAGGCCAAAAACTTGAAGGTTATATCGAAATATGGTGTAGGGTTAGACAATATAGATGTCGATTACGCGAATAGAAAAGGCATCGTAGTGCACAAAGCTCTCAATGCCAATTCTATTTCCGTTGCAGAGATGGCCATCCTGATGATGCTCTCCAGTTGCCGAAAATATGTCGAAACCGAGAATCAAGCCAGAAATGGTCAGGATGTCAGGCTTGTCGGTCATGAGCTATATCAAAAAACGCTGGGATTAATTGGGCTTGGTGCAATTGGTCAGCATGTTGCCCATATTGCTCATTCTCTTGGAATGATTATCACCGCCTATGATCCCTATCTCGATAAAAATAAAGTTCCATCTTATATAGAGCTTAAATCACTGGATGATATTTATCATCATAGCGACATCCTTTCTCTACATTTGCCGTTACTGGATAATACTCGTAATCTGATCAACGAGACGGTATTCGATAAAATAAAACCCTCGGCCATTTTAATTAACACAGCAAGGGGGGGATTGGTTGATGAAGAATCTTTATATAGCGCACTTATTAATCAGAAAATAGCCTTTGCCAGCGAAGATATTGAGTTGAAGGAACGTTCAGCAAAAATTAAAGAACTAAAAAATTATTCTATTACACCTCATGCTGCTTCATTCACCAATGAGGCCGAGCATAACACCATGCAAATTTCTATTAAAAATGTCCTACAGGAACTGGAGAAAGAATAATGAAAGAGCTTAAAGGGATTATTACCGCAATGGTAACGCCTTTCGATGAAATGGAAAAAATGGACATTTCAGCAGCAAAAAAAATGGCACGTTGGTTAGTCGATAAAGGCGTACACGGCTTGTTTATTTGCGGAACGAACGGTGAGTTTCATTTGCTCTCCGATGACGAAAAAGTTGAACTAACAAAAGCCGTAGTTGAAGAAGTTGGCAATGAAGTGACTATTTGTGCAGGCGCGGGTTGCTGTAGCACAAAACAAACGATTGAATTAACAAAACGCTTAGTAGATGCAGGTGCCGATTACATTTCCGTTGTGACACCATACTACCTGGTGCCTAACCAGGAAGATTTATACCGCCACTATTATGATATTGCCTTAAGCACAACAGCCCCCATTATTCTTTATAACTTGCCGGGTCAGACAGGGTTGAGTATTGAATATGAAACGGCAAACCGTTTAGCCGATATTGAAAATATCGTAGCGATAAAAGATAGCAGTGGTAAATTTGAAGTTCAGAAACAATATCTGGAAATATCTAAACATAAAAACTTTAAGGTGTTAAATGGCTCAGACTCCTTAATGCTGGATGCATTTAAAGAAGGTTCTGTGGCTGCTGTTGCTGCAACGTCGAATGTTCTGCCTACTATTGAAGTCGATTTATATAACTACTTCATGGCCGGTGAACTGGATAAAGCACAGGAAGAGCGCAACAAGATGGATTCGCTACGCATGACCATTAAAAAAATGACTGCGCCTGCGGTAATGAAGGAAGCACTAAACCTGATGGGCGTGAAAGCCGGTATTACCCGTAGACCAATTCATATGCCAAACGACGCGATCGTCGAAGACATCAAGGAAATGCTAAAAGGCTATAAATTCCTGTAAATGATAAATGCCGGATGCACCTTATCCGGCAAGACAGCAGAAACAAAAACCCCCGGACTCGCTTCCAGGGGTTATCAGGTACAGCTCAACGCGTTGTGCAGTTACGCTTCAATAGCAGCGCGAAGTTTTTTCATCGCGTTCTTTTCAAGCTGACGCACACGCTCGGCGGAAACGCCGTAACGGTCAGCCAGTTCCTGCAACGTAGATTTGTTGTCTTCGTCAAGCCAGCGCGCGCGGATGATGTCCTGGCTACGTTCGTCCAGACCTTGCATCGCGTCGGTCAGACGGTTTGCCGCCTGCTCTTCCCAGTTATCATCTTCAATGCCGTCGGCAAAGTTAGATGATTTATCCTGCAGATAGAGCACCGGAGCCATCGGTTGGCTATCGGAATCGTCGTCGGAAGACATATCGAATGTCATGTCTTGTGCCGCCATACGCGATTCCATCTCACGCACGTCTTTGCTGGTAACGCCCAGTTCGCGAGCCACCATTTCGACTTCATCCTGATTAAACCAGCCCAGACGCTGCTTGGTTTTACGCAGGTTAAAGAACAGTTTGCGCTGTGCTTTGGTCGTCGCAACTTTAACGATACGCCAGTTACGCAGAACGTATTCGTGGATCTCTGCTTTGATCCAGTGGACGGCGAAGGAGACCAGGCGCACACCCACTTCCGGGTTGAAACGGCGCACTGCTTTCATCAGGCCGATGTTACCTTCCTGAATCAAATCCGCCTGTGGCAGGCCATAGCCCGCATAATTACGAGCAATATGAACAACAAACCGCAGGTGAGACAGGATCAGCGTTTTAGCTGCTTCCAGATCGCCATGGTAATGCAGCTTTTCAGCCAGCGCCCGCTCCTCGTCAGCCGACAACATCGGCCACGCGTTAGCTGCCCGGATGTAGGAATCCAGGTTGCCAACAGGGGCTAAAGCTAAACTTTGCATTTTGTCAGTCATTCAAATCCTCTCAATCGATATCTTCTGGCGCCTCAGTGGTAGCAACAACTGTGCCAGAGCTTAAGAGCAACGAGATTATCATTCACAGTTTTATCAGACCGTGATTTTATCCACAAGTTCAATGCTGGCTTGTGAATAAATTACGCACAAAATGTGACATAGAGATGAAATACCGGGAAGAGACAACGGGGTCTCTTTCCCTGCTACGGAACCCATTGCAGGGAAAGAGTATAGCACGCTTTTATTATTCCGGCGTAAAGTGGCGTAAATGCTGCACCGTGGCAAGCCACGCTGCCACCCAGCCAATCATCGAACACACCAGCAACAACAACAGGCATTCATCGAAAGATAACCCATTGATATCAAACTTCGTTCCGAATACCTGTGCCACTTCTGCAACCGCCGATGACAAACGTAGCACCAGGATTTCTGACAAAATTAATGACAGCAATGCGCCAGAAAATCCCAGCAGCGCACCACCGTACAGGAACGGGCGAAGGATGAAACCATCCGTCGCGCCAATCAGTTTCTGCACGTTTATAGAATCACGACGGGCAAAAATGCTCAGACGCACACTGTTGCCGATAACAAGGAACACTGCCGCCACCATCAGCACGCCGATCATTGCCGAAACACGCCCAACCAGCCCAGTCAGCGCGGTCAGACGGGCAAACCAGCTATCGTCCATTCGCACTTCATCAATGCCGTTAATCTGGGTAATACGGTCACGTAGCGTATTCAGTGACTCCGTCCCCTGAAAATCGAGTTTCGGGATCACCACCGCTACTGCCGGAAGCGGGTTTTCCTCCAGCATATCCAGCGCACCGCCAAAACCAGACCAATTACGGAACTCGCCCAGCGCGTCTTCACGAGAAAGATAATTCACTTTCTCCACGCCCTGCTCGGCCTGTAGCTGCGCAACCACCCCCGCTGCGGCATCATCGTCCAGCGTTTTTTGCAGATAAACGGTGATTTGCGGTGACGGATAATATTGCGTCGCCGCATGGTTGACGTTTTTGTACACCATATAACAAACGCTGGGCAGCGTCAGGGAGATGGCGATCACCATCACCGTTAAAAACGTGGCGAACGGTTTGCTTTTTAGATCCTGCAAAGCACCGTGGAACGCATAGCGCACCTGTTCGTTGAAAACATTGGTTTTGCGATTCGCCGGTTTCGGTGATGACTTCGCTCGTTTCGGCGCGTTACGACCACCGTCGCCAGAGCCGCCGACCGATTTACGGAAGCGATCCAGACGTCCACCGAACTGGCGAATATTATTAATTGCATCGCGCTTATTCATGGGTCACGCCTCCATGCAAGTGACCATCGCTCAGAGTGAGCATGCGATAGGAACGCCGCGAAATCAGGTTAATATCGTGCGTTGCCATTAATACTGTTACTCCAACGCGGTTAAACTCTTCAAACAAACGTAAAATCCCTTCTGACAGCGCGTCGTCCAGGTTACCGGTCGGTTCATCCGCCAGCAGTACCGCAGGTTTGTTAACCACCGCACGGGCAATGCCAACGCGTTGTTGTTCACCGCCAGAAAGCTGAATAGGAAAGTTCTTCGCTTTGTCCAGTAGCCCGACTTTATCCAGCGCCGCCGATACACGGCGACGGATATCGTCACCACTGGCACCGGCGATAATCAGCGGGATCGCCACGTTATCGTAGACAGTACGATCCATCAGCAGATGGTGATCCTGGAAAATCATACCGATCTGGCGGCGCAGAAACGGAACTTCACGGTTTTTCAGACGCGTGATGTCATGGCCGCTAAACCAGATTTTCCCGGCGCTGGGCCGCTCAATCCCACAGATCAGCTTCAGGAGGGTACTTTTCCCTGCGCCGGAATGACCGGTCAGAAACGCCATCTCACCCGGCTGCATATGGAACGTCACGCCCTGCAGCGCCTGCCTCCCACCGAGATAAGCCTTGCTGACATGTTCAAAGCGAATCATTTTTAGTCCTCTCGGGCAAAAAGTGCCTCAATAAAGTCGTCCGCTTTAAACGGACGCAAATCCTCAATACGTTCGCCTACACCAATATAGCGGATAGGAATACCAAACTGGTCAGCCACCGAGAAAATTACCCCGCCTTTCGCCGTGCCGTCCAGTTTCGTCAGCGTGATACCGGTTAAGCCAACCGCTTCGTGGAACAGTTTGGCCTGGCTTACCGCATTCTGCCCGGTGCTGGCGTCGATAGTCAGCATAACTTCATGCGGAGCTTCAACGTCGAGTTTCTTCATCACGCGAACGATTTTCTTCAGCTCTTCCATCAGGTGCGATTTGTTCTGCAAACGTCCGGCGGTATCGGCAATCAGGACATCAACATTACGCGCCTTAGCGGCCTGAATGGCATCGAAGATAACAGAGGCGGAGTCCGCACCGGTATGCTGGGCAATCACCGGAATATTATTGCGCTGTCCCCAGACCTGAAGCTGCTCAACCGCTGCCGCACGGAAAGTATCGCCTGCCGCCAGCATTACCGACTTGCCCTGCTGCTCAAACTGACGCGCCAGCTTGCCGATGGTCGTGGTTTTACCCACACCGTTGACGCCCACCATCAGGATCACGAATGGTGTTTTGCCTTCGACATTCAGAGGCTCATCAACCTTCGCCAGAATCTCACCCATCTCTTCTTTCAGCAGGCCGTAAAGCGCCTCAGCATCGCGAAGCTGCTTGCGTGATGCGCCTTCTGTCAGATTGGTGATGATTTTGCGTGTGGTTTCCACGCCCACATCGGCAATCAAAAGCTGTTCTTCCAGCTCTTCAAACAGATCATCGTCGATTTTTTTCCCACGGAACAGGCTGATAAATCCGGAACCGAGGTTTTCTTTCGTTTTTAACAGGCTTCGCTTCAGGCGCGCGAAGAAACCTTCTTTGGTTGGTTTTTCCTGTTCCTGAGCGATTTCTTTAACCGGCTGATCTTCTTCTGCCGGAGTAACCACCATCACCGCCTCTTCTACCGCTTCGGCGGCCAGTGCCTGCGCTTCCAGCTCTTCGTCAGTGATTTCTTCTTGCGCCGCTTGTTCTTCCGCCGCGTCGACAATCTCCACGGTTTCCGCTTCTGCCTGCCATTCTTCTGGCGAAACTTCCTGGGCTTTGACTTCTTCCGGCAGCGGCAGTTCTTCACGCTCAATAGCCACCGGTTCCGGCGTGACTTCAGGTTCAACTACCGGCGCTGGCGCTTCTTCAACTATAGATTCCGGCTCTGCAATAACTTCCGGTTCGCTAACAGCTTCAGGCTGCACTTTCTCACTTTCGACAACCTGTTCGCTTACTTCCACCACTTCGGCAGCAAAAGTTTCCGCCCCGGCTTCAGTATGAACCTGCGGCTGCTCTTCAACAGCTTGTTCAGCTACTTTCGCAGGCTCTTCTGCCTGAACGATTTCTTCTACAACCTGTTGTTCATTTTGGACTTCTGTCTCTTTTTCCGGGGTCTGCTCTTTTTGACCAAAGCCCAGCCAGGAAAAAAAGCCACGTTTTTTTTCTTTCGCCATCTGCGACTATACTCCTCGCTGTTGCTTCATGGCACAGCGTTCACGCTATGTACATAGCAGCTAAAAAAATGATGAAATAGTCTATCACTTAACTTATTCCACATCACCGCCTGCAATTATGTGTTATCTGGCGGATTGAGCACTTTATCATGAAAAAACCGAATCATTCCGGCAGCGGTCAAATCCGCATTATTGGCGGGCAGTGGCGAGGCCGTAAACTCCCGGTTCCTGATAGCCCAGGTCTACGCCCCACTACTGATCGCGTACGTGAAACCTTGTTTAACTGGCTAGCGCCGATAATTGTTGATGCGCAATGTCTGGATTGCTTCGCAGGTAGCGGGGCTCTGGGGCTGGAAGCCTTGTCACGCTACGCTGCGGGAGCTACGCTGGTTGAGATGGATCGTGCAGTATCTCAGCAGTTAATCAAGAATCTGGCGACGCTGAAAGCAGGCAATGCGCGAGTCGTGAACACCAATGCGATGTCTTTTCTGATGCAAAAAGGAACGCCGCATAATATTGTGTTTGTTGACCCACCGTTCCGCCGTGGCTTGTTGGAAGAAACCATTAATTTACTGGAAAACAACGGCTGGCTGGCTGATGAAGCCTGGGTTTATGTTGAAAGTGAAGTAGAAAATGGCCTGCCCACCGTTCCGGCAAACTGGTCGTTGTATCGCGAAAAAGTGGCGGGTCAGGTCGCTTATCGGTTGTATCAGCGTGAAACACAAGGAGAAAGTGATGCTGATTAATATTGGACGTTTGTTAATGCTCTGCGTTTGGGGATTTTTAATCCTCAATCTTTTTCAACCATTCCCACGCCCGCTGAATATTTTCGTTAATGTCGCGCTGATTTTTACGGTTCTGATGCATGGTATGCAACTGGCGCTGTTGAAATCGACCTTACCGAAAGATGGCCCACAGATGACCACTGCCGAAAAGGTGCGTATTTTCCTTTTCGGCGTGTTTGAACTGCTGGTCTGGCAGAAGAAATTTAAAGTTAAAAAATAACCTTATTGCTCGCCAACAAAGCTGACAAAACGCGTTCCTTTAAAGCTCAACGTACCTTTATCACCCACCGTCAGGGCATGGTACTGTTGAGCGTCAAGACGGAACGTCTGCTCCAGTCCGCCGCTTTGCGGTTTGAAACTCGCCTCATAACGCAGACTGGTGCCAGCCGGTATCACTTCCTGCTGACGCGAACGACGATCGTTAATCGGTGTTTCTCGCTTATTGCTCACCACCACCAGTTGTTGCTGGAGCGGTGCCATATCATTATCAGCTTTTTCCCGTCGCTGCTGCATAAAGCGAAACGATGCGGCGACAATGATTAAGCCAATGATAACAATAAAGAAAAGAGGTGCCTTGCTCATCTTTATCCCTCATCGGAAAATGCGGAAATAAGCATACCCTGCCAGTTATGGTGTTGTCATCCGTCCACCCTCGCCACTAAACTGGAAGCAAGACTGTAGGCATTCCGCTTACGAAAAAATAACGAATTCAAGGAACTAAGATGCTTTGGTCGTTTATCGCTGTCTGTCTTTCCGCATGGCTATCTGTGGATGCATCGTACCGTGGGCCAACCTGGCAACGCTGGCTATTTAAACCGTTAACCCTTCTTCTCCTGCTATTGCTGGCCTGGCAGGCACCAATGTTCGACGCGATTAGTTATCTGGTGCTGGCGGGGCTGTGTGCGTCACTGCTGGGTGATGCGTTAACCCTGTTACCACGCCAGCGTCTGATGTACGCCATCGGCGCGTTTTTCCTCTCACACCTGCTGTACACCATCTATTTCGCCAGCCAGATGACGCTCTCCTTCTTCTGGCCGTTGCCGCTGGTACTGCTGGTGCTGGGCGCGCTATTACTGGCCATTATCTGGACGCGTCTGGAAGAGTTCCGTTGGCCTGTCTGTACTTTTGTCGGTATGACGCTGGTAATGGTGTGGCTGGCAGGTGAGCTGTGGTTCTTCCGCCCGACCGCTCCCGCACTCTCTGCTTTTATGGGCGCTGCACTGCTGTTCATCAGTAACTTTGTCTGGCTGGGTAGTCACTATCGCCGCCGCTTCCGTGCGGATAACGCCATTGCAGCGGCTTGCTATTTTGCCGGTCACTTCCTCATCGTCCGCTCACTGTATCTCTGATAAAACTTGACTCTGGAGTCGACTCCAGAGTGTATCCTTCGGTTAATGAGAAAAAACTTAACCGGAGGATGCCATGTCGACTCCTGACAATCACGGCAAAAAAGCCCCTCAATTTGCCGCGTTCAAACCGCTAACCACGGCACAGAACGCCAACGACTGTTGCTGCGACGGTGCATGTTCCAGCACGCCAACACTCTCTGAAAAAGTCTCCGGCACTCGCTATAGCTGGAAAGTCAGCGGCATGGACTGTGCCGCCTGTGCGCGCAAAGTAGAAAATGCCGTGCGCCAGCTTTCTGGCGTGAATCAGGTACAGGTGTTATTCGCTACCGAAAAACTGGTGGTTGATGCCGACAATGACATCCGTGCGCAAGTTGAATCGGCGGTGCAAAAAGCGGGCTATTCCCTGCGCGATGAACAGGCCGCCGAAGAGCCAAAAGAATCACGCCTGAAAGAGAATCTACCGCTGATTACGCTCATTGTGATGATGGCGATCAGTTGGGGACTGGAGCAATTTAATCATCCGTTCGGCCAACTGGCGTTTATCGCCACCACGTTGGTTGGGCTGTACCCGATTGCTCGCCAGGCGTTGCGCTTAATTAAATCCGGCAGCTATTTTGCTATTGAAACGTTAATGAGCGTAGCCGCCATCGGCGCGCTGTTTATTGGCGCAACGGCAGAAGCCGCGATGGTATTGCTGCTGTTTTTGATTGGTGAACGGCTGGAAGGTTGGGCCGCCAGCCGCGCACGTCAGGGCGTCAGCGCATTAATGGCGTTGAAACCAGAAACCGCCACGCGCCTGCGTAACGGCGAACGTGAAGAAGTGGCGATTAACAGCCTGCGCCCTGGCGACGTGATTGAAGTTGCTGCGGGCGGGCGTTTACCTGCCGACGGTAAACTGCTCTCACCATTTGCCAGTTTTGATGAAAGCGCCCTTACCGGCGAATCCATCCCTGTGGAACGCACAACAGGCGATAAAGTCCCTGCAGGTGCCACCAGCGTCGACCGACTGGTTACACTGGAAGTGCTATCAGAACCGGGTGCCAGCGCCATTGACCGCATTCTGAAACTGATCGAAGAGGCCGAAGAGCGCCGCGCACCGATTGAGCGATTTATCGACCGTTTCAGCCGTATTTACACGCCTGCGATTATGGCCGTCGCCCTGCTGGTGACGCTGGTGCCACCGCTGCTGTTTGCTGCAAGCTGGCAGGAGTGGATTTATAAAGGGCTGACATTGTTACTGATTGGCTGCCCGTGTGCGTTAGTTATCTCCACGCCTGCGGCGATTACCTCCGGGCTGGCAGCAGCGGCGCGTCGTGGGGCGTTAATTAAAGGCGGCGCGGCGCTGGAGCAGTTAGGTCGTGTTACCCAGGTGGCGTTTGATAAAACCGGTACGCTAACCGTCGGTAAACCGCGCGTTACCGCGATGCATCCGGCAACCGGTGTTAGCGAATCTGAACTCCTGGCGCTGGCGGCAGCGGTGGAGCAAGGGGCAACACATCCACTGGCGCAGGCCATAGTTCGTGAAGCGCAAGTTGCCGCACTCAGCATTCCTGGCGCAGAGTCACAGCGAGCACTGGTCGGCTCTGGCATTGAAGCGCTGGTCAACGGCGATCGGGTGCTGATATGCGCCGCAGGGAAACATCCTGCCGAAGCATTCGCTGGTTTGATTAACGAACTGGAAAGCGCCGGACAAACGGTAGTGCTGGTGGTGCGTAACGATGACGTGCTTGGTGTGATTGCGTTGCAGGATACGCTACGCGCCGACGCCGCAACTGCCATCAGTGAACTAAACGCACTGGGCGTTAAAGGGGTGATCCTCACCGGCGATAATCCGCGTGCAGCGGCAGCCATTGCCGGTGAACTGGGGCTGGAGTTTAAAGCTGGATTACTGCCGGAAGATAAAGTCAAAGCCGTGACCGAGTTGAATCAACATGCGCCACTGGCGATGGTGGGCGACGGTATTAACGACGCACCAGCCATGAAAGCCGCAGCCATTGGGATTGCAATGGGTAGCGGCACAGACGTGGCGCTGGAAACCGCCGATGCAGCGTTAACGCATAACCATCTGCGTGGTCTGGTGCAGATGATTGAACTGGCACGCGCGACTCACGCCAATATCCGCCAGAACATCACTATTGCGCTAGGGCTGAAAGGGATCTTCCTCGTCACTACACTCTTGGGTATGACCGGCCTGTGGCTTGCGGTGCTGGCAGATACGGGGGCGACGGTGCTGGTAACGGCGAATGCGTTGCGGTTGTTACGCAGGAAGTAAAGGTGTTGCCTGATAGCCTCTGGCTATCAGGCTTAACGCTGGGGCGGGAACGGCGGCATAGTCAGGAAAGCGTAATATAGCGCTAACATCAGAATGACGGAGATAACACTGAATGCAGCAACCAGGCGAGATGCTAATGATGGCCTTTTGAACATCAACCACAGAGCATAAGCAAGCCCGACGCCGTTGAGTAAAGGTAAAAATATCATTAGCCAGAGCCAACCCCATGCAAGTACCCCCAGCCATCCCCCACGACGATAAAAACAGGGAGCTGCCAATTGGGGGCGAATATCGCGAGCAATCCCAGCAATCCCAGACAAACTGGAATTAAATAATCCATTTGTGCATTCCATTACACTTGCTTGCCGGATGCGGCGTAAACGCCTTATCCGGCCTACACAGAGCATCGAACTCGTAGGCATGATAAGACGCGACAGCGTCGCATCAGGCATTGTGCACCATATCGCCAGATGCAGCTTAAACGCTTTATTCGTTCTACAAGCCGGTTGCAAGCCGCAAAATTGAGCGCGATCGCCCCCCTCGCCCCTCTGGGGTGAGGGTTAAGGTGAGAGGAAAAGGCGGCATCGAAGCCAATCTGCCCCCATCAGCCACCTTTGCGAATCAAATAACGATAAGGCAGTCCGTCCGTCTCTTTGGCCACCAGTTCGTGTTCCATAAAGGTACAAAACCCAGGAATATCGCGGGTCGTGGCCGGATCATCGGCAATAATCAGCAACGTTTCGCCAGGCTGCATATTACGCACGGTTTTACGCACCATCATCACCGGTTCCGGGCAGCGCAGGCCTAGTGCGTCAAGTGTGTGGTCAGGGCTGGAAAAGAGATCGGTCATTTTCTTCTCGTCACATAAAAAAACGGCGCTAGTTTACGCCCCGCGAGTCCGTAAGCAAACCAGGTTAACGATTGCGTGAAAATTAACCATTGCATTGTTAACACAAAGCAGTATCATGCGGCGGCTCGAAAAAAGGGTAAGCACGTTATTATCTCACTATAAAATAACGTGCCGTACGTATTGGGTTCCCTCACCCCAATGGTTAATCAAAAAGGTACAATATGAACGCTTTCTCGCAAACTCAACGCTATAAAGCGTTGTTCTGGTTATCGTTATTTCATCTACTGGTGATCACCTCCAGTAACTATCTGGTACAGCTTCCGGTCTCTATTTTCGGTTTTCATACCACCTGGGGCGCGTTTAGCTTTCCGTTTATTTTTCTTGCTACCGACCTGACCGTGCGTATTTTTGGCGCGCCGCTGGCTCGTCGTATCATCTTTGCGGTGATGATCCCCGCGTTGCTGATCTCCTACGTCATCTCGTCGCTGTTTTATATGGGTTCATGGCAGGGATTCGGCGCTCTCGCCCACTTCAACCTGTTTGTCGCCCGTATCGCTACCGCCAGCTTTATGGCCTACGCGCTGGGACAGATCCTCGACGTACACGTCTTTAACCGTCTGCGTCAGAGTCGTCGTTGGTGGCTGGCACCGACGGCTTCCACACTTTTCGGTAACGTCAGCGACACATTGGCCTTCTTCTTTATTGCTTTCTGGCGCAGTCCGGATGCCTTTATGGCCGAACACTGGATGGAAATCGCGCTGGTTGATTACTGTTTCAAAGTGTTAATTAGCATCGTTTTCTTCCTGCCAATGTATGGCGTATTACTCAATATGCTATTGAAAAGACTGGCAGATAAATCCGAAATCAACGCTTTGCAGGCCAGTTAAAGGTTCGTTATCAGACTTGTGATAAGATGGATGAATGAGCCGTTATGGCCGTTTATCAAAAGGAAGATGTCAATGCGCAATCTGGTTAAATATGTCGGAATTGGCCTGCTGGTTATGGGGCTTGCGGCCTGTGATGATAAAGACACTAACGCTACAGCGGAAAGCACAGTCGCGGAAAGTAACGCTACCGCGAATACCGTCAACCTGCTTGATGGCAAGTTAAGCTTCTCGCTGCCAGCAGATATGACCGACCAGAGCGGTAAGCTGGGAACACAGGCCAATAACATGCACGTCTGGTCCGACGCCACTGGGCAGAAAGCAGTGATTATTATTATGGGCGATGATCCGAAAGAAGACCTGGCTGTGCTGGCGAAGCGTCTGGAAGATCAGCAACGTAGCCGCGATCCACAACTGCAAGTGGTGACTAACAAAGCCATTGAGCTGAAAGGTCACAAAATGCAGCAGTTAGACAGCATCATCTCCGCTAAAGGCCAGACGGCGTACTCTTCCGTCATTCTGGGTAACGTGGGAAATCAAATGCTGACGATGCAAATCACGCTGCCTGCTGACGATCAGCAAAAAGCGCAGACCACCGCAGAAAACATCATTAATACACTGGTGATTCAGTAATTTTAAGATGATGAAACGGCCTCCGGTACTTGCTCCGGAGGCCGTTTTTTTAATCGCCACGTCAGCAATAACGCGATTGCTACCAATCCCGCCGCCGCCAGATAAATCACTGGCACACCTGCCCAACTCATCACCAGCCCAGCCAGCGGCCCGGTCACGCCCAGCGATAAATCCATAAACACAGTATAGGTTGCCAGCGCCGCCCCCTGATTCTGCTGAGGCACCGCTTTTACCGCCACCACGCCCAACGCCGGGAACACCAGCGAAAATCCCGCCCCCGCCAGTAGGACGCCGATTTTCGCCATCCACGGCATGGTCGCCACGCCAACCAATAGCAGGCCGATAATCTCAACGCTAAAGCAGATCATCGCCACGTTTAAGCCGCCAATACGATTAATACCGTTAGGGAATAACAGCCGCGTACCGACAAATGCACAGCTAAACAGCGTCAGCGCGAAAGCTGCGCCGTCCCAACCTTTAGCGTCATAAAACAGTGTGATAAAAGTGGCGATGACACCAAATCCGGCGGAAGCTAACGCCAGTGCCATGCCGTATAGCCAGACGCGCCCAAGCACCGCGCGAAACGGCAGCGGCTTGCCTTTGTTGGCTTTCACTGAAGGACGCGGGATCGCCAACAGAATTGCCACCAGTGCCACGCCCATAATGATTAACGCCAGCGCCTGCAAACCGCCCCAGTGATAAAACAGCACGCCCAACGGCGCGCCCATAGCCATCGCCCCGTAAGTGACAATGCCGTTCCAGGAAATGACTCGACCGATATGCAGCGAACCAACCACGCCAACGCCCCACAGTGTCGAGCCGGTTCCGGCAAAACTTTGTCCAATACCGAGAATTACACGCCCCAGACACAGTAATAACAGGCTGATGACGGGCAGACTGGCGGTTAATCCTGCCGTCAGATACCCCAGACCACTCAAAAAGCAGCCGCACAGACCAAAGATGACTATCTTTTTTGGCCCCAGCAAATCGGCGTAACGGCCGGCATGAGGACGACTCAGCAAGGTGGCGAAATATTGCAGGCTGATAACCAGCCCCGCCCAGAAGGCGCTAAAACCCATCACATCATGGACATAGCCCGGCAATACAGCGAGCGGCAACCCGATGGTAAGGTAGCTGGCGAAGTTAAACATGACAATGGAGACAATGCGCAAATTCAGGCGCAATCCGTTAAATGCCGGTTCGGCAACGGGTTCGGGCATGAGGATCACCACGTTTTTACAACAGTGTTTCATTTTTACCACGTGCTGACGTGGAAATCAGCAGTAAGAATCAGAATATTGCTGGCGTGACTCCCGCTACACTTAATACAAAAAGTCACAAGGAAGCCCCAATGGAAACCCCTCAACCCGATAAAACGGGTATGCACATCCTGCTGAAGCTGGCCTCACTGGTGGTGATCCTCGCGGGTATTCACGCAGCAGCAGATATCATAGTGCAACTGTTGCTGGCGCTGTTTTTCGCCATTGTCCTCAACCCGCTGGTCACCTGGTTTATTCGTCGCGGAGTCCAGCGTCCCGTTGCCATTACGATTGTGGTGGTAGTAATGCTGATCGCACTTACCGCGCTGGTCGGCGTGCTGGCGGCATCGTTTAACGAATTTATCTCCATGTTGCCGAAATTTAACAAGGAACTGACGCGTAAACTCTTTAAATTACAAGAAATGTTGCCATTTCTTAATCTGCATATGTCGCCGGAACGGATGCTTCAGCGGATGGACTCAGAAAAACTCGTAACATTCACCACTGCGCTAATGACCGGACTTTCCGGGGCAATGGCGAGCGTGCTTTTGCTGGTGATGACCGTGGTTTTCATGCTGTTTGAAGTGCGCCACGTGCCTTACAAAATGCGCTTTGCGCTGAATAACCCACAGATTCACATCGCGGGATTACACCGCGCACTTAAAGGCGTTTCGCATTATCTGGCCTTGAAGACGCTGTTAAGTTTATGGACGGGCGTGATCGTCTGGTTAGGGCTGGCGCTGCTGGACGTACAGTTTGCACTGATGTGGGCAGTTCTGGCGTTTTTGCTCAACTACGTGCCCAATATCGGCGCGGTGATCTCCGCCGTGCCGCCGATGATTCAAGTGCTGCTGTTTAATGGCGTTTACGAATGCATCCTGGTCGGCGCACTGTTTTTAATCGTCCATATGATCATCGGCAATATTTTAGAACCACGGATGATGGGCCATCGCCTTGGAATGTCCACCATGGTGGTGTTTCTTTCATTGTTAGTCTGGGGATGGCTGCTCGGCCCGATTGGCATGCTACTTTCAGTACCACTAACCAGCGTGTGTAAAATCTGGATGGAAACCACGAAGGGCGGCAGCAAACTGGCGATTTTACTGGGACCAGGCAGACCGAAAAGTCGGTTACCGGGATGAGGCGACAAGTGATACGATACGCACTTTCCATCATAATTAAACGTTGGCCCTGATATGTATCGGATAGTTCTGGGGAAAGTTTCGACCTTAAGCGCAGCTCCACTGCCACCGGCTTTGCGCGATCAAGCACCGCAAGGCCCACGGCGAGAACGCTGGCTGGCGGGGCGTGCATTGCTTTCGCACACGCTTTCTCCACTACCGGACATCATCTACGGTGAACAAGGGAAACCCGCCTTCCCCCCGGAAACGCCGCTCTGGTTCAACTTAAGTCATAGCGGTGACGATATCGCCCTGCTGTTGAGCGATGAAGGTGAAGTCGGCTGTGATATCGAAGTGATTCGCCCGCGCGCCAACTGGCGTTGGCTGGCGAACGCGGTGTTCAGCCTCGGAGAACATGCCGAAATGGACGCTGTGCATCCTGACCAACAACTGGAAGTGTTCTGGCGTATCTGGACACGCAAAGAAGCCATCGTTAAACAGCGTGGCGGCAGCGCCTGGCAAATCGTCAGCGTAGACAGCACCTACCAGTCATCGCTGTCAGTCAGCCATTGCCAGCTCGACAATTTAAGCCTGGCAATCTGCACCCCTACTCCCTTTACGCTCACCGCCGACAGTGTGCAATGGTTCGATTCACTTAACTGATCCGCCCGTCCGACTGCCTATCTCTTGATCCAGAACAGGTTATCAGTATGACGAATACTTAAAATCGTCATACTTATTTCCGCCATCTATTTTAATCCATTGGGGTTACCATGTTCTCCACACTCCGCCGCACTCTGTTTGCGCTGCTGGCTTGTGCGTCTTTTATCGTCCATGCCGCCGCGCCAGATGAAATCACCACCGCCTGGCCGGTGAACGTCGGGCCACTAAACCCGCACCTTTACACGCCTAATCAGATGTTCGCCCAGAGCATGGTTTATGAACCATTGGTGAAATATCAGGCAGACGGTTCGGTGACCCCGTGGCTGGCAAAAAGCTGGACCCATTCGGAAGATGGCAAAACCTGGACCTTCACCCTGCGTGATGACGTGAAATTCTCTAATGGTGAACCGTTCGATGCAGAGGCCGCAGCAGAAAACTTCCGCGCAGTGCTCGATAACCGTCAACGTCACGCCTGGCTGGAGCTGGCAAATCAGATTGTTGGTGTCAAAGCACTCAGCAAAACCGAGCTACAAATCACCCTAAAAAGCGCCTACTATCCTTTCCTGCAAGAACTGGCTCTGCCGCGCCCTTTCCGCTTTATCGCTCCGTCACAATTTAAAAACCACGAAACCATGAACGGGATTAAAGCCCCGATTGGCACCGGGCCGTGGGTTTTGCAGGAATCGAAACTGAATCAATACGATGTCTTCGTCCGTAACGAAAACTACTGGGGTGAAAAACCGGCAATTAAAAAGATCACCTTCAACGTGATCCCCGACCCGACTACTCGCGCGGTAGCTTTCGAAACCGGTGATATCGACCTGCTGTACGGTAATGAAGGGCTGCTGCCACTCGATACCTTCGCCCGCTTTAGCCAGACCCCGGCTTACCACACTCAACTGTCACAACCGATCGAAACTGTGATGCTGGCGCTTAATACCGCCAAAGCCCCTACCAACGAGCTGGCAGTGCGGGAAGCGCTCAATTACGCCGTAAACAAAAAATCGCTGATTGATAACGCATTGTATGGCACCCAGCAGGTCGCCGACACCCTGTTTGCCCCTTCTGTGCCCTACGCCAACCTCGGCCTGAAACCGCGCCAGTACGATCCGCAGAAAGCGAAAGCGTTGCTGGAAAAAGCCGGTTGGACGCTTCCTGCGGGCAAAGACATCCGCGAGAAAAATGGTCAGCCGCTGCGCATTGAACTGTCGTTCATCGGCACCGATGCGTTAAGCAAATCGATGGCGGAAATCATTCAGGCTGATATGCGCCAGATTGGCGCAGATGTCTCACTGGTTGGCGAAGAAGAGAGCAGTATCTATGCTCGTCAGCGCGACGGTCGTTTTGGCATGATTTTCCATCGCACCTGGGGCGCGCCATACGATCCACACGCCTTCCTGAGTTCAATGCGCGTACCGTCGCACGCTGATTTCCAGGCACAGCAAGGATTAGCCGACAAGCCGCTGATTGATAAAGAGATCGGCGAAGTGCTGGCAACCCATGACGAAACGCAACGTCAGGCGCTGTATCGCGACATTCTGACCCGTCTGCATGACGAGGCGGTTTATCTGCCTATCAGTTACATCTCAATGATGGTGGTATCAAAACCGGAGCTGGGTAACATCCCCTACGCGCCGATCGCCACCGAAATTCCGTTCGAACAGATTAAACCGGTGAAACCTTAATGTTGCGTTACGTATTACGCCGCTTTCTGCTGCTGATCCCGATGGTGCTCGCCGCCTCGGTGATCATTTTTCTGATGCTGCGCCTCGGCACCGGCGACCCGGCGCTTGATTATCTGCGTCTGTCTAACCTGCCGCCGACGCCGGAGATGCTGGCCTCTACCCGCACCATGCTCGGGCTGGATCAGCCGCTGTATGTCCAGTACGGCACCTGGTTGTGGAAGGCGCTGCATCTTGACTTTGGTATCTCATTCGCCAGCCAACGCCCGGTGCTGGACGATATGCTGAACTTCCTGCCCGCCACGCTGGAACTTGCAGGTGCCGCGCTGGTGTTAATTCTGCTCACTTCCGTACCGCTCGGTATCTGGGCGGCGCGCCATCGCGATCGTCTGCCGGATTTCGCCGTACGTTTCATCGCGTTTCTCGGCGTGTCGATGCCCAACTTCTGGCTGGCGTTTTTGCTGGTGATGGCGTTTTCGGTATATCTGCAATGGCTACCCGCGATGGGCTACGGCGGCTGGCAGCACATCATTTTGCCTGCGGTTTCCATTGCCTTTATGTCGCTGGCGATTAATGCACGGCTACTGCGCGCCAGTATGCTGGACGTCGCCGGTCAGCGTCACGTCACCTGGGCGCGGCTACGCGGCCTGAACGACAAACAGACCGAACGCCGCCATATTCTGCGCAATGCCTCGCTGCCGATGATCACCGCCGTGGGGATGCACATTGGCGAACTGATTGGCGGGACGATGATTATCGAAAACATCTTTGCCTGGCCGGGCGTCGGGCGCTATGCGGTGTCGGCGATTTTTAACCGTGACTATCCGGTGATCCAGTGCTTTACGCTGATGATGGTGGTGGTTTTTGTGGTCTGTAATTTGATTGTCGATTTGCTCAACGCCGCGCTGGACCCGCGCATTCGTCGTCATGAAGGAGCCCACGCGTGAACTTTTTCCTCTCTTCCCGCTGGTCGGTACGCCTGGCGCTGATCATTATCGCCCTGCTGGCGCTGATTGCGCTCACCAGCCAGTGGTGGCTGCCGTATGACCCACAGGCGATTGATCTGCCGTCGCGCCTGCTTTCACCGGATGCGCAGCACTGGCTGGGTACCGATCATTTAGGGCGCGATATTTTCTCGCGGCTGATGGCGGCGACCCGCGTGTCGCTCGGCTCGGTAATGGCCTGCCTGCTGCTGGTGCTAACATTAGGGCTGGTTATTGGCGGCAGCGCCGGGCTGATTGGCGGGCGCGTTGATCAGGCCACCATGCGCGTCGCGGATATGTTTATGACCTTCCCGACTTCGATTCTGTCGTTCTTTATGGTCGGCGTACTCGGCACCGGGTTGACCAACGTGATTATCGCCATCGCCCTGTCGCACTGGGCGTGGTATGCGCGCATGGTGCGCAGCCTGGTGATTTCGCTACGCCAGCGCGAGTTTGTGCTGGCGTCACGGCTTTCCGGCGCGGGCCATGTGCGGGTGTTTGTCGATCATCTGGCAGGCGCGGTGATCCCCTCGCTGCTGGTGCTGGCGACGCTGGATATCGGCCATATGATGCTGCACGTCGCGGGGATGTCCTTCCTCGGCCTCGGCGTGACCGCGCCGACCGCCGAATGGGGCGTGATGATTAACGACGCGCGCCAGTATATCTGGACCCAGCCGCTGCAAATGTTCTGGCCGGGGCTGGCGCTGTTTATCAGCGTGATGGCCTTTAACCTGGTGGGTGACGCACTGCGCGATCATCTGGACCCTCATCTGGTGACGGAGCACGCACACTAATGCCGCAACAGATTGAACTACGTAATATCGCGCTACAGGCCGCGCAGCCGCTGGTGCACGGTGTATCGTTAACCCTGCAACGCGGGCGTGTGCTGGCGTTAGTCGGCGGTAGCGGCAGCGGGAAATCATTAACCTGCGCCGCGGCGCTGGGCATTCTCCCCGCAGGCGTTCGCCAGACGGCGGGGGAAATTTTAGCCGATGGCAAACCGGTTTCTCCCTGTGCCCTGCGCGGCATCAAGATTGCCACCATCATGCAGAACCCGCGCAGCGCCTTTAATCCGCTACACACCATGCACACCCACGCGCGTGAAACCTGCCTGGCGCTGGGGAAACCCGCCGATGACGCTACGCTTACCGCTGCCATAGAAGCGGTGGGGTTGGAAAACGCCGCGCGCGTGTTGAAACTGTACCCGTTCGAGATGAGCGGCGGCATGTTGCAGCGCATGATGATTGCGATGGCGGTGTTGTGTGAATCGCCGTTTATCATCGCCGATGAACCGACCACCGATCTCGACGTGGTAGCACAGGCGCGCATCCTCGATCTGCTGGAAAGCATTATGCAAAAACAAGCGCCGGGAATGCTGCTGGTCACCCATGATATGGGCGTTGTGGCGCGTCTGGCGGATGACGTGGCGGTGATGTCGCACGGTAAGATTGTCGAACAGGGCGATGTCGAAACGCTGTTTAATGCCCCCAAACATGTGGTAACACGCAGCCTGGTTTCCGCTCATCTCGCCCTCTACGGTATGGAGCTGGCATCATGACTTTACTTAATGTCTGCGACCTTTCACATCACTATGCGCACGGTGGATTTAGCGGCAAACATCAGCACCAGGCGGTGCTGAATAACGTTTCTTTGAACCTGAAAAGCGGCGAAACCGTCGCTCTGCTGGGGCGCAGCGGCTGCGGAAAAAGCACCCTCGCGCGGCTATTGGTAGGTTTAGAATCGCCCTCACAAGGGAATATTAGCTGGCGCGGCGAACCGCTGGCGAAGCTTAATCGCGCCCAGCGTAAAGCGTTCCGCCGCGATATTCAGATGGTGTTTCAGGACTCCATCAGCGCCGTGAATCCGCGCAAAACCGTGCGCGAGATCCTGCGCGAGCCGATGCGCCACCTGCTATCGCTGAAAAAATCGGAACAACTGGCGCGCGCCAGCGAAATGCTTAAGGCGGTCGATCTCGATGACAGCGTGCTCGACAAGCGCCCACCGCAGTTAAGCGGCGGCCAGCTCCAGCGCGTCTGCCTGGCTCGCGCGCTGGCGGTCGAACCGAAACTACTGATTCTGGATGAAGCCGTTTCTAACCTTGATCTCGTGTTACAGGCGGGCGTCATTCGCCTGCTGAAAAAGCTGCAACAACAGTTTGGCACCGCCTGCCTGTTCATCACCCACGACTTACGCCTGGTAGAACGCTTTTGCCAACGAGTGATGGTGATGGACAACGGGCAAATCGTCGAAACCCAGGTGGTGGGAGATAAATTAACCTTTTCCTCTGACGCCGGACGTGTGCTACAAAACGCGGTATTACCCGCATTCCCCGTACGCCGTCGCACCACAGAAAAGGTTTAACGCAAATGCAACGAGTCACCATCACGCTTGATGACGATTTACTGGAGACGCTGGACAGCCTGAGCCAGCGTCGTGGTTATAACAACCGTTCCGAAGCTATCCGCGATATTCTGCGTAGCGCCCTGGCGCAAGAGGCCACCCAGCAGCACGGCACACAAGGTTTCGCAGTGCTCTCCTATGTGTATGAACACGAAAAACGCGACTTAGCCAGCCGTATTGTTTCCACCCAGCATCATCACCACGATCTCTCGGTCGCCACGCTGCATGTGCACATTAATCACGACGACTGTCTGGAAATCGCCGTGCTGAAAGGTGACATGGGTGACGTGCAGCATTTTGCCGATGACGTTATCGCCCAGCGCGGCGTACGGCACGGGCATTTGCAGTGCCTGCCGAAGGAAGATTGAGTTATTTCTAAAACGAGGAAAGAAAAGATATTAACTGAACTTAATTTATAAAATTAAGTTCAGTTGCATAGATAGATCCTGTAAAGGCAGATATTCTGCGTAATGTACGCCGCTATAAGTTATAAATGATTCAAACGCTCATTTAGCGTTTCAATAATATAAGTATTTACAGAGACTTGTTGCTGCGCAGCCGCATTATTAAGGCGTTCACTCAGCGATTCTGGATAGCGTAACGTAAAGGTCTTAATCTTTTCTGTACGCGCATACGGCTCAATACCCGCAGCTTTACAATCCTCAAGATACTCTCGCAGGGAAAGCTCCCCTTCTTTTTGCAGCCCCTGAATACTGTCAGAGACAAAATCACAATAACCTGACAAGCCCAGGAATTTGCCACGAAATGCATTCAGTTCTGGCACGTAAGTGATAACTGCAGGTTGCCCGGCAATCTCCATAGAGTTTGGTGTCTTCAGTTTGATCATGGTTTTACCCCTATACTTAGTAACCAGTCACGCACGCTTTCTACAGCGCCTTTATCGGTATCTGGCGACGGATGAGGCCGATGGAAACACGCAACGCTCATATTTAGTATGAACTTACAACGCGAACCTCTTCCTTCCTTAATTTCTCCGCCTAATGCTTTAACCAGTGACTCTATATCAGACCACTTAATCCCTTGAGGAACAGGAGATTTAAATATTTGATCCAATGTATTTTTTTGTTTCTTCCGTAAAGCCTGTACCTGGGTTCTCATGGCATGTCCTTATGACTTCACTTTATGACATCAATAGTATGACATCACAATATGAAGTCAAGTTTCCCTTCCTTACGCCATTGTCCCAATCGTCTTCCTGAATCGCAGCAGCGCGATGGTGAAAAACGCGCCGCCAATTGCCATCAGCGTCAGGAACTGCGGCCAGACGATTTCGAATCCGGCACCACGGTAGAGAATGGCTTGCGCGAGGCTGACAAAGTGTGTCGTCGGCATGGTCAGCATAATGTCCTGCACCGTCTGCGGCATACTTTCGCGCGGCGTGGATCCACCGGAAAGCATTTGCAGCGGCAGCAGCACCAGAATCACCAGCAGCCCCAGTTGCGGCATTGAACGCGCTATCGTCCCCATAAAAATGCCGATTGACGTGGTGGCAAACAGACTGAGCGCCACGCCCAGCATAAACAGCGGGATCGAGCCTTCAATCGGTACGCCCAGCACGCCTTTTACCATCAGCACCAGCGATAATCCCGATACCACCAGCACCACCAGCCCCATCGACCAGACCTTCGCCATCATGATCTCAAACGGTGTTATCGGCATCACCAGTAAGTGTTCCACCGTGCCGTGTTCACGCTCGCGGATCAGCGCCGATCCGGTCAATACAATCGCCAGCATAGTAATGTTGTTGATGATCGCCATCACCCCGCCAAACCACGCGGGATCGAGGTTCGGGTTAAAGCGCATCCGGGTTTCCAGCGATACCAACGGTTCACTATTATCACGGTAGCGCGCGACAAAGCTGTTCACTTCACCGTTGATAATATTCTGGATATAACCGTTGCCAGTGAATGCCTGGCTCATGCGCGTGGCATCGACGTTCACCTGAATATCTGGCTGGCGTCCGGCGAGGACATCACGCTGAAAATTAGGCGGAATATTTATCGCGAAGGTATAGCGTCCGGCGTCCAGCCCGGCATCCATCTCATCGGCGGTGATCATCTCCGGTGGCAAAAACCACGGACGATAGAAGCTGTTAACGATCCGATTCGATAACTGCGATTGATCCATATCGGCAATGGCGATCGGCGCGAGGTTCAATGATCCTGGCGTGACGGTCGCTGACGAATACACCGACACCGTAAACGAGAAGACAATCAGCGTCAGCATCGCTTTATCACCGAGCAGACTGCGCAACTCTTTGATACCCAGATTAAAAATATTGCGTAAATGGCGCATCATCCCTCCTGTTTTTTCAGCAGCAGGATGCTTAAGCCCATCACCAGCGGGATGGCTATCAGCAACGGGATAAAAAGTTGCCACAAATCAGTCAGATCCAGCGCTTTCGAGAACGTCCCGCGGGCGATAGTCAGAAAATGACTGGTCGGGTAAACCTCGCCGATCCAACGTCCTGGACCTTCCAGCGAAGCTACCGGATCGATCATCCCGGAAAACTGCGTCGCCGGAATCAACGTGATAATCGCCGTACCGAAAATGGCGGCAATCTGGCTTTTCATAAAGGTGGAGATCAGCAGCCCCATACCAGTGGCGATGATGATATACAGCAGTGCCGCCAGGGTGAGCGTCAGGAAACTGCCTTTATGCGGTACGCCAAACACAAACACCGACAGGCCGCAGAGCAGGAAAAAGTTCAGCATCCCCAGCGCGATGTACGGTAGCTGCTTGCCAAGCAAAAATTCGCTACGGGTGGTGGGAGTCACGTAAAGGTTGATAATCGACCCAAGCTCTTTTTCCCGCACCACGCTAAGGGCGCTTAGCATTGACGGAATCATCATCAGCAGAAGCGGGATCACCGCCGGAACAATCGCTGGCAGGCTTTTTACGTCCGGGTTATAGCGATAGCGCGTCTCAATGTTCATCAGCCCGCTTTGGCTGGAGGGTGTGGATTGTCGGCTCGCCACATCCTGTAGCCAGCTCTGGTGCATAGCCTGCACGTAACCTTTTACCGTTTCGGCACGACTGGGCATCGCACCGTCGATCCAGACACCGAGTTCCACAGGCGTACCACGCGCGATATCGCGCCCGAAATTGGGTGGGATCTCAATTGCCACCGTGATATCGCCCGCACGCATCCGGCGATCCAGCTCGTCATAACTGGTGAGCGGTGGTTGTTCGATAAAGTAACGGGAACCGGAGAGATTGAGCGTCCACGCCTGGCTACTGACGGTCTGGTCGCGGTCAAGCACCGCAAAGCGCAGGTTTTCCACATCCATACTGATGCCGTAACCCATTATCAGCATCAGGATCACCGTTCCCATCAGCGCCAGCGTCGAACGTACCGGATCGCGTCGCAGTTCCAGTGCTTCGCGACGGCTGTAGCTAAACAGACGGCGCAGACTAAATCCCTGACGCGGCGCGTGGGTGGTGTCGTGTACCACGGGCGGCGCTTCGGCTTCGTTGCTCTGCCCTGCCGCTTCCTGCAAATAGGCGATAAATGCCTCTTCCAGACTGGCGGATCCGCGTTTCTCAACCAGTTCCTGCGGTGTACCGCTGGCGAGCACTTTTCCGGCGTGCATCAGGGAGATGCGGTCGCAACGTTCCGCTTCGTTCATAAAGTGGGTGGAGATGAAGATAGTCACTTTGTCCTGACGCGAGAGATCGACCATCAACTGCCAGAACATATCCCTCGCCACCGGATCGACACCAGAAGTAGGCTCATCGAGGATTAACATCTCCGGGCGATGAATCACCGCCACCGCCAGCGAAAGCCGCTGGCGAATGCCGAGCGGTAATGACTCCGGCAGAACATCTTCAACGTCGTTGAGCTTAAAACGCTCACTCATTTCAGCCACTCGCGCGGGAATTTCCGCTTCCGGGATGTGAAACAAACGGGCATGTAACTCCAGGTTTTGCCGCACGGTGAGCTCGTTATAGAGCGAAAACGCCTGCGACATATAGCCCACCCGACGGCGGGTATCGATATCTTTTGGATCAACCGGTTGCCCGAACAGCCACGCCTCACCTTCGCTGGCGGACAGCAGTCCGGTAAGCATTTTCATGGTGGTGGATTTACCGCAGCCGTTCGAACCAAGAAAACCAAAAATCTCCCCGCGTGGAATGCGGAAATTGACGTGATCAACGGCAACGAAGGAACCAAAACGCATGGTCAGATCGCGCGCTTCGATGGCAATCTCTGCGTTTTCAGGTTGATACGGTGGGATGACTACCGCCTGATGCGCCTGGCGTTGCGCTTGCGGCAACAGATTTATAAATGCTTCTTCCAGCGTGGCGCTTTGCGTTTGCTGCCGCAGCTCTTCGGCACTTCCGGTTGCCAGCACTTCTCCGGCATTCATCGCTACCAGCCAGTCGAAGCGTTCGGCCTCTTCCATATAGGCGGTGGCAACCAGCACGCTCATATTACTCTGCCGCTGGCGGATGCTGTCGATCAGATCCCAGAACTGGGCGCGGGAGAGCGGGTCAACCCCCGTCGTAGGCTCATCAAGAATCAACAATTCCGGATCGTGGATTAACGCACAACACAACCCAAGTTTTTGCTTCATGCCGCCGGAGAGTTTACCCGCCGGACGATCGCGAAAAGGTGCTAACCCGGTACTGGTCAGTAGTTCATTAATTCGCACTTCCCGCTCCGCTTTGTCGTGACCGAACAAGCGGGCGAAAAAATCGACGTTTTCATACACCGACAAGGTGTGGTAGAGGTTTTTGCCCAGTCCTTGTGGCATCCAGGCGATGCGCGGACAGACGTCGCGGCGATGCTTCGGGTCGCGCATATCGCCGCCCAATACCATCACGCTGCCCTGCTCAATGACGCGGGCACCAGAAATCAACGACAACAAACTCGACTTCCCGACACCGTCAGGGCCAATCAGCCCGACCATACAGCGGGCCGGAATATCGAGAGTGATATTGTTCAGCGCAACGGTTTTTCCATAATGCTGGCTCACGCCCGCCAGTTGCGCGACAGGCGGGACGGGAACCAGTTCCAGATGCGTCATTGCGGCAACCTCACCGCCAGGTCTTCAGGCCACGGAAGTTCTTCATTCACCCGCACCCACGCCACGCCCGGCAAGCCAGTTTTGACATATTCCAGATGCTGCTGGAGTAATTCCGGTGGGATACGCGCTTTGACGCGGAACATCAGTTTCAGCCGTTCATCGCTGGTTTCGACGGTTTTTGGCGTGAACTGGGCAACGCTGGCGACAAAGCTGATGGTCGCCGGAATACGCAGATCTGGCGCGGCATCAAGGATCAGACGCGCTTCCCCGCCCAGTTTCAGCGTGCCAGCCTGTTCGGTTGGCAGGAAGAAGGTCATATAGACATCGCTCAGGTCGACCATATTCAGCACCCGACCGCCTGCCGCCAACACTTCACCAGGCTCAGCAACCCGATACTGCACACGTCCGTCGCGCGGGGCTTTCAGTTCACTATCGTCGATATCTGCCGCGATACGCCGTTCAGTGGCTTGTGCGGCTTCGACACGCGTTTGCGCCTGAATGATATTGGTGCGTGCCGCTTCTATAGCGGCTTTAGAGGCAGAAACCTGGGCTTTTGCCGATTCCAGCGCAGCACGGGCGCTTTCGGCAGCGGCGCGGTCATCATCCAGTTGTTGCGCAGAAATAGCCCCACTATGGGCGAGCGAGCGGGAACGGGTATGACGTTTGGCAACGGAGTCCAGTTCAGCCTGGCGTTGATTGACCAGCGACTGCGCGGCGCGAGTTTCACTTTGCCTCTGCTCCAGCAAGGCCCGGGCGGCAGCAACGGCGCTTTGTGCTTCTTTGATTTGTGCGATGGCTTCCAGCCGCTGCTCCTGCAACACGCGGGTATCCATTTTCGCCAGCACTTCACCTTCGCGGACAAACTGGCCTTCTTTCACCAGAATAGTGTCGATACGCCCGGCGATTTTGCTGGCGATATCCACTTCCGTCGCTTCAATGCGCCCATTACTGACGGCAAAACCTTCCGGCACACCTGTCGGGCGCAACAACCACCATGCCACGACGGTAGCAACCGCCAGAACCCCGACAACCCACCACGCCAGATGGCGTTTACTCTTATCCATAATCGATCCGCCATAATCCCTGTAAGCAAACGAAACGTGTTACAACTGCCACTGAACGACGTTCAGCGGATTCTTCCATCCGGGATAAGAAGGAAACGGCATATGCGGCCAGGGCGCTGCAAGATGAGCACCAACGGGGAAGGCTTAGTGAAAACGGGTAGTAATGTTGTCATCATCAGCATTCCTGGCCGTAAATGAAACACGCATACTCATAATTGAAATCAATTAAATACTAACAGTTATATTCATGTTGTCTATTTGATTACTATCAGCTTGTGATACACCACGATGTTCTACATTTCGATTACGTTCTTAACCAAAAATCCTTTTTACAGGTTCTCAGGTTGTGCGACATAAATTTTCACAACAGGAAATAACGTAACTATCACACAGAGTTATTATCCCCTTGAGTACGAATATTTCCCGAATGTGAATACGTTTTTTACGAAAAGGTGATGAATGAGAAAAGACTGCACCTTACGCAACGATGAAAATAAGAAAAATATATTAATTCAGAATTCATCGTAGGATAAATATTTAATTACCAGCTTTAATCCATCTCTAAAAGCCGATACTTACAACAATAAATCCAGCTATAGTAAAGTTACCTTTTACAATTAGTGGTATCTCATTGTTATATTTAATTAGCTGAAAATGCTACTTATACGCTTTCTGATATTAGCAGAAAAACATATGGAGATAGAGATGAATATCTATATTGGATGGTTATTTAAATTAATCCCTTTGCTAATGGGGGTAATATGCATCGCATTAGGTGAGTTTGTATTAGCAGGTTCTGGACAAAGTGAATACTTCGTTGCAGGGCATGTTCTGATTTCTCTCTCTGCAATATGTCTGGCATTGTTCACTACCGCATTTATTATTATCTCTCAGTTAAATCATGGCGTGAATAAACTCTACAACACATTATTCCCTGTTATTGGTTATGCTGGCTCCATTGCAACTATGATTTGGGGATGGTCATTTCTGGCCAGCGATAATGTGATGGCAGATGAATTTGTCGCCGGGCATGTGATTTTCGGTGTTGGCATGATTGCCGCCTGCGTATCAACCGTGGCGGCCTCTTCCGGGCATTTTCTGCTGATCCCGAAAAACGCAGCGGGTAGTAAGAGTGATGGAACACCATTGCAGGCGTATTCTTCAACTATCGGTAATTACTTAATTGCTATCCCCGTTCTGCTCACTCTCTTCGGTTTTATTTGGTCAATAGTGCTGTTACGCAGCGCAAATATCACACCACATTATGTTGCAGGCCATGTGCTCCTGGGGCTAACAGCAATTTGCGCTTATCTTATTGGTCTGGTTGCTACCATCATCCATCAAACGCGGAATACGTTCTCAGCGAAAGAACATTGGCTCTGGTGTTATTGGGTTATTTTACTCGGCTCACTTACCGTTATTCAGGGCATCTACGTATTAATCAGTTCAGATGAAAATGCCCGTCTGGCTCCGGGTATTATTCTCATTTGTCTGGGGATGATCTGCTACAGTATTTTCTCCAAAGTGTGGTTGCTGGCGCTGGTCTGGAGACGCGCCTGTTCGTTAACCAACAGAATACCCATGATACCCGTATTTACCTGTCTGTTTTGCCTGTTCCTCGCGGCATTCCTTGCTGAGATTGCGCAAACCGATATGGCTTACTTTATTCCCTCGCGGGTTCTGGTTGGCTTAGGTGCAGTGTGTTTTACGCTATTTTCTATCGTTTCTATATTAGAAGCAGGGTCTGCAAAAAAATAATAGAAAAGACTTCAGATAAGACGCTGAGCGTCTTATCTGGGCTTTATTCAGGTTGATTCCCCCTGATTTCACTGCGAAAACGAGGGGGTACTTTACGTCTTATTCTGCCGCCAAATCCTGCGCACAAGCCCACGCGCTGGACCACGCCCACTGGAAGTTATAGCCTCCCAGCCAGCCTGTGACGTCCATCACTTCACCAATAAAGTACAGCCCAGACACTTTGCGCGCTTCCATCGTCCGTGATGAGAGTTCATTGGTGTCCACGCCGCCGAGAGTCACTTCGGCGGTGCGATAGCCTTCGGTGCCGTTGGGTTGTACGCGCCACTCGGTCAATGTGGTAATCAGCGCCTGTTGGTCACGCACGTTGAGCTGTTTTAGCGGGACGTCCGGGATTTGCCCAAGTTGTTGCAACCGTTCAACCAACCGTTTCGGCAGATGAACCGCCAACGTGTTCTTCAGGCTCTGATTCGGATGTGCACTGCGCTGCTCGTTAAGGAAGGCTTCCAGGTCGACATCCGGTAGCAGATTGATGCTGACAAATTCACCCGGTTGCCAGTAGCTGGATATCTGCAACACCGCCGGACCAGATAAGCCACGATGCGTGAAGAGTAAATTTTCACGGAACACCGTGCCGTTTTCAGCGGTGATCACTGAAGGTACTGCAACGCCTGCCAGCACCTGTAACTCTTCCAGCAACGGTTTATGCAGTGTGAATGGCACCAGACCAGCGCGCGTCGGCAACACGTTGAGGCCAAATTGTTCGGCAATCTTATAACCGAACGGCGACGCGCCCAGACCCGGCATCGAGAGGCCTCCGGTCGCAATGACCAGTTTATCGCAGCCGACGGTCATACCATTCAGTTCAAGCGTAAAACCCGTTTCATCCTTTGCCACACTCAGCACTTCGCTACGCAATCTGAAGGTCACATTACCCTTCTCACACTCTGCCACCAGCATGTCAACAATCTGCTGTGCGGAGTCATCGCAAAAGAGTTGCCCTAACGTTTTCTCGTGCCAGGCGATGCCGTGTTTATTGACCAGATCAATAAAATCCCACTGCGTAAATCGGGCGAGGGCAGACTTACAAAAATGCGGATTCTGGCTCAGATAGGCACCAGGCTCGACATAAAGGTTAGTAAAGTTGCAGCGCCCACCACCAGACATGAGGATTTTGCGCCCCGGTTTTTTACCATTATCGATCAGCAAAACTCTGCGCCCTGCCTGACCTGCCAGCGCAGAACAGAACATACCAGCCGCACCAGCGCCTATAATAATGGCATCAAACCTTTCCACGTTGCGCTCCTCTTAGAAAAAATGGGCGTGAATTGTAAAGATTCCTCAGTGGCCGCACCAGCATCAATATTACTTAGGGGAAGTATTTATCTGAATTATATAAGATAATTATTTTTTGAGTGAAATTCATACAGGAGGCAAATCAAAAAAATCTATATTTCACTTTGCCCGCGCCGCGAAAGTCACTGATAATGCGCCGCGTTCATGTCCTCAAAATGGCGTAACGTCCTATGCTACATTTGTTTGCTGGCCTGGATTTGCATACCGGGCTGTTATTATTGCTTGCACTGGCTTTTGTGCTGTTCTACGAAGCCATCAATGGTTTCCATGACACCGCCAACGCCGTGGCAACTGTCATCTATACCCGCGCGATGCGTTCTCAGCTCGCAGTGGTTATGGCGGCAGTGTTCAACTTCCTGGGTGTTTTGCTGGGTGGTCTTAGTGTTGCCTATGCCATTGTGCATATGCTGCCGACAGATCTGCTGCTTAATATGGGATCGTCTCATGGCCTTGCTATGGTGTTCTCTATGTTGCTGGCGGCGATTATCTGGAACCTTGGTACGTGGTACTTTGGTTTGCCTGCATCCAGCTCCCATACGCTGATTGGCGCGATTATCGGTATTGGTTTAACCAATGCGTTGATGACCGGTACGTCAGTGGTGGATGCACTCAATATCCCGAAAGTATTAAGTATTTTCGCATCTCTGATCGTTTCCCCTATTGTCGGCCTGGTGTTTGCTGGTGGTCTGATTTTCTTGCTGCGTCGCTACTGGAGCGGCACCAAGAAACGCGCCCGTATCCACCTGACCCCAGCGGAGCGTGAAAAGAAAGACGGTAAGAAAAAGCCGCCGTTCTGGACACGTATCGCACTGATCCTTTCCGCTGTCGGCGTGGCGTTTTCTCACGGTGCGAACGATGGTCAGAAAGGCATTGGTCTGGTTATGCTGGTACTGATTGGCGTCGCACCAGCAGGCTTCGTGGTTAATATGAATGCCACAGGTTACGAAATCACTCGTACCCGCGATGCTATCAACAACGTGGAAGCTTACTTTGAGCAACACCCTGCGCTGCTCAAACAGGCGACCGGTGCTGATCAGTTAGTGCCGACTCCGGAAGCAGGCGCAACACAGCCTGCGGAGTTCCATTGCCATCCGTCGAATACCATTAACGCGCTCAACCGCCTGAAGGGCATGTTGACCGCCGATGTGGAAAGCTACGACAAGCTGTCGCTTGACCAGCGTAGCCAGATGCGCCGCATTATGCTGTGCGTTTCTGACACTATCGACAAAGTGGTGAAAATGCCTGGCGTCACTGCGGATGATCAGCGTCTGTTGAAGAAATTGAAGTCCGATATGCTTAGCACCATCGAGTATGCTCCGGTATGGATCATCATGGCGGTCGCGCTGGCGTTAGGTATCGGGACGATGATTGGCTGGCGTCGTGTGGCGACGACTATCGGTGAGAAAATCGGTAAGAAAGGCATGACCTACGCTCAGGGGATGTCTGCCCAGATGACGGCGGCGGTGTCTATCGGTCTGGCGAGTTATACCGGGATGCCTGTTTCCACCACTCACGTACTCTCCTCTTCCGTAGCGGGGACGATGGTCGTTGATGGCGGTGGCTTGCAGCGTAAAACGGTAACCAGCATTCTGATGGCCTGGGTGTTTACCCTCCCGGCTGCAGTGCTGCTCTCCGGCGGGTTGTACTGGATCTCCTTGCAGTTCCTGTAATCGCACGCATAAAAACGAGCGGGTCAGTTTTCTGGCCCGCTTTTTTTATGCCTTATTGCCGTGGTACTTAATGCCAAATCATCAATGCAATCAGGCTTATCACCACCAGACCACACAATGCGCTGGTCAGGATAAACTGCCGACGCACACGCTCGCAGCGACGAATAAACTCATCATCGTGATGATCACGATACCTCTGAGCATAGATATACCAAACGAGACGAACCTGTTTGTTGGGTTGGCCATGTGAGGTAAAAAAGCCCCCTCCATCAACATATTGATAGAGCAATGGATCGCAATTACGCAGTACCACTAACAACGCGCGTAGTGATGAGAAATAGCGCGCCATGTTAACAATGCAAACGACACATAAAGCCCAAAATAATGCGACGGTGCTTATCATACCTCCTCCCCGGCGACCTGCCCACAGAGTTCCACCCCGGGGCTACCGCTCCCGATACGCTGCCAATCAGTTAACACCAGGTCCTGGAGAAACCGCTTTTGTCGTAACGAACATCCGAGCGGCTCTATAGATAGTGTAGGAGATCAGGTTGTTTTTTTTCCATAAGGTTAACCACTATCAATATATTCATGTCGAAAATTTGATTATCTGATTGGTAAGCAAGGCGGATTGACGGATCATCCAGGTCGCTATAAGGTAAGGATGGTCTTAACACTGAATCTTTACGGCTGGGTTAGCCCCGCGCACGTAGTTCGCAGGACGCGGGTGACGTAACGGCACAAGAAACGCTAGCTGGCCAGTCATCGACAACTTTATGGAAGGAGTAACACTATGGCTTATAAACACATTCTCATCGCGGTCGATCTCTCCCCGGAAAGCAAAGTTCTGGTAGAGAAAGCGGTCTCTATGGCCCGCCCCTACAATGCGAAGGTTTCTCTGATCCACGTAGATGTAAACTACTCTGACCTATACACCGGACTTATTGATGTGAATCTGGGTGATATGCAGAAACGCATTTCCGAAGAGACTCATCACGCGCTGACTGAGCTTTCCACTAACGCAGGCTACCCAATTACTGAAACCCTGAGCGGCAGCGGCGATCTGGGTCAGGTTCTGGTTGATGCGATCAAGAAATACGATATGGATCTGGTGGTTTGTGGTCATCACCAGGACTTCTGGAGCAAACTGATGTCTTCCGCACGCCAGCTAATCAACACCGTTCACGTTGATATGCTGATTGTTCCACTGCGTGACGAAGAAGAATAATCATTCCCCTCTACTTGCTCCTGAACGCCCGCTCATGCGGGCGTTCTGCTTTTTGTTTTGAGCCGATGTTAATCTGCAGTCAGAAAGCTCACTACGTAGCAAGCAATTCAAATTTACACCCCATAAAAAAGCATGTAACGCCATTACACATAAAAACATCAGCATGATTGGCTGGTTATTTTTGCTGTGATAGTGCATTAATGCATTCATTACATCAATATTAAGAATTTTAGACGCGTGTAAAATCTTTCGCGCGCAATCACTTACGCGTTCATACTTTTCAGGACGGTATTGGAAGGTTAATAAATATGAATACAACAACACCCACTGGGATGCTGCAGCAACCTCGCCCATTTTTTATGATCTTTTTTGTCGAATTATGGGAACGATTCGGCTACTACGGCGTGCAAGGCGTGCTGGCGGTTTTCTTCGTTAAACAGCTCGGATTTTCACAAGAGCAAGCCTTTGTCACCTTTGGTGCCTTTGCGGCGCTGGTCTATGGCCTTATCTCGATCGGCGGTTATGTTGGCGACCATCTATTGGGAACCAAACGCACCATTGTTCTCGGGGCAATTGTGCTGGCGATTGGCTACTTTATGACCGGGATGTCGTTACTCAAACCTGACCTGATCTTCATCGCGCTGGGGACTATCGCAGTCGGCAACGGCTTGTTTAAAGCCAACCCTGCCAGCTTGCTTTCTAAGTGCTATCCGCCAAAAGATCCGCGGCTCGATGGCGCTTTCACCCTGTTTTACATGTCAATCAACATCGGCTCGTTGATAGCATTATCGCTGGCACCAGTTATCGCTGACAGATTTGGTTATTCCGTCACCTATAATCTGTGCGGTGCGGGGTTAATTGTCGCGTTACTGGTCTACATCGCCTGTCGTGGAATGGTAAAAGATATTGGTTCTGCGCCAGACTTCCGACCAATGAGCTTCAGCAAACTGTTGTACGTGTTGATTGGCAGCGTGGTGATGATCTTCGTCTGCGCATGGCTGATGCACAACGTGGAAGTTGCCAACCTGGTGCTGATAGTCCTCTCCATCGTCGTCACCATTATTTTCTTCCGTCAGGCATTCAAGCTGGATAAAACCGGGCGCAACAAGATGTTTGTCGCCTTTGTGCTGATGCTCGAAGCGGTGGTGTTTTACATCCTCTACGCCCAGATGCCAACATCACTGAACTTCTTTGCCATCAACAACGTGCATCATGAAATCCTCGGCTTTTCCATCAACCCGGTCAGCTTCCAGGCGCTCAATCCGTTCTGGGTGGTCATTGCCAGTCCGGTACTGGCGACTATCTATACCCGTCTGGGCAGCAAAGGCAAAGATCTCTCGATGCCGATGAAATTCACCCTTGGCATGTTTATGTGTTCATTGGGTTTTCTGACTGCCGCCGCTGCGGGGATGTGGTTTGCTGATGCCCAGGGACTGACATCGCCGTGGTTTATCGTCCTGGTTTACTTGTTCCAGAGCCTGGGTGAACTGTTTATTAGCGCCCTGGGTCTGGCGATGATTGCTGCGCTGGTGCCGCAGCATTTGATGGGATTTATTCTCGGGATGTGGTTCCTGACGCAGGCAGCCGCATTCTTGCTGGGCGGCTATGTAGCGACATTTACCGCCGTGCCGGACAACATTACCGATCCGCTACAGACATTACCGGTCTACATCGATGTGTTTAGCAAAATTGGTCTGGTCACGCTGGGCGTTGCGGTGGTAATGCTGCTGATGGTGCCGTGGCTGAAACGGATGATTGAGACGCCAGAAAGCAATTAATTTTTCCTGCAGCAAACCGGGTAGCAGTAACGCTACCCGGTTTACTTTTACGGTGTCCCGGCATAAATATCAAAGCGATGCCCTTTGGTAACGACCGCGTTAGGCGTGGCGACATTCGCCAGCGGCGGGGCGTAGTCCGGCCGTTTGACCACCACGCGTTTTGTCGCTAACTGGCGAGCAGGCTCCAGCAACCCATCCGCATCGAGATCCGGCCCAACCAGCGACTGAAACACGCGCATCTCTTTTTTCACTAACGCACTTTTCTGCTTATGCGGGAACATCGGGTCGAGATAGACCACCTGTGGGCGCGGGGTAATATCGGTCAGCGCCGTCAGGCTGGAGGCGTGAATTAACTGCAAACGTTCCTGTAACCAGCCGCCGATTTCCGCATCGGCATAGCCACGCGCCAGGCCATCATCGAGCAGCGCGGCAACCACCGGATTACGCTCCAGCATCCGCACGCGGCAGCCCACCGAAGCCAGCACAAAGGCATCGCGCCCCAAACCTGCAGTGGCATCGACTATATCCGGCAGATAATCACCCTTAATGCCCACCGCTTTTGCTACCGCCTCACCGCGTCCGCCGCCGAATCTGCGTCGGTGTGCCATCGCTCCACCAACAAAATCAACAAAAATACCGCCAAGTTTCGGCTCATCGCGCTTGCGCAGTTCCAGATGCTCCGGCGTTAACACTAAGGCCATCAGGTTGTCTTCATCGTGCTCCAGCCCCCAGCGGGTCGCCAGAACAGATAAGGCACCGTCTCCGGTGCCCGATTCATCAATTAAGCAGATTTTCACTGACTGATCAGCCCTTAATGCCGTAATGCTCCAGCATCGCATCCAGTTGCGGTTCACGACCACGGAAGCGTTTGAACAGCTCCATCGGCTCTTCTGAACCGCCACGGCTCAGAATATTGTCGAGGAATGACTGTCCGGTTTCACGGTTGAAAATCCCCTCTTCTTCAAAGCGTGAGAAGGCATCCGCTGCCAGCACGTCGGCCCACAGGTAGCTGTAGTAACCTGCTGCATAACCTCCGGCAAAAATGTGGCTGAAAGCATGTGGGAAACGCCCCCAGGACGGAGACGGCACCACGGCAACCAGTTTTTTGATTTCTGCCAGCGTTTCGAGGATCTTCGCGCCTTGTTCAGGACGGAACTCCGCGTGCAGACGGAAATCGAACAGGCCGAACTCCAGTTGACGCAGAATAAACAGCGCTGCCTGGTAGTTTTTCGCCGCCAGCATTTTATCCAGCAGCTCTTTCGGCAGCGGTTCGCCGGTTTCATAATGACCAGAGATAAACGCCAGCGCCTCCGGCTCCCAGCACCAGTTTTCCATAAACTGACTCGGCAGTTCGACTGCATCCCACGGCACCCCGTTGATACCGGAAACGCCTGCGGTCTCGATGCGGGTCAGCATATGATGCAGGCCGTGACCGAACTCATGGAACAGGGTGATCACTTCGTCGTGGGTAAACAGCGCCGGTTTACCATTCACCGGACGGTTGAAGTTACAGGTCAGGTAAGCGACCGGTTTTTGCAGCGAACCGTCGGCTTTACGCATCTGGCCTACGCAGTCATCCATCCACGCCCCGCCGCGCTTGTTTTCACGGGCATACAGATCGAGGTAGAAGCTGCCGCGCAGTTCGTTGTTCTCGTCATAGAGTTCGAAGAAACGTACATCCGGATGCCAGACATCGACATCCTTACGCTCTTTGGCGGTGATGCCGTAAATACGTTTAACCACTTCAAACAGGCCGTTAACCGCTTTGTTTTCCGGAAAGTACGGACGCAGTTGTTCGTCGCTGATGCTATAAAGATGCTGTTTTTGTTTTTCGCTGTAGTACGCAATATCCCACGGCTGCAACTCATCGACGCCAAATTCGGCTTTGGCGAAGGCGCGCAGTTGCGCCAGTTCTTTTTCACCTTGTGGACGTGCGCGTTTTGCCAGATCGGTTAAGAAATCAAGCACCTGCTGCGGATTTTCTGCCATTTTAGTGGCGAGTGATTTAAAGGCGTAGTTTTCAAAACCCAGCAATTGCGCCAGTTCATGACGCAAGGTGAGGATCTCTTCCATCACTTTACTGTTGTCCCACTTACCAGCGTTCGGGCCTTGATCGGAGGCGCGGGTGCTGTAAGCGCGATACATCTCTTCACGCAGGGCCTGGTTGTCGCAGTAGGTCATTACCGGCAGATAGCTTGGGATATCCAACGTCAGCAGGTAACCTTCCAGTTCTTTCGCTTCGGCCTGAGCTTTTGCCGCAGCCAATGCACTTTCTGGCATACCCGCCAGTTCCGCTTCGTCGGTGACGAGTTTAGTCCAGCCCATCGTCGCATCGAGGACGTTGTTGCTGTACTGGTTGCCCAGTTCGGAAAGACGGGTAGCAATCTCACCGTAACGCTGCTGTTTTTCTTTCGGCAGGCCAATGCCAGAAAGTTCAAAATCACGCAGTGCGTTATCAACCGCTTTTTTCTGCGCTGTGTTCAGCGTGGCGTAGTAATCGCCATCGCGCAGGTCACGGTACGCTTTATATAGCCCTTCATGTTGCCCTACCCAGGTGCTGTATTCCGACAGCAGCGGCAGCGTTTGTTCGTAAGCTTCACGCAGTTCCGGGCTATTTTTCACCGAGTTCAGGTGGCTAACCGGGGAGAAAATACGTCCCAGTACATCATCGACTTCTGCAAGCGGCTGGCAGAGATTTTCCCAGGTGTACGGTGCCCCTTGCGCTACCACGCGCTCTACATTTTCGCGGCAGTCGTTCAACGCCTTAGTGACGGCTGGAACCACATGTTCCGGGAGGATTTTTGAAAACGGCGGAAGTTCAAAGGGAGTCAGTAACGGATTCGTCATAGGTACAGTCCTGGTTAAATAGGGGGAACGAAACGCTCGCAGGCGCTTTCGCCGGATGCGACGCAGGCGTCTTATCCGACCTACTTTGGTAGGCCGATGCCATCCGACGCGTAATGGGTAATAGCATGGGGTTAAGTGTAGTGAATTTCAATGAGAAACGTTACGCTTTCGCGGCGGCGGCCTCTTTTCGGTATACTGTTCTGATACGCTTTTGTGCGCCCCGAATACGGGCCGATTTTTACTTACCGGAACACCTTTACCCATGCTCAGTTATCGCCACAGCTTTCACGCTGGCAACCACGCCGACGTCCTTAAACATACCGTTCAGAGCCTGATCATCGAGTCGCTGAAAGAGAAAGATAAACCGTTTCTCTATCTCGATACCCACGCGGGTGCGGGGCGTTATCAGTTAAGTAGCGAACATGCCGAGCGTACAGGCGAATATCTCGAAGGCATCGCCCGTATCTGGCAGCAGGATGACCTGCCCGCAGAATTGGAGTCGTACATCAATGTGGTAAAACACTTCAACCGTAGTGGGCAGCTACGTTATTACCCTGGTTCGCCGTTGATTGCCCGTCAGTTACTGCGTGAACAAGACAGCCTGCAACTGACCGAGTTGCACCCCAGCGATTATCCGTTACTGCGTTCTGAATTTCAGAAAGACAGCCGTGCGCGCGTAGAAAAAGCCGACGGCTTCCTGCAGCTTAAAGCTAAACTGCCGCCGGTCTCCCGCCGTGGCCTGATCCTTATCGACCCGCCGTATGAAATGAAAACAGACTATCAGGCGGTGGTCAGTGGGATAGCAGAAGGCTACAAACGTTTCGCCACTGGCACTTACGCATTGTGGTATCCGGTAGTGCTGCGTCAGCAAATTAAGCGCATGATCCACGATCTGGAAGCGACCGGTATTCGCAAAATTCTGCAAATTGAACTGGCGGTGCTGCCAGACAGCGATCGCCGTGGCATGACCGCTTCTGGCATGATTGTCATTAACCCTCCGTGGAAGCTGGAACAGCAAATGAATAACGTGCTGCCGTGGCTACACAGCAAACTGGTTCCGGCAGGCACCGGGCACGCTACCGTAAACTGGATCGTACCGGAGTAATTGCAGCCATTGCTGGCACCTTTTACGTCTCGCGCTACAATCGCGGTAATCAACGATAAGGACACTCTGTCATGACTAAACACTATGATTACATCGCCATCGGCGGCGGCAGCGGCGGTATCGCCTCCATCAACCGCGCGGCTATGTACGGCCAGAAATGCGCGCTGATTGAAGCCAAAGAACTGGGCGGCACCTGCGTGAACGTCGGCTGCGTGCCGAAAAAAGTGATGTGGCACGCGGCGCAAATCCGTGAAGCCATCCACATGTACGGCCCGGATTATGGCTTTGATACCACCATTAATAAGTTCAACTGGGATACATTGATCGCCAGCCGTACCGCCTATATCGACCGTATCCATACCTCCTATGAAAACGTACTCGGTAAAAATAACGTTGATGTAATCAAAGGTTTTGCTCGCTTCGTTGATGCCAAAACGCTGGAAGTTAACGGTGAAACCATCACTGCTGATCATATTCTGATCGCCACCGGTGGCCGTCCGAGCCATCCGGATATTCCGGGCGTGGAATACGGCATTGATTCTGATGGTTTCTTCGCCCTTCCCGCTTTACCAGAGCGCGTGGCGGTTGTTGGCGCAGGTTACATCGCCGTTGAACTGGCTGGCGTGATTAACGGCCTCGGCGCGAAAACGCATCTGTTTGTGCGTAAACACGCACCACTGCGCAGCTTTGATCCGATGATCACTGAAACACTGGTCGAGGTGATGAACGCCGAAGGCCCACAACTGCACACCAATGCAATCCCGAAAGCGGTGGTGAAAAATGCCGATGGCAGCCTGACGCTGGAGCTGGAAGATGGTCGCAGTGAAACGGTGGATTGCCTGATTTGGGCGATTGGGCGTGAACCTGCCAATGACAATATCAACCTCGAAGCTGCTGGCGTTAAAACCAACGAAAAAGGTTATATCGTCGTCGATAAATATCAAAATACTAACGTTGAAGGTATTTACGCGGTGGGCGATAACACTGGCGCGGTGGAACTGACGCCGGTTGCAGTAGCAGCGGGTCGTCGTCTCTCTGAACGCCTGTTTAATAACAAGCCGGATGAACATCTGGATTACAGCAATATTCCGACCGTCGTTTTCAGCCATCCGCCGATTGGTACTGTTGGTTTAACAGAACCGCAGGCGCGTGAGCAGTACGGCGACGATCAGGTGAAAGTGTATAAATCCTCTTTCACCGCCATGTATACCGCTGTCACCACTCACCGCCAGCCGTGCCGCATGAAGCTGGTATGCGTTGGGCCAGAAGAGAAGATTGTCGGTATTCATGGTATTGGTTTTGGTATGGATGAAATGTTGCAGGGCTTCGCGGTAGCGCTGAAGATGGGCGCAACCAAGAAAGACTTTGACAACACCGTCGCTATTCACCCGACGGCGGCAGAAGAGTTCGTTACTATGCGTTAAATGTTAAAGGGCAAAGAGTGGTGTGCTCTTTGCCCTTAGCTACGTTTCCGCTATCAGTTCAGAAGCTGAAGCAGGAAGCGGATCAGTTCCAGCAACGCAATTAACGCCCCAAGAACAATGATTGCTTTATCAATCACCCGTTTTCTCCATGCTATGGAGTGAGAATGCATCCGCTTACTCATCCATTGCCTGTCACGGCGCATGTCTCATTGTTAGATAAGAACTCACTCCGACCAGGGCCACCAACTCTGGGCTGGAAAGTAAAAAACCGACGCAAAGTCGGTTTTTTTACGTCCTGATTCAGACCTCTTTTCAAATAAATACCTAACTCTTAATTCACACCCATTACCTTCCTTTGCACCTATACATCCGTTAAATCATATATGTTTTTGACTTATTCATTTCGAAGAGAGACACTACCTGCAACAATCAGGAGCGCAATATGTCAATTCTGTTACCCATCCAACTGTTCAAAATTCTTGCCGATGAAACGCGTTTGAGTATCGTTTTACTGCTCAGCGAGATGGGTGAGTTATGCGTCTGTGATCTCTGTACTGCCCTGAATCAGTCGCAGCCCAAGATCTCACGCCACCTGGCATTGCTGCGTGAAAGCGGCTTATTGCTGGATCGCAAACAAGGTAAGTGGGTTCATTACCGTTTATCGCCGCATATTCCTTCCTGGGCTGCGAAAATTATTGAGCAGACCTGGAGATGTGAACAGGAAAATGTTCAGGCAATTGTCCGTAACCTGGCCCGACAAAATTGTTCCGCAGACAGTAAGACCATTTGCAGCTAAAAAATTCACCCACACATATATGAATTTTCGCATATGTTATTTCAGGGAGGCATTATGTTACTGGCAGGCGCTATTTTTGTCCTGACCATCATATTGGTTATCTGGCAGCCGAAAGGTTTAGGCATCGGCTGGAGTGCGGCGTTGGGCGCGGGACTGGCGTTAGTTACGGGTGTGGTACATCCGGGCGATATTCCTGTGGTGTGGAATATTGTCTGGAATGCGACTACTGCATTTATTGCCGTTATTATCATCAGCCTGCTGCTGGACGAATCCGGTTTTTTCGAATGGGCGGCGCTGCATGTTTCACGTTGGGGTCATGGGCGTGGCCGCTTGCTGTTTACCTGGATAGTCCTGCTCGGTGCGACCGTTGCGGCTCTGTTTGCCAATGATGGCGCGGCACTTATTTTGACGCCGATCGTTATCGCCATGTTGCTGGCTTTAGGTTTCAGTAAAGGCACAACGCTTGCATTCGTCATGGCGGCTGGATTCATTGCCGATACCGCCAGCCTGCCGCTTATCGTATCCAACCTGGTAAATATCGTTTCGGCAGATTTCTTTGGCCTCGGCTTTAGCGAATATGCCTCGGTCATGGTGCCGGTGGACATCGCCGCAATACTGGCCACGCTGGTGATGTTGCATCTCTACTTTCGCAAAGATATTCCACAGAACTACGATATGGCATTGCTGAAACCTCCCGCCGAAGCAATTAAAGATCCTGCCACCTTCAAAACGGGCTGGGTTGTTTTATTGCTTTTGCTGGCGGGATTTTTCGTTCTGGAACCGCTCGGTATCCCGGTAAGCGCCATTGCGGCAGTGGGCGCGCTAATTTTGTTTGTAATCGCTAAACGCGGCCATGCTATCAATACGGGTAAAGTGCTACGCGGCGCACCCTGGCAGATTGTCATCTTCTCACTCGGCATGTATCTGGTGGTTTATGGCCTGCGCAATGCGGGGCTAACAGAATACCTTTCTGGCGTACTTAATGTATTGGCAGATAACGGTCTGTGGGCCGCGACGCTGGGCACCGGATTTCTGACCGCCTTCCTCTCTTCTATTATGAACAATATGCCTACGGTACTGGTTGGTGCGTTGTCTATTGATGGCAGCACGGCATCTGGCGTGATCAAAGAAGCGATGGTTTACGCCAACGTTATTGGCTGCGATCTGGGGCCGAAAATTACGCCAATTGGTAGCCTGGCAACACTGCTCTGGTTGCACGTACTTTCGCAGAAGAATATGACGATTAGCTGGGGGGATTACTTCCGTACAGGAATTATTATGACCCTGCCGGTGCTGTTTGTAACGCTGGTCACGCTGGCGCTACGTCTCTCTTTCACTTTGTAATGAGATACTGATATGAGCAACATTACCATTTATCACAACCCGGCCTGCGGCACGTCGCGTAATACACTGGAGATGATCCGCAACAGCGGTACAGAACCGACTATTATCCACTATCTGGAAACCCCACCGGCTCGTGACGAGCTGGTCAAACTCATTGCCGATATGGGAATTTCGGTACGCGCGCTGCTGCGTAAAAACGTTGAACCATATGAGGAACTGAGTCTTGCAGACGATAAATTTACTGACGATCAGTTAATCGACTTTATGTTGCAACACCCGATTCTGATTAACCGTCCAATTGTGGTAACACAGTTGGGAACCCGGCTGTGCCGCCCTTCGGAAGTAGTGCTGGAGATCCTGCCGGATGCTCAGAAAGGGGCGTTCACCAAAGAAGACGGTGAGAAAGTGGTTGATGATTCAGGTAAACGATTAAAATAAACAAAGGGGGCGACTGTGCCCCTAATCGTTGACGCAGCGCGTATCATTTCTTAGCGGATGCGAGATCGTGCAATTTCAGTAAATTGCGCTTCCTGCCCTCACAGATAAATAGTTTCCCTTTTAATAAACAGTTATCACCATAATGATAATAATTAGCACTCTATGTTCCATAAGAGAAAAAACAATTTAATTAAAATAGTTAAATAAAGGACTAGTATTATAAATAGACGGGTAATAACATCACACAGCAATGCTCTCTCTGGGACTAATGTTCAAGATATAAATATCAGACAGGTTTACATTACTATCAGGCATATCACCTGAGAATTGGATGAAAACCATAAAGAAATATCTATTATGGTTTTAACATTTGTTGATAAGGATAGTAACATGAACAAGACAAAAGGTGCACTCATCTTCAGCCTTTCATTTTTTCTTGCCGCATGTAGTTCGATTCCGCAAAATATCAAAGGCAATAACCAACCTGATATTCAAAAAAGTTTTGTTGCTGTTCATAACCAACCAAATTTGTATGTTGGTCAACAGGCACGCTTTGGCGGTAAGGTTATCAACGTTATTAACGGCAAAACAGATACGTTGTTAGAAATCGCCGTATTACCGCTGGATAGCTATGCCAAACCTGAAATTGAAGCCAACTATCAGGGTCGCCTGCTCGCCAGACAAAATGGCTTCCTTGACCCAGTGAACTACCGTAACCACTTTGTCACCGTTCTCGGCACGATTCAGGGCGAACAGCCAGGTTTTATCAATAAAGTCCCGTATAACTTCGTTGACGTGAATGTACAGGGGATTCAGGTGTGGCATTTGAGAGAAGTGGTCAACACCACCTACAACCTGTGGGATTACGGCTACGGCGCATTCTGGCCAGAACCCGGCTGGGGCGCACCTTATTACACCAATGCGGTTAGCCAGGTAACGCCAGAACTGGTGAAATAATTTAGTTTAAAGATGCAGATATTTTCCAAATATCTGCATCTTTAATATGAATATTAATATACAACTATAATTATAAGTCCTGCCCTGTTTATTACCTTTGGCAACCTGATTATGAAGTTAATGCTCGCAACAGGAGTCGGTTATGTTTCTTATAATTACCAAAGACATCATGTTTTTCACCGCAATGAAAAATATTTTGAGTAAGGGTAATGTCGTTCATATACAGAACGAAGAAGAGATTGACTTAACGTTGCATCAGAGTGCTTTGGTGATTATTGATACATTAATGAATAATGTATTCCACTCATCAATGCTCAACAAAATTGAACGTCTGCAACCTGTCCATGTCATTGTTTTCTCGCCGTTTAATATTAAACGCTGTCTGGGGAAAGTCCCGGTAACTTTTGTTCAGAGAAATATTACGATTATTGACTTTGTCGCGCTGCTCAATGGCAGTTACTGTTCTGCGCCAGAAGCGGATGTGTCACTCTCGCGCAAACAGCATCAGGTTCTGACCTGCATTGCAAATCAAATGACGACAGAAGATATTCTGGGAAAACTAAAAATCTCATTAAAAACATTCTACTGCCATAAACACAATATTATGATGATCCTCAACCTCAGGCGGATCAACGAACTGGTACGGCATCAACATATTGATTATCTGGTCTGAATTCTCCAGCCGATATTTATAAAGAGGCCCGGCGACAGCCAGACCTCCGGACAATGACACGTTACGCAGCAACGCCTTCTTGCGTCAGTGCCGCAATCTGTTTACGCCATTGCGCTTGCTCTTGTTCGCCTTCTGTACGTTGACCATAAAGTTGCGCAATCTGCGTACCATCATGGGCAAACAATTCCAGGCTGGTCACGTAGCCATCGCTGGTCGGTTTACGGGTAACCCAGGTTTCAGCGATGCTCTCTTCTAATAGATGAAGAGTAAATGTTGGGTTGAAAATATTCAGCCAGCCTTTCATTGGCACCACTTTTTCTACCACACCCGTGAAAATTTGTACGCAGCCACGGTTGCCAACAAACACCATGATCTCATTGCCATCTCGCTGGGCGGATTCCAGAATCTGCGCCAGCGCACTATTGGCGACTTTGCAGGCCAGATCGTCTGCCACCAGTTTAAACGCCTGTTGGCGCGTCAGGTTATGCCGCTTGAGCAGCGTAAAAAACTGATGAACATCCGTCATCGCACGCCACTCTTGCTCTACAGCACTGGCATTGACGTTGCTATGCGCAGCAGGTGCATCAACCGTTGTTAACTCAAGCGGCGTATTTTCCTCGACAATAAAACGCGCCAGAAGCTCGCTCCATGCCGCCATATCGGTATTGTCGGTGGCATAAACTTTCAGTAACGCATCGCCCTGATGATCAAAGAACTGAACACTCTGACGTTCGCCGCGAGCCGTGGTTTCTTTTATATGGAAAACACTGGCCCACTGGTTGAGAAACAGACGCAGATCCAGCGCGCGCGGATTGAGTATTAATCCGGCATGGCCGTTCAAATGCTGGTTGGTAAATGCCCCAACTTGCTCATGAACAGCATATTCATTACGACAGATACATTTGGTTTCGCCAACGCTTTCCAGCGCCGCGAGAATTTCACGAATATCGCCGCGCATCCGCCACGCATCGTGCGTGACACGGGCAAATGCCAGTTCTGCTTCGCTGATATTCATTAAACCTGCGATGTCACGCGCGTACTTTCCGGGATTTTGTTCTTTTAACTCAAGCCAGCGTGTGTAGTGGTTCATTGTCTCTCTTCCTTCCAGATAAATGCCCCGAAATATCGGGGCTGATGATTACCATTGATAACTCACGAAAATTTTTCCGTTACGACCATCCTGCGGGATACCCTGCGGTGACCAGTACTCTTTATCGAAGGCGTTGCCCAGTACCAGAGTGGTGGTCATGCCTTTGAGCGCCTGCTGTCCTTGATAACTAACGTAGAAATCATTCACGCCGTAGCCTGGTTGTTTGCTGTAACTGCTGCTGACATGTGTTGAGCGATCGGCAAACGTACCAACCCAGCCGACAGAGAAGCCACTGTGGGCGATCGGAATATTCAGGGTGCTGGTAACGGTATCCGGGTTAATGCTGGAGATATATTCTCCGGTATCGGTGTCTTTGCCGCGGGTACGGTTATAGGCCACATCAAGGCTAAACAGGTCAGTGGTATATTTCGTCATTACATCCCAACCCCAGATTTTGGCGTTCGGGACGTTATAAGACATGGTTGTCGCCGCCGCGAAATCGACGGTTGTGGAGATGTAATCCTTCGCTTTGGTATCAAAGTAGCTGGCTTTAAATTCCAGGGCATCATTGGACAACATCAGGTCATCAAAACGCAGCCCAAAGCCGTATTCCTGAGTTTCGTTGGTTTCCGGACGTAAGCTCGGGTTCGGCACCCAATAGTTGGTATAGAAGCGACCAATCGAGAAGTGCTTAGAATCGTTGTACATTTCACCCATCGTCGGCGCGCGGAATGCCTGGGCATACGAACCAAATAACATTAGCCAGTTGGTCGGGTTGATAGTCATCCCCGCGCGAGACGACCATTTGTCGGCATCAACATCTTTGTAACCATCACTGCTGCCGCGATAGCTGTCATAGCGGGTTCCGCCGAGCAGGGTAATCGGCAGATCGCGTAAGGTGATCTCATCCTGTAGCCAGCCGGAGCTGAAATCGATTTTCGCTTGCGGGAAGCCCGTTGTCGCACCGCCCGGATGCTGTTCCTGACGATAATACTCACCGCCATATGTCAGCAGGTGAGAAGCAAAACTATCGGCAAACAGCGTGGAGCGGTTCTCCAGTTTGGCACCTTTTGTTGTCTGTTCACGATATTCGCCGGAACTCCCCGTGTTCTGGGCATTAATACGGACTTCCGACCAGTAAACTTTTGCATCGGCATTTAACCAGTCGTTGCCCACTGGCGCGAGTTTATAAGCAAGTTGCGCATCACGTTGAATCGTTGAACGATCAACCATCGGATTACTGCTGTCAGAAGCTTCAACGGTCTGCGGATTTTTTGGTTCGCGCGCGTCGTTATTGTAATAACGCACTAATCCACTCAGAGCCTGGGCAGAATCAATTTGCCAGGTCCCTTTCGCCAACATGTTATTAATGGCCTCATCATTCGGCGCGGTTTCGCCATTGCTCTGGCGTAAATCACCACGATCGCGGCTGGACCAGGCCACAATACCATCCAGATTTTCCGTTCGCCCAAAAGCACTCGCGCCTAACCCCAGGCTATGATCTCCCGTGCCGCCAGTGCCAAAGACACGAAAACCGCTGCTTTGTCCTTCCTGCAATAAATCTTTTGCATCGACCGTATCGTAGGAGATAACCCCTCCCAATGCGCCACTGCCATACAGTAATGCCGAAGGTCCACGGACAATCTCAACACGTTTGATCAGCGCCGGATCGAGGAAAGTCCCATTCAGGTGCCCGGTATCAGTTCCCTGACGAACACCATCAACAAGGATCAACACACCGCGATGGTCATAGCCACGCATATTCACATCCTGTCCATTTGTACGCCCAGTACCATCAAGGGTAATCCCTGGAACATGACGCAGTAGATCGGTGGCTGACGTAGCCGTTTGGTTTTCAGGGGCGGAAGTGTCGATAACGCTGACCATCATTGGCGCTTCGAAGGAACTGCGTGCATTCCCTGTTGCCGTAACGGTCATGGTTTCAGTAGCAAAAGCAATCGTCGGCAAGCTGGCAGAAACAGCCAAAGCCAACAAACTCAAGCGCAACGAGGTAAATTGCGGACGTGACATAGCGATTCTCCATGAGGAAAATAAAAAATGCTGGCTGCCTGGGTAAAAACCGGGGTGGCTGGCGAAAAATAAATTTATTTGTGATTCAACGCGATAGTATTAGCCGGGTGAGTTAATTGGCGTTTATATCCCGTGAAATTACCTGGTATTTCTGACCATTGCGCAAAAGCACGCCCTCTTTGTCAGGCAAAGTGGTACACCACGTCTGAAGTGAAGAGTGCTGTGCGTTATCCTTTGCAAAAGCTATGATTTTGTTATCCATATAGTCATATTTTGTTAAATCCAAGCGTGATAATGAGAATTATTATCGATCAATTTTTTATGATCAAGCTTTTTTTTAACCGCTATTAGCACAATAAACAGGGGGTTATGACATCTATCTTGTCTCCTGGAAACCATCCTGTTTTTGTGGTAATTCCCCACGGCGTCATCACGAAGCTTTGTCGTTAACGGCAATAATTTCCCCATCTCTTTGCTCTGTAAGCCGCAATATCTCTGAGATCTCCGCTTTTTCCCGCCCTGAAATTTAGTCGGCAACAATAACGTTAGCTGACGAAGCATCTTGATAAAAATCAAAAATAAATACGCTTGTAACACCTTGTGTATTGAATCGATGGTTGTGTTTCATATATAACTCAAATGATAATCATGATCATTCTCAATTTGATACGAGTTCTCATATGCTGCCAAGGATCACCAACAGGCTGTTTCTTTTTTCCCCACTAACGTTATGTATTTCAGTTATGGCCTCCACCGCGAAGACCACTGTAAAACGTATCCCCATGAAAAAACTGTTTACGGCAGTGTTGGCACTTAGCTGGGCCTTTAGTGCAACGGCTGCCGAACGCATTGTGGTCGCAGGAGGATCACTGACGGAGCTGATCTACGCGATGGGCGCTGGCGACCGCGTGGTTGGTGTCGATGAAACGACATCTTATCCACCAGAAACCGCCAAACTGCCGCATATTGGCTACTGGAAACAGCTAAGCAGCGAAGGCATTTTGTCACTTCGCCCGGATAGCGTAATTACCTGGCAGGATGCAGGACCGCAAATTGTGCTCGACCAGCTACGGGCGCAAAAGGTCAATGTCGTCACTCTGCCGCGTGTACCCGCCACCCTTGAGCAGATGTACGCCAACATTCATCAACTGGCAAAAACGTTACAGGTTCCTGAACAAGGTGACGCGCTGGTGACACAAATCAATCAACGCCTGGAGCGAGTACAACAAAGCGTGGCGGCAAAAAAAGCCCCGGTTAAAGCGATGTTTATTCTCTCTGCTGGCGGCAGTGCGCCACAGGTTGCCGGTAAAGGCAGCGTTGCAGACGCCATTTTGTCGCTTGCCGGAGCAGAAAACGTCGCTACCCACCAGCAATACAAAAGCTACAGCGCGGAATCGCTGATTGCGGCTAACCCTGAAGTGATTGTCGTAACCTCACAAATGGTCGATGGCGATATTAATCGTCTGCGTTCTATTGCCGGAATTACCCACACTGCCGCCTGGAAGAACCAGCGTATTATCACCGTTGATCAAAACCTGATTCTGGGAATGGGCCCGCGTATTGCTGATGTCGTTGAGTCGTTACACCAGCAACTTTGGCCGCAATAAATGGATTTGAATCAGACATATGAATACGAATACTACGTTAGATCTCAAGCCACATTTTGCTTTAGACGGTACGCAGCCATTTAAAGACAGACGCGCCATGATGCCATTTCGCGGGGCTATTCCGGTCGCCAAAGAGCAACTGGCGCAAACCTGGCAAGCGATGATCAACCAAACAGCAACACCACGTAAACGACTGGTTTATCTGCACATTCCATTTTGTGCGACACACTGCACGTTTTGCGGTTTTTATCAGAATCGTTTTAATGAAGATGCGTGTGCTCATTATACCGACGCCCTGATTCGAGAAATCGAACTGGAGTCAGACAACGTATTGCATCAGTCCGCGCCCATCCATGCGGTCTATTTCGGTGGCGGTACACCTTCCGCGCTTTCGGCACGCGATTTGGCCAGAATCATCACCACATTACGAGAAAAGCTGCCATTGGCACCTGATTGCGAAATCACGATTGAAGGCCGGGTGCTGAATTTTGACGCTGACCGAATCGACGCTTGCCTTGATGCGGGAGCAAACCGCTTCTCGATTGGCATTCAGTCATTTAACAGCAAAATCCGCAAGAAGATGGCACGCACCTCAGATGGCCCAACTGCCATTGCGTTTATGGAAAGCCTGGTCAAACGCGACCGTGCTGCGGTGGTCTGCGACCTGCTGTTTGGCCTGCCTGGTCAGGATGCACAAACCTGGGGAGAAGATCTGGCTATTGCCCGTGATATCGGCCTCGACGGCGTCGATCTCTATGCGCTCAACGTCCTTCCCAACACGCCGCTGGGCAAAGCCGTGGAAAACGGGCGCACTACCGTGCCCTCTCCGGCAGAACGTCGCGATCTTTACCTGCAAGGATGTGATTTTATGGAAGACGCGGGCTGGCGCTGCATCAGTAACAGCCACTGGGGCCGCACCACACGCGAACGCAATCTCTATAACTTGCTGATTAAGCAAGGTGCCGATTGTCTGGCCTTTGGTTCCGGCGCAGGCGGTTCGATTAATGGTTACTCCTGGATGAACGAACGCAATCTTCAGACCTGGCATGAATCCGTCGCGGCAGGCAAAAAACCGTTGATGATGCTCATGCGTAACGCCGAACGTAACGCGCAGTGGCGTCATACCTTGCAGTCGGGTATTGAAACGGCGCGTGTACCGCTGGACGAACTTACGCCACATGCCGAAAAACTCGCACCGTTACTGGCTCAGTGGCACCAAAAAGGCTTAAGCCGCGATGCTTCAACTTGCCTGCGGTTGACCAATGAAGGTCGTTTCTGGGCAAGCAACATTTTGCAGTCTCTTAATGAGCTAATTCAGATACTTAATGCGCCAGCGATTGCGCTTGAAAAACCATAACAGGAGTGACTTATGAGCCATGTCTCGTTACAGGAATTTTTGAAAACGGAGCCAGACGGTACGCTGGAGGCCATTGCCGAACAATACAATACCTCACTGCTGGAAGTGGTGAAAAACCTCCCCTCCCCGACAATCGTGCCAGGCGATAAATTCGATACTGTCTGGGATACCGTCTGCGAATGGGGCAAGGTCACCACGCTGGTGCATACCGCTGATGTGATCCTCGAATTTAGCGGCGAACTACCTTCCGGTTTCCATCGCCACGGCTATTTCAACCTGCGCGGAAAACAGGGCATGTCCGGGCATATCAAAGCAGAAAACTGCACGCATATTGCCTTGATCGAACGTAAATTTATGGGCATGGATACCGCCTCTATTCTCTTTTTCAATAAAGAAGGCAACGCCATGCTGAAAATTTTCCTCGGTCGGGATGAGCATCGTCAGCTCCTGAGTGAACAAGTCAGCGCCTTCCATACTCTGGCGGCATCTCTGAAGGAACACGCCTGATGACGCCCTGGCTACTCTTTGGCGCAGGCGGAAAGGGGGTTGGAGCCAGAACGCTCGAACTGGCACTGGCGGAACAACGTCCGGTCGTCGCTGTCGTTCGTCATGCCGATGCCGCCACGAGGCTGGCGCAACAAGGCGTACAGGTTTTTACTGGTGACGCTTGTGACGCCAGCATAGTCGCAGCCGCCTGTCGCGCTGCGGGTCCGGATGCGCTTGTCATCTCATCAATGGGTGGCGCACAGGATTATCTGGCGCACAGAACAGTGATTGATGAAGCCGAAAAAGCAGACATCAGACGCATGATTCTGGTGACTTCTTTGGGATGCGGCGATAGCTGGCCGTTCTTATCGGAGCGGGCAAAAGCCGCGTTTGGTCAGACGGTACGGGAAAAAACACTGGCGGAAAGCTGGCTACAAACCAGCCGGCTTGACTACGCCATTCTCCGCCCTGGCGGACTGCTTGACGGCGCAGCAACAGGCAAAGCACAACGGATACAAAATCAGGAGTGTCATGGTTTTGTCCACCGTGCCGATGTTGCCGCACACATTCATGAACTGGCAAACGCGCCAGCACTCAATAAGCAGATCTACAGTCTGATTGAACCGGGCCTGAAACCGGCGTAATCCCATGCGGCGCAGGCTCTCCGCGCCGCAACGTCATAACGGAGTTTTACGTGCTCAAGGATTCATTTTCTTCCGCCAGTGTCTTTATGGGGCTATCACTATTATTGCTTGCCCTGGTGCTGTTCGGTGCCAGTCAGGGAGCGTTAAAAATCAGCTTTAGCGCCCTTCTTGATGAGGAATACCGCGATATCTGGCTGAATATTCGCCTGCCACGCGTTTTACTGGCAGTGCTGGTAGGCGCAGCGTTGGCAACCGCTGGGGTAATTATGCAGGGGCTTTTTCGCAACCCCATGGCTGACCCAGGATTGCTCGGCGTCAGTAGCGGTTCAGCATTAATGGTTGGCGTGGCAATTGTCCTGCCCTTTTCCTTCCCTGTGGTGCTGGTGCTCTATGAGCAAATGGTGTTTGCCATCGCCGGAAGTTTAGTGGTCTGCACCGTCATTTTTCTCATCACACAGCGCCATCGCGATGGTAGCATGATGCAATTGCTACTCGCCGGGATCGCCATCAACGCCCTGTGCGGTGCGGCGATCGGCATACTGAGCTATATAGGCGATGAGCAGCAGCTACGACAACTCACGTTGTGGATGATGGGCAATCTCGGTCAGGCGCAATGGCCGACATTATTGGTCGCCAGTTCATTCATTCTGCCAGCCATTATGGCAACAACCTGTCTCGCCGGGACGCTGAATTTGCTGCAACTTGGTGATGAAGAAGCCCATTACCTCGGCGTGAACGTAAAGCGTAAACGCCAACAATTACTGTTGATTAGCTCGCTGCTGGTTGGTGCTGCGGTATCGGTAAGCGGCATTATCGGTTTTATTGGCCTGGTGATCCCGCATCTGATTCGCATGACGACCGGGGCGAATCACCGCTGGCTAATCCCTTGCTCTGCCCTCGCCGGAGCCTGTTTGTTACTGATGGCAGACACACTTGCCCGCACGCTGGTACAGCCAGCAGAAATGCCCGTAGGATTATTAACCAGTCTGCTTGGTGGGCCTTATTTTATGTGGTTGATTCTGCGTAATCGGAGGATCGCATGATCAGCGCCAAAAACCTGGTTTATAGCCTTCATGGGCGACGTCTGACTGACAATGTCTCGCTGACTTTTCCCGGCGGAGAAATTGTTGCCATTCTCGGCCCTAACGGTGCGGGAAAATCCACGCTGCTTCGCCAGCTAACCGGCTATCTTCAACCTGATAGCGGCGAATGCCGGTTGTTTAATAAGCCATTAAATGAATGGTCAATTACCGAACTGGCGAAACACCGGGCCGTGATGCGTCAGAATAGCCATATGGCGTTTCCATTCAGCGTACAAGAAGTGATCCAGATGGGGCGACATCCTTATCGTACCGGTAATCAGGGTGATGAAACGGCACAAATACTGGCGTTATGTGACTGTCAGTCGTTAGCTAACCGCGACTACCGGCAATTATCCGGCGGCGAACAACAGCGTGTGCAATTGGCTCGCCTGCTGGTGCAACTCTGGGAAGCAATACCCTCGCCAAAATGGTTATTTCTTGATGAACCAACTTCGGCGTTGGATATTCACCATCAACAACATCTATTTCGTTTATTACGTCAGTTAGTTCGAGAACGGCAATTTAACGTCTGCTGCGTATTGCACGATCTTAATCTTGCTGCCCGTTATGCTGACCGTGTCGTATTAATGCAAAAAGGCAGAGTTGTCGCAAATGGCAAACCGCAAGATGTGTTGACGCAGCAGGCGCTAACTACGCTCTACGGCGCGGATATTACAGTATTAAGCGATCCCGCTAATCATTCGCCACTGATCGTCCTCGATCATTAAATACGACGGGAGTGCCAGTCTGGTACTCCTGTCGAATTAACTATTATGAACATCAGCTAATTGAAACACCTTTCACCCCTGCCATTCCTTTTAGTAATCGCAACAGGTCTTCTATCGGCGTCGTAGCATGAAGCTGGATATCAATAGCAACCACCTCATGATCTTCATTTTCCTGCAACGAAACTAAATCTGTTTTTATTTTTTTCTGCTTAAACCAGTCGAGCATCGACACTGTATTACCGTTCACCAACGTAAGCTGCAAATGATAATTTTTGCTCATCAGGCGGAAGGTTAATTGATGGAAGACTTCCAGCACCAATAAGGTCATTACAGAACCGTAAATCCCCAGTTCATACATGCCGCTGCCAATCACCATACCGATCGCTGCTGTTACCCAAATATCCGCAGCGGTAGTTAAACCGACAATATTTTGATTACGAACGAGGATGTTCCCCGCGCCGATAAACCCGACGCCAGTGACGACCTGAGCGGCAATACGGCTGGGATCAAGCCCGACATGGTCGAACGCCAGCACATCAGCAAAACCATATTTCGACACAATCATAAACAGCGCACTGCCCATACCAATCAAGACATGGGTACGTAAACCAGCACCTTTGCCGCGTATTTGCCTTTCTATGCCAATAGCACCACAAACAATTGCGGCCAGGATCAAACGAATAATGAATTCGCTAGTCATATAAAAACGCAAAAAGGAGCAGCAAGATGGCTCAACTTGCTACTCCTTTTTGCTTTATTCCTGTTAATTCGGCAGGACATTTGCCAATTTATCTTTGAAGGTATACAAATTTTTCTGCGGATTTTTCTTACAATATTCAATCACTTTAGGGATCTGAGTCAGGTCAGTTTCGTTTAAGGTTACAGTATCACCGCCTTTATAAACTGTTTCTTCATGCAGCATCCACCATGCAACAGGTGTCATTGCTTTTGGATTCAGGTCAATAAATTCCTGACAAGTCATATCCTTAGCAGATTCATTAGCAGCCAGTGCAGATTGCGCATTCACCAGTGACAGAGCTGCTACAGCGCCAACGAAAACAATGGCTTTACGTAGAGATGAAATATTCATTTTACAACCCATTCAATAAATAATTTACATATGAACAGGAGGATCACCTGCTTTTAACGCAAGGTATTCCGGCCTGTTCAATATTTAAGGAAATACGATGTAACGCATTCCCTTAATTACATATCTTTCTTGATTTTGTCCCATTCGCCTTTAACTTTATCTTTAAAGCTGGCTTTTTTATCCTGGGTACAAGCCTGAACGATAGCAGGCGTTACGGTTGCAATACCCTGAACATCTAAAACCGCATCTTCTGGTTTGTCTTTATTATTCAGAGCCTCAGCAAAACCGACTGCAGTCGGCTGGAAGGATTCGTCTACAGCCAGGAAATCTTCACAGGTCCAGGAGTTGACCGGTTTTTTATTGTCGGCTGCTTTTTGCGCATCGGCTGCATTGCTCACTACAGGCAGAAGAAGCAGACCACCTAGAATAACGCCTAATACTTTTTTCATCGTAATATCCTCAACTATAAAGTGAAAGAGCCGTCACGAATCAATTTCGACATTGAGGTTATAACCTGGTTTTCTGGGTATGTCATGTTGAGACAAAATATCAAAATCAGATATTTTTATTATAATACAATAGGTTACATAGTCATCAAGCACAGTAATTAGGAAATTTTTATTAAATCAACTGCATTCTCTGATGCATTTTTGGCATAGATTGATAGCAGGGGTTTTCCTTCTTAAATTTATAGGGTGGTTCTATGTTATATATAGATAAGGCAACAATTTTAAAATTTGATCTGGAGATGCTTAAAAAGCACCGCAGAGCGATCCAGTTTATTGCCGTGCTGCTGTTTATCGTCGGTTTGTTATGTATCAGTTTCCCGTTTGTTTCTGGCGACATTCTAAGCACAGTCGTTGGCGTATTATTAATCTGTTCGGGTATTGCGCTTATTGTTGGATTATTCAGCAACCGCAGTCATAATTTCTGGCCTGTATTATCGGGTTTCCTCGTGGCGATAGCCTATTTATTGATCGGCTATTTCTTCATCCGTGCACCAGAACTGGGGATTTTCGCCATTGCGGCGTTTATTGCAGGATTGTTCTGTGTCGCAGGGGTTATTCGCCTGATGAGTTGGTATCGCCAGCGCTCAATGAAAGGCAGTTGGTTACAACTCGTTATTGGCGTGCTGGATATCGTCATTGCCTGGATCTTCCTTGGCGCAACGCCAATGGTTTCTGTGACATTGGTGTCAACCCTGGTAGGGATCGAACTGATATTTAGCGCTGCCAGCCTGTTCAGCTTTGCTAGTTTGTTCGTAAAAAATAATAACTAGCAGACCTATCTCTGCTCCATTTTTTAGCCTGGATCATAGTTACGTATAATGACTATGATCCTGGCAATATTCACATCACCGCATTACTCCTTTGATAAATTACGTACTATTGTTGAAATAACTATCACACAACGATTAAACCAACCATTTGAAAATTTTATATTTTTCTTTATTTTGCAGCAAATTAGCCATTTCAAACATTATCATGGCTGATATTTTTCGTTGTCAGGTTTAATGTTTTAGAAGTGCTGTGAGAAAGTGAACTGAAGGTTCCATAAACATCGATACTATGGGTACAGTCTGGGGTTTGTTTTTGCACTATCAATGCACTAAAAGAAAGCTGGCAATCCAATTGCCAGCTTAAATAGAAACAAGGAGACTCAATATTTAAATCGGATTACGCTTTAACTTTAGTAATATTCTTCAGAGATCACAAACGGATAAATTATAACTTATTCTTGGGTAGATTCCTGCAAACTGTTAATATTCTGTTTACTAATCACAAATTGATAAAAACCAGGAATATTACCTAGGATCAATATATGGAGTACGTAATGGATAAATCTGAAGTTTTGATTAGTGTTAATAGACGTATTAGTTCACGAAGGGCAAAGTTCTTATAGGCGTTTACTATATTGAACACCATATTCGGACATGGATGTAAATAATGAAAAGGACAACATGTTCGAAACGATAACGGCTAAGGAGCAAGTTATGATTTTTCTCATGACGAAGGATTCTTTTCTTTTACAGGGCTTTTTGCAGTTGAAAGATAATCACGAAATGATAAAAATCAACTCCCTGTCAGAGATAAAAAGCATAGGCAACAAACCATTCAAGGTGATCATTGATACCTATCATAATCATATCCTTGATGAAGAAGCGATTAAGTTTCTTGAGAAATTAGATGCCGAAAGAATCATTGTTCTGGCACCTTATCACATCAGTAAACTTAAAAGTCAGTCACCTATTTATTTTATCAGCCGCAAAGAAAGCATTAACACTCTGCTTGATATTACCTATGGAAAACACTTGCCCCATAAAAATTCTCAATTATGTTTCTCGCATAATCAATTCAAAATCATGCAACTGATTCTGAAAAATAAAAATGAAAGTAATATCACGTCAACACTGAATATTTCTCAACAAACATTAAAGATCCAGAAATTCAATATCATGTACAAGCTGAAACTTAGACGTATGAGCGACATCGTGACTCTGGGGATCTCTTCTTATTTCTAAATAAGGAGTCGATGTGGCCCAGCGATAATTGCCTGAAATTAATGGCTGGCATGACGAGGGATGCAAATGCTGACTCCATTACTCCCGGTGATAACCAAAGGAGAAGCAAAAACGAGCTTATTCCCCTGGTATGTGTATCCACCAGTAGAAACCTTCGTTGCCCGGATGCAGGCAGAGACTGTCGGCAGAACGGCAACATTTTTTTTGCCATTCGCGTCACTATATTGGTCGCTCTGCCTACATGCTCCCTCGCTGGCTTACAACCCCATGGCTTGCATTATGCCGCTGGTCTGTAAATCCCTCATACCTCTCCCCGCGCGTAATTCAAAGAACCGTTATTTCTCACGAATTTTCAGGGACTAAAATGAACAGAAAAAGAAAACTGTTAATACCGTTGTTATTCTGCGGCGCGATGCTCACCGCCTGCGATGACAAATCGGCGGAAAATGCCGCCGCTATGACGCCTGAAGTGGGGGTAGTGACGCTCTCCCCCGGTTCGGTCAATGTGATGAGCGAACTGCCCGGCAGAACCGTTCCTTATGAAGTTGCCGAGATACGCCCCCAGGTGGGTGGCATTATCATTAAACGCAACTTTATCGAGGGTGATAAGGTCAACCAGGGGGATTCACTTTATCAGATTGACCCTGCTCCATTGCAGGCAGAGCTGAACTCCGCGAAAGGTTCGCTGGCGAAAGCCCTCTCCACCGCCAGCAATGCCCGCATCACCTTCAATCGCCAGGCATCGTTGCTGAAAACCAACTATGTCAGCCGCCAGGATTACGACACCGCGCGCACCCAACTGAATGAAGCGGAAGCCAATGTCGCCGTCGCCAAAGCGGCTGTTGAGCAGGCAACCATCAATCTGCAATACGCTAATGTCACCTCGCCCATTACTGGCGTCAGCGGAAAATCGTCGGTGACCGTCGGCGCATTAGTCACCGCTAATCAGGGAGACTCTCTGGTAACCGTGCAGCGTCTGGACCCGATTTATGTCGACCTCACCCAATCAGTGCAGGATTTTTTGCGCATGAAAGAGGAAGTCGCCAGTGGGCAAATCAAACAGGTTCAGGGCAGTACGCCAGTGCAGCTTAACCTGGAAAATGGCAAACGTTACAGCCAGACCGGCACGCTGAAATTCTCCGACCCGACAGTGGATGAAACCACCGGCTCCGTCACGTTGCGTGCAATTTTCCCCAACCCGAATGGTGACTTGCTGCCTGGTATGTACGTCACGGCTTTAGTGGATGAAGGTAGTCGGCAGAATGTGTTGTTAGTACCGCAAGAAGGCGTTACCCATAACTCCCAGGGCAAAGCAACGGCGCTCATTCTGGATAAAGACGATGTTGTACAGTTACGCGAAATTGACGCAACCAAAGCCATCGGAAATCAGTGGGTTGTTACCTCTGGTTTGCAAGCTGGCGATCGGGTGATCGTTTCCGGTTTGCAACGCATTCATCCAGGTATCAAAGCACGCGCAATTTCCTCCAGCCAGGAAAACGCCAGCACCGAATCGAAACAGTAACGTTGCAGGCTTAAGGGGACTTTCATGGCTAACTATTTTATTGATCGCCCGGTTTTTGCCTGGGTACTTGCCATTATTATGATGCTCGCGGGTGGGCTGGCGATCATGAACCTACCGGTTGCGCAGTATCCGCAGATTGCGCCGCCGACCATCACCATCAGCGCTACCTATCCGGGGGCTGATGCGCAAACGGTAGAAGACTCGGTCACTCAAGTGATCGAACAAAATATGAATGGGCTGGATGGCCTGATGTATATGTCATCAACCAGCGATGCGGCAGGCAATGCTTCCATCACCCTGACCTTTGAAACGGGAACATCGCCCGATATTGCGCAGGTTCAGGTGCAGAATAAACTGCAACTCGCGATGCCTTCGTTACCAGAAGCGGTGCAGCAACAAGGGATCAGCGTTAATAAGTCGAGCAGCAACATCCTGATGGTAGCGGCGTTTATTTCTGATAACGGTAGTCTCAACCAATACGATATCGCGGACTATGTGGCTTCTAACCTCCAGGATCCACTAAGCCGTACCGCGGGCGTCGGTAGCGTGCAGCTCTTTGGGTCAGAGTACGCCATGCGTATCTGGCTGGACCCACAAAAACTCAATAAATACAGTCTCGTTCCTTCTGATGTTATTTCCCAAATCAAGGTACAGAACAACCAGATTTCCGGTGGTCAACTGGGGGGGATGCCACAGGCGGCAGACCAGCAACTGAACGCCTCAATCATTGTGCAGACGCGTCTACAAACGCCGGAAGAATTTGGCAAAATCCTGCTGAAAGTGCAGCAAGATGGTTCGCAAGTATTGCTGCGCGACGTTGCCCGCATCGAGTTGGGGGCAGAAGATTATTCCACTGTGGCGCGTTATAACGGCAAACCTGCTGCCGGGATTGCTATCAAGCTGGCTGCCGGAGCGAATGCCCTTGATACCTCGCGGGCGGTAAAAGCGGAGTTAAACCGATTATCAGCCTATTTCCCCGCCAGCCTGAAAACGGTTTACCCTTACGACACCACACCATTTATCAAAATTTCAATTCAGGAAGTTTTCAAAACGCTGGTTGAAGCTATCATCCTCGTCTTCCTGGTCATGTATCTGTTTTTACAAAATATTCGCGCTACGATTATCCCAACTATCGCCGTGCCGGTCGTTATTCTCGGCACATTTGCGATTTTGTCGGCGGTCGGTTTTACCATCAACACCCTCACCATGTTTGGGATGGTGTTAGCTATAGGGCTTTTGGTGGATGATGCCATCGTGGTGGTAGAAAACGTCGAACGCGTGATAGCGGAAGATAAACTGCCACCGAAAGAAGCGACGCATAAATCGATGGGGCAAATCCAGCGTGCGCTGGTCGGGATTGCCGTTGTTCTTTCTGCGGTATTTATGCCGATGGCCTTTATGAGCGGCGCAACCGGGGAAATTTATCGCCAGTTCTCCATTACGCTGATCTCCTCTATGTTGCTTTCGGTGTTTGTGGCAATGAGTCTGACCCCAGCCCTTTGCGCCACCATTTTGAAAGCCACACCGGAAGGCGGTCACAAACCGAACGCCTTGTTCGAACGCTTCAACCATCTGTTTGAGAAATCGACTCAGCACTATACCGACAGTACCCGCTCACTGTTGCGCTGCACTGGTCGCTATATGGTGGTATACCTGCTGATTTGTGCCGGGATGGCGGTGCTGTTCCTGCGTACACCGACCTCTTTCTTACCGGAAGAGGATCAGGGGGTATTTATGACCACGGCGCAGTTACCGTCAGGTTCCACAATGGTTAACACCACTAAAGTGCTGCAACAAGTAACCGATTACTATCTGACAAAAGAGAAAAATAATGTCCAGTCGGTGTTTACCGTTGGCGGCTTCGGCTTTAGCGGCCAGGGGCAAAACAACGGTCTGGCATTTATCAGCCTGAAACCGTGGTCTGAACGCGTCGGTGAGGAAAACTCGGTGACCGCAATCATTCAGCGGGCGATGGTGGCTCTGAGCAGTATCAATAAAGCGGTGATTTTCCCGTTCAACTTACCTGCGGTAGCGGAGCTGGGTACAGCATCAGGTTTTGATATGGAACTACTGGACAACGGCAACCTGGGGCACGAAAAGCTGACCCAGGCGAGAAACGAGCTGCTGTCACTGGCAGCACAATCGCCTGACCAGGTAACGGCGGTTCGCCCGAACGGCCTGGAAGATACGCCAATGTTCAAAGTGAACGTCAACGCCGCGAAAGCCGAAGCGATGGGCGTGGAGCTGTCTGATATCAACCAGACCCTCTCTACCGCCTTCGGCAGTAGCTACGTGAACGACTTCCTCAACCAGGGGCGTGTGAAAAAAGTGTATGTCCAGGCAGGAACACCGTTCCGTATGCTGCCGGACAACATCAACCAGTGGTATGTACGCAACGCCTCCGGCACGATGGCACCGCTTTCCGCTTATTCTTCAACAGAATGGACCTACGGTTCGCCGCGACTGGAACGCTACAACGGCATTCCGTCGATGGAGATTTTAGGGGAGGCCGCTGCTGGAAAAAGTACCGGTGACGCGATGAAGTTTATGGCAGAACTGGTGGCTAAACTTCCGGCGGGCGTCGGCTACTCCTGGACTGGGCTGTCGTATCAGGAAGCGTTATCGTCCAACCAGGCACCCGCGCTGTATGCCATTTCACTGGTCGTGGTGTTCCTCGCCCTCGCCGCGTTGTATGAAAGCTGGTCAATTCCATTCTCGGTGATGTTGGTTGTTCCGTTGGGCGTTATTGGCGCATTACTGGCAACTGACCTGCGCGGCCTGAGCAATGACGTCTACTTCCAGGTCGGTTTGCTGACCACCATCGGGCTTTCAGCCAAGAACGCCATCCTGATCGTCGAATTTGCGGTTGAGATGATGCAGAAAGAAGGGAAGACACCGGTAGAGGCGATTATCGAAGCGGCGCGGATGCGTTTACGCCCGATCCTGATGACCTCTCTGGCCTTTATTCTTGGCGTACTGCCACTGGTTATCAGTCATGGCGCAGGTTCCGGCGCACAAAATGCGGTCGGTACAGGCGTTATGGGGGGGATGTTTGCAGCAACCGTGCTGGCGATTTACTTCGTTCCCGTCTTTTTCGTCGTTGTGGAACATCTCTTTGCCCGCTTTAAAAAAGCGTAACGTATGAATGAGAGTAAGGCTGAACGTGAATGTTCTGCCTTACTCTTTCCTGACAACCATTCACTACTCAACAACCAGCTAACCATCAGGAATACCAGACTTAGCAAACAGCATTGAAAGTAGAAACCACTCCAGCCATTGGTCATCAACTTGAACAGTACGACACAAACCAGCATTCCCGTAATTATATGAATAATCAGCTTAATAACTCCAAACATGCTGCACCTTTTCCTCCTGAAAATACTAATATCCGTTTGCGAACTGCCAAAGAGAACTTGCCGGTGCCCCCGGCAAATATGGATGGGAAAAGATTTTTACATGAAGCGTAAAGCAGATCCTGACCGACTTTCGAATGATAGATGAAGTCAGGAAAAAGTCCCTGTTGACTGTTGCGCAAACTGGTGTGGTGTTACGCCATAATACTGGCGGAAAGTGTTAATAAAGTACGACGTACTGCTATAGCCACATTTTTCTGCGATCATCGGTAGCGGGAATTGTCGTAACTCGAGCAATTGTCTGGCCATCGACATTCGCGAGGCCAGTAATATTTTACTAAAGCAGGTGTTTTCATCCTGTAGCTTCTTTTTGATTAGGCTTTCACTGGTATACATCTTTTCTGCGATATCACGCAGATACCAGCGTCTGGCAATATCAAAGCTAATAATGCGTTCAACTTTTCCTGCAATGGTACTAATACTATTAAAAAGGAATGGAATCAGCTCTTTATTTCGTGAAAACATCGAAAGGCAGGAGAAATAGAGCATATTATTTAATGTCGTTGAAGCAATGTCCTCTTTAGTAAAACTATCGAATATTGCTGTAACCAACGGCATCGGTGGGGTCATGTTAACTAACAGCTTTTTTTTATTGTGCAATCCTAAACACCGGAACGGTGGACGGACATTGTGTAAGTAATGAGTAATTATTCGTTCATCAATATCCAGCCTGCGGACATTTGATTCATTAAAGTCAAAACTCTCCGCCATATTTTTTTCTATCAGTAGAATACTATCTTTATACAAAGATAGTTTTTGCTGCTCATGGTATATATCAAATGAGCGACAGGTGAGGATCACCGAACAAACATGTGCCATGACAAGCCCTTATATTCCATTACCACGAACATTACAATTTCAGTATACAAATGAAATGATGAATGATTCACTCCGTGAGCCAAAACTGCCAAAATTGGTAGGACCAAAAGCCAGCCATAGCGCAGTGTACATAACAGCTAATTACTAATAAGTAAATGCGTCAGCAATATATTTTAAGAAAGCGTATAGCTTATGTTTATAAAAAAATGGCTGATATTATCGACAATTAAAGTTATATTTTATTTACTGAGAGCACAAAGTTTCCCGTGTCAACAAGGAGCGTTATAACGGTTTATTAGTCTGGAGACGGCAGACTATCCTCTTCCCGGTCCCCTATGCCGGGTTTTTTTTATGTCTGAGTAAAGAATCAGAGTCTTATCCCTTCAGCATGGCGTTCAGAACTGTAAAAATTTCCCTGCCCAACAAAACTTGCTATCGGGTCACCATTCAGTATTCCCTGCGCTATTCGCTCCTGATACTCTGTCGGCGTCATACCATAATAGTTTCGAAAGACATAAATAAAATACGACGCACTGTTATAACCGCAGGATACGGCTACTCGTTTTATTGGAAAACCATGAACAACAATCAGTTGCAACGCCCGCTGCATTCTACATTCAGTCAGTAACTGTGAATACGATGTCTCTTCTTCACGCAATTTTTTCTTTAACAAACTCGGACTCACCAATAACTCACTGGCAATCTGTGCTAATGACCATTCATGAGCAATATTATTATTGATGACCGTGCAAACCCGCGTTCGCATATTCGGTCGCAAAATATTCATAAGCAGTGGTATAAACTGTTTATCTTCAAGAAAAATAGACAATAACGCAAATGTTAATGCTCTTTTACGTAATATCTCACCATAGCGGAGATCTTGATTTTGCGAAAGATGTACAACTTCCTGAAAAACAGGGATCTCTCTGGAACAATGATGAACAACTAACGAAGGAGCTTTTTTATAGGTATAAAGATTTAGCGTCTCCTCCTTGAGCATCGGGAGAAATAGTGAAAGTGTGTCCTTCGTGACTAATACGACGTTACCTACACACTTATCAATCAAGATCTGGCTTGCATCCGCAAAAACCACATCACCACCATTAAAGCAGCGATATTCACCATTCAACATAGTGAGAATAAATTTATGTTTTGCGTACGCAATTAAACAATTCCCATATTGTGATTGCATAGTTGACTTAATATAACATAAATATATTACTGATTATTAATGTAGCACGCCGCCATCTTAAGTCAAATTTATTGGCAAATAAATTTAAACAATTTTGACAGGGGAATTGATTAAATGTGAAGGAAAATTGTGTAAGAGCATTGAATTTATAATAAAAAAATCGAAAGTACCAACGTAAGGAGATTAATACAAAACAAATGATCTACTGGCGTCATTTTGTTTGATTTTAGAAAGATTTATATTAGATACAACTTAACAACGCCATGAATACAAAATCAATATAATATTAATATTGCGCTAATGAACGTATGCCCCGGTTTTCAAACCGGGGCAAAGATTATTATAACGCCCTGTTATCAGGTATGTTTAAAGCTGTTCTGCTGGGCAATACCCTGCAGTTTCGGGTG
>OBUV01000016.1_pt1 | contig 177703 bp, 155 predicted proteins | sample 1475971 | NCBI WGS metagenome assembly OBUV01 (sample SAMEA2579962, study PRJEB22360) | human gut metagenome | biome: human gut; feature: human-associated habitat; material: faeces | place: Denmark | collected 2008/2010
ATCCGCGTCTGCAACTGTGGGGCAACGTCGCCCAGCAGTTGGGTGACAACGGTTACAGCGATACTCAGGGAATGCTGGGTATGAAATATCTCTTTTGATGCCACTTTGCCGCCCGTCGCGGTATACGGGTGGCGCGCTCCCTGCATCAACCTGATAAGCGTAGCGCATCAGGCAAGCCGGACGGTGCTACTGCATGTCCGGCTTCTTCTGCTTAAACTGACTAGATGTGCAGTTCCTGTAATTTCTCTTTCGGCAACGCCAGCTCTTCGTTGCTGTTGATACGCACACCACGTTCCAGGATGCTACGTGCAATATCCTGCGCTTCCTGCAACGAGTGCATCTGGTAAGTGCCACACTGGTAGACATTCAGTTCCGGGATCTGATTCTGATCCTGCACTTTCAGTACATCTTCCATTGCCGCTTTCCAGGCATCAGCGACACGCTTCTCATCTGGCGTACCAATCAGACTCATATAGAAACCGGTGCGACAACCCATTGGCGAGATATCGATGATCTCAACGCCGTTGCCGTTAAGATGGTTGCGCATAAAACCAGCAAACAGATGCTCCAGAGTATGGATACCTTTTTCTGGCATTACTTCTTTGTTCGGCACGCAAAAACGCAGATCGAACACAGTGATTGCGTCGCCATGCGGGGTGTTCATTGTTTTCGCCACCCGAACTGCAGGCGCTTCCATCCGGGTATGATCGACTGTGAAGCTATCTAACAACGGCATTTAGCCACCTCCGGTAATTTTTTTTAAAATATTCTGAACTCTTTGTTCCCAGGCGAGTCTGAGTATATGAAAGACGCGCATTTGTTATCATCATCCCTGAATTCAGAGATGAAATTTTGGCCACTCACGAGTGGCCTTTTTCTTTTCTGTCAGGCGTGTTTTTCCAGCCACACCTTGAACGGTTCGGTATCTGCAGCTTCCATTTCCTGCTGACGGCGTTTAGACGCTTCGCGTTCGGCAATAAAATCCTCTTCACGCAGAATTTCCAGCGGCTCTTCACGCAGCAAATTGCGGTAAGCCTCACCAAATGCTTTACCAGTTCCGCCAATGCCAGTATCAATCATAGACCGTAAGATACGGGCAGAGAAAGTCAGATCGGGATTATCAAAGCAGGCTACCAGCTCATCACACACTTTCTGATACGCTTCGCCGCCGTTAATGCTGTCCAGGGTTTGCGCAACACGTTTCAGATCCCGGAACAGATCTTTGCCCACCTGCGGCAGCGGGAATTGTGCAGTTTCACAGCCAATTCCCAGCGTCAGCCCCGGCTTACGCCCTTCAAGGATCACCCGGTTCCAGTTGACGCGTGTACAGGCAAGTTCGCTACTGCTCATTTCCGGCGCGTCAGCTAACGCACACCAGACCATAAACAGGTCGAGGAAACGCACCTGCTGCTCATCAACACCTATCGGTGAGAAGGGGTTGATATCCAGCGAACGCACTTCGATATATTCAATGCCGCCGCGCAACAGCGCATCAGAAGGCGACTCACCGCTGCGAGTAACGCGTTTCGGACGAATCGGCGCATACAGTTCATTTTCAATCTGCAGTACGTTACTGTTGATTTGCAGTCGCTTGCCGTCTTTCTCAAGACCAATCTTCGCGTACTCTTCCGACGGCGTTTTAATTGCCCGCTTCAGACCAGCTACGTACTCGTAGAGATCGTTAAAGGTAATACCAAGATTACTTTGCGATTTATTGGTATAGCCCAGATCGCTCAAACGAAGAGAGGTCGCATACGGAAGGTAGTACATGCCACTCTCGGTTTTCTCAAACGGTAGCGACGTCGGTTTACCTTGCAGGAAAGAAGAACAAATCGCCGGGGAAGCGCCAAACAAATATGGGATAACCCAACCGAAACGATAGTAGTTACGGATAGCACGGAAGTAGCCCGCTGAGATTTTCTCTTTGGCGTCAACGCCCGAGATATCACCACACTTCGCCTGCCAGAATGCCATTGGTAAAGAGAAGTTGTAGTGTACGCCGGAGATGGTTTGCATCAGCGCGCCATAGCGATTTTTCAGCCCTTCACGGTACAGCGTTTTAAAGCGACCGGTATTGGAAGTGCCATACTGCGCCAGTTCGATATCCTGACCTTCCGCGATGTAACATGGCATACTTAACGGCCACATCCGCTCATCGCCAATGTTACGAGCGGTATAGCGATGCAAATCGCGCATAAAGGTCAGCATATGTTCAATATCGCCATCGACCGGCGTAATAAATTCCAGCAACGCTTCGGCAAAATCGGTCGTGATCCATTTATGCGTCAGTGCGGAACCTAATGCTTCAGGATGACCCGTTGTTGCTAGTGTGCCATCTGGATTAACACGTAAAGTTTCGCGCTCAAGACCGCGCTGTATCCCCGTTAATGCCTGAGGATGTTTTTCCAGCCAGGCCAGCGCCTGTGATACGTCCGGGATCAAATTGACCTCCCGCCTGTCAAAATCGTTTTAATTAGCATAACTGTAATGGTGGCCATGTGTGCAGGCCTACAATTAGTGCCACCACATCATGCCCTGAACGGTGGCTACTGCAACCGCAACGTAGCGCAACGCTTTACCAAGGCACAAAAAAAAGATTACTGGTCCCCACGAGATGCGCATCCATCCCGCTAACAGACACAGTAAGTCGCCAATCACTGGCATCCAGCTTAATAAGAGTGTGACTGCGCCATAGCGTTTCAGCCAGCCAATGGCTTCTTCTTGCCAGCGCGATGTTTTGCGCAATGGAAAGAAACGCCCAAGGATAACGTTAGTTAACCCTCCAAGGCTATTACCCATTGTTGCTGTTAATACTAAAACCCAGGGATGACTCACCCCAGAAAGTAACATTGCCACCAGCACAACTTCCGAATTGCCGGGTAATAGTGTAGCGCTGAGAAAACTACTGGCAAACAACGAGAAGAGCGATAGCGCCTCACTCACAACAAGCGAACATCCACAACGTCCATGCCTGCGGCGCGAGCAGCCTGAATACCGAAATCAGCATCTTCAAAGACCACGCACTGTGTTGGTTGCACTCCCATACGCTGTGCGCACAACAAAAATGTGTCTGGCGCAGGTTTATGATGTTTGACGTGATCGGCAGCAACGACGGCGTCAAAATAACGGCGCAATCCCAGATGTGTTAACAGCACCTCAGCTATAGCGCTTTCACTCCCCGTACCGACAGCCATTGGGCGACGACCATGCCAACTCTTCACTACGTCAACAAGAGGAAGCGGCTCGACGCTATCCAGCAGCATGCTTCTTACCGCCTCTGTTTTTTCACGCGCCAGAGCATGTGGGTCGAGATCGGCCTGGTTCAACTCAATGATCGCCTGGGCAATACGCCAGGTAGGCGAACCATTAAGTGCGATCATGGCCTGTACATCGTACTGAAGACCGTAACGTCCTAATACTTCGCGCCACGCTTTACGGTGCGTAGGCTCGGTATCCAGAATGGTGCCATCCATATCAAATATTAAACCAGCATAACGCTCGTACATGGCCTTCTCACAAATCGAAAAATATGACGCTACTTTAGCGTAATTGCTTGATTTTGTCGCTGATGGCGAAGGGGAAGATTATTCAGGAAATGGATAAAATCGTCATTTAGAAATGAAATATTTTTGAGGGGATCTTTTGGAGAAGATGGTGTATCCAGGAGGATGACTCACTGGCGTTCGCCCTTCGGGCCGTTGCTGGCGCAACGTTATCCTCCCTGGTGCTTGCGTCAATTTTGCAGACCATTAAGATTATCAATCGTGGATAATACGAAGAGAATGGTGCATCCGGGAGGATTCGAACCTCCGACCGCTCGGTTCGTAGCCGAGTACTCTATCCAGCTGAGCTACGGATGCATCGGGAAAGCTTATTTTACTGCTGATATTGATATCGCTACTAAAGCCATATCAAGCAAGAGATGGTGCATTCGGGAGGATTACTCGCCTTGCGGCTCGCCCTTCGGGCCGTTGCTAAAGCAACATTATCCTCCCTGGTGCCTGCGGTTAGTACCACCACCTCTTCGATACCTTCATCGCTGAAGGTTACGGAGAATATGGTGCATCCGGGAGGATTCGAACCTCCGACCGCTCGGTTCGTAGCCGAGTACTCTATCCAGCTGAGCTACGGATGCATCGGGAAAGCTTATTTTACTGCTGATATTGATATCGCTACTAAAGCCATATCAAGCAAGAGATGGTGCATTCGGGAGGATTACTCGCCTTGCGGCTCGCCCTTCGGGCCGTTGCTAAAGCAACATTATCCTCCCTGGTGCCTGCGGTTAGTACCACCACCTCTTCGATACCTTCATCGCTGAAGGTTACGGAGAATATGGTGCATCCGGGAGGATTCGAACCTCCGACCGCTCGGTTCGTAGCCGAGTACTCTATCCAGCTGAGCTACGGATGCATCGGGAAAGCTTATTTTACTGCTGATATTGATATCGCTACTAAAGCCATATCAAGCAAGAGATGGTGCATTCGGGAGGATTACTCGCCTTGCGGCTCGCCCTTCGGGCCGTTGCTAAAGCAACATTATCCTCCCTGGTGCCTGCGGTTAGTACCACCACCTCTTCGATACCTTCATCGCTGAAGGTTACGGAGAATATGGTGCATCCGGGAGGATTCGAACCTCCGACCGCTCGGTTCGTAGCCGAGTACTCTATCCAGCTGAGCTACGGATGCAAATGGCGGTGAGGCGGGGATTCGAACCCCGGATGCAGCTTTTGACCGCATACTCCCTTAGCAGGGGAGCGCCTTCAGCCTCTCGGCCACCTCACCACACGCCTCTTACGAGTGCTTCGAAGAACTTGTTTATCGCTCATCGTCGCTGCGTGGCGCACATATTACTTTCTGAGACTTATAAGTCAAACAATTTTTCCCACACTTTTATCGTTTGCACACTTCACGCTCAATTAGTCTGTAAAAACGCCAAAAAGAGTGTTTTATCAACAGAAAAACGGGCATCTGAAAGGTAGCGGTAATACAGAAAAAGGGAGACTAAAGATGAATGAACGGGTGTAACGCGAAAAGAAAATGAAGTGAAGGAGAAATTTTGAGGGTGCGTCTCACCGTTAAAGATGAGACGCGGAAAGATTAGTAACTGGACTGCTGGGATTTTTCAGCCTGGATACGCTGGTAGATCTCTTCACGGTGAACAGAAACTTCCTTCGGGGCATTTACGCCAATACGTACCTGGTTGCCCTTTACCCCTAAAACTGTCACGGTGACCTCATCCCCAATCATGAGGGTCTCACCAACTCGACGAGTCAGAATCAGCATTCTTTGCTCCTTGAAAGATTAAAAGAGTCGGGTCTCTCTGTATCCCGGCATTATCCATCATATAACGCCAAAAAGTAAGCAATGACAAACACATTACATGTAAGCAGTCATGGCATTACATTCTGTTAAACCTAAGTTTAGCCGATATACACAACTTCAACCTGACTTTATCGTTGTCGATAGCGTTGATGCGAATGCCGCAGACTCACTCTGCGGCATTGCCTGACGCTTATATTATTGCAATTTCGCGCTGACCCAGCCTTTCACACTGGCTAACGCTGCAGGTAAGGCCGCAGCATCCGTACCACCGGCTTGCGCCATGTCAGGACGTCCACCACCCTTGCCGCCCACCTGCTGAGCGACCATACCAATCAGTTCCCCTGCTTTCACACGATCTGTGACGTCCTTAGATACGCCTGCAATCAGAGAAACCTTACCTTCGGCTACCGTTGCCAGCACGATAATTGTCGACCCCAGCTGATTTTTTAAATCGTCAACCATGGTACGTAACATTTTCGGCTCAACACCGCTAAGCTCGCTAACCAACAGCTTAACACCATTAACATCAATTGCCTTACTGGAAAGATTCGCACTCTCCTGCGCAGCAGCCTGTTCTTTAAGCTGTTGTAACTCTTTTTCCAACTGACGCGTACGTTCCAGCACTGAACGCACTTTATCAACCAGATTGTTGCTATCGCCTTTCAGCAGATGCGCGACTTCGCTTAAGCGATCGCTGTCCGCATGAACAGTGGTGATAGCACCTTCTCCGGTTACCGCTTCGATACGGCGAACGCCTGCAGCAGTACCCGATTCAGAGGTGATGCGGAACAGGCCGATATCACCAGTGCGGCTGGCGTGAGTACCGCCACACAGCTCGGTAGAGAAATCGCCCATGCTCAGCACACGTACGCGTTCATCATACTTCTCACCGAACAACGCCATCGCGCCTTTCGCTTTAGCCGCCTCAAGATCCATGATGTTGGTTTCGATCGGCAGGTTGCGACGAATCTGTGCGTTCACCAGGTCTTCGACCGCTCGAATCTCTTCAGGTTTCATCGCTTCGTTATGCGAGAAGTCGAAACGCAGCACTTTGTCGTTAACCAAAGAACCTTTCTGGGAGACATGAGTACCCAGAACCTGGCGCAATGCAGCGTGCATCAGGTGCGTTGCGGAGTGGTTCAGACGAATACGGGCGCGGCGCGCTTCATCAACATCAGCCTGCACCGCGTCGCCCACTTTCAGAGAACCCGCAGCAAGTTTACCGATGTGACCTATCGCCTGGCCGTATTTTTGAGTGTCTTCCACCGCAAAAGAGAAGCTTGCGCCTTTCAGTTCGCCTTTATCGCCAACCTGGCCGCCTGATTCTGCATAGAATGGCGTTTGATCCAGTACGACAACCGCTTCCTGGCCTGCATTGATTGCATCAACAGCTTTGCCATCAACAAACAGTGCAGTCACTTTGCCGTTCAGTTCCAGATGGTCATAGCCTTTAAATTCAGAAGCGCTATCAACACGGATCATCGCGTTGTAATCAGCGCCAAAGCCACTGGCTTCACGTGCGCGACGGCGCTGCTCTTCCATTGCTGCTTCAAAACCGGCTTCATCGACTTTGATGTTGCGCTCACGACAAACGTCAGCCGTCAGGTCAACCGGGAAACCGTAGGTATCGTACAGACGGAAAGCCGTTTCGCCATCCAGCGTATCACCAGAAAGTTTCGCTAACTCTTCGTCCAACAACGCCAGACCGCGCTCCAAAGTACGCGCAAACTGCTCTTCTTCAGTTTTCAGCACCTGCTCAACCAGCGCCTGCTGGCGTTTCAGGTCTTCACCCGCAGAGCCCATAACGTCGATCAGCGGACCAACCAGTTTGTAGAAGAAGGTTTCTTTCGCGCCCAGCATATTGCCGTGACGTACCGCGCGACGAATGATACGACGCAGTACATAACCACGGTTTTCATTGGATGGCATGACACCATCTGCAATCAGGAATGCGCAGGAACGAATGTGGTCAGCGATAACACGCAGCGATTTGTTGCTCAGATCGGTCGCGCCAGTAACTTTTGCAACCGCCTGAATCAGCGTGCGGAACAGGTCAATGTCATAGTTAGAGTTAACGTGTTGCAGCACCGCAGCAATTCGCTCCAGCCCCATACCGGTATCAACAGACGGCTTCGGAAGCGGTTCCATAGTGCCATCGGCCTGGCGGTTGAACTGCATGAAGACGATGTTCCAGATCTCAATGTAACGGTCGCCGTCTTCTTCTGCGCTTCCCGGAGGGCCACCCCAGATATGGTCGCCGTGATCATAGAAAATTTCGGTGCACGGGCCGCACGGACCAGTGTCGCCCATCTGCCAGAAGTTGTCAGATGCGTATGGCGCACCTTTGTTATCACCGATGCGAATAATACGTTCGCGTGGGATCCCAACTTCTTTTTCCCAGATTTCGTAGGCTTCGTCGTCGCTTTCATAGACGGTAACCCACAGACGCTCTTTCGGCAGGGCAAACCATTTTTCGCTGGTCAGCAATTCCCATGCAAACTGAATAGCATCGTGTTTGAAATAGTCACCGAAGCTGAAGTTGCCCAGCATTTCGAAGAAGGTGTGATGGCGTGCGGTGTAACCGACGTTTTCCAGGTCGTTGTGTTTACCACCCGCACGCACGCAGCGTTGGGAAGTGGTAGCGCGGGAATAATTACGCTTGTCGAGCCCAAGGAACACATCCTTGAACTGGTTCATCCCGGCGTTGGTAAACAACAAAGTTGGGTCGTTATGGGGAACCAGGGAACTGCTGGCAACTACCTGATGCCCCTTACTGTGGAAAAAGTCGAGAAACGCCTGACGGATCTCAGCGGTGCTCTTGCTCATAATTATCCTGAAATCAAGCTAAAGAAATATCGCTACCAGCAGCAACGTGTTGTTAACCGCCGGGCTGGTAACTGAAAAAGTGGGAATAAGATAAGTTTTCTTGACTGGGAAGTAAAATACCGTATGCGTTCAGTCGGCAAAATTTCGCCAAATCTCCTGGATATCTTCCATCAGATAGCCACGATAGAGCAGAAAACGCTGGATCTTAACTTTTTCTGAAAAGATGGTTGGCAAAGGTTCACCATATTTTCGCGTCGCTTGATCACGCGCCAGCGCGCACCAGTCGATATCACATTCACGCATCGCTTTTTCTGTCGCCTCTCGGGAGATCCCTTTCTGGCTCAGTTCCTGACGAATACGTGCCGGTCCATATCCTTTGCGACTGCGACTGGCGATAAAGCGTGCAACAAAGCGGCTGTCATCGAGATAACCGTGTTCATGACACCAGGCGATAACACGCTCATAATCTTCTGCCGTGGCATCAATCTCTTCCGGGCCATTTTTGCCCATAATCGGTGCGGCAAGTTTACGGCGCAGTTCCTGCTCACTGTGATCACGTACCGCCAGAATACGTACCGCGCGATCCAACAGGCGAGTATATATCGGGCGACGGGGCGTTAATTCGGTCATGGCATCCCCTTAAAACTTAAAAAGCAAAAGGGCCGCAGATGCGACCCTTATGTATCAAACAAGACGATTAAAAATCTTCGTTCGTTTCTGCTACACCTTCGCTGTCATCAACAGAGAAATCTGGCGTTGCATTTGGGTTGCTCAGCAGCAACTCACGCACTTTCTTCTCGATCTCTTTCGCAGTTTCCGGGTTGTCTTTCAGCCATGCTGTCGCATTTGCTTTACCCTGGCCGATCTTCTCGCCTTTATAGCTGTACCATGCACCCGCTTTCTCGATCAGCTTCTCTTTCACGCCCAGGTCAACCAGTTCGCCGTAGAAGTTGATGCCTTCGCCGTAGAGGATTTGGAATTCAGCCTGTTTAAACGGCGCAGCGATTTTGTTCTTCACAACTTTCACGCGAGTTTCGCTACCCACCACGTTTTCGCCCTCTTTCACCGCGCCAATACGGCGGATATCGAGACGAACAGAAGCGTAGAATTTCAGCGCATTACCACCGGTAGTGGTTTCAGGGTTACCGAACATCACGCCAATTTTCATACGGATCTGGTTGATGAAAATCAGCAACGTGTTGGATTGCTTCAGGTTACCCGCCAGCTTACGCATCGCCTGGCTCATCATACGTGCCGCAAGGCCCATATGAGAGTCACCAATTTCGCCTTCGATTTCTGCTTTCGGCGTCAGCGCCGCAACGGAGTCAACAACGATAACATCTACCGCGCCAGAACGTGCCAGAGCGTCACAGATTTCCAGAGCCTGCTCACCAGTGTCCGGTTGAGAGCACAGCAGATTATCAATATCGACGCCCAGTTTACGTGCATAGACTGGGTCCAGCGCGTGTTCAGCATCGATAAACGCACAGGTTTTACCTTCACGCTGCGCAGCGGCAATCACCTGTAGCGTCAGCGTGGTTTTACCGGAAGATTCCGGCCCGTAGATTTCGACGATACGGCCCATCGGCAGACCACCTGCCCCAAGCGCGATATCCAGTGAAAGCGAACCGGTAGAGATGGTTTCCACATCCATGGAACGGTCTTCACCCAGGCGCATGATGGAGCCTTTACCAAATTGTTTCTCAATCTGGCCCAGTGCTGCCGCCAACGCTTTCTGTTTGTTTTCGTCGATAGCCATTTTTACTCCTGTCATGCCGGGTAATACCGGATAGTCAATATGTTCTGTTGAAGCAATTATACTGTATGCTCATACAGTATCAAGTGTTTTGTAGAAATTGTTGTCGCAACGTCTGTAATGCATAAGCCGTCGCCTGACGTCGTACTGCATCACGGTCACCGCTGAAGCATTCCCGGCGGGTAATGCCTTCGCCGCTGGCAGAAGCAAACGCAAACCAGACGGTGCCTACAGGCTTCTCTTCACTGCCGCCATCCGGTCCGGCAATGCCGCTGATAGACACGGCATAATCAGCTCGAGCCGCTTTCAGTGCACCAATTGCCATTTCCACCACGACGGGTTCACTCACCGCGCCATGCTGCGCCAGCGTCTCTTCACGTACGCCGATCATCTGCGCTTTAGCCTCGTTACTGTAGGTGACAAATCCGCGTTCAAACCAGGCGGAACTGCCAGCAATATCGGTAATAACTTTCGCGACCCAACCGCCGGTACAAGACTCAGCGGTTGTGACGGTTGCGCCACGGGCTTTCAGTGCCAGCCCGACCTGTTCACTCAATTGCATCAGTTCACTGTCAGTCATCACAACCTCTGTCAGTCAAAAATTTATGCCGGACAAGATAGCACTTTCCCGCAGAAGATGGGGACGAGCGATTCATTTTACGAGTCGCATTCCGAAATAAGACTGTTACGACCAACCGGTAAAGAAAAAAGGCTACCATGCCGCGTTCACATTGATATGTATTCACAGGGAGAGAAAAGCAATGGCAACAAAGAAAACGGATAACACCCCACAAAACGTGCTCAAACAGACCACGCAAATGCGCATGTGGGTCACCATTGGCGGCATCAGCGCCCTGGTTGCAGTGGTATGTAAGATTTTATCTTCTGGCTATCTTGAACCTTTCGACTTCGGTCAGGCTGCATTAGGCGTTGTCTGCCTGGGATATACGATATCGCTGTCGAAAAAAATCAAGCAATTACGTAATTCGAATAAACAGTAATAAAGCAGAGGGAAGTTTAAACTCCCCTCTTGTCAGTTGTTACTGTACGCGCGCCAGCGCCACAGCCTGTCCTAACTGCCAGACTGCCATTGCATAATGGGTGCTGTGGTTGTAACGAGTAATGGTGTAGAAGTTCGGCAGACCATACCAGTACTGGTAACCCGTCCCAACATCCAGACGCAGCAAGCTGGCCTGCTGATGATTCCCCAACGGCTGCTGCGGCGTCAAACCTGCCGCAGCAAGCTGCGAAATGCTGTACTTAGTTTTGAAACCATTTGGTAAACCTGGAGCCTGGCCGTTTGCCATCACCGCCACCAGGTCACCTTTCACCCAGCCGTGCGCTTTGAAATAGTTTGCCACACTACCAATAGCATCAACCGGATCCCACAGGTTGATATGACCATCACCGCTAAAGTCCACGGCGTATTGTTTGTAAGACGATGGCATAAACTGTCCATAGCCCATCGCTCCGGCAAAGGAACCTTTCAGATTGAGCGGATCATCCTGCTCATCGCGCGCCATTAGCAGGAAGGTTTCCAGTTCGCCAGAGAAATATTCCGCGCGGCGTGGATAGTTAAATGACAGCGTTGCCAGCGCATCAAGGATGCGGGTTTTACCCATCACGCGTCCCCAGCGGGTTTCAACGCCAATAATTCCGACGATAACTTCTGGCGGTACACCATATACCTGCCACGCGCGATTCAGCGCATCTTCATATTGATTCCAGAAAACCACGCCGTTCTGCACGTTATCCGGAGTAATAAATTTTTTGCGATAACGCAGCCATGCACCGTTCGGGCCTGATGGCGGCTGCACCGATGTGGTCGGTGCCTGGTTATCCATCAACCGCAGTACCGAATCCAGACGTTTCGCCTGGGAAAGGATTTCTTGCAGTTGCTGACGATCGAAGCCGTGTTTGCTCACCATTTTATCGATGAACTGCTGGGCATTCGGGTTGTTGGCGAAGTCACCGCCCATCTGCATCACATTGTGCTGCGGCTCAAGCAGGAAGCCGCCAGACGGCGTTCCGGTGGTCGTTTCAGTCTCGGTAGGTTTTGGCTTGCTGCTGCAGGCGGCAAGCAACACAAAAAGGGGAAGCAATGTTACATAACGACGCTTGAACATGAGGAGTCCATTTAACAGATTCAACCTGGGGCAAGTATGGTAAAGCATCGCGCCCTGCACAAGGAAGCGGTAGTCGCTCCCCGATACGGACTTTACATAACTCAAATACCCTTCATCGACACACCTTCACCATAACTTTCAAATTAAAATATTTATCTTTCATTTTGCGATCAAAATAACACTTTTAAATCTTTCAATCTGATTAGATTAGGTTGCCGTTTGGTAATAAAACAATAAATTCTGAAGGAGAGAACAATGATAGAAACCATTACTCATGGCGCAGAGTGGTTCATCGGGCTGTTCCAGAAAGGCGGAGAGGTGTTTACCGGGATGGTGACCGGCATTCTTCCGCTGTTGATTAGCCTGCTGGTAATCATGAACGCACTGATTAATTTTATCGGTCAACATCGTATTGAACGTTTTGCTCAACGTTGTGCCGGTAATCCTGTTTCCCGTTACCTGCTACTACCGTGCATTGGTACGTTTGTCTTTTGTAACCCCATGACCTTAAGCCTCGGTCGTTTTATGCCGGAAAAGTACAAACCCAGCTACTATGCGGCGGCTTCTTATAGCTGCCACTCAATGAATGGCCTCTTCCCCCATATCAACCCCGGCGAATTGTTTGTTTATCTTGGAATTGCCAGCGGTCTGACAACGCTGAACCTGCCACTTGGCCCGCTGGCCGTCAGTTATCTGTTGGTAGGCCTGATCACTAACTTCTTCCGCGGTTGGGTGACCGACCTGACCACCGCCATTTTTGAGAAAAAGATGGGCATTCAACTTGAACAGAAAGTTCGTCTGGCAGGAGCAACATCATGACACGTATTCGGATCGAAAAAGGGACGGGTGGCTGGGGCGGCCCGCTGGAGCTGGAAGCCACTCCGGGGAAAAAAATCGTCTACATCACCGCCGGTACACGTCCTGCGATTGTCGACAAACTGGCACAGCTTACTGGCTGGCAGGCTATCGACGGATTTAAAGAAGGTGAACCCGCAGAAGCGGAAATCGGCGTCGCGGTAATCGACTGTGGCGGTACACTGCGCTGCGGCATCTATCCCAAGCGGCGTATTCCCACTATCAATATCCACTCAACGGGCAAGTCCGGTCCGCTGGCGCAGTACATCGTGGAAGATATTTATGTCTCCGGTGTAAAAGAAGAAAACATCACTGTAGTGGGTGATGCTGCTCCACAATCCTCTACCGTAGGTCGTGACTACGATACCAGCAAGAAAATCACCGAACAAAGCGATGGCTTACTGGCGAAAGTAGGAATGGGCATGGGGTCTGCGGTTGCCGTGCTGTTCCAGTCTGGCCGCGACACCATCGACACCGTATTAAAAACCATCCTGCCGTTTATGGCGTTCGTCTCGGCGCTTATCGGCATCATTATGGCTTCCGGTCTTGGCGACTGGATAGCCCACGGTCTTGCTCCGCTGGCCAGTCATCCTCTGGGACTGGTGATGCTGGCACTCATCTGCTCCTTTCCGCTGCTTTCGCCTTTCCTCGGCCCTGGCGCGGTTATCGCGCAGGTTATCGGCGTATTGATTGGCGTGCAGATTGGTCTCGGCAATATTCCGCCGCATCTGGCTTTACCGGCGCTGTTTGCCATCAACGCGCAGGCGGCCTGCGATTTTATCCCGGTCGGTTTGTCTCTGGCGGAAGCCCGTCAGGACACGGTTCGCGTCGGTGTCCCTTCTGTACTGGTGAGCCGCTTTCTGACCGGCGCGCCTACCGTACTTATCGCCTGGTTTGTCTCCGGTTTTATCTATCAATAGAGGTTAAAACATGACCGTTATTTATCAGACCACCATCACCCGTATCGGCGCGAGTGCGACTGACGCTCTCAGCGATCAGATGATCATCACCTTTCGTGAAGGCGCGCCTGCGGATCTCGAAGAGTATTGCTTCATTCATTGCCACGGCGAATTGAAAGGTGAACTCCATCCCGGTTTGCAATTTTCTCTCGGACAGCATCGCTATCCGGTAACCGCCGTTGGCAGCGTGGCGGAAGACAACCTTCGCGAACTGGGTCATGTCACCCTGCGCTTCGATGGTTTAAGCGAAGCGGAATTTCCGGGCACTGTCCATGTGGCAGGCCCCGTACCCGACGATATCGCGCCGGGATCAGTTTTGAAGTTTGAATCTGTTAAGGAGTAAAAAATGAATCAGGTTGCTGTTGTCATCGGTGGTGGGCAAACCTTAGGCGCGTTCCTGTGCCACGGTCTGGCTGCCGAGGGGTATCGCGTGGCGGTTGTCGATATTCAGAGCGACAAAGCTGCAAATGTGGCGCAAGAAATTAATGCAGAATATGGCGAAGGCATGGCATATGGTTTTGGTGCTGATGCCACCAGCGAGCAGAGCGTACTGGCACTCTCTCGTGGGGTAGATGAGATCTTTGGTCGTGTGGATTTACTGGTCTACAGCGCCGGAATTGCTAAAGCAGCGTTTATCAGCGATTTCCAACTGGGGGATTTTGACCGCTCGCTACAGGTAAATCTGGTGGGCTACTTCCTTTGTGCGCGTGAATTTTCGCGCCTGATGATCCGCGACGGCATTCAGGGACGGATTATTCAGATCAACTCGAAATCAGGCAAAGTGGGCAGCAAACACAACTCTGGTTACAGCGCCGCGAAATTTGGCGGAGTCGGTCTTACCCAGTCACTGGCGTTGGATCTTGCGGAGTACGGCATTACGGTGCATTCACTGATGCTCGGTAACTTGCTGAAATCACCTATGTTCCAGTCACTATTGCCGCAATACGCCACTAAGCTGGGCATAAAACCGGATCAAGTCGAGCAATATTACATCGATAAAGTGCCACTTAAGCGCGGCTGTGATTATCAGGATGTACTGAATATGTTGTTGTTCTACGCCAGTCCCAAAGCGTCGTACTGCACCGGGCAGTCGATTAATGTCACTGGCGGTCAGGTCATGTTCTGATCAACAGCGGAGATCCTTTAAGGATCTCCGCGAGACTGCCTGATGCGCTACGCTTATCAGGCCTACGACACCCATACAACACATTGAATTAACAAAACTTTTAAGACCTAATAAGGCGTTCACGCCGCATCCGGCATGAATAAAGCACACACTGTAAACATTCTCAGCGGAAATCCTCCGCCACCACATATAAGGAGAAGTTATGGTATCCGCTCTCATCACCGTCGCCGTTATCGCCTGGTGTACACAACTGGCCTTAGGCGGCTGGCAAATTTCTCGTTTTAACCGTGCCTTCGATGCACTTTGCCAGCAAGGCCGCGTTGGCGTGGGCCGTTCCAGCGGGCGCTTTAAACCGCGGGTCGTAGTCGCCATCGCCCTGGACGATCAGCAGCGCATCGTCGACACCTTGTTTATGAAAGGACTGACCGTTTTCGCCCGACCGCAAAAAATTCCCGCCATTACGGGTATGCATTCTGCTGATTTACGGCCCGATGTGATCTTTCCCCATGATCCATTATCGCAGAATGCTCTATCATTGGCGCTTAAACTGAAACGTAGATAATTTCGTTGTGAATGCTACTTGCTTGCGAAGTTATCATTTTGAAACCTAAATCAGGTAATCACGCCTATGAAACCTCGTCAGCGTCAGGCCGCCATTCTGGAGTATCTGCAAAAGCAGGGGAAATGCTCGGTTGAAGAATTGGCGCAATACTTTGACACCACAGGCACAACCATTCGCAAAGATCTGGTCATTCTGGAACATGCCGGAACCGTCATTCGTACCTATGGCGGCGTGGTGTTAAATAAAGAGGAATCCGATCCGCCAATCGATCATAAAACGCTCATCAACACCCACAAAAAAGAGTTGATAGCGGAAGCCGCCGTCAGTTTTATCCACGATGGCGACTCAATCATTCTCGATGCTGGCAGTACCGTATTGCAGATGGTGCCAATGCTCTCGCGCTTTAATAACATCACAGTGATGACCAACAGTCTGCATATTGTCAATGCGCTATCCGAACTGGATAACGAGCAAACCATCCTGATGCCTGGCGGAACATTTCGCAAAAAATCGGCCTCATTTCACGGGCAACTTGCCGAGAATGCCTTCGAACATTTCAGCTTCGATAAATTGTTTATGGGCACCGACGGCATCGATCTGAATGCAGGCGTAACGACTTTCAACGAGGTCTACACCGTCAGTAAAGCGATGTGTAATGCTGCGCGCGAAGTTATTTTGATGGCTGACTCATCGAAGTTTGGTCGTAAAAGCCCCAATGTAGTTTGCAGTCTTGAAAGCGTCGATAAACTCATTACCGACGCAGGCATTTCTCCAGCGTTTCGTCAGGCGCTGGAAGAGAAAGGGATCGACGTGATCATCACCGGAGAAAGCAATGAGTGAAGCACTACTGAACGCGGGACGTCAGACGTTAATGCTGGAGTTGCAGGAAGCAAGCCGTTTACCTGAACGTCTGGGTGATGATTTTGTTCGCGCCGCCAATATCATCCTGCACTGCGAAGGCAAAGTGGTGGTTTCGGGAATTGGCAAATCGGGCCACATTGGTAAGAAAATCGCCGCAACGCTTGCCAGCACTGGCACGCCTGCTTTTTTTGTCCATCCGGCAGAGGCACTGCACGGCGATCTGGGGATGATTGAAAGCCGCGATGTAATGCTGTTTATCTCGTACTCCGGTGGCGCAAAGGAACTGGATCTGATTATTCCGCGTCTGGAAGACAAATCTATTGCTCTGCTGGCAATGACCGGTAAACCGACGTCACCGCTGGGTCTGGCGGCGAAAGCGGTGCTGGATATTTCCGTAGAACGCGAAGCCTGCCCGATGCACCTTGCGCCGACTTCCAGCACCGTCAATACCCTGATGATGGGCGATGCGCTGGCGATGGCGGTCATGCAGGCGCGTGGGTTTAATGAAGAAGATTTTGCCCGCTCCCATCCTGCCGGCGCGCTGGGCGCTCGTTTGCTGAACAAAGTGCATCATCTGATGCGCCGTGATGATGCTGTCCCGCAGGTGGCGTTAACCGCCAGCGTGATGGACGCGATGCTGGAACTCAGCCGCACCGGGTTAGGGCTGGTGGCAGTGTGTGATGATCAACGACTGGTGAAAGGCGTCTTTACCGACGGCGATTTACGTCGCTGGCTGGTTGGCGGTGGTGCACTCACCACGCCCGTTAATGAAGCGATGACGGCTGGTGGCACCACATTACAGGCACAAAGCCGCGCCATTGACGCCAAAGAGATCCTGATGAAGCGCAAAATCACCGCCGCACCGGTGGTAGATGAAAACGGTAAACTCGCCGGCGCGATTAACCTGCAGGATTTCTATCAGGCCGGGATTATTTAATCCTTCAATCCCAGACGTTTCGCCAGCCGATGCAGGTTGGCGACGTCGATTTCCAGCATCCGCGCACAGGCGGCCCAATTGTGATTATTTTGTGCCAGCGCCTGGCGAATGGTTTCGCGCTGGAACTCTTCTGTCGCTTTACGCAGGTTTTGTTTAACGACGGGCACTGTCGTCACTTCTGGCGACGGCAACGTCACCTCAGGAAAAGCAAAATGTTGCGCCTCAAGAATCACTTCATCACCGCTGCGGGTCGCTCTCGCCAGCACTACCGCCCGATGAATAGCATGTTCCAGTTCGCGCACGTTTCCCGGAAAACGGTAGTGTTGCAATAAATTCCGCGCACTGGCGCTCAACACCACGCGAGAAAGTCCCAGTCGCAGACGGCACTGCTCGCAGAAATAACCCGCCAGCAAAATAACGTCATCGCCCCGCTCACGTAGCGGCGGCACGGAAAGCGGAAACACACTCAGGCGATGGAATAAATCGGCGCGAAATCGCCCTGCCAGTACTTCTTCGTGCAAGTCGCGGTTAGTCGCTGCCAGTACGCGCACATCCACCCGCAAACTGCGGTCATCGCCAACGCGCTGAATATCGCCATACTGCAACACCCGCAGTAGCTTGGCCTGCAATGCCAACGACAACTCACCGATCTCATCCAGAAACAGCGTACCGTTATCCGCCATTTCAAACTTACCACTGCGGTTACTGATAGCGCCGGTAAACGCCCCTTTCACATGCCCGAACAGCTCACTTTCCGCCACGCTTTCCGGCAGTGCGGCGCAGTTGAGATAAACCAGCGGATTCACCGCCCGCGGCGAGGCTTCATGAATCGCTTTCGCCACCAGCTCCTTACCTGTTCCCGTCTCACCGCTAATTAAGACGTTGAGATCGGACGCTGCCACAATCTCAATCTCTTTTTTCAGTTGCGTCATACCTGGCGACAGGCCAATCATCTGCATCTCTTTCACCGCTTCAAACGGCACGGCATGACCCGGCAACATATTCTGGCTTTCCAGTTGTTCAATCAGCAACGCATTGCTTAACGCCCCCGCCGCCAGCGCGGCAATCAGCCGTAACTCTTCATCGCTGAAAACATCGAACTGATCGGGCTGCATCCCGTCGAGCGTCAATGCGCCAATCAGGTTTTGCCCGGCAAACAATGGCAGACCAACACAGGCATGAACCTTCAGACTCTCCTGCCCGGGAATCAAACCGTCATAGGGATCGGGTAATTCGCTGTCTGCAGGAAAACGCACCACGTCCCCGGCGCGGGCAATCGCTTCCAGCCGCGGATGCCCTTCCAGCGCAAAGCGTCTGCCGAGCACATCTTTTGCCAGCCCGTCGATGGCGAGCGGAATAAATTGCCGCGAGTCGTAGCGCAGCAACGCTGACGCATCACACTCCAGCACCTGACGCAGCGTGGTAATCAGGCGTTGAAAACGATCCTGATGGCCAATCCCGCGCTGCAATTCGATGGCGATATTCGCCAGCACATCAACGGAAAAACTCATCTTTGCCTCACTGTCAATTTGACTATAGATATTGTCATATCGACCATCTGATTAATAGTCATTTTGACTACTCATTAATGAGCATAAATTAATTTATAGAGTAAAAACAATTAGATAAAAAACTGGCACGCAATCTGCAATTAACAAGACATCTTTTTAGAACACGCTGAATAAATTGAGGTTGCTATGTCTATTGTGGTGAAAAATAACATTCATTGGGTTGGTCAACGTGACTGGGAAGTGCGTGATTTTCACGGCACAGAATATAAAACGCTGCGCGGCAGCAGCTACAACAGCTACCTCATTCGCGAAGAAAAAAACGTGCTAATCGACACTGTCGACCATAAATTCAGCCGCGAATTTGTGCAGAACCTGCGTAATGAAATCGATCTGGCAGATATCGATTACATCGTAATTAACCATGCAGAAGAAGACCACGCCGGGGCGCTGACCGAACTGATGGCGCAAATTCCGGATACGCCAATCTACTGTACTGCCAACGCCATCGACTCAATTAATGGTCATCACCATCATCCGGAGTGGAATTTCAACGTGGTGAAAACCGGCGACACGCTGGATATCGGTAACGGCAAACAGCTCATTTTTGTCGAAACACCAATGCTCCACTGGCCGGACAGCATGATGACTTACCTGGCGGGCGATGCAGTGCTGTTCAGTAACGATGCCTTTGGTCAGCACTACTGCGACGAGCATCTGTTCAACGATGAAGTGGATCAGACCGAGCTTTTCGAACAGTGCCAGCGTTACTACGCCAATATCCTGACGCCGTTCAGCCGCCTGGTAACCCCCAAAATCACCGAGATTCTGGGCTTTAACTTGCCGGTCGATATGATTGCCACCTCTCACGGTGTGGTATGGCGCGATAACCCGACGCAGATTGTCGAGCTGTACCTGAAATGGGCGACGGATTATCAGGAAGACAGGATCACTATTTTCTACGACACCATGTCGAATAACACCCGCATGATGGCTGACGCTATCGCCCAGGGGATTGCAGAAACCGACCCGCGCGTAGCGGTGAAAATTTTCAACGTCGCCCGGAGCGATAAAAACGAAATCCTGACCAATGTCTTCCGCTCAAAAGGCGTGCTGGTTGGGACTTCGACGATGAATAACGTAATGATGCCGAAAATCGCCGGGCTGGTGGAGGAGATGACCGGATTGCGCTTCCGTAACAAACGCGCCAGCGCTTTCGGCTCCCACGGCTGGAGCGGCGGTGCGGTTGATCGTCTTTCTACGCGCTTGCAGGATGCAGGCTTCGAAATGTCACTTAGTCTGAAAGCCAAATGGCGACCGGATCAGGACGCGCTGGAGTTATGTCGTGAACACGGTCGTGAAATCGCCCGTCAGTGGGCGCTCGCGCCGCTACCGCAGAGCACAGTGAATACGGTGGTTAAAGAAGAAACCAGTGCCACCACAACAACCGACCTCGGCCCACGGATGCAGTGCAGCGTCTGCCAGTGGATTTACGATCCAGCAAAAGGCGAGCCAATGCAGGACGTCGCGCCGGGAACGCCGTGGAGTGAAGTTCCGGATAACTTCCTGTGCCCGGAATGTTCCCTCGGCAAAGACGTCTTTGATGAACTGGCATCGGAGGCAAAATGAGCAACGGTATTGTGATCATTGGTTCGGGCTTCGCCGCCCGCCAACTGGTGAAAAATATTCGCAAACAGGACGCCAGTATTCCATTAACCCTGATTGCTGCCGATAGCATGGATGAGTACAACAAACCTGATCTCAGCCATGTTATCAGTCAGGGACAACGTGCCGACGACCTTACCCGCCAGACGGCGGGAGAATTTGCCGAACAGTTTAATCTGCGCCTGTTTCCACAAACCTGGGTGACGGATATTGATGCCGAAGCCCATGTGGTGAAAAGCCAGAATAATCAGTGGCAGTACGACAAGTTAGTGCTGGCAACCGGTGCCAGCGCCTTCGTCCTGCCGGTGCCTGGGCGTGAGTTAATGCTTACTTTAAATAGTCAGCAAGAGTATCGCGCCTGTGAAACGCAACTACGGGAAGCACAGCGCGTGTTGATTGTCGGTGGCGGCCTGATTGGTAGCGAACTGGCGATGGATTTTTGTCGGGCAGGCAAAGCAGTCACGCTGATCGACAACGCCGCCAGTATTCTGGCATCGTTAATGCCACCGGAAGTAAGCAGTCGCTTACAACATCGGTTGACGGAGATGGGCGTCCATCTGCTGTTGAAATCTCAGTTACTGGCGCTGGAAAAAACGGATTCTGGCATCCGTGCAACCCTGGACCGCCAGCGCAGCATCGAAGTGGATGCGGTGATTGCCGCCACCGGGCTGCGCCCGGAAACCGCCCTGGCACGACGCGCCGGGCTGACGATTAATCGCGGCGTTTGCGTCGATAGTTATCTGCAAACCAGCAATGCCGATATTTACGCGCTGGGCGATTGCGCGGAAATTAACGGTCAGGTATTGCCGTTTCTGCAGCCGATTCAACTTAGCGCAATGATGCTGGCAAAAAATCTGCTCGGCGCTAATACGCCTCTGAAACTACCGGCGATGCTGGTAAAAATCAAAACGCCGGAGTTACCACTGCATCTGGCAGGGGAAACCCAGCGTCGGGATTTACGCTGGCAGATTTGTGCCGAAAACCAGGGAATGGTGGCACGCGGTCTGGACGATACCGATCAGTTACGTGCCTTTGTGGTCAGTGAAGATCGGATGAAAGAGGCGTTTGGATTGTTGAAAACGTTACCGGTGTAGGCGCATCTGGCTACTGTGCCCAAAATGCCAGCGTCGCATCAGGCAACACGGTTGTCGGATGCGGCGCGAGCGCCTTATCCGACCTACGGAGAGCGTATATGTTGGTCACATAATGCGTTCATGACGCATCCGCCTACTGTGCCCAAAATGTCGGATGCGACGCTGGCGCGCCTTATCCGACCTACAGAGAGCGTATATGTTGGTCACATAATGCGTTCATGACGCATCCGCCTACTGTGCCCAAAATGTCGGATGCGACGCTGGCGCGCCTTATCCGACCTACAGAGAGCGTATATGTTGGTCACATAATGCGTTCATGACGCATCCGCCTACTGTGCCCAAAATGTCGGATGCGACGCTGGCGCGCCTTATCCGACCTACAGAGAGCGTATATGTTGGTCACATAATGCGTTCATGACGCATCCGCCTACTGTGCCCAAAATGTCGGATGCGACGCTGGCGCGTCTTATCCGACCTACTACGGAGAGCGCATATGTTGGTCACATAATACGTTCATGACGCATCCGCCTACTGTGCCCAAAATGTCGGATGCGACGCTGGCGCGTCTTATTCGACCTACGGGGAGCACATGTGTAGGCCGGATAAGGCGTTTACGCCGCATCCGGCAATGGTGTCCAAATGCAACACGTTTTATCCGTTCTGGACTTCTTCCGCCAGCCAGCGAGCCGCAGCAATAACCCCCTGCCCCAGAGATAATCCACCATCACCCGCAGGTAAACTCTGCGGGAAAAGCAATGTGAAATCAGCGAGATAATGCGCCAGACGTGCACGCAGCAGGCGGTTATGAATAACCCCGCCGCTGAATACCAGCGTAGTGATACCGCGCATCGTAGCCTGCTCGCGCATCAACTCGGCAAACCCCTGCGCCAGCGCATCATGAAACGCCCACGCCCGTTGATTAACCGGAGCTTGCCAGTTCAGCCACTGCCGCCAGAAAATGGCGAGATCCAGGTGATTATTGACCAACGGCATTGTCACCGGATGCTTCACGCCGTGGCATGAAGACGCCAGCGCCTCCAGCGTACAAGCCGCTTCCCCTTCATAACTTAACGTGGCTGGCGCACAGCCCAGCGCCGCCGCCACGGCATCGAACAAACGCCCGCACGATGACGCCAGCGGCGCGTTAATGCCTCGTTCAATGGCCCGCGCCAGCACGCTCCAGTTTTGCTGTTGCACACTTACCGTTTCAGGATAATTCTGCCACTCCGGCACAAAGCGCAGGCACTGCGCCAGCAGGTTACGCCACGGCTGCTTTGCGGCAAGATCACCACCAGGAAGCGCCACTGCAGGCAAGCCGCCCAGGCGCTCGCATTCACGATAGTTCACCCGCAGGCACTCGCCGCCCCACAAAGCGCCGTTCTCGCCCATACCGATACCGTCAAGCGTCAAAGCAATGACATCACCGCCATCCAGCGGCCAGTTATGCTCCGCCAGACACGCCGCCGCATGAGCATGATGATGCAACACCGTTTGCGTCGGCAGATTCATTTCACTCGCCCACTGGCTGGAGACATAGCCCGGATGCGCGTCATGCACAACACATTGCGGGGTGAAATCGTAGATGTTCTGCATCAGGCGTAACGCTTCGCGCCACTGCATCTGGATACCATCGTCGCTTAAATCGCCCAGATGCTGACTCAACACGGCTTGTTCACCGCGCACCAGGCTGAAGGTGTTTTTCAGATCTGCGCCAAGACACAGCATCGGCGGCACATTTTTAAAACCCGGCGGCAAAGCCAGCGCATCCGGTACATAGCCACGCGAACGGCGCAACATTTCGCCACTTTCGCGCACTACCGAGTCATCCATCCGCTGCACAATATCGCGGTTATGCAACAAGAATCCGTCGGCAATGTCCTGCAAATCCTCCAGCGCCTGTTCATTGCTGATAGCCGGAGGTTTGCCACTCAGGTTGCCGGAGGTCATCACCAGCGGGCATTGCAGTTCCTGCAACAACAAATGTTGCAGTGGATTCGCAGGCAACATCACCCCAACTTCGTTAAGGCATGGGGCAATATCGTCACAAAGTTCGGGAACGTATTTTTTATCCACCAGCACAATCGGCGCGGCAGGCGTGGTGAGCAACTGACGGACAGCCTCTGGTAGGTTTTCTACCGTTGGCAACATAACCGCCAGCGGTTTCGCCGGGCGATGTTTGCGCGCTCGTAGTGTTGCTATCGCGTCACTGTTACGTGCATCACAGGCGAGATGAAATCCGCCAATCCCTTTGATGGCGACGATTTTTCCCGCTTTTAACTGTGCTATAGCAGCCTGTAAAGCAGCCTCTTGTTTGGCATGTACATCATTACTTACCCATTCAAGATGCGGACCACATTCCGGGCAAGCCACCGGCTGGGCATGGAAGCGACGATCGAGCGGGTCGCGGTATTCTTTGTCACAGGCCGGACATAACGGAAACGCTGCCATCACGGTAAATGGGCGGTCATAAGGCATCGCGCGAATAATGGTGAAACGCGGGCCGCAGTGGGTACAGTTGATAAACGGATAACGATAACGCCGTTCGCCCAGGGTATTCATTTCAGCAAGACAGGCAGGGCACGTGGCGGCATCCGGAACAATTTGCGTATTCATGGTGCCGCCTGTGCTCTGGCGGATAGTGAACTCAGTGGGCAGTTGTGACCAGATAAACGGCTCACGCTCAACGCTATCAATACGCGCCAGCGGCGGGCAGTGTTGATGCAATTGAACAAGAAACGTTTGCGGATCTTCCAGCAGTCGGACTTCCACGCCATCGCCGTCATTACAGACATCGCCGTGAAGATTTAATTGCTGTGCCAGTTGCCAGACAAACGGACGAAAACCAACGCCCTGCACTTTGCCACGAATACGCAGTTGAACACCGCAAGATGTGTTTTTTGCCATTGAGTTATTCCCGCCATCATGAATCCATAACCCACCCTACCGGATGCGACAGCATCGCATCCGGTAGTCACAGGTCAGCAATATCGCCCGCTCCGTATTCTACGAATATTTCGGGGAATTCCTTTGATGCCAGAATAGTTATGTAAGATTTTTAGAACATCATCGCCGTGCGGCGGCGTTTTTCTGCGCTCAGTTGCTCAAGTTTATTACGATCGACACAAATCAGCGCATGCGTCGGGCACGCAGCCATACACGCAGGGCCGTCTTCACGATGGTTACACAGATCGCATTTATTGGCTTCGGCTTTATCGGCACGTACATTCAGCCCCGCGCCGCTGTTGCGAATCACCGGACGCACCACCACTTCCATCGCGCCGTACGGGCAAGCCACAACGCAGGTTTTGCAACCAATGCAGCGTTCCTGCATGACATGAACAAACCCTTTATCACGGCTGATAGCACCATTCGGGCAGACATTAGCGCACGGAGCATCTTCACACTGACGACAAACAGTAGCAGTGGAAATGTTCACACCTTTAATGACATGGATACGCGGTAAAAAAGTTTCCGGAGTCAGCGAAGCGCAATCCTGATTTTCCTGATGAGAAACCACGCACGCTACTTCACAGGTACGGCAACCAATACATTTACTCGCGTCAGCAATGATGAAACGGTTCATCAAATTCTCCAGCAATGACAGTTAATGCGCCGATACATTCATAAATCATGCCAGTTTTTAATTTGCTGTTATATAAGGAAAATAATTTTCTGGGGCCGACAAAAACACTGTCATCGACACTAGTGACGATGACATGTGATGACGGTAAGGCAATGAGAGAATCGCAGTGAATCAATTTTCTGATGAATGTTTTATCGTCGCCAGTATAAAAAAGTGATTGCCAGTAATGGTGAAGATTTAGATTAGGCAACCCTGCCGGATGCAGCTTACACGTCGCACGAACCATCCAGGCCCGATAAACGTAGCGCATCAGGCAATTTAGCGTTTGCTGTCAGAGCTGATTCACCCCATCAAGCACATCCCCCTTTATCAAACAACGCTGCGTCAGCGCCAGATCTTCCGTTTGCGGGTCGCGCCCGGCGATGGGTTTGATGATGAGTTTACGGTTGGGGGTATAAGCAAAACGCGTGAGAGCGGGATAGCTTAACTTGCCAAACCAGCCGTGAACGCGCTGCCATTTGGCGTCTTTTACCTGATACAGACTGGTTATCCAGTAACCAGAATCAAACTGCATATCCAGCAATTGCGTGTGACCATTGCCTTGCAAATCCAGCAAATCATCTACGCCAGTTTTGCTTGCGGTGTAAAAACCATCGACCTGGAAAACACACGGGCGACCTTGCTGATTAAAGGTCATCAGGATCAAAAACGAGGAAGGCGCCAGCCCGTTTCCCGAAACGCCTCGCCAGATAACCAAATCCTGAATGCCATTACGATCGAGGTCAGCACGGTAAAATTGCGCATTACCCGCCATATTTTGCAGCACACCCACAGGCACAAACCAGGATTTACCAGCGCGGTCTTTAGCGGTTAATTGCCAGTAATCCTCTTCATTTGGCATCTTCTCAAGCGTCACGCCAGCAACGCCCACTTTTCTAAAATGCCAGTTTTGATCGGTAAAATAAGGCATGGTCAGGAGAGATTTCAGCGCACGCTTTTGTGCGTATTCGCTGTCACTCATCGGCAGATATTCGGTAAAGCTGGTGGCCTGCGCAGGCAGCACAAAGCCCAATAAAAAAGCGCACATCCCTGTCCTGATTTTCAATTCCCTGAATTCCTTAACGAAGAACTACTCTTCTTCCGCCGCTAACTGCGCAAATCCGCCGTTTCCTTCCCAGCCTTCCAGCCGTTGATAAACGGTTTCCACCGCATCTTTAATCGGCTGGGTCATCGGGTAGTAAAAGCCGACGATATCCGGCTGGATGCCGAGGAAAATCACTTCGCCAATATCTTCTTTCAATTGGTCGATAAGGTAATTCAACGGCATGTTATGGGTCGTCATCATAAACATCTCAGCGATGTCATCCGGGTCGATGATGCGGATCTCGCCGGGGTTTAGCCCCATATCAGTGGCGTCGACAATCAGCAGTCGTGTCGGGCGCAGCTCGCGGATGGCGACAATGTCGTTTTCCGGTGCGCTACCGCCGTCAATCACCACCCAGTTACCTTTCGGCGCGGCGGCGCACTTTTCTGCCAGCAACGGGCCCGCGCCATCATCGCCCATCATGCTATTGCCAACACAAAGTAAAACGTCAGTCACGCAATCTCCTCACCATCAAATAGATGGCGTTTTCCTGATGAATATCATGCAGCATACTTAACAGCATTGTACTCCATTCCTTCTGCTGCGAAGTTTGCGCTGCCCGGGCTTTATCGAATGCATTGGCCAGCATCGGCACATGGTTAATGTCGATGACGATCTCACCGTATTTCGGCACGCCTTCCATTTTTCGGCGGGCTTCGCTGCCCGCCTCCAGTGTTGCAATCCATGCCAGGTATTCATCCCACGGGCAGGTAAGCGCCGCTTCCAGGCAATCGATAACCCCAAGGTGGTGACCAATCGCCAGGCTGTAATAGACCACCTGCTGCGCCTCAGAAGGCGTGGCATCGTTCTCATCAATAAATTTACGGCTCAGTTGACTGAACACCACCTTTTCACTCATCGGATACGCGCCTCTTCAACAACATGATTCAGATGGCTGACAATCTCGTTCAGACGCGGATCGTTTTCCGCCTCCAGCCAGCGTGCAACCTGCTCTTCGCCCTGCCCTAACTGCGTCAGGAAATCATCAGCAATCTGGCGACCGTAACGGTAACCCGCCAGGCGGCGCGCTTCGCGATCCACTTTTACGCGCAGCGGCTGCACCATTTCCGGGTGCAGGATTTCTGCCGGTTGTTCATCCAGTTCGCCGGGGCCACGGGCGTGGATTTTCTGTTCCAGCAAACCGAGCGCCATCGCAAAGCCGTACAGCGTGGCGGCAGGCGTTGGCGGGCAACCCGGAATGTAGACATCCACCGGGACGATTTTATCTGTACCGCCCCACACGCAGTAGAGATCGTGAAAAATGCCGCCGCTGTTACCGCAGGCACCGTAGGAGATACAGATTTTCGGGTCCGGCGCGGACTGCCACGCACGCAGCGCAGGGGATCGCATTGCACGGGTGACCGCGCCGGTAAATAGCAAAATATCCGCATGACGCGGGGACGGAACGACTTTAATGCCGAAGCGTTCTGCATCGAACAGCGGCGAAAGCGTGGCGAAAATTTCGATTTCACAGCCGTTACAGCCGCCACAGTCCACGCGGTAAACGTAGGCAGAACGTTTGATTTTTTTCAGTAACGACGCCTTCATGCTGGCGATGGATTCATCCACCGTCATCGGGACCGGAATGCCGTTGGCGTCACGGGGGCCTAATAAATTGCTCATCAGATGGCCTCTTTCATATGGCGAGTCAGTTCAATACGGTCGGACGGCACCAGGCATTTCTGGCGCTTACATTCCGGGCAAGTCTCAAAGCTTTCGCGGTGGTTTTCCGCGCGGCTGTCGCCGTTGTGTTTAAGCAGCGCAATGGCGTAGTCGATCTCTTTCTGTACGGCGAAAGGACGATTGCAGACGCGGCAGTTGCACAGCGCGAAACGGGACTGTTGCAGGAAGTCTTCTTTCTTCCACACTGCCAGTTCGTACTCTTGCGACAGTTTAATCGCCGCTGTCGGGCAGACTTCTTCGCAGCGGCCACAGAAGATGCAACGACCAAGATTGAACTGCCACGCCAGCTCACCAGTGGCGAGGTCGGTTTCAACCGTTAAGGCGTTTGACGGGCAGGCATTAACACAGGCCGCACAGCCGATGCACTGCTGCGGGTTCTGCTCTGGCTTACCACGGAAGTTTTTATCAACCACAATCGGCTCCAGCGGATAAGACGAGGTCGCCGTGCCGGTTTTGATGACTTTTTTGATAAAGGTAAACATGGCGATTCCTTATTTCAGCGGCGAGTTTTTACGCTCAATGCTGTAGCGCTCAAGTTCTTTGTACGGCACCACTTTGCTCTTCTTCTTACGCACATCGACCACGGTCATGCGGTCGGTACAGGAGTAGCAAGGGTCGAGGCTACCGATAATCAGCGGTGCATCAGAAACGGTGTTGCCACGCAGCATATAGCGTAGAGTCGGCCAGTTAGCGTAGGTTGCCGCGCGGCAGCGCCAGCGGTACAGCTTCTGGTTGTCGCCGGTCATGCTCCAGTGAATATCATCACCACGCGGCGCTTCGGCAAAGCCCAACGCAAAACGGTGTGGAATATAGGTGAATCCTTCCACCGCCAGCGGGCCACCTGGCAAGTTATCCAGGCCGTAGTCGATCATATTGAGCGAAGTAAAGACTTCGTTGATACGCACTTTCAGGCGCGAAATAACGTCACAACCCTGTTCGCTGTGTACTTCCATCGGCAGCAAGCCATAACCAACAAACGGGTGATCGGCACGGGTATCACGAGCGTGGCCGCTGGCGCGAACCATCGGCCCAACGTTACTGAAGTCGCGGGCGATTTCTGGATCAAGACGACCAATTCCGACGGTGCGCTGTTCCATGTTTGGCGTACTCAGCAGCACATCCACCAGTTCCCGCACTTCACGACGCATTTGCTGCGCCAGTTGGCGGGTCTGGATCATGTCATCTTTCAGTAGATCGCGACGAATCCCGCCGATCAAGTTCAGACCGTAAGTTTTACGCGCCCCGGTGAGGATCTCCGCCATTTTCATGGAGGATTCGCGCACGCGGAAGAACTGCATAAAGCCGGAGTCAAAGCCAGTAAAGTGGCAGGCAAGGCCGAGGTTGAGCAGATGCGAGTGCAGACGTTCCACTTCCAGCAGAATGGCGCGGATCATCTGCGCACGCTCTGGTACCTGAATGCCCATCGCGTTTTCCACCGACGTGGTGTAGGCGGTGCTGTGGGCGAAGCCGCAGATCCCGCAAACACGGTCAGAGAGGAACGTCACTTCGTTATAACCCATGCGGGTTTCCGCCAGTTTTTCCATGCCACGATGGACGTAGAACAGGCGGTAGTCGGCGTCGATAATGTTTTCGCCATCGACGAACAGACGGAAGTGCCCCGGTTCATCAGAAGTGACATGTAGCGGACCAATCGGTACAACGTTATTTTTCTTATCACCCAGTTCGTTGATGAACTCGTAGGTTTCAGCATCGGTGGTCGGTGCCGGACGCTGACGATAATCCATGCTGTCTTTACGCAGCGGGTAGAGTTCATCCGGCCAGTCATCCGGCAGCACCAGACGACGTTCATCCGGCAGGCCAACCGGAATCAAACCGTACATATCGCGCACTTCACGCTCGCCCCACACCGCCGCCGGAACGCGCGGCGTCACGGACGGATATTCTGGTTTGTTGGCGTCAACTTCGACACGCACGGTTATCCAGCACCTGGTGCCCTTCTCCATCGACAGCACGTAGTAAACGGCATAATGGCCATTCAGTTTGCGCTCGTCGTTACCAAACAGCACCGACAGCCAGCCACCCTGTTTGTAGTAGAGAAACTCCACCACTTCCGGCAGGTAGTTCACCTTTACGGTAACGGTAAGCTGATCTTTGGTCTGCCAGGCGTGGTCCAGCACGACGCCCGGAAATGCCTCATTCAGCGCGGCGAGATAATGTTGACCTAATTTTTCTTCAGACATGCTCAAACTCTCTTTAATCACGCCGCCAGCAAGGAGACGAACGCTAAAAATGCAAAGCCAAAACCAGCCCAGGTCATGCGCGGAGTAATATCAAGACGCAGACGGGCCATGCTGTTTTCGAATAGCGCGATAACCAGTACACCGACCACCAGTTTGACGATGGCAATCACCAATGCCAGCAGCAGCCCACCGGCGGTGAAGGTTTCCATTTGTCCCCACGGGATAAACACCCCGACGAACATCTGCAACACCACCAGTTGTTTCAGGCTGATACCCCATTTCATTACGCCAAAGCCGCTACCGCTGTATTCAGAGAGCGGCCCTTCCTGCAACTCCTGCTCGGCTTCCGCCAGGTCGAACGGCAGTTTGCCCATTTCGATAAAGGTGGCGAATGCACAGGCGCAGAGCGCCAGCACCAGTGGAATACTTTGGCTCAGCGGCCAGTGATAAACGGTGTCGGTGATGTTGCTGATGTTGGTGGAACCGGCAACCTGTGCGGCGACCCACAGCCCAAGCAGCAGCATCGGCTCAACCAGCACACCCAGCATCGCTTCACGGCTCGCGCCGATAGCGGTAAACGGGCTACCGGTATCCAGACCGGAAATGGCAAAGAAGAAACGCGCGATAGCGAAGAGATACAGTAAGGTGATCAAATCACCCAGTTGCGGCAGCGGAGAACCGACGGTCACTACCGGTAACGCAGTGGCGATAGTCAGCATGACGCCCACCATCACATACGGCGTCAGGCGAAACACCCAGCCAGAGGCATCCGGGCCAACGCTCTGGCGACCCAGCAGTTTGATAATGTCGCGATACTCCTGCAGCACGCCTGGTCCGCGACGGTTATGCAGACGGGCGCGCGCCACGCGGGTAATACCGGAGAGCAGCGGCGCAACGGCAAATAACACCAGCGCCTGAATTAACGGATACAAAACACTCATTCTCAGGCTCCTCGTGAAACAATAATCACCACCAGTACCGCCAGTTCAACCAGCGCCATCCGGCGGAACAGCAACGCACTTCCCTCGCTCTGCCAGCCCGGCACCAGCGACACCGGATTCAGCACTTTGCGCAGTTTCAGCACCGGCGCAAACGCCTGTTTCACCGGCATGGCAAAACCGTGAGCAGTAATCACCATTGATTTTTCGTGGCCATAGCCACACACCCATGCCGCACCACGGGAACGTGACGGCAGACGGTCGCCTTTGCAAATCGCCATAATGATGAATGGCAGCAGCGGGCAGGCAATCAGCAGCAACGTGATCATCGGTTGAGAAACGGTGGTGTTAGCAGGCTCCAGCGGCAGAGGTACAGCAGCAGACAGCATCGGCAGCAGCCACGGCGCAGCAACACCGCCAATCACGCAGCAAATCGCCAGTGCCACCACACTTACGCTCATCAGGATCGGCGCACAGGTGGCGTTTTCAGCTTCTTTGGTACGCGGTGCGCCGAGGAAGGTTACGCCATAGACTTTCGCCATACACATCACCGCCAGCGCACCGGTAATTGCCAGACCCACAGCGAGCAGCGGCCCCAGCAGACGGGCAACAAACGCTCCGCTATTGCTCAGTTTGAAGAAGGATTGATAGATAACCCATTCACCGGCAAACCCGTTCAGCGGCGGCAGCGCCGCCATTGCCATCAGCCCGACTAACATGGCGATGGAGATAACCGGCATTTTCTTGCCAATTCCGCCCAGTTTTTCGATATCGCGATGACCAGTACGGAACCAGACGCTACCCGCGCCGAGGAACAGTACGCTTTTGAACAGGCTATGGTTAAGCAGATGGTACAGACCACCGACCAGGCCAAGGGCAATCAGCGCCGGTTGTTCAAGCGCGATACCCGTTACACCAGCACCCAGCCCCAGCAGGATAATGCCGATATTTTCCAGCGTGTGGTAAGCCAGCAGACGCTGGATATTGTGCTCCATCAGTGCATACAGACCGCCGACGAACGCGGTGATCATGCCGAGCACCAGCAGCGCAATCCCCCACCACAGCGGCGCGTTACCCCCCAGCAGCGACAGAGTTAAAATACCCAGCAGGCCAATTTTCATCACTACTGTGGAAAACAGCGCTGCCGCTGGCGCAGAGGCGTTGGCATGAGCCTGCGGCACCCAACCATGCAGTGGGATAATCCCGGCCAGCAGGCCAAAGCCAATCACGCCAAGCAGCCAGATATCGGAACCGAGCGGCAGTTGTTGCACGCGCATATCCAACAGGCGCAAATCCAGCGTGCCATAACGCTGCCACACCAGCCAGCAAGCGATCGCCAGCAGCAAAGTGCCAAGATGCCCCAGCGCAAACCACAGTTTGCCCTCTTTGCTATTACTGGTGAGGAACACCGCGCACAGGGCCATGATTTCAGCCATTACCACGAACATGCCCAGGTTACTGGCGATGACAGCGCACACGGCGGCAGCCATCAACATATTGATCTGCAAGCCGTTGCATTTCACCTGCGCATGGCGATGCCAGTCAATGTTGTAGAGGCTGACAAACAGGCCGCACAGACCAAGGGTAATCAGCCAAATCGCGTTAAGCGGGGAAATTTGGATATCAAAACTCACCAGCGACAGCGCACCGCTCACGCCGACCGCGCCCGTCAGCACGGTGAACCCTGCAGCAGCCGTGTACAGGCTACCGACCGCGCCGCCAATCCCGGCAATCCAGCCACTTAGCGCCTTATGAAAAGAAAAGAGAAATGCCAGAATAGCGGCGGCGGCAAACCACGCCACGCCGCTATTGATCAGTGAAATTGCGCTCATTTAGCCTCTCCACTTTGAGCCTGCTGAAACAAGGTGAGATCGCCAAAGTCCGTGTTAAAAGTCAGCTCACGCTTACGCTTGCTGACGCGGGCGATATCGGTGTTATCCACCAGATGCAGGGCTTTGGTCGGGCACATCCGCACGCAGGCCGGACCTTGTTCATCAAAACTACAGAGGTCACATTTGACGGCGATTGCGCGAATACCCGGCACCCAGTCAAGCAACGTGCTGACACGCGCCGGAGCAGGCGGTGCCGGTGGCGCTTTCGCGGTATTGGCGTTTGCCGGAATATCCAGCGGACGGCTGCCGGAAAATTCGATTGCGCCAAACGGACAGGCAATGCCGCACAGTTTGCAGCTTACGCACAGACTTTCATTAAGCTGGACTGCGCCATCAACGCGGGTGATAGCGTTAACCGGGCAGACCACCGCACAGGGCGCATCTTCGCAGTGATGGCAAAGCTGCGGTGCAGATTCTTTATCATTCAGCATCACTCGCAGGCGCGGCATAGATTGCAGGCCGTGCTGGCGATGCGTCTCTGAACAGGCTGCTTCACAGGTGTGGCAGCCGATACAGAGCGTGGAGTCAGCAATTACAAAACGATTCACCAGGCATTCCTCAGGTGATTGTCATTTTTGACGAAAACATGCCGATGAAATGTCATTTTCGACACTCATCGACACGCCCATCCCCAAACAGGCATGACGCCTGCAACACAGGCAAAGCCTCAGCTCATGCTGCCGAGCTTTGTCCCTTTACCAGTTGGCTTAAATTCACCGGGGTATTGTTTTCAATGGCGGTGTATAAGCTGTCGTAAACGCCAGCGATTTTTTCGAGATAGTGTTCCAGCACTCGTTCGCGATTGCGGATGTTGACCTTGCCATCAATCATGCCGTCAATGCCCAACTGAGCCTGTGCAATCTGCTGTTTATCTTCGCCGTCTTTCGTTTCAACGTAGTACTCGATGGTGTGGCTGTTAAAACCATCCCCGAGGGTGACGTAAATTCGAAAATGCTCAAAAAGAACGAAACAGAGTTCTTTATCTGGCGCGCAGCTCATAGCGTGATGCAAACGCGCTTTTGATAACGTGATCCCCTGAACCAGCGAATTGCAGTAAATATGCCACTGGTCCTGTAGGCGACGATGCCGCTGTGCGATGTAATCGGCTTTCTCGCTTATTTCCCAAATAGTCATTGTCAGGTTACCCGTTTAACAGAGATGCCTGCCCTCAAGCATTTTTTGTGCCAATTTTTAATCTATTGTTATTTAAGTATTTTTTATGATTCCACTGAATTTCGACGCCGTGTCGACGTGTCATTTCGACATCATCGACATTATTCACCGCAGCGATAATCAACGCTGGCACAATTATTGCTTATAGCTGGCAATAGTTAATGGGAGGCGATATGCACGAAATAACCCTCTGCCAACGGGCACTGGAATTGATCGAACAGCAGGCCGCAAAGCATGGCGCAAAACGCGTAACTGGGGTCTGGCTCAAAATTGGCGCATTTTCTTGTGTCGAAACCAGCTCTCTTGCCTTTTGTTTTGATCTGGTTTGCCGCGGCAGCGTGGCGGAAGGTTGTAAACTGCACCTCGAAGAACAAGAGGCCGAATGCTGGTGTGAAACATGCCAACAGTATGTGACGCTACTGACCCAGCGCGTCCGCCGCTGTCCACAGTGTCATGGCGACATGCTGCGTATTGTGGCAGACGACGGTTTACAGATTCGGCGGATAGAAATAGACCAGGAGTGAGCGATGTGTACAACATGCGGTTGCGGTGAAGGCAACCTGTATATCGAGGGTGATGAACATAACCCTCATTCCGCGTTTCGTAGCGCGCCTTTTGCCCCGGCAGCACGCCCGAAAATGAAAATCACCGGCATTAAAGCGCCTGAATTTACCCCCAGCCAGACTGAAGAAGGCGACCTGCATTACGGTCACGGAGAAGCTGGCACTCACGCGCCGGGCATGAGCCAGCGCCGGATGCTGGAAGTGGAAATTGACGTGCTGGACAAAAATAACCGTCTGGCTGAACGCAATCGCGCACGCTTTGCTGCCCGCAACCAACTGGTGCTCAACCTGGTTTCCAGCCCTGGTTCCGGTAAAACCACGCTGCTGACCGAAACCTTAATGCGCCTGAAAGATAGCGTTCCGTGTGCGGTTATCGAAGGTGACCAGCAGACAGTTAACGACGCCGCGCGCATTCGCGCTACCGGCACACCGGCAATTCAGGTAAACACCGGTAAAGGCTGCCATCTCGACGCACAGATGATTGCCGACGCCGCACCGCGTCTGCCATTAGACGATAACGGTATTCTGTTTATCGAAAACGTTGGCAATCTTGTATGCCCGGCCAGCTTCGATCTCGGTGAAAAACACAAAGTGGCGGTGCTCTCGGTCACTGAGGGTGAAGATAAGCCTCTGAAATATCCGCATATGTTTGCCGCTGCCTCGCTGATGTTGCTCAACAAAGTTGATCTGCTGCCGTATCTCAATTTCGACGTTGAGAAATGCATCGCCTGCGCCCGCGAAGTCAATCCAGAAATTGAAATCATCCTGATTTCCGCCACCAGCGGCGAAGGGATGGACCAGTGGTTGAACTGGCTGGAGACACAGCGATGTGCATAGGCGTTCCCGGCCAGATTCGCACCATTGACGGCAACCAGGCGAAGGTCGACATCTGCGGCATTCAACGCGATGTCGATTTAACGTTAGTCGGCAGTTGCGATGAAAACGGTCAGCCACGCGTGGGTCAGTGGGTACTGGTTCACGTTGGCTTTGCCATGAGCGTAATTAATGAAGCCGAAGCGCGCGACACCCTCGACGCCTTACAAAATATGTTTGACGTTGAGCCGGATGTCGGCGCGCTGTTGTATGGCGAGGAAAAATAATGCGTTTTGTTGATGAATATCGCGCGCCGGAACAGGTGATGCAGTTAATTGAACATCTGCGCGAACGTGCTTCACATCTCTCTTACACCGCCGAGCGCCCACTGCGCATTATGGAAGTATGCGGCGGCCATACCCACGCCATCTTTAAATTCGGTCTCGACCAGTTGCTGCCGGAAAACGTTGAGTTTATCCACGGTCCGGGTTGCCCGGTGTGCGTACTGCCGATGGGCAGAATCGACACTTGCGTAGAAATTGCCAGCCATCCGGAAGTCATCTTCTGTACCTTTGGTGACGCCATGCGCGTACCCGGTAAACAGGGGTCGCTGCTACAGGCAAAAGCGCGCGGTGCCGATGTGCGTATTGTCTACTCACCAATGGATGCGTTGAAACTGGCGCAGGAGAACCCAACCCGCAAAGTGGTGTTCTTCGGCTTAGGGTTTGAAACCACCATGCCGACCACCGCCATCACTCTGCAACAGGCGAAAGCCCGCGATGTGCAGAACTTTTACTTCTTCTGCCAGCACATTACGCTGATCCCGACTCTGCGCAGTTTGCTGGAACAACCCGACAATGGCATTGATGCGTTCCTCGCGCCGGGCCACGTCAGTATGGTTATCGGCACCGACGCCTATAATTTTATCGCCAGCGATTTTCATCGTCCGCTGGTGGTCGCTGGATTCGAACCACTTGATCTACTACAAGGCGTAGTGATGCTGGTAGAGCAGAAAATAGCGGCTCACAGCAAGGTAGAGAATCAGTATCGCCGGGTAGTACCTGATGCCGGTAATCTGCTGGCGCAACAGGCGATTGCTGATGTGTTCTGCGTTAACGGTGACAGCGAATGGCGCGGACTGGGCGTGATTGAATCTTCTGGCGTGCACCTGACGCCGGACTATCAGCGGTTTGACGCTGAAGCGCATTTCCGCCCGGCTCCGCAGCAGGTTTGCGATGATCCGCGCGCGCGCTGTGGCGAAGTATTGACGGGCAAATGTAAGCCGCATCAATGCCCGTTATTTGGGAACACCTGTAATCCTCAAACCGCGTTCGGTGCGCTGATGGTTTCCTCCGAAGGAGCCTGTGCAGCGTGGTATCAGTATCGTCAGCAGGAGAGTGAAGCGTGAATAATATCCAACTCGCCCACGGCAGCGGCGGCCAGGCGATGCAGCAATTAATCAATAGCCTGTTTATGGAAGCTTTTGCCAATCCGTGGCTGGCGGAACAGGAAGATCAGGCACGTCTTGACCTGGCGCAACTGGTGGAGGAAGGCGACCGTCTGGCCTTCTCCACCGACAGCTACGTCATTGACCCGCTATTCTTCCCTGGTGGCAATATTGGCAAGCTGGCGATTTGTGGTACGGCGAATGACGTTGCGGTCAGCGGCGCAATTCCACGTTATCTCTCCTGTGGTTTTATCCTTGAAGAAGGGTTGCCGATGGAGACGCTAAAAGCGGTCGTCACCAGCATGGCAGAAACCGCCCGCGCGGCTGGCATTGCCATTGTGACTGGCGATACCAAAGTGGTACAACGCGGTGCTGCAGACAAATTGTTTATCAACACCGCAGGAATGGGCGCAATCCCGGCGAATATTCACTGGGGCGCACAAACTCTGACCGCAGGCGATGTATTGCTGGTTAGCGGTACGCTCGGTGACCACGGTGCAACTATCCTTAACCTGCGTGAGCAACTGGGGCTGGATGGCGAACTGGTCAGCGACTGTGCAGTGCTGACGCCTCTGATTCAGACACTGCGTGACATTCCCGGCGTGAAGGCGCTGCGCGATGCCACCCGCGGTGGAGTGAACGCGGTGGTTCATGAATTCGCGGCAGCCTGCGGTTGCGGTATTGAACTTTCAGAAGCTGCACTGCCGGTTAAACCTGCCGTGCGCGGCGTTTGCGAACTGCTGGGACTGGATGCCCTCAACTTTGCCAACGAAGGCAAGCTGGTGATCGCCGTAGAGCGTAACGCGGCAGAGCAAGTGTTGGCGGCGCTGCATTCCCATCCACTGGGACAGGATGCTGCGTTAATTGGCGAAGTGGTGGAACGTAAAGGTGTTCGTCTTGCAGGGCTTTATGGTGTGAAACGAACTCTCGATCTACCACACGCCGAACCGCTGCCTCGTATATGCTAATAAAAATCTAAAGCTCCTTTAATTTGTCATTTACCTTTTGCACCGCTTAGCGGTGCTTTCCTGGAAGAACAACATGTCGTATACACCGATGAGTGATCTCGGGCAACAAGGGTTGTTCGACATCACTCGGACACTATTGCAGCAGCCCGATCTGGCCTCGCTGTGTGAGGCTCTTTCGCAACTGGTAAAGCGTTCTGCGCTCGCTGACAACGCGGCGATTGTGTTGTGGCAAGCGCAGACTCAACGTGCGACTTATTACGCGTCGCGTGACAAAGAAACCCCAATAAAATACGAAGACGAAACCGTTCTGGCGCATGGGCCGGTGCGCAGCATTTTGTCGCGTCCTGATACGCTGCATTGCAGCTACGAAGAATTTTGTGAAACCTGGCCACAACTGGCCACAAGCGGTTTATATCCCAAATTTGGTCACTATTGCCTGATGCCACAGGCAGCGGAAGGGCATATTTTTGGTGGCTGTGAATTTATTCGTTATGACGATCGCCCGTGGAGCGAAAAAGAGTTCAATCGCCTGCAAACATTTACGCAGATTGTTTCTGTTGTCACCGAGCAAATTCAGAGCCGCGTCATCAACAACGTCGACTACGAACTGTTATGTCGGGAACGGGATAACTTCCGCATTCTGGTCGCCATCACCAATGCGGTACTCTCCCGCCTGGACATGGACGAACTGGTCAGCGAAGTGGCGAAAGAGATCCACTACTACTTCGATATCGACGATATCAGTATCGTCTTACGCAGTCATCGTAAAAACAAACTCAACGTTTACTCCACTCATTATCTTGATAAACAGCATCCCACTCACGAACAGAGTGAAGTTGATGAGGCCGGAACCCTCACCGAGCGCGTATTTAAAAGCAAAGAGATGCTGCTGATTAATCTCCACGAACGAGATGATTTAGCCCCCTACGAACGCATGCTGTTCGACACCTGGGGAAACCAGATCCAGACGTTGTGCCTGCTACCATTGATGTCTGGTAATACCATGCTGGGCGTATTGAAACTGGCACAGTGTGAAGAGAAAACCTTTACCACCACCAACCTGAGTTTACTGCGCCAGATTGCCGAACGTGTGGCGATTGCCGTGGATAATGCTCTTGCCTACCAGGAAATCCACCGTCTGAAAGAGCGGCTGGTTGATGAAAACCTCGCCCTGACAGAACAACTCAACAATGTGGATAGTGAATTTGGCGAGATTATTGGTCGCAGCGAAGCCATGTATAGCGTGCTCAAACAGGTTGAGATGGTGGCGCAAAGCGACAGCACCGTACTCATTCTTGGTGAAACTGGCACAGGAAAAGAGCTGATAGCCCGCGCAATTCACAATCTGAGTGAGCGAAACGGTCGTCGAATGGTGAAAATGAACTGCGCCGCCATGCCTGCCGGATTGCTGGAAAGCGATCTGTTTGGTCATGAGCGTGGCGCCTTTACTGGTGCCAGCACCCAGCGCATCGGTCGTTTTGAACTGGCGGATAAAAGCTCGCTGTTCCTCGATGAAGTGGGTGATATGCCGCTGGAGTTACAGCCGAAGCTACTGCGCGTGTTGCAGGAACAGGAGTTTGAACGCCTCGGCAGCAACAAAATTATTCAGACGGACGTGCGTTTAATCGCCGCGACTAACCGCGATCTGAAAAAAATGGTCGCTGACCGTGAGTTCCGTAGCGATCTCTATTACCGCCTGAATGTCTTCCCGATTCATCTGCCACCGCTACGCGAGCGTCCGGAAGATATTCCGCTGCTGGCGAAAGCCTTCACCTTCAAAATAGCCCGCCGTCTGGGGCGCAATATTGACAGTATTCCAGCCGAGACTCTGCGCATATTGAGCAACATGGAATGGCCGGGTAACGTCCGCGAACTGGAAAATGTCATTGAGCGCGCGGTGCTGCTGACTCGCGGTAACGTTCTACAACTCTCTTTACCCGATATCTCACTACCGGAACCTGAAACGCCGCCTGCCGCGACGGTCGTCGCCCAGGAAGGTGAAGATGAATATCAACTGATTGTCCGTGTACTGAAAGAGACCAATGGTGTAGTCGCGGGGCCGAAAGGAGCTGCACAACGTCTGGGGCTAAAACGCACCACCCTGCTGTCACGGATGAAACGGCTGGGAATTGATAAAGCGGCATTGGTTTGACAGATTTAGTTATACTCAGTCAACATTCAATGAAAGGAGGCAGTATGGCAGTTTCAGCAAGAAATCAATTAACCGGAACCGTTAGCGCAGTAGCAATGGGCGCGGTGAATGATGAAGTAGAACTGACGCTGGCAGGTGGCGCTAAGCTGGTGGCGATTGTGACCCACAGCAGTCAGCAAGCCCTGGGGCTGGCAAAAGGGAAAGAAGCGATTGCCCTGATTAAAGCCCCGTGGGTAACGCTGGCAACGGAAGACTGTGGACTGAAATTCTCCGCTCGCAACCAGTTTACTGGCAGCGTGTCGAAAATCACCGAAGGCGCAGTGAATGCCACTGTTCATATCAAAACGGATGCGGGTTTTGAAATTGTGGCGGTGGTAACAAATGAAAGCCAGGATGAGATGAAACTCACCGCTGGCTCGCGCGTTATTGCGTTGATCAAGGCATCAGCAATCCTGATTGCGACCAAAGCGTAAGCGCCGTATTTGCCGGAGAATATAAACTCCTCCGGCAAATTTATTTCTTCGGGCGATATTTTTCTGGCAGTTCCGGCACCGGACGCTTGTCATCAATCAGATGACGCACGGTTAAGATCGGATGACGCCACAGCATTCGCGGCCCCGCCCAACGCATAATCTGCTTCATCTCTTCACGCTTCGCAGGCTGATAACAGTGCACCGGACACTGCTTACAGGCCGGTTTCTCTTCGCCAAACACACATTTATCCAGCCGTTTTTGCGCATAAGCAAACAACGTCTCGTAATGCTCCGGCTCCGCTGACGCCTGCGGGCATTTCGCTTGATAAAGATCGATCATTTTTTTAATCGTCAGTTTTTCACGAGAGATACGCTTGCCGGACATGCTGCCTCCACACTCTTAAGGTGTATTTATATTACAACTTAATTTTAAAGGGGACTATGGCTCTGAAGGAGGAGGTTTCTTCAATCAACGCAATGTTTTCATAATCAACACGCAAAAGCTGCAAAACAGCATCTTTCCCGGAACCAGCATCAAGAACTCACCGTTCGCGTCTTCCCCTGAAATGATTAACTCCGGTATCATGTGCGCCTTATGTGATTACAACGAAAATAAAAACCATCACACCACATTTAACATCAGGGAACCGGACCTAACTCCATGAGTGTAATAGAAAATTTCGAAGCCCATACGCCTATGATGCAGCAGTATCTCAAGCTGAAAGCACAGCATCCGGAGATCCTGCTGTTCTACCGGATGGGTGACTTTTACGAGCTGTTTTATGACGACGCGAAACGGGCGTCGCAACTGCTGGATATTTCGCTGACTAAACGTGGCGCTTCCGCGGGTGAGCCAATCCCGATGGCAGGTATCCCCTATCACGCGGTAGAAAACTATCTTGCCAAACTGGTAAATCAGGGCGAATCCGTCGCTATTTGTGAACAGATTGGCGATCCGGCGACCAGCAAAGGGCCCGTTGAGCGCAAAGTTGTCCGTATCGTCACACCGGGTACTATCAGCGATGAAGCCCTGTTGCAAGAGCGCCAGGACAACCTGCTGGCAGCTATCTGGCAGGACAGTAAAGGTTTCGGTTACGCGACGCTGGATATCAGTTCCGGGCGTTTTCGTCTGAGCGAACCGGCTGACCGCGAAACGATGGCAGCAGAACTGCAACGCACCAATCCGGCGGAACTGCTGTACGCAGAAGATTTTGCTGAAATGTCGTTAATTGAAGGTCGTCGCGGCCTGCGCCGTCGCCCGCTGTGGGAGTTTGAAATCGACACCGCGCGCCAGCAGTTAAACCTGCAATTTGGCACGCGCGATCTGGTAGGTTTTGGTGTTGAAAATGCGTCACGCGGTCTTTGTGCCGCTGGTTGCCTGTTGCAGTATGCAAAAGATACCCAGCGCACAACCTTGCCACATATCCGCTCTATCACGATGGAACGCGAGCAGGACAGCATCATTATGGATGCTGCGACGCGCCGTAATCTGGAAATCACCCAGAATCTGGCGGGTGGCGCGGAAAATACGCTGGCTTCCGTGCTTGACTGCACCGTCACGCCGATGGGTAGCCGTATGCTGAAACGCTGGCTACATATGCCAGTGCGCGACACTCGCGTGTTGCTTGAGCGCCAGCAGACCATCGGCGCATTGCAGGATTTCACCGCCGAATTACAGCCGGTACTGCGGCAGGTGGGCGATCTGGAGCGTATTCTGGCACGACTGGCGTTACGTACCGCTCGCCCACGCGATCTTGCTCGCATGCGTCACGCCTTCCAGCAACTGCCGGAACTGCGCGCACAGTTAGAAACTGTCGATAGTGCACCGGTACAGGCGCTGCGTGAGAAAATGGGCGAATTTGCCGAACTGCGCGATCTGCTGGAGCGGGCAATCATCGACACGCCGCCGGTACTGGTGCGCGACGGTGGTGTTATCGCACCGGGCTATAACGAAGAGCTGGATGAGTGGCGCGCGCTGGCTGACGGCGCGACCGATTATCTGGAGCGTCTGGAAGTCCGCGAGCGTGAACGTACCGGCCTGGACACGCTGAAAGTTGGTTTTAACGCAGTGCACGGCTATTACATTCAAATCAGCCGTGGGCAAAGCCATCTGGCACCGATTAACTACATGCGCCGCCAGACGCTGAAAAACGCTGAACGCTACATTATTCCGGAGCTGAAAGAGTACGAAGACAAAGTCCTCACCTCAAAAGGCAAAGCACTGGCGCTGGAAAAACAGCTTTATGAAGAGTTGTTTGACCTGCTGCTGCCGCATCTGGAAGCGTTGCAACAGAGTGCGAGCGCACTGGCAGAACTCGACGTGCTGGTTAACCTGGCAGAACGTGCCTATACCCTGAACTACACCTGCCCGACCTTTATTGATAAACCCGGTATTCGCATTACCGAAGGTCGCCATCCGGTGGTTGAACAGGTACTGAATGAGCCGTTTATCGCTAACCCGCTGAATCTGTCGCCACAGCGCCGCATGTTGATCATTACCGGTCCGAACATGGGCGGTAAAAGTACCTATATGCGCCAGACCGCGTTGATTGCGCTGATGGCCTATATCGGCAGTTATGTACCGGCACAAAGCGTGGAAATTGGTCCGATTGACCGTATCTTCACCCGCGTCGGCGCGGCGGATGATCTGGCTTCCGGGCGTTCAACCTTTATGGTGGAAATGACCGAAACCGCCAATATTCTGCATAATGCCACCGAGTACAGTCTGGTGTTGATGGATGAGATTGGTCGCGGGACGTCCACTTACGATGGTCTGTCGCTGGCGTGGGCGTGCGCGGAAAATCTGGCGAATAAGATTAAAGCGTTGACACTGTTTGCCACCCACTATTTCGAACTGACACAGCTACCAGAGAAAATGGAAGGTGTGGCGAACGTGCATCTTGATGCACTGGAGCACGGCGACACGATTGCCTTTATGCACAGTGTGCAGGACGGCGCGGCAAGTAAGAGCTACGGTCTGGCGGTTGCTGCGCTGGCGGGCGTACCAAAAGAGGTAATCAAGCGCGCGCGGCAGAAACTGCGTGAGCTGGAGAGCATTTCACCTAATGCGGCCGCTACGCAGGTTGATGGTACGCAGATGTCTTTGCTGTCATTACCGGAAGAAACCTCGCCAGCAGTCGAAGCACTGGAAAATATCGATCCAGATTCACTGACCCCGCGTCAGGCGCTGGAGTGGATTTATCGGTTGAAGAGTCTGGTGTAAACCTGATATTCCCGACGGCACTATGCCGTCGGGTTGATTCACTACTTTTTCATTTGCACCCGGCAATACTGAGTCACCACATCTGAAATAGAGGGATATTTCACTTTCACCTGGTAATCAGGAAATGTCGTAAATGTGATATCTTCATGATCAATAAACACGGGGGCAGTTTTCCGTGCAGCTTCTGCTAAGATCGCTTCTTGCTCTGGTGCTAACGGATAAAATACCTTTACACTGTCAGGTACAATCTCTTCTTTTATCTTCGATTTTTCATGAGTAACAATGATATCCATCTCATGGCGGACAAAGGATATCGTGGAACCATTTAAATGATAATATTGTGTCGTGTGGTAGCGTTTTTCATTTTCTACCGAGTAAATGACTTTCATTATTCCCAAAATGCTAAGTTGATATTTTTCGTTATTCCCCGTCACACTGAAATCTGTTGTACACTTAACTACATCACCTTCAGTTATAAGTTTTTCAAAACGATTTATTTCTTCTATAGAAGCAGCTTGTACATTAGATGTAAAAAAACAGAAAGCTAACAGGAAAGCATAAAAACATCTAAGCATCTTAAAACATCCTTTTGTAATTTATTACTCCAAAGACTTCGACACTCTGGTCGGGTATAATAATACATTGCTATAATTTTGAGTCTATGCAAATGTCTACCACCCGCTATCAAAAAATTGATGCTCATAACTATCGCCATATATGGGCCGTTGGTGATATTCATGGTGACTATCAATTATTACAATCCCGCTTACATCAATTATCTTTTTGTCCCGAAACAGACTTACTTATTTCTACAGGCGATAATATTGATCGTGGGGCGGAGAGTCTTAACGTACTACGCCTGTTAAACCATCCCTGGTTTACCTCTGTTAAGGGCAACCACGAAGCGATGGCTCTTGATGCATTCGCGACTGGCGATGGCAATATGTGGCTGGCCAGTGGCGGTGACTGGTTTTTCGATTTAAATAAGACGGAACAAAAAGAGGCAATAGATCTGTTGCTTCGTTTTCATCATCTTCCCCATATTATTGAATTAGATAACGATAATATAAAATATATCATCGCACATGCGGATTACCCAGGAGATAAATATCAGTTTGGTAAAGAAATAGCGGAAAGTGAATTACTCTGGCCTGTTGATCGCGTGCAGAAATCGCTTAAAGGCGAATCACAAAAAATAAACGGTGCCGACCGCTTTATCTTTGGTCATATGATGTTTGATAACATTCAGACGTTCGCTAACCAGATTTATATTGATACCGGCTCACCGAAAAGCGGACGGTTATCGTTTTATAAAATAAAGTAATCTCATGCTTCCTCTGTGAAGCATGAGTATCCCGGTTTTATTTCAGGCCATTATTCGTTTTTCGCCACCAGCAAAGAGAGATCAAGCTTCGCCAGCGTGCGGCTGGCGCTTTCCGGCAGACCGCCGTCAGTAATGATCTGATCAAACTCACTTAACGGTAACGCCAGCCATGTCGCCACCTGACCATATTTCGTGGCATCACAGACCAGAATCCGCTGGCGGCTGGCACTGGCAATCGCCCGTTTCACCGTGACTTTATCTTCCGCTGGCGTAGAGATCCCCCGCACACTCCATGACGATGCAGAAATAAAAGCCTGATCAATCATCAAGCTGCGCAGCATGGTCGCGGCGGCTTCTCCGACACAGGAACGGTTTTCCCGACAAACTGCACCACCAGTGTGAATAATTGTGCAATTACTGTTGTCGAGCAAGTAGTTTGCGATAACGAAATCGTTGGTGACTACAGTGAGTGGCTCCATGTGAATCAAATGCTGTGCAATCGCTAACGTGGTCGTTCCCGCATCCAGATAGATACAACTCCCCGGCTGAACGAGACTTGCCGCCAGCTTGCCAATAGCCGCTTTTTGCGTCATTGCCAGCGCAGTTTTTACCTGGTGAGAAGGTTCATGCGCCACACGTCCCGGCGACTGGACACCTCCGGACACCAACACAACAGCGCCCTGCTGCTCCAGTTTTTGCAAATCCCGACGAATGGTCATATGTGACACATTCATTCTGTCCGTCAGTTCAGCAATACTGACAATGCCTTTTTCAGCTACCATCTCAAGGATGATTTGGCGACGCTCTACGGGTATCAACTTTTGCTCCTTCCTTTGTCCTGCGGACATTCTACGCTATTTGCCTGCGAAACGTGCGCAACGCAACTATCGCTTAGTTCACATAAAATAACACACCATGTTAATTTTTGTGAATCAGCTCACCATATCGTTATCGCCTGGCGCTTATATTCACAACATCAAACAAAATATCACTTAAATTAACAAGGAGAGCAGATGAAAACGGGATCTGAGTTTCATGTCGGTATCGTTGGTTTAGGGTCAATGGGGATGGGAGCGGCGCTGTCGTGTGTCCGCGCGGGTCTTTCTACCTGGGGCGCAGACCTGAACGCCAATGCCTGCGCTACGCTGAAAGAGGCTGGCGCTTGCGGGGTTTCCGATAACGCCGCGACGTTTGCCGAAAAACTGGATGCTCTGCTGGTGCTGGTGGTAAATGCGGCCCAGGTCAAACAAGTACTGTTTGGTGATAAAGGCGTTGCACAGCATCTGAAACCCGGCACGGCTGTAATGGTTTCTTCCACTATCGCCAGTGCTGATGCGCAGGAAATTGCCACTGCTCTGGCTGCGTTCGATCTGGAAATGCTGGATGCGCCAGTTTCTGGTGGCGCGGTAAAAGCCGCTAACGGTGAAATGACCGTTATGGCCTCCGGTAGTGATCTTGCCTTTGAACGCCTGACCCCCGTGCTGGAAGCCGTCGCCGGAAAAGTTTATCGCATTGGTGCAGAGCCGGGTCTGGGTTCGACAGTAAAAATTATCCACCAGTTGTTAGCTGGCGTGCATATTGCTGCCGGGGCCGAAGCGATGGCGCTTGCTGCCCGTGCGGGGATCCCACTGGATGTAATGTATGACGTCGTAACCAATGCCGCCGGAAATTCGTGGATGTTCGAAAACCGGATGCGCCATGTGGTGGATGGCGATTACACCCCGCATTCTGCCGTAGATATTTTTGTGAAGGATCTCGGGCTGGTTGCTGATACCGCTAAAGCCCTGCACTTTCCGCTGCCGTTGGCCTCAACAGCGTTGAATATGTTCACCAGCGCCAGCAACGCAGGTTACGGAAAAGAAGACGACAGCGCAGTCATCAAGATTTTCTCTGGCATCACTCTACCGGGAGCGAAATCATGATCAAGATTGGCGTTATCGCTGATGATTTTACCGGCGCGACGGATATCGCCAGTTTTCTGGTGGAAAATAGTCTGCCAACGGTGCAAATCAACGGTGTCCCGACAGAGGAAATGCCGGAAGCAATCGATGCCGTTGTGATCAGTCTGAAAACTCGCTCCTGCCCGGTGGCAGAAGCCACACAGCAATCGCTGGCGGCTCTGCGCTGGTTGCAACAACAAGGTTGCAAACAAGTCTACTTCAAATACTGCTCCACTTTCGACAGTACTGAGAAAGGCAATATCGGCCCGGTGACTGATGCATTAATGGATGCACTCGACACGCCGTTTACGGTCTTTTCCCCGGCTCTGCCAGTCAACGGGCGCACGGTTTATCAGGGTTATTTGTTCGTGATGAATCAACTGTTGGCCGAATCCGGGATGCGGCATCATCCAGTAAATCCTATGACCGACAGCTACCTTCCGCGTCTGGTTGAAGCACAATCCACAGGGCGCTGCGGCGTCGTTTCGGCGCATATTCTCGAAAAAGGTGTGGAAGCCATGCGTCAGGAACTGGCCCGTTTACAGCAAGAGGGCTATCGCTACGCGGTGCTTGATGCCCTGACCGAACGCCATCTGGAAATTCAGGGTGAAGCCTTGCGTGATGCCCCATTAGTAACCGGCGGTTCTGGCCTTGCGATAGGTCTGGCCCGGCAGTGGGCGCAAGAAAACGGTAACCAGGCACGCGAAGCAGGGCGTCCACTCGCAGGGCGCGGCGTAGTGCTCTCCGGTTCATGCTCACAAATGACCAATTGCCAGGTGGCACATTACCGTCAGATGGCGCCAGCCCGTGAAGTTGATGTGGCACGTTGTCTCACAACAGAAACACTGGTCGCTTATACACACGAACTGGCGAAATGGGTTCTGAGTCAGGAAAGTGAACTTGCTCCGCTGGTTTTTGCCACCGCCAGCACCGACGCGCTGGCCGCTATTCAACAGCAATATGGCGCACAAAAAGCCAGCCAGGCAGTGGAAGCGCTGTTTTCGCTACTGGCTGCCAGGTTAGCGGCGGAAGGTGTAACGCGTTTTATTGTCGCAGGCGGTGAAACTTCCGGAGTGGTTACGCAGAGTCTGGGCATAAAAGGGTTCCATATTGGCCCGACAATTTCCCCCGGTGTGCCGTGGGTTAACGCACTGGATAAACCTGTCTCACTGGCCCTTAAATCCGGCAATTTCGGTGACGAAGCCTTTTTTTCACGAGCCCAAAGAGAGTTTCTACCATGAGCGATTTCGCAAAAGCAGAGCAGTCTTTGCGAGAAGAGATGACGCGGATTGCCAGTTCGTTCTTTCAGCGCGGCTATGCCACCGGTTCGGCTGGCAATCTGTCGCTGCTTTTGCCTGACGGGAATTTACTGGCAACGCCGACAGGTTCATGCCTGGGTAATCTCGATCCGCAGCGGCTTTCCAAAGTCACCGCGGATGGCGAATGGCTAAGTGGTGACAAACCCTCAAAAGAAGTGCTCTTTCATCTGGCGCTGTATCGCAATAATCCGCGCTGTAAAGCTGTCGTGCATTTGCACAGTACGTGGTCGACGGCACTTTCCTGCCTTCAAGGGCTGGACAGCAGTAACGTTATTCGTCCGTTCACACCGTACGTGGTGATGCGGATGGGGAACGTCCCGTTAGTGCCCTATTATCGCCCGGGCGATAAACGCATCGCACAGGATCTGGCGGAACTGGCAGCAAATCATCAGGCCTTTTTGTTAGCAAATCATGGCCCAGTGGTTTGCGGTGAAAGCCTGCAAGAAGCTGCCAACAATATGGAAGAGCTGGAGGAAACGGCCAGGTTGATTTTTATTCTCAGCGACCGCCCGATCCGCTATCTGACCGCAGATGAAATTGCGGAATTAAGGAGTTAATGCAATGCCTCGTTTTGCAGCTAATTTATCCATGATGTTCACCGAAGTGCCTTTTATTGAACGCTTCGCCGCAGCGCGAAAAGCTGGTTTTGATGCCGTGGAATTTCTGTTTCCCTATGACTATTCCATCCAGCAAATCCAGCAACAACTGGCGCAAAACCATCTGACGCTGGCGCTGTTCAATACCGCTCCTGGGGATGTTAATGCGGGTGAATGGGGATTATCCGCCCTTCCCGGACGTGAGCACGAAGCTCGCGCGGACATCGATCTGGCTCTGGAATATGCGCTGGCGCTCAATTGCGAACAAGTTCATGTGATGGCAGGAGTAGTGCCCGCAGGCGAAGACGCTGAACGGTATCGGGCAGTGTTTATCGATAATCTCCGCTACGCTGCCGATAGCTTTGCGCCGCACGGCAAGCGAATTTTGGTTGAAGCACTCAGCCCAGCCGTTAAACCTGGTTATCTCTTCTCCAGTCAGTATCAGGCACTGGCAATTGTTGAAGAGGTCGCTCGCGATAATGTGTTTATTCAGTTGGATACCTTCCATGCGCAAAAAGTAGATGGCGACCTGACGCATTTAATCCGCGATTACGCTGGGAAATATGCCCACGTGCAAATTGCCGGACTGCCTGACCGACATGAACCAGACGATGGCGAGATCAATTATCCGTGGCTGTTTCGCCTGTTCGATAAGGTGGGATATCAGGGTTGGATCGGTTGTGAATACAAACCCCGCGGCCTCACCGAAGAAGGGCTTGGCTGGTTTGACGCCTGGCGCTAATTCGCTAAATCCATAATTACAACGTACCCATACATCCCCCCATCTACGGATGGGGTAGGTTAACTATAACTTTCAGACAGGGTTTTCCATGTCCACAATTACATTGTTATGCATTGCGTTAGCTGGCGTAATCATGCTGTTGCTGCTGGTCATCAAGGCAAAGGTACAACCATTCGTCGCGCTGCTTCTCGTCAGCCTGTTAGTCGCACTTGCAGCGGGTATCCCGGCTGGCGAAGTAGGTAAAGTGATGATCGCCGGGATGGGTGGCGTGCTTGGTTCCGTCACCATTATCATCGGCCTTGGCGCTATGCTGGGACGCATGATCGAGCACTCTGGCGGCGCAGAATCACTGGCCAATTATTTCAGCCGCAAGTTAGGGGATAAACGAACAATCGCCGCACTGACTCTGGCAGCATTCTTCCTCGGCATCCCCGTCTTCTTTGATGTCGGCTTTATTATTCTTGCGCCAATCATTTATGGCTTTGCCAAGGTTGCAAAAATATCACCGCTTAAATTTGGTCTGCCTGTTGCTGGGATCATGCTGACCGTTCACGTAGCTGTGCCGCCACATCCTGGCCCCGTCGCCGCAGCGGGACTCCTTCACGCAGACATCGGCTGGCTGACCATAATCGGTATTGCGATTTCTATTCCAGTGGGCATTGTCGGCTATTTTGCAGCGAAAATAATCAATAAGCGCCAATATGCGATGTCGGTGGAAGTACTGGAGCAGATGCAACTGGCTCCAGCCAGTGAGGGAAACGCAACAAAATTAAGCGATAAAATAAATCCGCCAGGCGTAGCGCTGGTCACCTCGCTAATTGTTATCCCTATCGCGATTATTATGGCGGGTACGGTTTCGGCAACACTAATGCCAGCCTCGCATCCCCTGCTTGGTACGTTGCAACTGCTCGGCTCACCGATGGTAGCATTGATGATTGCGCTGGTACTGGCGTTCTGGTTATTGGCCTTACGTCGCGGCTGGAGCCTGCAACACACCAGCGATATTATGGGCTCAGCCCTTCCCACTGCGGCGGTAGTTATTCTGGTTACTGGAGCTGGTGGGGTGTTCGGCAAAGTGCTGGTGGAATCTGGCGTCGGTAAGGCTCTTGCCAACATGCTACAAATGATTGACCTGCCTCTGTTGCCTGCGGCATTTATTATTTCACTGGCGCTGCGTGCATCGCAGGGTTCGGCAACCGTAGCAATCCTGACAACAGGCGGACTGCTTTCAGAAGCGGTTGTGGGGCTGAATCCGATTCAGTGCGTACTGGTGACACTGGCGGCCTGCTTTGGTGGGCTTGGCGCATCGCACATTAACGACTCCGGTTTCTGGATCGTCACCAAATATCTGGGTTTATCGGTGGCAGATGGTCTGAAAACCTGGACAGTGTTAACGACCATCCTCGGTTTTACCGGATTCTTAATCACCTGGTGCGTGTGGGCAGTAATTTAACCTTAGCGAAAAGGTTCGATGGGTACTTGCTGCGGCGATCCCATTGGTAACCGCGTGGATGATGAATTTTTGGGGCGTTTGAGTAGAGAAGAGCAGGTGTTGTTTATGCGACTGGTGCGCAAGATGATGAACACATAGGGTGCTGATTGCCGGATGCGACGCTGTCGCATCTTATCCAGGCGACAAAATACACCAACTCCCCAAACAAAAGAAAAAGGCCAGCCTCATATGAGACTGGCCTTTCTGACAGATGCTTGCTTATTCGCGGAACAGCGCTTCGATATTCAGCCCCTGAGTCTGCAAAATCTCACGCAGACGGCGCAGGCCTTCAACCTGAATCTGGCGAACACGTTCTCGTGTGAGGCCTATTTCACGACCTACATCTTCCAGTGTTGCCGCTTCATACCCCAGCAAACCGAATCGACGTGCCAGCACTTCACGCTGCTTGGCGTTCAGTTCGAACAGCCATTTGACGATGCTCTGCTTCATATCGTCATCTTGCGTGGTGTCTTCCGGACCGTTCTCTTTTTCGTCGGCCAGGATGTCCAGCAACGCTTTTTCGGAATCACCACCCAGCGGGGTGTCTACCGAGGTAATGCGCTCGTTAAGACGAAGCATACGGCTGACGTCATCAACTGGCTTATCCAGTTGCTCTGCGATTTCTTCCGCGCTCGGTTCGTGATCCAGCTTATGGGACAACTCACGTGCGGTTCGCAGGTAAACGTTCAGCTCCTTTACGATGTGGATCGGCAAACGAATCGTACGGGTTTGGTTCATAATCGCCCGTTCGATCGTCTGGCGAATCCACCATGTTGCGTATGTTGAGAAGCGGAAACCACGTTCCGGGTCAAACTTCTCAACCGCGCGGATCAGCCCCAGGTTACCCTCTTCGATAAGATCCAGCAACGCCAGACCACGATTGCCATAACGGCGGGCAATTTTTACCACCAGACGCAAGTTACTCTCGATCATCCGGCGGCGGGAGGCGACATCTCCACGCAGTGCGCGACGCGCAAAATAAACTTCTTCTTCGGCCGTTAACAGTGGCGAATAACCAATCTCACCAAGGTAAAGCTGAGTCGCGTCCAGCACACGCTGTGTGGCACCCTGCGATAACAGCTCCTCTTCGGCCAAATCGTTATCACTGGGTTCCTCTTCAACTAAGGCCTTTTCGTCAAAAACCTCAACTCCGTTCTCATCAAATTCCGCATCTTCATTTAAATCATGAACTTTCAGCGTATTCTGACTCATAAGGTGGCTCCTACCCGTGATCCCTTGACGGAACGCTCAAGCAAAAGCCTGGTTCCGCCGAATTATCGCTGCGGTAAATAACGCAGCGGGTTTACGGATTTCCCCTTGTAACGAATTTCAAAATGCAATCGTGTTGAACTGGTTCCGGTGCTACCCATGGTTGCTATTTTTTGCCCCGCCTTCACTTCTTGTTGTTCCCGGACCAGCATTGTGTCGTTATGGGCGTAGGCACTCAGGTAATCATCATTATGTTTGATGATAATCAGATTACCGTAGCCGCGCAGCGCGTTACCAGCATAAACAACGCGGCCATCTGCGGTCGCGATAATTGCCTGTCCTTTGCTGCCTGCGATATCAATCCCCTTGTTGCCTCCCTCAGAAGCGCCAAAGGTTTCAATCACTTTGCCCTCAGTTGGCCAGCGCCAGGTGGAAATCGGCGTACTGGTTGATGTACTGCTGACAGTCGGCTCGGTTGTGCTTGCTGTTGGTACAGTTACAGGCGCTGTGACCGTGGTCGCAGTTGGCTTGTTGTTCGGCAACATTTTGTTAGCACTCTGTTCACCCGAAGATTCAGAATACGTAATTGTCGGTTGCGACGCAACAGCAACGGTGGAATTTTGTGCAGGCTTGATCACAACTCCTTGCTCTGCTGCATCCGCCTGGGTAATGGCATTTCCGCCAGTGATTGGCGTGCCAGAAGCATTGCCAACCTGTAAAGTCTGACCTACGTTCAACGCGTATGGTGCCTCAATATTATTACGTTGGGCGAGATCGCGGAAATCGTTACCGGTGATCCAGGCAATATAGAAAAGTGTGTCGCCTTTTTTCACGGTATAAGTACTACCGCTATAACTGCCTTTCGGAATATTCCCGTACTGACGGTTGTAGACGATACGCCCATTTTCCATTTGCACCGGTTGCTGAGTGACAGGCTGCACCGGCTGGATTTGTGGTTGTTGCGTAGATTGAATTTGTGGCTGCTGTACCGGCTGAATTTGCGGTTGCTGCGTTTTAGACGTCGTCCCCATTTTCGGCGGTGGCGTAATCAACATACCTGAATTGGTATTTGCAGGTGCATTGCCGTTAACGGAACTGACTGGTGCCGGTGGATTCGATGTGTCAGAACAGCCAGCCAACCATAGCGAAACCAGTGACAAAGCCGCAATACGGCGAACGGTGAATTTTGGGCTTCCCGCGCTCATTTATCCCCCAGGAAAAATTGATTAATAACCAGTGACATAATTACCGTGCAAGGCACCCTACTGAACACTGGAAAAGATGTTCACGATACGCTGACCTGCTGCAAAATAACCAGGAAAATTCCAGGTATTTCCTCGCACTTTAAGCCAGCTCCCCCTTCACTAAGGGAACAAAGCGCACGGCCTCTACGGTATCGATAATAAATTCGCCCCCGCGACGACGCACCCGCTTCAAATACTGGTGCTCTTCCCCTACCGGCAAGACGAGAATCCCGCCTTCATCCAGTTGCGTCATTAGTGCAGTAGGAATTTCGGGCGGTGCTGCCGTTACAATGATAGCGTCAAACGGCGCACGTGCTTGCCAACCTTGCCATCCATCGCCGTGACGGGTTGAAACATTATGTAAATCAAGATTTTTCAGGCGACGACGCGCCTGCCACTGCAATCCTTTAATCCGTTCAACCGAACATACATGCTGGACAAGATGTGCCAGGATTGCCGTTTGATAGCCCGAACCGGTGCCGATTTCCAGCACCCGCGACTGCGGCGTCAGTTCGAGTAATTCGGTCATTCGCGCCACCATGTACGGCTGCGAAATTGTCTGCCCCTGACCTATCGGCAACGCGATATTGTCCCAGGCTTTTTGTTCAAACGCTTCATCAATGAATTTTTCACGCGGCACGGCGGCAAGTGCGTTCAACACCTGCTCATCCTGAATACCTTGCGCACGTAATTGATCCAGAAGTGCTTGTACGCGTCTGCTTACCATTGCGTGCCAACTCCCACGCTGTTTAACCAGTCTGAAACCACATCTTGCGCGTTGTGCGCGGTTAAATCTACATGCAGCGGCGTGATAGAGACATAGCCTTCATCTACCGCAGCAAAATCAGTCCCCGGACCGGCATCGCACTTACCGCCCGGCGGGCCAATCCAGTACAACGTATTACCGCGCGGATCCTGTTGCGGGATAACTTGATCTGCCGGATGTCGTGTACCGCAGCGAGTGACGCGGATACCTTTAATCTGATCCAGCGGTAAATCCGGGACGTTAATATTGAGAATACGCCCGGTGCGCAGCGGCTCTTTGCACAGTGCGCGCAAAATAGAACAGGTTACCGCCGCAGCAGTGTCATAATGCTTATGCCCGTCAAGCGAGACGGCCAGCGCTGGAAAACCTAAATGACGGCCTTCCATCGCGGCTGCCACCGTACCGGAATAGATAACATCATCACCCAGATTCGGCCCGGCGTTAATGCCCGAAACCACAATATCCGGACGCGGACGCATCAGTGCATTCACACCAAGATATACACAATCGGTCGGGGTTCCCATTTGCACGGCGATATCACCATTTTCAAAGGTAAACGTGCGCAGGGAGGATTCCAGTGTCAGAGAATTTGAAGCGCCGCTGCGGTTACGATCGGGGGCAACCACCTGAACGTCAGCAAACTCACGCAAGGCTTTCGCCAGCGTTTGTATACCGGGTGCATGTACCCCGTCATCATTACTCAGCAATATGCGCATAATCACCTGTTGTGTTGATAAGTTCCCTGACAACGCTGGTTGCAAAACTTCCCGCCGGAAGCCAGAAACGGATTTCTACGGTGACGTCATCCCACCAGTTCCAGCTTAATTGTTGTGGATATAACAGCATCGCTCTGCGCGCGGCGTCTACTTTTTCGCGTACCAGTAATGCTTGCAATTCAGTTTCGTCGGCAACCGCCGCTTGTTCGAATGCCAGCGCCTCACGCTGGGTTCCCCACTCGCCGCTACCGGGCAAAGCAGCGGTAATCATCAGCTCTTTATCGTTGACGCGACGCTGTAATTCCGCCATTTCATCGTTAGTAGCAACAAACCAGCTACCACGCCCGGCTAATTGTAGCGCATCGCCGTCAACAACTTGATTAACGTCCGCTTTTTTGAGGCGCTCAGCAACAATCTGATTAAACAACGCACTACGGGCTGCCGACAACCAAAAACTGCGTTTATTGCGATCGCGCACCGGAGTATTCGTTTGCGCCCAGCGCAGCGCCCCCTGCAAGTTACTGCCGCCAATACCAAAACGTTGCGCACCAAAGTAGTTCGGTACACCTTTCACGCAAATATCGATCAGACGCTGTTCAACGTCATCGCGATTGCTCACTTCGCGTAGCACCAGGGTAAAGGCGTTACCTTTCAGCGCCCCTAAACGCAGCTTACGCTTGTGCCGCGCATACTCCAGCACCTGGCAACCTTCCAGTTGAAACGCACTCAGATCAGGCATTTCTTTGCCCGGTACACGCGCGCATAACCACTGTTCCGTAACGGCATGTTTGTCTTTCTGCCCCGCGAAGCTGACTTCACGAGCATGAATTTTCAGGAATTTTGCCAGTGCGTCCGCCACAAACCGGGTATTGCAACCGTTTTTAAGCACCCGCACCAGAATATGCTCACCTTCACCATCAGGCTCAAAGCCTAAATCTTCCACCACCACAAAGTCTTCCGGGTTGGCTTTCAGCAGCCCGGTGCCTTGCGGTTTGCCGTGGAGGTAAGTGAGATTATCAAACTCAATCATTTTGTTGCCTTAATGAGTAGCGCCACCGCTTCACAGGCAATCCCTTCCCCACGTCCGGTAAATCCAAGTTTTTCCGTGGTGGTGGCTTTCACGTTAACATCATCCATATGGCAGCCGAGATCTTCGGCAATAAACACGCGCATTTGTGGAATGTGCGGCAACATCTTCGGTGCCTGAGCGATGATAGTGACATCAACGTTGCCGAGGGTATACCCCTTCGCCTGAATGCGTCGCCAGGCTTCGCGTAGCAGCTCGCGGCTATCGGCACCTTTAAATGCCGGATCGGTATCCGGAAACAGCTTGCCGATATCCCCCAGCGCCGCGGCACCAAGTAGTGCATCGGTCAGCGCATGCAGCGCCACGTCGCCATCAGAATGCGCCAACAGCCCTTTTTCGTAAGGAATGCGCACGCCACCAATGATAATTGGGCCTTCGCCACCAAAGGCGTGTACATCAAAACCGTGTCCAATTCGCATTATGTATTCTCCTGATGGATGATTCGGGTGAGGTAAAATTCAGCAAGCGCCAAATCTTCCGGGCGCGTGACTTTAATGTTATCCGCACGGCCTTCGACAAGCTGCGGATGAAAACCGCAATATTCCAGCGCCGAGGCTTCATCGGTAATGGTTGCGCCTTCATTTAAAGCACGCGTCAGGCAGTCATATAACAGCTCTCGAGGGAAAAATTGCGGCGTCAGCGCGTGCCATAAACCGTTGCGATCAACGGTATGTGCAATGGCATTTTTATCAGGTTCAGCGCGTTTCATGGTATCGCGCACCGGAGCGGCAAGAATCCCCCCCGTGCGGCTGGTTTCGCTCAGAGTTAACAGCCGTGCAAGATCATCCTGATGCAGGCAAGGACGAGCGGCGTCATGCACCAACACCCACTGCGCGTCGCCAGCAGCTTTCAGTCCTGCCAGCACAGAATCGGCACGCTCTTCACCACCATCAACAACAGTGATTTGCGGATGATTCGCCAGAGAAAGTTGTGCAAAACGACTATCGCCCGGGCTTATTGCAATGACGACACGCGTCACCCGGGGATGCGCCAGGAGCGCATACACCGAGTGTTCAAGAATGGTTTGATTACCTATTGAGAGATATTGCTTAGGACATTCCGTTTGCATTCGGCGGCCAAATCCGGCCGCCGGAACCACGGCGCAAACATCCAAATGAGTGGTTGCCATGTTAATTCCTGGGCTGATTTATCGATTGTTTTGCCCCGCAGACTGCGCGCGCTTCGACGCGTCAGGCACCAGACGATAAAAAGTTTCGCCCGGCCTGGTCATGCTGAGTTCATTACGCGCACGCTCTTCGAGCGCCTCCTGGCCGCCATTGAGATCGTCAATTTCGGCAAAAAGCTGATCGTTTCGCGCTTTAAGTTTCGCGTTTGTAGCTTGCTGTGCCGCCACATCATCATTGACGCGGGTATAGTCATGTATACCGTTCTTACCGAACCACAGCGAATACTGTAGCCAGACCAGAATAGCCAGCAACAGCAGCGTTAGTTTACCCATCCTGCCCCCTGAAAAACGGCATCATCATCCCATGCATCCGAAGACGACTCTACATCCTCTGTTGGGGATACCGCGACAACGCGGGCAAATGTACCACATTTGTCCATTGTTACGTATACCCAGGGCGTGCAGAACATAATCTCATTATTGGTTACGGTTTGAATTATGAACAGACCAGACGGGAAAGAACAAATTAGCCCAGCAACCACATAAACAGTGCGGCAAACATAATGCCGACTGTCACCAGGGTGAAAACAATGCTGTAGCGTAGCTTTCCGTCCATCAATGAATGCAGCGCAATACCCACCACCACCGCGACGGGCATCAGCGCCAGAAAGAAAGGCCAGGTATAGATAAAGAAGAACAGCGTGTTAGAGCCATAAATCAACATCGGTATCGCCAGCGCGCACAGCCAGGAGACAAAACCGACCACGGCCCCTGACAGCGACCATGTGGTTTCTTCATCTTCGGTAAGGCTTTCGCTATTTGTTAGTGTAATGTTATGGCTATTACGCATATCGGATCCTGTTACTTTGACGAACCGGGCATGTAAACCCGGCGGTGTCTCAGGATCTGATAATATCGTTCTGTCTCAGTAGATCTAATAATTGCTGAACCAAATTTGTTACCAATTGTTCACCATTGAGATGAATTTCTGCTGATTCAGGCGCTTCGTAAACGGCATCTATCCCCGTAAAGTTACGCAGTTCACCGGCACGCGCTTTTTTATATAAACCTTTTGGATCGCGAGCTTCACAAATCGCCAACGGCGTATCGACAAACACTTCGATAAACCGCCCTTCTCCTACACGTTCGCGAACCATCTGACGTTCAGCGCGATGTGGTGAGATAAACGCAGTCAGCACTACCAGACCGGCTTCAACCATTAAATTCGCCACTTCGCCAACCCGACGGATATTTTCTTTACGATCGGCATCGCTAAAACCGAGATCGCTGCATAAACCGTGGCGAACGTTGTCGCCATCCAGCAAATACGTGCTGACGCCAAGTTTATGCAGCGCCTCCTCCAGCGCCCCGGCAACTGTCGATTTCCCTGAACCAGAGAGGCCGGTAAACCACAACACAACACCACGATGCCCGTGGTGTTGCTCGCGCTGTTGTGGAGTCACCGGATGGCTATGCCAGACGACGTTTTCGTCATGCAGCGCCATTATTTACCTCCCAGCAAATCGCGCGCGCCCCAGTGTGGGAAGTGGCGACGTACCAACGCATTCAGTTCCAGCTCAAATGCGCTAAATTCTGATGGCGCAACGGCAGCCTCATTTTTCGGCTCATGCACCATACCGGCACCAACGGTCACGTTGCTCAGGCGATCGATAAAAATCAGCCCACCAGTTACCGGATTTTGTTGATAACGATCTAACACTAGCGGCTCATCAAAAGTGAGATCCACCAGACCAATGCCGTTCAGCGGCAGATTTTCAACTTCACGCTGGTTAAGGTTATTAATATCAATCTGATAATGAATGTCATCAACACGAGCACGCGTCTTCTTCCCGGCAATTTTGATGTCGTAACTCTGCCCTGGGGAAAGCGGTTGTTCCGCCATCCATACCACATCCACTGACGCGCTCTGCACCGTCGACAACGCTTCATCTGCTGCCAGCAGCAAATCGCCACGACTGATGTCGATCTCATCCGTCAGCACCAAGGTGATCGCTTCTCCGGCAAAGGCGTCTTCGCGATCGCCATCAAACGTGACGATCCGCGCAATATTTGACTCAACACCAGAGGGGAGCACTTTGACATGTTGCCCGACTTTCACGCTGCCAGAGGCCAGCGTTCCTGCGTAGCCTCGAAAATCAAGATTCGGGCGGTTAACGTACTGCACCGGGAAGCGCATTGGCTGGTCATCAACCACTCGCTGAATCTCAACGGTTTCCAGCACTTCCAGCAGTGTCGGGCCGCTGTACCACAGCATACTTTCACTTTGCGAAGCAACATTATCGCCTTCCAGCGCGGAGAGCGGCACAAAGCGGATATCCAGATTGCCCGGCAGTTGCCCGGCAAAGGTCAGATAATCTTCACGAATGCGGGTGAACGTTTCTTCGCTGTAATCCACCAGATCCATCTTGTTGATCGCCACTACCAGATGTTTGATCCCCAGAAGCGTGGAGATAAAACTGTGACGACGGGTTTGATCAAGCACACCTTTACGGGCGTCGATCAATAAGATCGCCAGATCACACGTCGACGCGCCGGTCGCCATATTGCGGGTGTACTGCTCGTGCCCTGGGGTGTCGGCAATAATAAATTTGCGTTTTTCGGTGGAGAAATAACGGTAAGCCACGTCAATGGTGATGCCTTGTTCACGCTCAGCCTGCAGACCATCCACCAGCAGCGCCAGATCCAGTTTTTCACCCTGGGTGCCGTGGCGTTTACTGTCGTTATGCAGCGATGAGAGCTGATCTTCGTAGATCTGGCGGGTATCGTGCAACAGGCGACCTATCAGGGTACTTTTGCCGTCATCAACGCTGCCACAGGTCAGAAAACGCAGCAAGCTTTTGTGTTGTTGCGCGATCATCCAGGCTTCGACGCCGCCTTCATTGGCGATTTGTTGTGCAAGTGCGGTGTTCATCTTAAAAATACCCCTGACGTTTTTTCAGCTCCATAGAACCGGACTGGTCGCGGTCAATCACACGGCCCTGACGTTCGCTGGTAGTGGAAACCAGCATCTCTTCGATGATCTCGGGCAGTGTTTGCGCGTTTGACTCTACTGCGCCGGTCAGCGGCCAGCAGCCCAGCGTACGGAAACGCACCATCCGTTTTTTAATCACTTCGCCGGGTTGCAGGTCGATACGGTTGTCATCAATCATCATCAACATACCGTCGCGTTCCAGAACCGGACGTTCAGCAGCAAGATACAGCGGAACAATGTCGATATTTTCCAGCCAGATGTATTGCCAGATATCCTGCTCGGTCCAGTTAGAGAGTGGGAAGACGCGGATACTTTCGCCTTTGTTAATCTGCCCGTTGTAGTTATGCCACAGCTCCGGACGCTGGTTTTTCGGATCCCAGCGATGGAAACGGTCACGGAAAGAGTAGATACGTTCTTTAGCGCGGGATTTCTCTTCATCGCGGCGCGCGCCGCCGAAGGCAGCATCAAAACCATATTTGTTCAGCGCCTGTTTCAGGCCTTCGGTTTTCATGATGTCAGTGTGTTTGGCGCTGCCGTGAACGAATGGATTAATCCCCATCGCCACACCTTCTGGATTTTTATGCACCAACAGCTCGCAGCCGTAGGCTTTTGCCGTACGATCGCGAAATTCATACATCTCACGGAATTTCCAGCCGGTATCAACATGCAGCAACGGGAAAGGCAGCGAACCTGGATAAAACGCCTTGCGCGCCAGATGTAGCATGACGCTGGAATCTTTGCCGATGGAGTAGAGCATCACCGGATTTGAGAATTCTGCCGCCACCTCGCGAATGATGTGGATGCTTTCCGCCTCCAGTTGCCGCAGGTGAGTCAGTCGTTTTTGGTTCATAACCGTTCCTTTGCAATACTGCTATTTGCTTGCCATCAGATATTCCGACTATAGGGAGCGTAAGAGTGCGAATGAAATTACCAATTAGAATGAGTAGTTCCTTAACGGAATAACGATTTGGCAAAGCTAATATCAAAAAGTGCTTAAGGCTCCGGATTTCGGGCATTTAGGAAGATTTGAAATTGTTTTAGCGCAGCGGCAGTTTCATACTATGGCGGTAAAAAAATTTGCATGGTATTTAAGGACTCACTATGTTTTCCGCATTGCGCCACCGTACCGCTGCCCTGGCGCTCGGCGTATGCTTTATTCTCCCCGTACACGCCTCGTCACCTAAACCTAGCGATTTTGCTAATACACAGGCGCGACACATTGCCACTTTCTTTCCGGGGCGAATGACCGGAACACCCGCAGAAATGTTATCTGCCGATTATATCCGGCAACAGTTTCAGCAAATGGGTTATCGCAGTGATATCCGGACATTTAATGGCCGATATATTTATACCGCCCGCGATAACCACAAAAACTGGCATAACGTGACAGGAAGTACGGTGATTGCCGCTCATGAAGGCAAAGCACCGCAGCAGATCATTATCATGGCGCATCTGGATACCTACGCCCCACAGAGCGACGCGGATGCCGATGCCAATCTCGGCGGGCTGACATTACAAGGTATGGATGATAACGCCGCAGGTTTGGGGGTCATGCTGGAGCTGGCAGAACGCCTGAAAAATACGCCAACCGAATATGGTATTCGTTTTGTGGCGACCAGTGGTGAAGAGGAAGGGAAATTAGGCGCTGAGAATTTACTCAAACGAATGAGTGACGCCGAAAAGAAAAATACTCTGCTGGTGATTAATCTCGATAACTTAATTGTCGGTGATAAATTGTATTTCAACAGTGGCGTAAAAACCCCCGAAGCAGTAAGGAAATTAACGCGCGATCGGGCGCTGGCAATTGCCCGCAGTCATGGAATTGCCGCGACGACCAATCCTGGTTTGAATAAAAATTATCCAAAAGGCACCGGGTGTTGTAATGACGCTGAAGTTTTTGACAAAGCCGGTATTGCTGTACTTTCGGTAGAAGCAACAAACTGGAATCTGGGAAATAAAGATGGTTATCAGCAACGCGCAAAAACAGCCGCATTCCCCGCAGGAAATAGCTGGCATGACGTAAGACTGGATAATCAACAGCATATTGATAAGGCACTTCCAGGAAGAATAGAACGCCGCTGCCGTGATGTTATGCGGATAATGCTGCCACTGGTGAAGGAACTGGCGAAGGCGTCTTGATGGGTTTGAGCTGATTCCCCATGACTGTGAGGAGTCAATTCTGCCTATAAAAAAATAGGGTGCAGGAGGCCAAACTATAACAATTCAATACGCGGGGTTTCACCCCCGCGTGGTGGCTACTTCTTCGGTTCGTAAGCGAGAACAGCCTTAAACTCCATACCACGTTCTCTGATATTCAACTCACACAACGAGTCGTCTACCATCAGCGTGAATCCCAGTACTGTACAACACAGCACTATGATTGCCACAAGGGCATATTTTGTTAGCATGTCTTGCCTCTCTGCAAAGAAGAGACTAGCATTCGAATTGTTGGGTTCGAACGTAGGCCTCAGGTGGATAGAAATATCGCCTGGGGCTTTTGTCCATCTGGAACCTCGCGAATGCTTAACGCCAGACAGCCTCAAGCACCCGACGCCATTCTATACCTGTTGATTCTCCCTGCGACGTTCTCGTTTAAAGGCCAGAATGCTGCTCGCAAAATAAAAACGCCCCCATCATTTCTGACAGAGGCGTTTAATTTATCCGGAAATATTTACCCTTCGTGTAATCCACATTCCCTTTTTAAGCCAAAGAAGCGCGTTTCTTCTTCGGCCATGCCGGGTTCCCATTTACGGGTTGTATGGGTGTCGCCAACCGATAAATATCCTTCGTCCCATAATGGGTGATATTTCAGGCCATGTTTTTGCAGGTACTGATAAATAGTTCGGTTATCCCAGTCGATAATCGGCAGCACTTTAAATACGCCACGCTGGATAGCCAGCACTGGTAAATTGGCACGGCTGCCAGATTGCTCACGGCGCAGACCAGCAAACCACGTTTGCGCGTTAAGTTCTTTCAGTGCACGGTTCATGGGTTCGACTTTGTTGATCTCATTGTACTTTTCAATGCCTTCAACACCCTGCTCCCACAGTTTGCCGTAGCGTGCTTCCTGCCATGCGGCGCTTTCAGTGGCACGGTACACTTTCAGGTTGAGTTTAAGTTTGTCCGTTAACTCGTCAATAAAGCGGTAGGTTTCCGGGAACAGATAACCAGTATCGGTAAGAATCACCGGGATATTCGGGCAGATCTGGTTCACCAGATGCAGGCTGACTGCCGCCTGAATGCCAAAGCTGGAAGAGAGCACGTATTCGCCGGGCAGATTCTCCAGCGCCCAGGCAACGCGGCCTTCAGCGTCCAGTTTTTCCAGTTGAGCGTTGGTTTGTGCCAGAGCCAGAATGCGCTCTACCTTCGGCAGTTCATTCAGGTCGTTTAGATCAAGTCTGGACATAGATTCCTCACTGTTTGCCTTGCCTGATGCGACGCTTATGCGTCTTATCAGGCCTACAAAACCGAGCAGACGCAGCGATTTATGTTAATCCCACAAATCGCGAGCCGGATCGAGCACCGGGCGAATGATGCCCGCACGCACCGTAAAGTCACCGAAGCCTTCACCCGCTTCGCGCTCTTTCGCCCAGCGCCCTATCAGTTCATCAAGCGACGCCAGGATTTCCGGCTCGGTGATGTTTTCTTTATACATCCGTGGGATACGTGTCCCCATACGGTTGCCGCCAAGATGCAGGTTGTAGCGCCCCGGCGCTTTACCCACCAGACCAACTTCTGCCAGCATCGCCCGGCCACAGCCGTTCGGGCATCCCGTCACACGCATTACGATATGCTCATCGCTGATGCCATGTTTCGCCATTAAGTTATCGATGTTGTCGATAAACGAGGGCAGGAAACGTTCGGCTTCCGCCATCGCCAGCGGACAGGTCGGGAATGACACACATGCCATTGAGTTTTCACGCTGTGGTGTGACGGCATTCATCAACCCGCTCTCTTTGGCGATCTTCTCGATCTTCGCTTTTTCACTTTCCGGTACACCCGCGATAATCAGGTTCTGGTTCGCCGTAATGCGGAAATTGCCTTTGTGGATCTTTGCGATCTCCAGCAGACCGGTTTTCAGCGGACGCCCCGGATAATCGAGAATACGACCATTTTCGATAAACAGCGTCAGGTGCCAGTTATCATCGATACCCTTAACCCAGCCGATGCGATCGCCGCGTCCGGTAAATTCATACGGGCGGATCGGTTCGAACTTGATCCCCGCGCGACGTTCAACTTCCGCCTTAAACGTCTCTACCCCCACGCGTTCCAGCGTGTATTTGGTTTTGGCATTTTTACGGTCAGTACGATTACCCCAGTCACGCTGAGTCGTAACCACAGCTTCCGCCACTGCCAGCGTATGCTCAAGTGGCAGATAACCAAACTCGCTCGCCGTGCGGGCATAAGTTTTTTTATTGCCGTGTTCCATAGAAAGACCGCCCCCCACCAGCAGGTTGAAGCCCACCAGCTTGCCGTTTTCCGCGATAGCCACAAAGTTCATGTCGTTGGCGTGCAGATCGATATCGTTCTGCGGCGGAATAACCACCGTCGTTTTGAACTTACGCGGCAGATAGGTCTGCCCGAGGATCGGTTCTTCATCAGTGGTAGCAACTTTCTCCTGATCGAGCCAGATCTCCGCATAGGCGCGGGTACGCGGCAACAGATGTTCAGAGATCTTCTTCGCCCACTCATAGGCTTCCGCGTGCAACTGTGACTCGTACGGATTCGAGGTGCACAGCACGTTACGGTTCATGTCGTTGGCGGTCGCCAGCGCATCAAGACCGACTGAGTGCAACATTTGGTGTGCAGGTTTGACGTTCTTTTTCAGAATACCGTGGAACTGGAAGGTCTGACGGTTGGTCAGGCGAATGCTACCGTAAATGGTGTTTTCCACTGCAAATTTGTCGATCGCCTGCCACTGTTTGGTGGTGATAACGCCACCCGGCAGGCGGCAGCGGAGCATCATGGCGTGACGCGGCTCCAGCTTCTGTTCAGCTCGTTCGGCGCGAATGTCGCGGTCATCCTGCTGATACATGCCGTGGAAGCGGATCAGCAGGAAGTTATCGCCCTTAAACCCGCCAGTCAGGCCATCATTCAAATCTTCGGCAATCGTGCCGCGCAGAAAGTTGCTTTCAAGCTTCATGCGCTCGGCGTCTGCCAGTTTACCTTCGACCACTAAAGGCCCTGGATGTTTTTCGCTCATTAGTAGACATCTCGCTGATAACGGCGCTCTACGCGCAGCTCACTTAAAAATTCATCCGCCGCTTCAGTGTCCATGCCACCAAATTCGGCAATCACTTCCAGAAGTGCCTGTTCAACGTCTTTCGCCATGCGATTAGCGTCGCCGCAAACATAAATGTGGGCACCGTCATTGATCCAGCGCCACAGCTCTGCCCCCTGTTCACGCAGTTTGTCTTGTACGTAAATTTTTTCTTTTTGATCGCGTGACCAGGCCAGATCGATACGCGTCAGCACGCCCTCTTTGACATAACGCTGCCATTCCACCTGGTAGAGGAAATCTTCCGTAAAGTGCGGATTACCGAAGAACAACCAGTTTTTGCCCGGCGCTTCGTCGGCGGCACGCTGCTGCATAAAGGCGCGGAATGGCGCGATACCGGTGCCAGGGCCAATCATAATCACCGGGGTTTCCGGGTTAGCTGGCAGGCGGAAGTTGTCGTTATGTTCGATAAAGACGCGAACTTCGCCCTCTTCTCCCACGCGATCCGCGAGGAAGCTGGAGGCACCACCGGCACGGGCACGGCCTTCCACGTCATAACGCACAACGCCGACAGTAACGTGCACTTCACTCTCGACTTCCGCCTGCGATGAGGCGATGGAATAAAGGCGCGGCGTCAGCGGACGCAAAATACTGATGAACGCATCAGCGTCCAGTTGTGCCGGAGAGAAACGCAACATATCGACAATCGGCGTCGTCGCAGCGTAATGCTGCAACTTCGTTTTATCGCCCACCAGCGGCAGCAGCGTTTCGCTGCGCGTTAAGGTGGCGTAATTTTCAACAATGTTCGCGGTGTTGACGGTCAGTTCAAAATGCCACTGTAAGGCTTCCGCCAGCGGCAGCGTTTTGCCCTCGACAGTGACGGGTTCATCGCCTTTCAGCCACAGCAGTTCGACAATCTCTTTTACCAGTGCCGGATCGTTCTGATACCAGACGCCCAGCGCATCGCCCGGCTGATAGCGCAGGCCTGAGTCACCTAAATCGATCTCAATATGGCGAACGTCTTTTTCAGAGTTACGTCCAGTGATTTTCTGGTTAACAGAGAGGCTCGCCACCAGCGGCGCTTCTTTACTATACGGACTGGTGTGGATTTCATTCACCGCGCCAGTGGCGACGGATGTCGAAGGTGCTGCGACAGGCGCGCGCGATTTCAGTACATCAACTACGTGGGCGCGCCATTCGCTGGCGGCTGCCTGATATTCAACATCGGCATCGACCCGGTCGAGCAGGCGTTCGCCGCCCAGTTCAGCCAGTTTGCTGTCGAAATCTTTACCGGACTGGCAGAAAAACTCATAAGAGGTGTCACCGAGGCTAAACACAGCAAAAGCGGTGTTTTCCAGTTTCGGCGCTTTTTTGGAGAACAGAAACTTGTGCAACGCGACGGCTTCTTCCGGCGGTTCCCCTTCACCTTGTGTTGAAGTCACCACGATAAGCAGTTTTTCGCTGGCGATTTGTTTGAATTTATAGTCGCCTGCATTCACCAGCTTAGCGTTCAGTTTTGCCGCTAATAAGTCGTCACGTAATGCTTCAGCGACCCGGCGAGCATTACCCGTTTGCGAGGCGGAGATGATGGTGATACCCGGCATTTCTGCGGCTGGTGTAGCGGCAAGTGTACCTGGCTGCTGGTTAAGCATTCCCCAGAAATAACCAGATACCCACGCAAGCTGGGTCGGTGTCAAATCAGTAGTGGCTGCCTGAAGGCGAGCCAGTTGCTCCGGATTCAGCGGAAGCAAAGCGGAAGGAGGGACCTGTGTCGTCATGCGTCGTTATGTTCCAGTAAGCAAAGCTGTTTATCGGCCCTGTCAGCGCCCATAAAACAGAAGAGAAGGTAAGGTTAACGGCGCGAAGGGGGTGGATTAAAGACGGGATAGCGATAACTAATAACCAAATCGACTAACCTGTTTTAGCAATAGTCTTTAACAACAAAATAGATTTATTAACTCAATGAAAAATAGATAAATATCGACCGCAATTAAGATAAATCGGTCATTTTGCGCAACAAACCCGTTTTTGGTAATGCGAAAAAACAGGCTTTCCGGTACTCTACGGCGGTTTTATCGTCCAGTAGAGAAATTATGATGTCCACCACGTTATTTAAAGATTTCACCTTCGAAGCCGCTCACCGCTTACCACACGTCCCAGAAGGGCATAAATGTGGTCGCCTGCACGGGCATTCTTTTATGGTGCGCCTGGAAATTACCGGGGAAGTCGATCCGCATACGGGCTGGATTATCGATTTCGCTGAACTGAAAGCGGCGTTTAAACCGACTTACGATCGTCTCGACCACTATTATCTCAATGAGATACCCGGCCTGGAAAACCCGACCAGCGAAGTTTTAGCAAAATGGATTTGGGATCAAGTTAAACCCGTTGTACCACTATTAAGCGCTGTGATGGTGAAAGAAACCTGCACCGCAGGCTGCATCTATCGCGGTGAATAATCAGAGTGTGTCGGCGGTCAATTTCCCTTAAGTAACGCTATGTTAGGGTGTTGTGCTCTGGATATCTGGGGCATGACATGGAAGACGACTGCGACATTATTATTATTGGTGCCGGTATTGCGGGCACCGCTTGTGCGTTACGCTGCGCGCGAGCGGGATTATCTGTTCTGTTACTGGAACGCGCTGAAATCCCTGGCAGCAAAAACCTTTCCGGCGGGCGGTTATATACCCATGCGCTCGCGGAACTCCTCCCTCAATTTCACCTGACCGCGCCCCTTGAGCGACGTATCACTCACGAAAGCCTTTCTCTGTTAACGCCCGATGGCGCAACGACGTTTTCCAGCTTACAACCCGGTGGTGAATCCTGGAGCGTATTACGCGCACGATTCGATCCGTGGCTGGTTGCCGAAGCTGAAAAAGCAGGAGTTGAGTGTATTCCCGGCGCAACAGTAGACGCGTTATATGAAGAAAACAGCAGAGTGTGTGGCGTTATCTGTGGTGATGATATTCTCCGCGCCCGTTATGTTGTGCTGGCGGAAGGGGCCAATAGTGTGCTGGCAGAACATCACGGGTTAGTTACCCGTCCTGCTGGCGAATCGATGGCGTTAGGGATCAAAGAAGTGCTGTCGCTGGAAACGCCCATTATTGAAGCGCGTTTTCATCTGGAAAACAACGAAGGTGCAGCGATACTGTTCAGCGGGGAAATCTGTGATGACCTGCCAGGCGGTGCATTTCTTTATACCAATCAGCAAACGCTCTCTTTGGGGATTGTTTGCCCGCTCTCTTCCCTTGCACAAAACCGCGTTCCGGCAAGCGAGTTGCTGGCTCGTTTTAAGACACATCCGGCAGTAAGACCTCTCATTAAAAACAGTGAAACGCTGGAATACGGTGCACATCTGGTGCCGGAAGGCGGTTTACGCAATATGCCCGTGCAATTCGCCGGTAACGGCTGGCTGCTGGTGGGCGATGCTTTGCGCAGTTGCGTCAATACTGGAATTTCAGTGCGAGGCATGGATATGGCGTTCATTGGCGCACAGGCAGCAGCACAAACACTGATTAGCGCCTGCCAGCAACGCGAGCCGCAAAATCTGTTCCCGATTTATCATCACAACATAGAACACAGTTTGCTGTGGGATGTTCTACAACGTTATCAGCATGTTCCGGCGCTTTTACAACGCCCTGGCTGGTATCGGACGTGGCCTGCGTTAATGCAGGATATTTCCCGCGACTTATGGAATCAGGGAGATAAACCTGTTCCACCACTTCGCCAGTTGCTCTGGCGTCATTTACGTCGTCACGGCCTGTGGCATCTGGCGGGCGATGTTATCAGGAGTCTGCGATGTCTGTAGCCCGTAATCTCTGGCGTGCTGCTGATGCGCCACACATTGTTCCGGTTGACCCCGTTGAGCGCCAGACAGCAGAACGGTTGATTAATGCCTGCCCGGCAGGTCTTTTTTCGCTCACGCCGGAAGGCGACTTGCGTATTGATTATCGCAGTTGCCTGGAGTGCGGCACCTGCCGTTTGTTATGCGATGAAAAAACACTACAACAGTGGCGCTATCCGCCTTCTGGATTCGGCATCACCTACCGCTTTGGATAAATAATAAGGATAATTTATGCCCCTCTTACACCTGCTCCGTCAGAATCCGGTGATTGCTGCCGTTAAAGATAATGCCAGCCTGCAACTGGCCATTAATTCTGAATGCCAGTTTATTTCCGTGCTGTACGGCAATATCTGCACCATCAGCAATATCGTCAAAAAGATTAAAAACGCCGGGAAATATGCCTTTATTCATGTCGATTTGCTGGAAGGCGCGTCAAATAAAGAGGTGGTGATTCAGTTTTTGAAACTGGTGACCGAAGCAGACGGCATTATCAGCACTAAAGCGTCGATGCTGAAAGCCGCCAGAGCAGAAGGTTTTTTCTGTATTCATCGCCTGTTTATTGTCGATTCGATTTCGTTTCACAATATTGATAAGCAGGTTGCGCAATCGAACCCAGATTGCATTGAGATCCTGCCTGGCTGTATGCCCAAAGTGCTGGGCTGGGTGACGGAGAAAATCCGCCAACCACTGATTGCTGGCGGGCTGGTGTGCGATGAAGAAGATGCGCGTAATGCAATTGACGCCGGTGTCGTGGCGCTTTCTACTACTAATACCCGCGTCTGGACGTTAGCGAAAAAATTGCTTTAACGGGATAAACGTAACGAATTGAATTTGTGTGATTTGTAGGCCACATCCGGCATTCAACGCCTGATGCGACGCTAACGCGTCTTATCAGGCCTACAAGTCCCTGACCCAGAACCGCATCCGCCAGTACGTTATTGGCAATCTGCGTGAATATTTGTCACCAGTGCCTCCAGCACCGCTTTCCAGTCATCCACCACGCCAACATCTGCCTGTGAAAAAACAGCCGCGCTGGCGTCATGATTCACAGCCACCACAAACTGGCTATTACGCACACCTGCCATTAACGCTGCCGCGCCGGACGCCCCGGCAACAATGCAAATCTCTGGCGCCAGCAAGTGCCCGGAAATTCCAATCACTTTTTCCGCATCAAAACCACCATTCATCACTCGCGCCCGACTGTAGCCCACTTCGGCGCCCAGCTTTTCAGCCAGCGTAGCGATGTCATGGCTATCAGCCTCGCCGCCCTGCCCTACCACCAGCACCCGTCTGGCTTCTACTAATGGGTCACGGGTAGTATTTTTCAGGTTTTCGATGCTAACAAACCAGTCTGGAAGTGCGCCGGGGACAATGTTTAGTTGCTGCATACCAGATGGCAACATTGCGTTTTTCGCAGCTCCAGCCTGGCGCGCCAGAGAAAGGCATAGCGGACGTTTTTCTGTTTGCAGCGTCGCCGTCAGCGCATTTCCCCAGTGGGATTTGCGCACGCTTGCTGTCGGTATATCCAACGAAATGATCTGGCAGATGCTGGTGCCATGTAAACGCCAGGCCAGTCGGGTCGCCAGTTCATCGCCAGACGCCCCCGGAGGGAAGAGCACAAATTCCGCAGGTGTTCGCTGCCACTGTTCCACAAGCGCATCCAGCACCTGTTCCGCCGCTACGGGCTGAGGTTCAATCTGCCAGTGCGTCAGTGTACAACCGCTGAAATCCTGTTCTGCCAGCCAGCCTGCGATAGCTGCATTGTCCTGATTTATTGTCACTATTACGACATTCATGGCTGCATCCTCTGGCGCAAATAATCCCGCCACAGTATTTGTGCTTTTTCTTCTGCTGTTTGCCCATCAATCAACGTCGCGCCACGTCGTTGCTCCGGCCTTTCCAGTTGCAGGCACTGTATCGCTGACGATTCGGCGGCGAGAGTTTCGCGTAAAATTTCCACTTTCCCTGCCGCCATACGCTGGCGCATTCCCGGTACAGGCAAAGCGACTTCGCCACACTGGCGCACGGCAATGACCGCAGGCAAGCGTACCCGGCAACAGCGCAGCCCGTTTTCAGTACGCTGTTCGAGAGTGATAAATGGCGCGTCGAGTGTGAAACGCTCCACCTGGGTAAAACAGGGCCAGGCCAGTATTTCCGCCAGCAAAAACGGCGTTTGCCCGTTCTGCCCCTCGCTGCTTTGGCAGCCGGTAATAATCAGCTCCATCGGATTCTGGTGCTGCCATTCGGCAATATGGCGAGCAACAAATTCCGGCGCAAAACGCAGATCTGCCGCAGTCTCCAGCAATACTGCTTCCTCAAACCCGAGAGCCGTGAAATAGCGAAGCCAATGCAACGCCCGTTCATCCCCCATGCTCAACGCGGTTAAAGTCATCGGCGTGCCGCTTTTTCTCTGCGCCAATAGAATTGCGGCGGCGGCCTGTTCATCAGCACCGGGTAAACTTCGCAACAGTGAAACATCCGGCCCATAATTTGCCGTAGCAGCAGCCTGCCACTCTTTTTCCGCCAGCATTCCGGCATCCGGTTCGGCTTTAAACGCTAACAGAATGTTCATTCGCACCTCCGACATTTCCCGCCGCAACCAGCGGGAGAGCTTTAGTTTCTGGAGCCCATAGCCAGGTCACAACAAAACCAACCAATAGCACGATGGCCAGTAACAATAAGGTGGCCTGCATTCCCCACTGCGCCAGAACCCACGGCAACAAACCGGTGCTAATTGCCGCGCCAAGTCTACTCATGGCGGTCGCAAAACCGACGCCCAGAGAGCGGATATCAGTAGGAAAACTTTCGGCAGGTAGAATGCCAACCAGATTGCTGACCGCCGAAATGGTGGTGCTGAAGAGAATAAAAAGCAGCAGCGTTAACGAACTGCCGGAAGGCAAACAGGCCATCACCATCAGCGTGGCCGCCAGCAGCAAAAAGCTCCCCAGTAAAAATTTGCGATGGGCTAACAAGTGGGTCAACACTAACCCTAATAACGCGCCAACAATTAACAAGGCATTGAGCATCAGGCTGGCGGTCAGCGCATCTTCCAGACCAATAGTCTGGGCGATAGTCGGCAGCCAGGTATAAATCACAAACCACGGGATCACGAGGCAGACAAAGAACACGCTGTTAAATACCGTGCGCCGCCAGTAACGCGAAGAGAACAAGGTTTTGATGTGCTTAGTGGTGGCCGTTGCCACTTCATCGCCCAGTAATACATGAGAGCCAAAGTAACGATGCACAATGGCATGAGCTTCTGCAAAACGCCCCTGTCGCAGCAGCCAGCGCGGCGATTCCGGTGTGCCCCAACGTAACAACGTAATCAACAGCGCGGGCAGAGCTGTTGATGCCAAAAGCCATCGCCAGGCCTCCGGACTTTCTGAAATAAAGTGATGTCCGGCAATACTTGCCAGCACATAACCCACCGTCCACACCACGCTGAACGCGCCCAGCAAAATACCGCGGTGGCGGCGCGGGGAAAATTCTGCCAGCAAGGTATGCCCCACAGAGTAATCACCACCCAGCCCAATGCCGATCAAAATGCGCAAACCAATCAGGTGCTCCGGCGTGGTGGCAAAATATTGTAAAAACGAAGCGAGCGTAATCAGCAAAAAGCTGAAAGTGAAGATTTTTTGCCGCCCGATATGGTCGGAGATCCAGCCCAAAACCAGGCTGCCGATAAACAGGCCAAGTAGCGCTGAGCCACCAATCATTCCCGCCATAAACGGTGTCAGTTGCATGGCTGGAGTAAGCTGAATAATGGCGTAACCAATGACGCCGAGGACATAACCGTCAGTCAGGTGCGCGCCGAAAGTAAGCGCAGCAATGCGACAGTGAAAACGGTTAAGTGGTAAATCATCCATTCGCACCGGTGAAGTGTTCATCTTTACCCCTTCATTGTCCGGTAATAAGAACGGCTTCTCGCTTGAGAAGCCGAAAAGGCAACGCCCCGACATCACAGGACGCTGCCTGACACATTATTTTTCAATCGGATAGATAGTACCCGTGTTCATAATGCCGTTAGGATCGAACTGCTTTTTCAGCCCTTCCAGCAACGCCCACGCGCTGCCGTGTTCCAGTTTGCTCCAGTGAACGCGATGTTTACCAATGCCGTGGTGATGCACCATCGAACCACCGAGGCGAATGGTTTCTTCACAGATGATTTTGTTGAGCGGGTTGTGGTACTTGTCGATTTCCTCTTCCGGTTTGCAGTCAACAACGTTGTAGTCGTAAACGAAGTACATGTTGGTACCGTTTTGGTAGCTGTGAGAAGAGTGACCGCCCAGCATAGTGATGTCGTCGGCGTGCGGGAACTCGGTACGAATACGGTTAATGACGTTTTCATAGATTTCGTGAATACAACTCCAGCAGCCGGACACTTCGGTGGTAAAGCCCATGTTGCCGGTTTTGAGGATCTGCACACGTTCGGCGGCCACTTTATCCGGCCCCCAGTTCAGGTTGTTGAACCAGGTTTCGATCAGTTTGCTGTCCACACGATGGCACTGCGGGTAACGCGCCACGATTTCGGCAATTCCTTCGCCTGTCGCCTGCGCAATACGTGGGTTACCCTCGGCCATAAAGATCAGCACGCATTTACCATCAGCAAAATGAGTGAAGTGTTGCGTGCCATCTTCAGCATCATACAAACGAGCAATCGACGGGCGATACCCTTCCACCATGATTTCACGCAGGATGTTGAAGCCGGTTTTCATGTCTTCCAGCACATAGCCGTAGAAGAGATTGTTTTCCGGGGTGAATTTGAAGATTTTCACTGTAACTTCAGTGATATAGCACAGTGCACCTTCGTTACCAATAATGATGTGACGAATGTCCGGACCAGCCGCGCGACGTGGAACGTTTTTAATGCGCGTCACGGTGCCATCTGCCAGTACCGCTTCCAGGCCAACGACCATATCTTCAATTGCGCCGTAAAGTGTGGAGAACTGCCCAATACTGCGGGTTGCCACCAGACCACCCATCTGCGCCAGCGGTTTTGACTGCGGAGAATGCCCCGTGGTGTAGCCTTTTTCACGCAACGCGTTTTCCAGCACCTCCAGCGGAACGCCACATTGCGCCGTGGCCTGCATATTCTCAATATCAATATTAATGATTTGATTCATGGCGGAGCCGTCGAGCACCACCGAGTTTTCTACGACAGTTTCCAGCCCACCTTCGGTGGCGGAAGCGCCGGTACGCGGCACACCGTTAATTTTGTGCGCATTCATAAAATTCAGCACGCGGGACACTTGCTCTGTGGAACCGAGTTTTACGACCGCTGCCGGAATAGGTAAAGTATAAATACCATGAATATCCGGAAATTTACGAAAACGGTCAATACTGTTTTTCTTTAATACCGTTTCATCGGTAATAACGCGATCTGCACCAACAATTTCCTTTAGCTGGTCGACAATCGCTGCGCGAGATAAAGACATAATAAATCCTTTCTGATAATAAAAATGGAATAGTCATTAATAAAAGAAAACAGAAACCACCGTTATGGATTAGCGCACTAAATAACCACCATCAACCACCAGCAAATGACCATTCACATAATTCGATGCCGGGCTTGCGAGGAATACGGCTGCGCCCATTAAATCCTGTGTATCGCCCCAACGATTTGCCGGAATATGATCAAGAACGCGCTGATTTGTTTCTGGATTGCTGCGTGTCGCCAGCGTAATATCGGTTGCATAATAACCAGGGGCAATACCATTTACCTGAATATTATATTGACCTAATTCATCGCAATAGGCTTTAGTGAATCCAGCAAGTGCGTGTTTAGTTGCAGAATATGCTGGAGACCATTGCCCGCCCAGGTAAGAAAACAATGAACAGATATTAATGATTTTACCGCTTTTTTGCGGGATCATAATTTTTGCCGCTTCGTAACTCAGCTCAAAAGCGGCTGTCAGGTTCACATCAATCATCGGGTCCCAGTCGGCACGGCCGAAGTCCAGCACCTTATTCAGCTTACAAATACCTGCGTTATTGACCAGAATATCGACAGTGCCAAAACGCTCACAACAGGCAGCGATTATCTTCTGCGGCGCGCCTTCTGCGGTGATATCCACCTGCATGAAGTCCACTTCAACGCCTTGTTTTTCAATCATTTCCTTCGTTTCGCCATTATCTTTGACGAAGCTTGGAATAAAGATATTTGCACCTGCTTTTGCCAGTGCCATCGCAAATGCCTGGCCTAAACCACTATTCCCGCCGGTAACAATTGCAGTTTTACCTTTCAGGGAGAAAAAATCCATTGAGAACGCATTGAGTGATTCGATTGACATAGTTAGCTCCAATTTCCGTAAGGCAAAAAAAAAGAAAGGTAACTTCCCCCGCGAGAGGGAAGTTACCTTTCTCATTATCTCTGGTAACTGGCGATAATTTTTAGCATAAGGGCATAGTCGCTAATGTGATCGTACTCACAGAGTATTACTCGTATAATCAAATAATTTTAAAAAGCAGAAGCGTGATTACTCTCACACAACACCTCTGCTTTCCATGTTATTTCTTATCGCAATTACTAGAGACCTGAGAAAAGTAATCCTCCTGAAAAGGCGGCTTACTTTTCTCTTTTTTTTGTCTATTACAAATGGGAATACGATATGCAACACAGCTCATATCGACGTTGGATAACCCTCGCGATAATTAGTTTTAGCGGCGGAGTTAGTTTTGACCTGGCTTATTTACGTTATATTTATCAAATTCCCATGGCGAAATTTATGGGATTCAGCAATACCGAGATAGGTTTAATTATGAGCACCTTTGGTATTGCCGCCATTATTCTTTATGCGCCCAGCGGGGTTATTGCCGATAAATTTTCACATCGCAAAATGATTACTTCCGCGATGGTAATTACCGGATTATTAGGCCTGATAATGGCAACGTATCCACCATTATGGGTCATGCTCTGTATTCAGGTTGCCTTTGCGATAACGACTATTTTAATGCTGTGGTCGGTGTCGATTAAAGCCGCCTCGTTGCTTGGTGACCATAGCGAACAAGGGAAAATCATGGGCTGGATGGAAGGACTGCGCGGCGTCGGTGTAATGTCGCTGGCAGTGTTTACCATGTGGGTCTTTTCCCGCTTCGCCCCGGATGACAGCGCCAGCCTGAAAACGGTCATTATCATCTACAGCGTGGTTTACATCTTGTTGGGGATTCTGTGCTGGTTTTTTGTTAGCGATAACAACAGCCTGCGTAGTACCCATAACGAAGAAAAACAGTCATTCCAGCTTAGCGACATCCTGGCCGTTTTGCGTATCAGTACAACCTGGTATTGCAGCATGGTGATTTTTGGGGTCTTCACCATCTACGCCATTCTGAGTTACTCCACCAACTATCTGACCGAAATGTATGGCATGTCGCTGGTGGCGGCGAGCTACATGGGGATCGTGATCAACAAAATCTTCCGCGCACTGTGCGGCCCACTTGGCGGCATTATCACCACCTACAGCAAAGTGAAATCCCCTACCCGCGTGATCCAAATTCTTTCCGTGGTCGGCCTGCTGGCACTCACTGCCCTACTCATGACTAACTCTAACCCGCAATCGGTCGCGATGGGGATTGGCCTGATTTTACTACTGGGATTCACCTGCTACGCCTCACGCGGGCTGTACTGGGCCTGCCCCGGCGAAGCGAGAACACCATCTTACATTATGGGCACCACGGTAGGTATTTGTTCGGTGATTGGCTTCCTGCCTGATGTCTTTGTTTACCCGATTATCGGTTACTGGCAGGACACCCTGCCCGCAGCAGAAGCCTACCGCAACATGTGGCTGATGGGCATGGCGGCGCTCGGCATGGTGATCGTCTTTACCTTTTTGCTGTTCCAAAAAATTCGTACTGCTGATAGCGCCCCCGCAACGGCTAACAGCAAGTAAGCCCAGAACATTACAGGAGAAAAATCATGTCGAAGAAATACATCATAGGGATTGATGGCGGAAGTCAGAGTACAAAAGTGGTGATGTACGATCTGCAAGGCAACATAGTTTGCGAAGGCAAAGGTTTATTACAGCCGATGCACACGCCGGATGCCGATACCGCAGAACATCCTGACGACGATTTATGGGCATCATTATGTTTTGCCGGTCACGATTTAATGAGCCAGTTTGCCGGGAATAAAGAAGATATTGTTGGCATCGGCCTGGGATCAATCCGTTGCTGCCGTGCCTTACTGAAAGCTGACGGTACACCCGCCGCACCACTGATTAGCTGGCAGGATGCACGAGTTACGCGCCCTTACGAACACACGAATCCTGACGTGGCGTATGTCACTTCTTTTTCGGGCTATCTGGCGCACCGCTTAACAGGCGAGTTTAAAGACAATATCGCCAACTATTTTGGCCAGTGGCCGGTGGATTATAAAACCTGGGCCTGGAGTGAAGATGCCGCGGTAATCGAGAAGTTTAATATCCCCCGCCATATGCTTTTTGGCGTACAAATGCCGGGGACCGTTCTCGGGCATATCACACCACAAGCAGCACTGGCGACACATTTCCCGGCAGGACTGCCGGTAGTTTGTACCACCAGTGATAAACCGGTAGAAGCATTAGGAGCCGGATTGCTGGACGATGAAACGGCGGTGATTTCCTTAGGCACCTATATCGCGCTGATGATGAATGGCAAAGCACTGCCGAAAGACCCGGTAGCGTACTGGCCGATTATGTCTTCTATTCCAGAAACATTGCTGTATGAAGGTTACGGTATTCGCAAAGGGATGTGGACGGTAAGTTGGTTGCGCGACATGTTGGGCGAGTCGTTAATTCAGGATGCCAGAGCACAGGATCTTTCGCCGGAAGATTTGCTCAACAAAAAAGCCTCTTGCGTGCCACCTGGCTGTAATGGGTTGATGACGGTGCTGGACTGGCTGACCAACCCGTGGGAACCGTACAAACGCGGAATTATGATCGGCTTTGATTCCAGTATGGATTACGCATGGATTTATCGTTCGATTCTGGAAAGCGTGGCGCTGACACTGAAGAACAATTACGACAATATGTGTAATGAAATGAATCACTTTGCGAAGCATGTGATCATTACTGGCGGCGGTTCAAACAGCGATCTGTTTATGCAAATTTTTGCCGACGTGTTCAATCTTCCGGCAAGACGTAACGCCATTAACGGGTGCGCTAGTTTGGGAGCGGCTATCAACGCGTCTGTAGGGCTTGGCTTGTACCCGGATTACGCAACGGCTGTTGACAAAATGGTTCGCGTGAAAGACATCTTTATGCCTGTTGAGAGCAACGCCAGACGTTACGACGCGATGAATAAAGGCATTTTCAAAGACCTAACCAAACACACTGATGTGATCCTGAAAAAATCGTATGAAGTGATGCATGGAGAATTGGGCAATGTGGACGCTATTCAAAGCTGGTCTAATGCGTAAGTGAAGAAGACCGGGCGGGAAACCGCCCGCTCTGAGCATACCTGAATGGTTACCTCTAAACATAACCTGTTATTAATTAATGATTTTTCAAGCCAGTTCCAATCTACCAAAATTTGTAGCGATGATTTTTACTCCAGTGAAAAATTAACACTACGGAATTTGTTTTGGTTTGCAATGACGAGTCCGGAAAAACCAGAAGAGAACAATCAGAAGAGGCAAAAATATAAATGGGTGGAATTCTTTACAGGTTCCACCCATTTATAACGCTTATAAATATTTAATCAGGCAATATTCAAATATTTATGCGTTTGCATCGACAAACGCCAGTTCCGCGCAATACAGGTATCGATACATAAACGCGTGGCATCTTCTTTCTGACTAATTGGCTGAAGTGCAATTACTCGCGGTTTATCATCAGTCAGCGTTGCCAGCAATTCATCCAGTGCTTCAATATCCCGTACACGCCCAACCGGATGTTTGATTTCATTGGCGCGTTCCAGCGCCTGCGACAACACTTCATAGCCGCCGCGCATGTTCAGTTTTGGCGACACGGTAACCCAGGTGTTCGGTGTACAACGTACTTCGTGAGTACCGCTGGTTTCTATCTGGCAGCTAAAACCGTTCTTTTCAAGCAAGTCAGTCAATGGCAGCAAATCATGAATGCAAGGTTCACCACCCGTAATCACTACGTGACGCGCGGTATATCCCTGACGACTTATGACCGCTAACAAATCTTCGCTGCTTGCTGCGCCCCACTTATCACTCTCTTTGGTTTTCGCCAAAATACTGAAAAGAGAAACTTCCCGATCCTCAAGTTTTTCCCACGTGTGTTTGGTATCACACCAGGCACAGCCGACCGGGCATCCCTGTAAACGAATAAAAATGGCGGGGACGCCGGTAAAGTAACCCTCACCTTGCAGGGTCTGGAACATCTCGTTAATCGGGTACTGCATAGCATTCTCTGTAAAGTGGATAATTGTTAATTATTGCAGATCCTACCGCAATATTCATGCTTTATTAACATTCTGTTACACGCAGGTTTAAGATAAAAAGGCGAAACAGATCATTAATAAAAAAATGAAACAACGTATTATTCCCCGGGGAATTAAACAAAAGGGATTTAAACATGCTCAGAATATTCATCGTACTTATATTTATTTTCAATTTATCAGGTTGTGGATATAATGATATTCAAACTTATGACGAACAAGTCAATTCATCCTGGTCAGAAGTTCTGAATCAGTATCAACGTCGTGCCGACCTTATTCCTAATCTTGTCGCCAGTATTAAAGGTTATTCCAGCTATGAAAAAGAAGTGTTGGAAGCCGTAACATTAGCGCGTAGCTAGGCTATCAGGGCCAGTAGCGATTTACAGCAAGCGCCAGGCGATGAGCAAAAGCTACAAACCTGGCAACAAGCTCAGGCGCAACTGACTCGTACACTCGGCCAGTTAACGATTATCAGTGAACGTTATCCTGAATTAAAGGCCCAGGAACTCTATCAAAATTTGATAGTACAGCTCGAAGGAAGTGAAAACCGCATTGCCGTTGCGCGAGGAAGATACATTAAAGCTATTGAACAATATAATGTCACTATCCGCAAATTCCCCGCTGTATTAACCGCAAAAATAATGGATTACACCGCAAAGAAAAATTATTTGCCGGATGATGTCGCCGCTGTGAGTAAAGCACCAACAATAGATTTTAGCCAAAATCCTAATATTCATTAAGCGGGCAATCCTTATGCGAATTTTTATCTTTCTTCTGGCTTTCTTCTGTCCATCGGCGTTTGCTACGCAAATTCCAGTACCTGAATTACCTGTGTATGTGAATGACATAACAGGTACATTGACGAACAGCGAAATAAATGCTCTTGCTGGTCAGATTAAAAACCTGACGCAAAGAAATCTGGCGCAAATGGTGGTGTTAGTAGTTGACACAACAGGCGATGAAACTATCGAGCAGTACGCTACGCGGGTATTCGATAGCTGGAAACCAGGTGATAAAGACCGCGATGATGGTGTTCTACTGTTAGTCGCCTGGCAGGATCATACCGTGCGTATTGAAATCGGTTACGGACTGGAAGGCCTTATTACAGATGCACAGTCCGGACAAATTATTCGCAACAGTATTATTCCAGCATTTAAAAATGGCGACCTTGCTGGCGGCTTACAAAAAGGAATAAACGATATTAAAAGTCGTCTGGCAGAGAATACTTTATCAACTATAACACCGACCGATCACTTCTTACCTTTTAGCGGCTGGTGGGCTTTGTTGGCCTGGGCGATAGTACTGACCTTTATTTCCGCCAGGGGATATATCAAAACGCTGGGAGTAATTTGCTTCGCTGCCATAGTGCTGGCCTTTGTTTTGCCTATTGCAGGTTTCAGCGGAAGCTGGGGAGTGCTCGCTACATTATTATGCTTCTCCACACCGTTCCTTATTATTGTTATTTCTTTTACCCCTTTCGGAAAAAAGGTACGTAATTTAATGCGTAGTGCCAACCGACCATCACGCCATACCAGAAGTAATTATAACTCCAGAGATTCGTCATCATCATCGTCCTCTTCTTTCGACAATGACAATTTCAGCGGCGGTGGCGCTTCATCTGGTGGCGGTGGCGCTTCAGGGCGCTGGTGATCAATATGCGCTTAATCCTTTTTCTACTCATATTGTGGTGCGTTCCTGTGTTTGCCCAGCAAATGGCTGTACCGGAACTACACCAACAGGTGACAGATCTTACTGATACGTTAAGTTCATCTGAGCAACAATCTCTGACACTACAGTTGCAGAAGATTGCACAGAATACGCAGGCGCAGGTCGCTATATTAGTGGTGCCATCCACTGGTGAAGATACCATTGAACAATATGCAACACGCGTTTTTGATAGCTGGAAGTTGGGCGATGCACAGCGCAACGATGGTATTTTACTTCTGGTTGCCTGGGAAGATCATGCTGTCCGTATAGAAGTGGGCTACGGGCTGGAAGGGGTGGTTACCGACCTGCAAGCGGCAAAGATTATCCGTGTTATATTGATCCCCGCGTTCAAAAACGATGATCTTATTGGAGGGTTGACACTGGCCAGCGAAAATATCGGCGCGCTTCTGTTGAATGGTGAATTACCGGAAGGCAGCGGAAATCATTACAGTATCAAAACTCCAATTCCATTATCGGTCGCTGTAATTATTTTACTGGCAGTACTTTCGTATTTTATTATTTTTACCGATCCATCAAATCTACCGTGGATTGCACTCACCGGCGCAATTTACGGGATGGTATTCCTCTATGTTGCCGAGCCCGGAGCATGGACGAATTTAATCGTTGCTTGCAGTATGTTAACGCCTTTTGCGATCGTACCTCTGCTTATCTTCTGGCTTCTGGTGAATAAAAAGTTACGCGCCAAATATAAGAAGCTCAGTAAAGAAAGAGCTTCAAGAAAAGGTTCTTCTTCATCCTCTTCCGGTGGAGGCTCAAGTGGCGGCGGATTTAGCGGCGGGGGTGGTTCTTCTGGCGGCGGCGGCGCGTCCGGCCGCTGGTAACTCAACCATAAAAAATGCCAGCCCGAAGGCTGGCATTTTTAAATCAGATAAAGTCAGACTTATGCCTGGCCTTTGATCTCTTTACGACCGTTGTACGGTGCTTTTTCGCCCAGAGCTTCTTCAATACGAATCAGCTGGTTGTATTTAGCAACACGGTCAGAACGGCTCATAGAACCCGTTTTGATCTGGCCTGCAGCAGTACCAACAGCCAGGTCAGCGATGGTAGCGTCTTCAGTTTCACCAGAACGGTGAGAGATTACTGCAGTGTAGCCAGCGTCTTTCGCCATCTTGATTGCAGCCAGAGTTTCGGTCAGAGAACCGATCTGGTTGAATTTGATCAGGATGGAGTTAGCGATGCCTTTTTCGATACCTTCTTTCAGGATCTTGGTGTTGGTTACGAACAGGTCGTCACCAACCAACTGGATTTTGTCGCCCAGAACTTTGGTCTGGTATGCGAAACCGTCCCAGTCAGACTCGTCCAGACCATCTTCGATGGAAACGATCGGGTACTGTTTGGTCAGTTCTTCCAGGAAGTGAGTGAATTCTTCAGAGGTGAAAGCTTTGTTGCCTTCGCCAGCCAGAACGTATTTACCGTCTTTGTAGAATTCAGAAGCTGCGCAGTCCATCGCCAGAGTGATGTCTTTGCCCAGTTCATAGCCAGCAGCTTTAACAGCTTCAGCGATAACAGCCAGAGCTTCAGCGTTGGAACCCAGGTTCGGCGCATAGCCACCTTCGTCACCAACAGCAGTGTTCATACCTTTCGCTTTCAGAACTTTTGCAAGGTGATGGAAAACTTCAGAACCCATGCGGATGGCTTCTTTCACAGTTTTCGCGCCAACCGGCTGAATCATGAATTCCTGAATATCAACGTTGTTGTCAGCGTGCTCACCACCGTTGATGATGTTCATCATCGGAACCGGCATGGAGTATTTGCCCGGAGTACCGTTCAGTTCAGCGATGTGCTCGTACAGCGGCATACCTTTAGCAGCCGCGGCAGCTTTGGCGTTAGCCAGAGATACAGCCAGGATTGCGTTTGCGCCGAATTTGGATTTATTTTCAGTGCCGTCCAGGTCGATCATGATCTTGTCAATGCCAGCCTGATCTTTGGCATCTTTGCCAATCAGCGCCTGAGCGATCGGGCCGTTAACCGCAGCAACAGCTTTGGTTACGCCTTTGCCCAGGAAACGGGATTTGTCACCATCGCGCAGTTCCAGTGCTTCACGGGAACCAGTAGAAGCACCTGACGGAGCAGCCGCCATACCGACGAAACCACCCTCCAGGTGTACTTCGGCTTCAACAGTCGGGTTACCACGGGAGTCGATGATTTCACGACCGATGATTTTTACGATTTTGGACATTAGGGTTTCCTCAAGTCACTAGTTAAACTAAAACTCCAGACAAACAACGCGTACCCTGGGTACGCGTTGCCGTTCTAACTTTTTTACTTACTTCGCCTGACGTTTCTGGAACTCGCTGGCGGCTTTTACAAAGCCAGCAAACAGCGGGTGACCATCACGTGGAGTAGAAGTAAACTCCGGATGGAACTGACAAGCCACGAACCACGGGTGATTCGGAACTTCGATGATCTCGACCAACTGATCATCCCCGGAACGGCCCGCAACGCGCAGACCTGCATCTTCAATCTGTTTCAACAGCATGTTGTTGACTTCGTAACGGTGACGATGACGTTCAACAATTGTCGGCGCATTGTACAGTTGGCGAACCAGGCTATCGTCAACCAACTGGCACTGCTGCGCGCCAAGACGCATGGTGCCACCGAGATCGCTATTCTCGCTACGAACTTCAACGTTGCCGTTTTCATCACGCCACTCGGTAATCAGCGCCACAACCGGGTACTTACAGTCTGGCACAAATTCCGTAGAGTTGGCGTTCTCCATGTTGGCAACATGGCGAGCGTAATCAATTAACGCCACCTGCATACCCAGGCAAATACCCAGATAAGGAATATTGTTCTCACGCGCAAAGCGCGCGGTAGTAATCATGCCCTCTACGCCACGGTAACCGAAACCACCAGGTACGAGGATCGCATCCAGGCCTTTAAGGATTTCAACACCGCGTGTTTCAACATCTTGTGAATCGATCAGTTTGATGTTGACGCTAACACGATTTTTCAGCCCGCCGTGTTTCAGTGCTTCAATCACGGATTTATAAGCGTCCGGCAGTTCAATGTACTTGCCGACCATACCGATAGTGACTTCACTTACCGGATTCGCTTCTTCAAAGATAACCTGTTCCCATTCGGACAGATTAGCTTCCGGGCAGTTCAAGCTGAATCGTTTACAAATATAATCGTCCAGCCCCTGAGATTTCAACAGGCCTGGAATTTTATAGATAGAATCGACGTCTTTCAGAGAAATAACCGCTTTTTCCGGAACATTACAGAACAATGCAATCTTCGCACGTTCGTTCGCCGGAACGGCGCGATCTGAACGACAAATCAGGATATCAGGCTGGATGCCGATAGAAAGCAGCTCTTTTACAGAGTGCTGAGTCGGCTTGGTTTTGACTTCACCAGACGCAGCCATGTACGGCACCAGGGTCAGGTGCATGAACAGCGCGTGTTCACGACCAATATCAACAGCCAACTGGCGAATCGCTTCAAGGAACGGCAGGGATTCGATGTCACCGACAGTACCGCCGATTTCGACCAGAACCACGTCGTGGCCTTCACCGCCGGCAAGAACGCGTTCTTTAATAGCGTTAGTAATGTGCGGGATAACCTGTACGGTTGCGCCCAGATAGTCGCCACGGCGTTCTTTACGCAGAACGTCAGAATAGATACGACCCGTGGTGAAGTTGTTGCGGCGGCTCATTTTGGTGCGAATGAAACGCTCGTAGTGCCCCAGGTCCAGGTCGGTTTCAGCGCCGTCTTCAGTAACGAACACTTCCCCGTGTTGGATTGGGCTCATAGTACCTGGATCGACGTTGATGTACGGATCCAGTTTCATGATGGTCACATTGAGGCCACGGGCTTCAAGAATGGCTGCGAGGGAGGCTGCGGCAATGCCTTTACCCAGAGAGGATACGACCCCGCCGGTCACAAAAATATAGTTCGTTGTCATGCTGAACCTGAGAAGTTAGGTTGAAAAGACGATGGAATAACCAGGACGGGAAAGCAGTATACCCGAACATGACCTGTGCCACAAACTTTCATTATCCCTCCTCTTCGCCAGCGCACAATTGAAATCAGGAGTGAGAAAATAGCCCCTTTGGGGTAAATGTTTTTGACGCAAATCAAGCGCTTGTCATTTAAAAAATGACACAAATCGCGCTTGACCGTGTAATTTCCTTAGAGATCAATTTCCTGCCGTTTTACCTGCTGCCAGACTTCTTCCATTGTTTCGAGGTCAACACCTGTCATTTCCAGTCCACGCGCGGCAACAATCCGCTCCACTTCGCGAAAACGACGCTCAAATTTTTCGTTAGCTTTTTGTAGCGCAATCTCTGCTTTCGTCCCTAAATGGCGGGCCAGATTGACCGTCGCAAACAGCAGGTCGCCCATTTCCTCCTCCAGTTTAGCCTGGTCCACTACAGCCTGCCGCGCCTCGTACATGACCTCGTCAATCTCTTCGTAAACTTTATCGACCACCGGGCCAAGCGTCGTCCAGTCGAAGCCAACGTTGGCGCAGCGTTTCTGGATTTTTTGCGCACGCATTAAGGCCGGTAAACTGCGAGGAATATCGTCCAGCGCTGAATGTTGCGCCTTCTGCGCGCGCTCTTCGGTTTTGATCTGCTCCCAACGGGCAAGAACTTCACTGCTGTTATCGGCAGAACTGTCAGCAAAAACATGCGGATGGCGGCGCTCTAACTTATCGCTGATCGCCGCGCAAATATCATTAAAGTCAAAGCGCCCTTCTTCCTGGGCCATTTGCGCGTAAAACACCACCTGGAACAGCAAATCGCCCAGTTCACCGCGCAGATCGTCAAAGTCTTCGCGGGCAATGGCATCCAGCACTTCATAAGTTTCTTCAAGGGTATAAGGTGCAATAGAAGCGAATGTCTGCTCTTTGTCCCACGGACAGCCGTTTTCCGGGTCACGAAGACGCTGCATGATAGTGAGCAAACGGTCGATTTGATTCATTGGAATGTCCTGAAAATTGCGGGTCTGTCAGGTGTAACACCTTCGAGTAAAGGATATCGTCGGATACGGCTGACGCCATATCCGGCTATGTAAGATTAATTCCCGTGCAGTCGTCTTGCATCGATAACATCTGGCACCTGATTGAGTTTACCCAGCACGCGCCCCAGCACTTGCAGGTTATAAATCTCAATGGTCATATCGATGGTCGCCAGTTGCTGTTTCGTGTCGCTGCGGCTGGCAACGCCAAGCACATTCACCTTCTCATTGGCGAGAATAGTGGTGATATCACGCAACAATCCACTACGATCATTGGCCTGCACGCGAACCACCAGCGAGTAACCAGCGGAGTAGCTCTCGCCCCATACCGCGTCAACAATTCGTTCCGGCGCATGGGAGCGCAGTTCCGCCAGTTGTTCGCAATCGGCGCGGTGTACGGAGATCCCGCGGCCCTGGGTAATGAAACCGACAATCTCATCGCCAGGAATCGGCTGGCAGCAACGCGCGATGTGGTGCATCAGGTTGCCCACGCCTTCTACCACTACACGACCGTTATCTTTACTGCGGTTTTGTGGTGTATAGCTTTTTTGCTGAAGCTGTTTCAGTGCGGCGGCGTCCTGCTCTTCGGCGCTCGGCTTATTAAATTGCGATTGCAGGAAGTTGACCATCTGATTGAGACGGATATCCCCGCCACCAATCGCCGCCAACAACTCGTCGACGTCATTGAAGTTGTAACGCGGCAGCAGATATTTTTCTGCTTCCTTCAGACTGATCCCCAGATGTTCCAGTTCGTCGTCAAGGATTTGCCGTCCTGCCAGAATATTTTTGTCACGATCCTGTTTACGGAACCAGGCGTGAATTTTCGAACGCCCGCGGCTGGTTGTAACATAACCCAGGTTTGGGTTTAACCAGTCACGGCTGGGATTCGGCTGTTTCTGGGTGATAATTTCAATCTGGTCACCCATCTGCAACTGGTAGGTGAATGGCACAATGCGCCCGCCAATTTTTGCCCCGATGCAGCGGTGCCCGACATCACTATGGATGTGGTAAGCGAAATCCAGCGGCGTTGATCCCGCAGGCAGATCAACAACATCACCTTTCGGCGTAAACACATATACCCGATCATCAAAGACCTGACTGCGTACTTCGTCGAGCATTTCGCCAGAATCAGCCATCTCTTCCTGCCACGCAATCAGTTTACGCAGCCAGGCAATCCGGTCTTCATGTCCCGAACGTGCGCCGCCAGCAGCCGCGCCTTCTTTGTATTTCCAGTGCGCAGCAACACCCAACTCTGCATCTTCATGCATCTGTTTGGTGCGGATTTGGATCTCAACGGTTTTGCCTCCCGGCCCCAACACTACGGTATGAATAGACTGATAACCGTTCGGTTTCGGGTTCGCAACGTAATCATCGAACTCATCCGGCAAGTGGCGATAGTGAGTGTGCACTATGCCCAGCGCGGCGTAACAATCCTGCAAACGTTCCGCGACGATACGCACCGCACGAACATCAAACAGCTCATCAAAGGCGAGGTTCTTTTTCTGCATTTTGCGCCAGATGCTGTAGATGTGTTTTGGGCGGCCATACACTTCAGCTTTAACGCCTTCAGCTTTCATCTCTGCACGCAGATGCCCCACAAACTCTTCAATGTAGTGTTCGCGGTCGAGGCGGCGCTCATGCAGCAGTTTTGCAATACGTTTGTATTCGGTCGGGTGGAGGTAACGGAAGCAGTAATCTTCCAGTTCCCATTTCAGTTGCCCAATCCCAAGACGGTTCGCCAGCGGCGCGTAGATATTGGTGCACTCTTTTGCCGCCAGCACGCGTTCATCTTCCGGCGCATCTTTTACTTCGCGCAGATGGGCAATTCGCTCCGCCAGTTTGATGACCACACAACGGAAGTCATCGACCATCGCCAGCAACATCCGGCGAACGTTATCGACCTGTTCGGAGGAAACAGAATCGGTGTGCGTTGCTTTCAGTTGGCGGATTGCCGCCATATCGCGCACACCGTGAATAAGATTAACGACCGACTTACCGACACTCTCGCGCAGTACGTCTTCGCTGACGACGTTTGCATCGGCCAGAGGGAACAGCAGCGCAGCCCGCAGCGTGTCAATGTCCATACTTAATGTCGAGAGGATCTCCACCATCTCGACACCACGCCACAACAGCAAACTGGCATCCGGATGCCCCTGCGTCTGCTGCAGACAATACGCCCAGGTTTCGGCTAAGCACTCACACGACTTCTGGCTGGCAATGCCCAGACTTGCGATCCATTTTTCCGGATCAAATTCACCAGCCTTATTGATATGTGCACTTCTTACCGCAACCATCGTCCTCTCCTTTAGGGACCTGACCTGCTGAAATCAGCAAATCGTAACTATTTAACGCGCGAGAAAAGTACCATCGATTCCAGATGCCCCGTGTGTGGGAACATATCCAGCATCGCCAACCGCGCAATGGTATATCCTGCTTTTAATAACGCCTCGCTATCCCGAGCCAGCGTCGCAGGGTTACAGGATACATAAACTATACGAATAGGTTCCAGTTTTATAATTTGTTGCATAACGCCTGCTGCACCAGCACGCGCCGGGTCCAGCAACACTTTATCAAAGCCGTTTTTTGCCCACGGCTGCTTTGTGACATCATCTTCAAGATTTTCGTGATAAAACGTCACATTATGTAAGCGATTAAGACTCGCGTTCTGCTGGCCTTTTTCCACCAGCGCCGGAACCCCTTCCACACCAACAACACTTGCCGCACGGGTCGCTAACGGCAGCGTAAAATTGCCCATACCACAGAACAGATCCAGCACACGATCATCAGGCTGAACATCCAGCCACTCCAGCGCTCGCGCCACCATTTTCTGGTTCACACCCGCATTGATCTGAATAAAATCACGCGGACTAAAGGTTAAGCGCAACCCGTTTGAGTCATACCAGGGCATCTCGCCAGAGACTGTTTCGAGTATCTCACTATCGGGGGCGAGATACAGATCCAGGCCTTCAGAATGCGAAAAGCGTTCCAGTTTTTCGCGATCTGCCAAACTTAGCGGTGCGGTATGGCGTAAAATCATCAGCAGGCCGCTGGTTGCCTGCACCAGTTCAACATGACCAAGATGGCGCATAGCTTGTAAGCTGTCCAGGCATGCCCTGACTTTGGGCAACAACGCTTCAAGTTGGGGCACTAAAATAGGGCATTGTTTAACGTCGACAATGTCACTGGAACCCGCTTTGCGAAATCCCATCTGGAGTTGTTGTTTTTTCGGTAGATAGTTCAGACTTAAACGCGCGCGACGGCGATAACCCCAGGGGACATCGTCGATCACTTCAGAGACGTCGTGTTTCATTAACCGGGCGAGTGCTGCGCTTTTGCTACGCTGCTGGAGTTCGACGCTGGCGTGTTGTTGCTGACAGCCGCCGCATACGCCAAAATGAGGGCAGCGTGGCGTTTTGCGTTCCAGGCTGTCGCTTAACCTGCGCACGACCTTAGCGCGAGCGTACTGTTTTTTATCTTCAGTAACAGTAACTTCCGCGTTTTCCGGCGGTAGTAATCCAGGAATAAATAACGCTTTGCCGTTATGTCGCGCCACGCCCTGACCAAAAGAGTCGAGGTCGTTGACTGAAACGGTTATGATCTGACGCGTCGTCGCGCGTCGTTTTGCAGAGTAGAATTGCGCCATTGGCGAGACTTTCTCAATTTAACAGTGTGACCTTAATTGTCCCATAACGGAACTCCATGACCAACTACAGCCTGCGCGCACGCATGATGATTCTGATCCTGGCACCGACCGTCCTTATTGGTTTATTGCTTAGCATCTTTTTCGTCGTGCATCGCTATAACGACTTGCAGCGTCAACTGGAAGATGCCGGTGCCAGCATTATTGAGCCGCTTGCGGTTTCAACGGAATATGGCATGAGCCTGCAAAATCGCGAATCTATTGGTCAATTGATCAGCGTTTTGCATCGTCGCCATTCCGATATTGTTCGTGCCATTTCGGTTTATGATGAAAATAACCGACTTTTTGTCACCTCCAATTTTCATCTTGATCCTTCATCAATGCAGCTCGGCAGCAACGTGCCATTTCCGCGCCAACTTACTGTCACACGTGATGGCGATATTATGATCCTGCGCACGCCGATTATTTCTGAGAGTTATTCTCCCGACGAATCACCCAGCAGCGATGCCAAAAATAGTCAAAATATGTTGGGATATATTGCTCTTGAGCTGGATCTTAAATCAGTGCGCTTGCAGCAATATAAAGAGATCTTTATTTCTAGCGTGATGATGCTGTTTTGTATTGGTATCGCGCTTATTTTTGGCTGGCGCTTAATGCGCGATGTAACCGGCCCAATTCGCAACATGGTGAATACCGTCGACCGCATCCGCCGAGGGCAACTCGACAGTCGGGTGGAAGGATTTATGCTCGGAGAGTTGGATATGCTGAAAAATGGCATCAACTCGATGGCAATGTCGCTGGCGGCTTATCACGAAGAGATGCAGCACAATATCGACCAGGCGACGTCCGATCTGCGTGAAACGCTGGAACAGATGGAAATTCAGAACGTTGAACTGGATCTGGCGAAAAAACGCGCCCAGGAAGCGGCGCGTATTAAGTCAGAGTTTCTGGCAAACATGTCGCATGAGCTGCGTACACCGTTGAATGGCGTTATTGGTTTTACCCGCCTGACGTTGAAAACAGAATTAACACCAACGCAGCGCGATCACCTCAATACTATTGAACGCTCGGCAAATAATTTGCTGGCAATTATTAATGATGTTCTCGATTTCTCAAAACTGGAAGCAGGCAAGTTGATTCTGGAAAGTATTCCATTCCCACTACGCAGCACGCTGGATGAAGTGGTAACGCTACTGGCGCATTCTTCTCACGATAAAGGACTGGAATTAACGCTCAATATTAAGAGCGACGTGCCCGATAACGTCATTGGCGACCCGCTGCGTTTACAGCAAATAATCACTAACCTGGTGGGGAATGCGATTAAATTCACCGAGAATGGCAACATCGACATTCTGGTAGAAAAACGTGCGCTGAGTAATACCAAAGTACAGATTGAAGTGCAGATCCGTGATACCGGCATTGGTATTCCTGAACGCGATCAATCGCGTTTGTTCCAGGCCTTCAGACAGGCAGATGCCAGTATTTCACGCCGTCATGGCGGCACCGGGCTGGGGCTGGTAATTACGCAAAAACTGGTCAATGAAATGGGCGGCGATATCTCGTTCCATAGCCAGCCGAATCGTGGTTCAACCTTCTGGTTCCATATTAATCTCGATCTGAACCCGAATATTATTATCGAAGGGCCATCCACTCAGTGCCTCGCGGGTAAACGCCTGGCTTATGTCGAACCGAACTCTGCAGCCGCCCAGTGTACGCTGGATATTTTAAGCGAAACACCGCTGGAAGTGGTTTATAGCCCAACGTTCTCCGCGCTGCCTCCTGCACATTACGACATGATTTTGTTAGGGATTGCGGTAACCTTCCGCGAACCGCTGACGATGCAGCATGAGCGGTTGGCGCAAGCGGTGTCAATGACCGATTTTCTGATGCTGGCACTTCCGTGCCATGCACAGGTCAATGCCGAAAAGCTCAAGCAAGATGGTATCGGCGCGTGTCTGCTGAAACCCCTGACGCCTACACGTTTGTTGCCTGTACTGACGGAATTTTGTCATCAAAAGCAAAACACACTTTTGCCTGTTACCGATGAAAGTAAGCTGGCAATGACGGTTATGGCTGTTGATGATAATCCGGCAAACCTGAAACTTATCGGCGCATTGCTGGAAGATATGGTGCAGCATGTTGAGCTGTGCGATAGCGGACATCAGGCGGTTGAACGGGCGAAACAGATGCCGTTCGATTTAATCTTAATGGATATTCAAATGCCGGATATGGACGGCATTCGGGCATGTGAACTCATTCACCAGCTCCCGCATCAGCAGCAAACACCAGTTATCGCGGTAACGGCGCACGCGATGGCCGGGCAAAAAGAGAAACTGCTTGGCGCGGGAATGAGCGATTATCTGGCGAAACCGATTGAAGAAGAGCGGTTGCATAATTTGCTGTTACGTTACAAGCCCGGCAGTGGCATTTCTTCTCGCGTCGTGACGCCAGAAGTGAACGAAATTGTGGTGAATCAGAATGCGACTCTCGACTGGCAACTGGCACTGCGCCAGGCTGCAGGAAAAAACGATCTGGCGCGCGATATGCTGCAAATGTTGCTCGATTTCCTGCCAGAAGTTCGCAACAAAGTTGAAGAACAATTGGTTGGAGAAAACCCGGAAGGCCTGGTTGATTTGATCCATAAACTGCATGGCAGTTGCGGTTATAGCGGCGTACCGCGAATGAAGAATCTCTGCCAACTAATCGAACAACAGCTACGCAACGGTACTAAAGAAGAAGATTTGGAGCCGGAGCTACTGGAACTGTTGGACGAGATGGATAATGTGGCGCGCGAAGCCAGTAAAATTCTCGGTTAATAAACCTCTTGTCGAGTAAAAACCGGCTTCTTTATGAAGCCGGTTTCAGATTGGTGGCAAGTACCTGTGTTTATGCCGAATGCGGCGAGAACGCCTTGCCATGTCTACAACATCATATGAAGTGGTTCACTTGACTCCAGGCAAACGCTAGTAAAAATGCCCCTTAAGAAGGCACATTTACTGGCATTTGCCTGAAAAAATTCGATTCAGCATCGCTGAAACAATATTTTGCCGACCATTAGGTATATCAGCAAAAATAGCGAGGACTCAGGACAACAGCGTGCCCCAATGTTCAACCCACGGGTTTGATTCCGTTTCTGGTTCCGGGGTCTCGCTGGCATCAATCAGCAGCATTTCCCCTACCCGCTGCGCGCTTTGTTCCTGCAACAAAGCATCGAACTGTTTGCCACCATTGCAGAAATTCACATAACTGCTGTCGCCAAGGGCAATCACGCCATAACGCAGGTTCGGCTGGAAACCGAGGTTATCCTTTATTCCCAGAAAGAGCGGCACAATGCTGTCAGGAAGGTCGCCCTGCCCGGTGGTGGAGGTGACTACCAGTACGTACTTGTCCTGATAGGGTAGCCAGTCACTTAACTCTGGATCTTCAAATACCGTTGCTTTGTGTCCTTGCCCGGACAAAATGGCTTCCGCTTCTTCTGCAACTAACAATGCGTTGCCGTACATGGTGCCAACAAAAATACCAATTTCCGCCATACCGTTTTCTCCCTGGATTAGGAACTCATCTCACCATCCTGGCCGGATGCCGCGCTGAACTCAACCCTTTCATTTTCAGGAAGTAGACCGCGCCAACCAAACTGTGATAACGCCTGCATCCAGGTGTCGTCCAGCCCCGCGTAAATAGTGAGCGGCTCGCCAGTAAAAGGATGCGTCAATGACAACTGGCTGGCATGTAGCATTAACCTCTGCAGGCCGAAATGTTCAGCCCCGCTGCGGTTCTGGCGCAAATCGCCGTGTTTGCTGTCCCCAATGATGGGATGACGCAAATGGGCCAGATGGCGGCGTAGTTGGTGTTTACGTCCAGTTTTCGGCTCCAGTTCCACCAGGCCATAGCGCGTGGTCGGGTAACGTCCAGTCGCCACAGGCATTTCCACCGTCGCCAGACCGCGATAATGCGTTACCGCTGGCTGTGGACCTTTATCTTCGCGGGCATATTTATCAGCGATTTTGTCCAGTTCTTCTACCAGCGGATAATCCAGCTCTGCCTCATCCATCAGCCAGCCACGCACAATCGCATGGTAACGTTTCTGGATTTGGTGCTGTTCAAACTGTTGCGCCAACAGTCGCCCTGCCTCACTGGATAACCCCATCAGCAATACGCCAGAAGTCGGGCGATCCAGACGATGCGCGGTAAAAACATGCTGACCAATCTGGTCACGCACAGTTTGCATCACCACAACTTTCTCGTCGCGATCCAGCCAGCTACGGTGGACCAGCCAGCCGGACGGTTTATTTACCGCCACCAACCATTCATCCTGGTAGAGTATTTCCAACATCAGTTAGCATCATCCGCAAAAAGGGCATCCAGCTTTTCCAGCTCCGCCAGAATAAGCGCTCGTTGCGGGTGATCCGTCGCCAGCGCCATTTCATAGTACGGCGCCACAGCAAATGCCCCTGGTAATGGCTGATTGTTATCTAATAAATCGTGCATCCGCGGGATAAGCACCCACTGCAACCACTCCAACGGTTCCATGGTGTCCATAAAAAACGGTTGGGTACTGTTGAATAGATGCGGCTGGGGTTCATCATTGCGCCAGTGCTGATGTTCACGCAGCAGCGCTTCAAGCGCCTGCAACTGGAAACGAACGCGGTCATGAGTAGTCATAAAGCAGCCTCAAGTAAAAAACTGCCGCGAAGAATAGCAGGAATAAAAAAAGGGAGCACTGTATTCACAGTGCTCCCGATTCGTTTCGCAGCATTCCAGCTACTTTTGTTGCTCCCTGCTCATCCTTGACAACTTTTCCTTTAGCCTTACGGCCAATCGTTCATCCTGAACTATTGCTCCCTGCTCACACCACCCCGATGTGATACTTCATCCTGAAGTGTCCCTGGCCTTCCTGACCCACCGAATCATCCTGACCGGTTCTCATTCTCCATCCTGGAGGTGTCCTTTAACGCGTCCTGCGTTATCCTCTTCGCTTCATCCGGAAGCCTTTCCCTGAAACTCCATCCTGGCGTGTCCTTCAGAAGTGTCATCATCCTGATGTTCACTTCATTGTCTGACTCCCTGTCGACGAAGATAGAATCGTCTTTTTCACTGCGTCTTACAAGGAGCTTACAGACAATGCCTTAAGGATAATTTCATATGAAAGTCGAAAAAACAACAATAAGCAATTGATTTCAAATCAAAATATCAAATCTCATCTTATTAAGTATTCGCTTATTTCCTGGCGATCTCCTACAGGGTCTGTAAGAGATCTCTCACAACAAGACGGGGTATTTGGATTACAGAAGAGGCTTAAGTTGGTTGAGGAATTCCGCAAGATTTGAGGCTAAATGCGCCCGTTTACGCGTTCCCAGTGTCTCTTTGCATACTTCGCCTGAGAGATTACACACCGAGATTACCTCCAGCTCTTCTTCCAGCGTCGCGATAAATAGCGTAGGCGGCAGTTTTAGACGTTTCTGAGTAACCAAATGGCCAATCAGATTTTCCTGCACTCGACGGAAGTCATTTTCGCTCCAGGTTTGCAGTAATGTCAGTTTGATATCACCAAACTGCGCATGCATATCCCCGGCAAACTGGGTCGTATAGAAGGTATGAATTGTGGGTTGTATCACAATATCAAACGCCCGTTCAACCGCGTTTACATTTTGCTCACCGGTAAACGGTTGAGGTTGCCAGTATACGGCGTCTTCGGTGGTTGAAATAATGCATGGCGAAGGAACGCCATACAGCTCCTCACTTAACGGCCAGCTTTTATACTGTTCATGCCAGGCATCGCAGTAGCGCGCAGTAAAATCCTTCAGGGCTTGTGCGGTCAAATCGTCCACTAATTTCTCTCTTCACTTAAACCAGATACACTTGTTGTTTAGTTTATCTGGTTTATGACGGTGAAACATGTCTTCTTATGCAAACCATCAGGCACTTGCAGGCCTGACTCTCGGAAAATCAACCGATTACAGGGATACCTATGACGCCAGCCTGCTGCAAGGCGTTCCGCGTAGTCTGAATCGCGATCCACTGGGTCTGAAAGCGGATAACCTGCCTTTTCACGGCGCGGATATCTGGACGCTATATGAGCTTTCCTGGCTAAATGCGAAAGGTTTACCGCAGGTCGCTGTGGGTCATGTTGAACTTGATTACACCAGCGTGAATCTCATTGAGTCGAAGAGTTTTAAGCTCTATCTCAATAGCTTTAATCAGACTCGATTTAACAATTGGGAAGAGGTGCGCCAGACGCTGGAGCGCGATTTAAGTACCTGCGCCCAGGGTAAGGTCAGCGTGGCGTTATATCGACTCGATGAACTGGAAGGCCAGCCAATGGGTCATTTCAATGGCACCTGCATTGATGAGCAGGATATCGCTATCGATAACTATGAATTCACCACTGACTACCTTGAGAATGCCGCCAGCGGTGAAAAAGTGGTGGAAGAGACGCTGGTTAGCCATCTGCTGAAATCAAACTGTCTGATCACCCATCAGCCAGACTGGGGTTCCATTCAAATTCAGTACCGTGGACACAAGATTGATCGGGAAAAACTGCTGCGTTATCTGGTTTCTTTCCGTCATCACAACGAGTTCCATGAGCAATGCGTAGAGCGTATTTTTAATGATCTGCTGCGCTTCTGCCAGCCAGAAAAATTAAGCGTTTACGCTCGTTATACCCGTCGTGGCGGTCTGGACATTAACCCCTGGCGTAGCAATAGTGACTTTGTCCCATCGACTACCCGACTGGTACGACAATAAATTTTTTTCAGTTTTGCGTGCTGGATTCAAGCATAGAGTTGTGAAAGGCCATCAGGCAGGGCTATTGTAATCAAAGGGAATGACAATAATTGTCCCATAAGGAGTTTTTCTTGATTACACATATTAGCCCACTTGGCTCCATGGATATGTTGTCGCAGTTGGAGGTGGACATGCTTAAACGCACCGCCAGCAGCGACCTCTATCAACTGTTTCGCAACTGTTCACTTGCCGTTCTGAACTCCGGTAGCCTCACCGATAACAGCAAAGAATTGCTATCCCGTTTTGAAAATTTCGACATTAACGTGTTGCGCCGTGAACGCGGTGTTAAGCTGGAACTGATCAACCCTCCGGAAGAAGCTTTCGTCGATGGGCGCATTATCCGCGCCTTACAGGCCAACTTGTTTGCGGTTCTGCGCGACATTCTCTTCGTCTACGGGCAAATCCATAACACCGTTCGTTTTCCCAATCTGAATCTCGACAACTCTGTCCACATTACTAATCTGGTCTTTTCTATATTGCGCAACGCGCGCGCGCTGCATGTAGGCGAAGCACCGAATATGGTGGTGTGCTGGGGCGGTCACTCCATCAATGAAAACGAATATCTGTATGCACGGCGCGTTGGTAATCAACTGGGGCTTCGCGAGCTGAATATCTGCACCGGCTGCGGTCCAGGAGCGATGGAAGCGCCGATGAAAGGTGCAGCAGTAGGTCACGCTCAGCAGCGTTACAAAGACAGTCGTTTTATTGGCATGACAGAACCGTCGATTATCGCCGCTGAACCGCCTAACCCACTGGTCAACGAACTGATCATCATGCCGGATATCGAAAAACGTCTTGAAGCGTTTGTGCGTATCGCTCACGGCATCATTATTTTCCCGGGTGGTGTGGGTACGGCAGAAGAGTTGCTGTACTTGCTGGGAATTTTAATGAATCCGGCCAACAAAGATCAGGTTTTACCGTTGATCCTCACCGGGCCGAAAGAAAGCGCCGACTACTTCCGCGTACTGGACGAATTTGTCGTACATACGCTGGGAGAAAACGCGCGCCGCCATTATCGCATCATTATTGATGACGCTGCCGAAGTAGCACGTCAGATGAAAAAAGCGATGCCGCTGGTGAAAGAAAACCGTCGCGATACCGGCGATGCGTACAGCTTTAACTGGTCAATGCGCATTGCGCCAGATCTGCAAATGCCGTTTGAGCCGTCTCACGAGAACATGGCCAATCTGAAGCTTTACCCGGATCAACCCGTTGAAGTGCTGGCCGCCGATCTGCGTCGAGCATTCTCCGGTATTGTTGCGGGTAACGTGAAAGAAGTCGGTATTCGCGCCATTGAAGAGTTTGGCCCTTACAAAATCAACGGCGATAAAGAGATTATGCGTCGTATGGACGACCTGCTTCAGGGGTTTGTCGCCCAGCATCGTATGAAGTTGCCTGGCTCTGCCTATATCCCTTGCTACGAAATCTGCACTTAATCTCCCTTCTCCCGGTAACGATCGTTGCCGGGTTTTGTTCTCCCTGGTCACTCACTAAGCAATCTATTTCATTTTCCATCTGAATATTTCAGCACGTCATCATGCAATTAATGTCACCAACATCAATATGTCATACAATTTATATTGTAACGCAAACGTTTACCTGCTTTTATAAACCGCATTTTATCGCTGATAAAAATAAAATCTCATCATGATTAACTAAAAGTATTGATTTTTTCAGTTCAACCTACATATATTGCGCGCCCCGGAAGAAAACAGATGTCGTTTAGTGGGCAAATATCGCCCTTAAATTCTCTTTTACTTTTGATTTACAGAGTAAAGCGTTGGGATTATCTATCTTCCAAGTAGATTATTGTATTTGAGATCAAGATCACTGATAGAGACATAAGTTGTGTGTATCTTTCCGCCCTCAAATTATTACGGCGGAAAATGATTGAGCCATCGCCGATAGACAGATTTCATTTTTACGGCCAGGCACCTTCCCGGGCTGAACTGGCTAAAAGCTGAATTATTTGCATTCCTCCAGGAGAAATAGATGGAAACAACTCAAACCAGCACGATTGCGTCGAAAGACTCTCGCAGTGCCTGGCGCAAGACAGACACCATGTGGATGCTGGGCCTTTATGGTACAGCAATCGGCGCGGGTGTACTGTTCCTGCCAATCAACGCCGGTGTTGGCGGTATGATCCCGCTGATCATCATGGCCATCCTTGCGTTTCCGATGACGTTTTTTGCTCACCGCGGCCTGACTCGCTTCGTACTGTCTGGTAAAAATCCGGGCGAAGACATCACCGAGGTAGTAGAAGAACACTTTGGTGTTGGCGCAGGTAAACTGATTACCCTGCTGTACTTCTTTGCTATTTACCCGATCCTGCTGGTGTACAGCGTGGCAATCACTAACACGGTAGAAAGCTTCATGGCCCACCAACTGGGCATGACACCGCCGCCGCGTGCGATTCTGTCCCTGATCCTGATCGTGGGTATGATGACCATCGTTCGCTTCGGTGAGCAGATGATCGTTAAAGCAATGAGCATCCTGGTATTCCCGTTCGTTGCAGTTCTGATGCTGCTGGCTCTGTACCTGATCCCACAGTGGAACGGCGCGGCGCTGGAAACTCTGTCTCTGGATACTGCAGCTTCTACCGGTAACGGTCTGTGGATGACTCTGTGGCTGGCGATTCCGGTCATGGTGTTCTCGTTCAACCACTCTCCGATCATCTCTTCTTTCGCCGTTGCGAAGCGTGAAGAGTACGGCGATATGGCAGAACAGAAATGCTCTAAGATCCTGGCATTCGCACACATCATGATGGTGCTGACCGTTATGTTCTTCGTCTTTAGCTGCGTACTGAGCCTGTCTCCGGCAGACCTGGCTGCGGCAAAAGAACAGAACATCTCGATTCTGTCTTACCTGGCTAACCACTTTAATGCGCCGATTATCGCGTGGATGGCACCGATTATCGCGATGATTGCCATCACCAAATCCTTCCTCGGCCACTACCTGGGCGCGCGTGAAGGCTTCAACGGTATGGTGATTAAATCACTGCGTGGTAAAGGTAAGTCTATTGAAATCAACAAGCTGAACCGTATCACTGCACTGTTCATGCTGGTAACAACCTGGATTGTTGCCACCCTGAACCCGAGCATCCTGGGTATGATTGAAACCCTGGGCGGCCCAATCATCGCGATGATCCTGTTCCTGATGCCGATGTACGCAATCCAGAAAGTACCGGCAATGCGTAAGTACAGCGGTCACATCAGCAACGTATTCGTTGTCGTGATGGGTCTGATTGCTATCTCCGCAATCTTCTACTCTCTGTTCAGCTAAGTCCTTTCGCGCCGCTTTCGGGCGGCGCTTCCTCCGTTTTAACGCGATGTATTTCCTATGATTAGCGTATTCGATATTTTCAAAATCGGCATTGGCCCTTCCAGCTCTCATACCGTTGGACCGATGAAAGCGGGTAAACAATTTACCGACGATCTGATTGCCCGTAATCTGCTGAAAGACGTAACCCGCGTGGTGGTTGACGTCTACGGCTCACTCTCTCTGACCGGTAAAGGCCACCACACGGATATCGCCATTATTATGGGTCTGGCGGGTAATCTGCCAGATACCGTGGATATCGACTCTATCCCTGGTTTTATTCAGGATGTGAATACTCACGGTCGTCTGATGCTGGCAAACGGTCAGCACGAAGTGGAGTTCCCGGTTGATCAGTGCATGAACTTCCATGCTGACAACCTTTCTCTGCATGAGAATGGTATGCGCATCACCGCTCTGGCAGGCGACAAAGTTGTTTACAGTCAGACTTACTACTCCATCGGCGGTGGCTTTATCGTTGATGAAGAACATTTTGGTCAGCAGGATAGCGCGCCGGTTGAAGTTCCCTATCCTTACAGTTCAGCAGCCGACCTGCAAAAACATTGCCAGGAAACTGGTCTGTCACTCTCTGGCCTGATGATGAAAAACGAGCTGGCGCTGCACAGCAAAGAAGAGCTGGAACAGCATCTGGCGAACGTCTGGGAAGTGATGCGCGGCGGTATTGAGCGCGGTATTTCCACCGAAGGCGTGTTGCCAGGCAAACTGCGCGTTCCACGTCGTGCGGCGGCGCTGCGTCGAATGCTGGTTAGCCAGGATAAGACCACAACTGACCCAATGGCGGTTGTCGACTGGATCAACATGTTCGCACTGGCGGTAAACGAAGAAAACGCAGCAGGTGGTCGAGTGGTTACTGCGCCGACTAACGGCGCGTGCGGAATTATCCCGGCGGTGCTGGCATACTACGACAAGTTTATCCGCGAAGTGAACGCTAACTCACTGGCTCGTTATCTGCTGGTTGCCAGCGCGATTGGTTCTCTTTATAAGATGAACGCCTCGATTTCTGGTGCCGAAGTGGGTTGCCAGGGTGAAGTTGGTGTGGCGTGCTCTATGGCTGCGGCTGGCCTGGCTGAACTGTTAGGCGCAAGCCCGGCGCAGGTGTGCATCGCGGCGGAAATCGCTATGGAGCATAACCTCGGCCTGACTTGTGATCCGGTCGCCGGACAGGTACAGGTGCCGTGCATCGAGCGTAATGCTATTGCAGCAGTGAAAGCAGTGAACGCTGCACGTATGGCACTGCGCCGTACCAGCGAGCCACGCGTATGCCTCGATAAAGTTATCGAAACCATGTACGAAACAGGTAAAGACATGAATGCCAAGTACCGCGAAACATCTCGCGGCGGCCTGGCGATGAAAATCGTTGCCTGCGATTAATCTCTCTCCAGAGGCCTCGTTTTGCGAGGCCTCTTCCTGTTTTCTCATCCAGCCGTAGCCTGTTCAGGTATCGAATGTTACCCTTATCGCCTGATCTTTAAGGGGGTTATCGTGGCTGTTCATTTGCTTATCGTCGATGCACTGAATCTTATCCGTCGCATTCATGCCGTTCAGGGTTCGCCCTGCGTGGAGACCTGCCAGCACGCTCTCGATCAACTTATTATGCACAGCCAGCCAACCCACGCGGTCGCCGTTTTTGATGATGAAAACCGCAGTAGCGGCTGGCGTCATCAACGTTTACCGGATTACAAAGCGGGTCGCCCACCAATGCCGGAAGAGTTGCACAACGAAATGCCTGCATTACGCGCCGCCTTTGAGCAACGCGGCGTCCCGTGCTGGTCAGCCAGCGGCAACGAAGCCGATGACTTAGCCGCTACGCTGGCGGTCAAAGTGACGCAGGCCGGGCATCAGGCAACCATTGTTTCGACAGATAAAGGCTACTGCCAGCTACTTTCGCCAACGTTGCGCATTCGCGATTACTTCCAGAAACGCTGGCTGGATGCGCCGTTTATCGATAAAGAATTTGGCGTTCAACCGCAACAGTTGCCCGATTACTGGGGGCTGGCGGGGATCAGCAGTTCAAAGGTGCCGGGTGTTGCAGGGATTGGCCCGAAAAGCGCCACGCAGTTGCTGGTCGAGTTTCAGAGTCTGGAAGGAATTTATGAGAATCTCGACACGGTTGCCGAAAAGTGGCGCAAAAAATTAGAAGTACATAAAGAGATGGCGTTTCTGTGCCGCGATATTGCCCGCTTACAAACTGATTTGCATATCGACGGCAATTTACAGCAATTACGGTTGGTACGGTAAAGAGATACCGGATGCTACCGATTAACACCCCATTGAATTTCATGACCGTGTAGGCCGGATAAGACGCGCCAGCGTCGCATCCGGCATTATCACATCAGCGCAATTACCAGGCGGTATGGTAAAGCTCTACAATATCCTCAAGCGTTGCTTCACGCGGGTTGCCACCGGTACAAACATCGTCCAGAGCCGCCTGCGCCAGTGCCGGAATGTCTTCCTTGCGTACACCAACATCACGCAAATGTGGCGGAATACCTACATCGCGATTGAGAGCAAACACCGCGTCAACAGCAGCATTACGCGCCTCTTCCAGGCTCATGCCTTCCACTTTCACGCCCATTACGCGCGCAATATCGCGGTACTTCTCGCCGGTAAATTCGGCGTTATAGCGCATAACATGCGGTAACAGAATGGCGTTCGCAACACCGTGCGGGGTGTTATAAAACGCGCCCAGCGGGTGCGCCATACCATGCACCAGCCCCAACCCAACGTTCGAGAAGCCCATGCCCGCGACATACTGTCCGAGCGCCATCTGTTCTCCGGCATCCTTATCACCAGCAACCGATCCCCGCAGCGCACCGGCAATAATTTCAATGGCTTTAATATGCAACGCATCGGTCAGCGCCCACGCACCACGCGTAATATACCCCTCGATGGCATGAGTCAGCGCATCGACACCGGTCGCGGCTTTCAGCGCCGGTGGCATACCATCCATCATGTCAGCATCAATAAACGCCACCTGCGGGATATCATGCGGATCAACGCAAACAAACTTGCGCCGTTTTTCTTCATCAGTGATTACATAGTTAATGGTCACTTCCGCCGCAGTGCCCGCCGTGGTGGGGATCGCCAGAATCGGTACGCTGGGTTTATTGGTCGGTGAAAGCCCTTCCAGACTACGCACATCGGCAAACTCCGGGTTGTTGCTGATGATGCCAATCGCTTTACAGGTATCCTGCGGAGAACCACCACCAATAGCGATCAGGTAATCCGCACCGCTGTTCTGGAATACACCCAGCCCTTCTTTGACTACGGTGATTGTCGGATTCGGCACTACGCCGTCGTAAATCGCCCATGCCAGCCCGGCGGCATCCATCTTATCGGCCACTTTCGCCACCACGCCGCACTGCACCAGCGTTTTATCAGTCACGATCAGCGCCTTCTGATAACCACGGCGTTTCACCTCATCGGTTAAAGCGCCAATTGCGCCCCGCCCAAACCATGCCGTTTCGTTCAGAATCATTCTGTTAGCCATCATCCTTCTCCTTGTTGCTTTACGAAATTACTCTTCAATCCGTAATCCATAGGTTTTGAATTTCTCCAGCACCACGGCAATCTCTTCATCGCTCAGTACTGGAACCGGGTCAGTAATCGCCAGGGTCGCCAGATAAAGCTGCGCCAGCACTTCAACTTCATGCGCCAGCCATAACGCTTTTTCCAGATTAGCCTCACAAGCGATAAGCCCATGATGTTGTAGCAGAATTGCTTTACGATTTTTGAGAGCCAGCGCAACATGTTCGGAAAGTTCGCGTGTCCCAAAGGTCGCATAAGGTGCGCAAGGAATGGAATTTCCGCCAGCCGCCGCGATCATGTAGTGAATGGCGGGGATCGGCCGGTTAAGAATGGAAACTGCCGTACAATGAACGGCATGGTTGTGAACAACCGCGTTGGCATCCGGTCTGCTTTGGTAGGCCGCCATATGGAAACGCCATTCGCTGGAAGGGATTTTATCTTCTTCGTATTTTCCGTTGCCATCAACATAGACAATCATATTTTCCGTCATTCTTTCATAAGGAATACCGCTGGGAGTAATCAACATGCCATTTTCAAAACGCGTGCTGACATTCCCCGCAGTCCCCTGATTTAACCCAAGACGCGTCATTTCCAGACAGGTTTCAATTATTTCACGGGATAAACGTGTTCTTTCCATCTCTATTCTCCAGATACAGGTTCAGCTCGCCTTGTTGCGTAAAACAGCACCGCAAATAAAGACGGGGTTATTTTTAGTAAGGAAAGGCTATTGAATATTATTGCCCAATAGCCTGCTTATTTTCTGCGATTATTATTTTTTTCTTATGCGCTTAATTAATTTCATTTCTACTTTGACCGTTTTTTTTACGGGCCTTTCTTCAATAGCGCTTAACATCATTTCAAACGCTTTTTCTGCCCAGGCATTTTCATCCTGCTGCATTGACCAGACGTTATTGGCGAGAAATCCCAGCATGGGATGTTCATCGAAAGTGCCGATATTGATTTCTGGCGGTACAGCGCCAAAACGATCGCGAATCGCGCGAACAGCGCCTTCAAGCACAGGTAAAGACGAGGCGATAAATGCCTGTGGACATCCCTGATCTTCAATGAGTTTGTCCATAATGACATAGCCGCCTTCAGGGGTATTTACCGGGCCTTCCCTCACCCAATTACGATGGGTAATACCCTTTTTCGCCAACGCATTCAAATAGCCAGTCAGACGATCGCTGATACTCGGCAACCCGGCATCTCCCAGCAAAAACCATACTGGTGCCTGCCCTGCCTCGAGAATATTTTGTGTCAGTTTTTCACCGCCAGAAATATTATTACTTTCTACCAATGCGTTATCGGTATATTTGAAATCACGATCGAGTAACACCATTGGTTTACGAATTTTGCGTAAATGATGCTGTTGATTTTCCAGTGTCGAAGGGACAATAAAAAGACCATCTACATTTCGTGCGATAAATGCTTTAGTCAATTTATTTTCATAATCAACGTCATCATAAGTACAACTGATTGTAAGTTGATATCCGGAACGTCGACAGCGTTGTTCGAGTTTTTCTGCCAGCGTTGCAAAAAAGACGTTGGATATGTTGGGAACAATCAATCCCAATGTATCTGTTTTGTTAAGTTTAAGACTGCGGGCGGAATGATTAATGATATAACCATAGCGTTCTACATATTCATTGATACGCGTTTGGGTTTTGACGCTGATCCGATATTGTTCCGCTTTTCCATTTAGCACCAGTCGCACGGTCGTAACCGATAAATTCAGGTCGCTGGCTATCTGCTCTACTGTTTTAGCCATAGGTCTTTCCCAGTTAACATCCAGACGTCAAATCACAATCATAAAAGTATTTTTAACTTTTGTCTTATTACATCAGTTGGTTAACTACCTGTTGTTGATCCCAAAGCGTCAGGTAAACCTGGTATTTACGTTCTAAAAATTCACGGCGTTGTGGGTTTGCCCGAATAACCTCGCCGGCCTCAACCATTGCTTTACATGCGGATGAAAAATTACGCCATGCTCCGCTGGCAACAGCACCGCTAATTGCTGCGCCCAACGTAACGGCATCTTCTTCTTGCATCAGGTGGATATCGCAGCTTGTCACGTCTGCATATTCGCGTAGCCACAAGGGGTTGTGCGTTGCACCACCACATAACGTTAATTGGGTAATGGTATGCCCATTTTCCCTTAGAGTTTCAATAATATGTCTGGTGCCAAAGGCTATTGCCTGTAAAGTCGCAAGGTAAAGTCGCGCGAGTTGATTTTCTCCACGCTCCAGCGTTAAACCATAGACACTGCCTCTGGCATCGGGCCGTGCTCGTGGCGAACGGTTGCCGTGATGATCGGCAAGCACATGTAAATTTCGTGTAGGTTCAGACTCGTTATTTTCCAGGGCGGCTACCCATTCATTAATCAGTTGAATCGGATGGCACCCGCGTTGTTGCGCCTTGTTAAAGAGATTTGCGCTTGCCCCGGACTCCTGAAGCGTCCACTCCACCAGCGCCCCTGCGGCGCTTTGCCCACCTTCGGTTAGCCAGTAATTTGGCAGCATGGCCGACCAGTATGGCCCCCAGACGCCAGGGGTAAATATCTCTTTTTCACTGCACAACATATGGCAATTCGACGTTCCGCTTATCACTGCCAGCGTACCTGATGGCTGCGCGCCAACCAGCGCCACACCACCGGCATGAGCATCAATCAAGCCACTGGCCACTATAACATTGGTCGTTAATCCCAATTCTTCAGCAGCAGTGGCAGTTAACGTTCCCACGGCAGCGCCTGGCGGAAGAATTTCGGCGGGAATTCTTTCAAGCATGTCCGTCAGGTCTATCGATTCCAGTAAGTTATGGCTAAAGCGTTGCTCATGAGCCAGATAATTCCATTTACACGTTAGCGTGCACAATCCCGCGACGTCTCGCCCTGTTGCTTTCCAGACCAGAAAATCCGCCAGATCGAAAAAGCGATGAGCGGCCTGCCAGGTTTGTGGTAGATGTGTCTTCAACCAACGTAACTTTGGTAGCTCCATCTCGACACTCACTTCGCCGCCAACGTAGCGCAATGCGGGATCCTTCGTCGCGTTAATCTGCGCCGCCTCGGCTGTTGCGCGATGATCCATCCACATAATGATGTCCTGATTCGCAGGTCCGCTGGGCGAGACCGCTAAACCTTTGCCTTGTCCATCAAGAACAACCAGCGAACAGGTAGCATCAAAACCCAGCGAGCAAATCGCGGAAACGGGGATGCCCGCCAGAGCTGTCGCCTCTTTCACCGTTTTACAGACCTGTTGCCAGATCTCAGCCGAAGACTGTTCGACACGCTCGCCGCCCGGGCGAAACTGGGAGACAGGCGCAGTGGCAAATGCCAACCTGCGGCCATTGGCACAGTAAACTCCCGCTCTGACACTGGCCGATCCGACATCGACACCGAGAAAATAACCGTTGTGCATAAAGCCTCCCTGACGCTGGAGATAACGGGGATGAAAGTTCACCCCCAATTTTTTATTTCTTACCAAATGGGTGTAGCAGTTTGTCGATTTCTGGCGTGTTAATGTTCTCGGTATTCACAAATTTCACGGGAATATCGATCTCTTTTTCAACGGGTTGTCCTGAGAGGGCCGCATTCAAGGTTTTGATCCCCTGATAGCCAATCTGGTATGCATCCTGAACAACAAAGCCCTGAATGACGCCGTTCTTCAGGAAGTTAATAATCGCTTCTGTACTATCAAAACCAATGACCTTCACCTTACCTTTCAGATTCTGGCTATCAATGGCATTCGCCACCCCGAGCGTTGAACCTTCATTGGTGCCATAGATCCCCGCAAGATCGGGGGTGGCCTGGATCATGTCGATAGTTTTATCCATCGCTTTTTGGGGATCACCATCGCTGTACTGAACGGGTAATACTTTGATGTCAGGATATTTTTCTTTCATCCGTTCCATGAAGCCTTCCGAGCGTTCAATGGCGGAAGAAGTTCCTGCTACATGCGCGATAATCCCGACTTTTCCTTTATTGTTGACCTGCGCGGCTAACGCATCGGCAGCCTGTGCCCCTGCTTTACGGTTGTTGGTCGCGACAAAACTCACCGGAATGTTCGAGTTGATGCCTGAATCAAAGGTCACCACTTTAATACCGCGTGAATTTGCTGTTTCTACCAGCGGGGCGAGCGCATTCGCGTCGAGGGCAGCCAGGAGCAAGCCATTCGGTTTTTGCGCCATCGCATTTTCGACTAACTGAATCTGCTCGGCTATTTGCGTTTCATCAGCCGGGCCAACATAGCTGGTTTTATCACTCATCTCTTTAGCCGCAGCTTCAGTGCCCATTTTTACGGTTTGCCAGAATTCATGCTGAAAACCTTTACTAACAACCGGAAGATTCAAATCCTTTGCCAGTGCGCTGGAAGTCATACAGGCCAGCAGAGATAACGCATAGACAAAATGCCTGTTTTTCATTGTTTTACTCCGTTTTGAGTGAGTCACCCTTAACGTCAGGGCTGTTATTTCCCGATAAAACAGGGAGCCTAAGTCAACGAATCTTTTTGCGTAATGTATCGAGGTAAACGGCAGCGACTACAACTACACCCATTGCGACCATTTGCCAGAACTGGGAGACGCCCATTAAATTGAGGCCATTTTTCAGTACACTCATAATGAAAGCGCCAATGATTGTGCCGCCAATAGTGCCAATACCACCCATTAAGCTGGTTCCGCCGATCACTACCGCGGCAATAGCCTCCAGCTCATAACCCACTCCTACCGTCGGTTGTCCGGAGTTGAGACGAGATGCCAGAATGACACCCGCTATCCCCGTTAGTAAGCCGCAGAAGGCATAGACGAAAATTTTCACGCGCTGAACTTTAATACCTGAAAGATGAGCGGCAACTTCATTACTGCCTACGGCATAGACATAGCGACCAATAACGGTTTTTTTCAGAATGTAAGCGCCGACAAGTGCCACGATGACAAGGTAGAAAACAGGATAAGGCAGCACATCAAATAAGCGTCCCTGAGCGAGCGTTTTGAACGTTGGGTAATCGGAAAAATAGATTGCACGCCCGTCGGTCATCACCATATTGATCCCCCTGACGGACATCATCAGTCCCAACGTAGCGATAAACGGTGGAATGGTCATTTTAGTAACCAGCAAACCATTCACATAGCCGCACAATCCGCCTGCTAAAACACCAGCAATAATACAAACAGGCAGCGGCAGTCCCAGCGTGGCGCAAATACCCACGGCGACACCAGAAAAAGCCACCACGGAACCCAGTGATAGATCGATGCCTGCGGTAATAATGACAAAAGTGACTCCAATGGCCATGATGCCAATTACCGACGTTTGCAGAGCAATCGTCATGATATTTTCGGTATTAAAGAAAAAGGGCGAACTGAAGCTAAAAAACAGCACTAAAATAATCAGGCTGAATAATGGCGCCAGACGCATCAATAATTCCTTATTGATTTTTATTTTCTTATTATTGCTGTCTGAAGAGGTTACAGAGATAGTCATAATTTAATCCTCTAACGTCGCGTATTGCATAATTTTTTCTTGCGTGGCTTCATTTGCACTAAGCTCGCCGGTAATTCGACCACTACGCATCACTAAAATACGGTCGCACATTCCTAACACTTCCGGCAATTCAGAGGAGATCATGATAATTGATTTCCCTTTAGCCACGAGACGATTCATTAACTCGTAGATTTCCAGTTTGGCACCAACATCAATACCGCGAGTAGGTTCGTCGAAGATTAAAATATCAGTATCTTTACATACCCAGCGCGCAATAATAATTTTTTGCTGGTTTCCTCCACTTAGATTTACTGCAGCCTGTTCAAGATGTGGGGTTTTAATTCTTAAGGCCTTCACTTGTTGTTCACTGGTTTGCTGACAACGATGTGAATCAACATTCCCAAAACGGTCGGAATATTCAGGATAATTTCCTAGCATAATATTTCGCTCGACAGACAAGTTAAGCGCCAGCCCCTCTTTTTTACGGTCTTCCGTCAGATAACTGATCCCTTGCTGAATTGCATCTGAAATATCTTTGATAACGATTTCTTTACCATTCAATATTAGCGTTCCGCTATCAATGGAGTCCGCCCCAAAAATCGCGCGCGCAAGCTCAGTACGACCAGCCCCCATCAGACCGGCAAAGCCGAGGATCTCACCTCGATAGAGCGTGAAATCAATATCGTTCAGCACGCCTTTACGCGTCAGTCCATTCACCTCCAGTACCGGAATCCGCTGCTGTAGCGCTTCGCGACGGGGATAGATATTTCCTAAATCGCGCCCCACCATCATGGCAATCAAGTCACTTATTTTTACGCATTCATAATCCACAGTATTGATATACTGACCATCACGCATTACGGTCGCGCGATCGGCAATGAGCGCCAACTCTTCCAGACGGTGGGAGATATAAACAATCCCAGTGCCCTGTTCTTTCAATAATCGGGTGACACGAAATAAACTTTCAATTTCTGTTTCTGTTAGCGCTGCAGTAGGTTCATCCATAATGAGAATCTTTGCGTTAACTGAAATGGCCTTGGCAATTTCTACCATCTGCTGCTGAGCTACTGTAAGGTCGGCAACCAGAGTATCTGGTGAAATTGCCAAATTTAATTTTTGCAAAATCTCAATCGTCGCCTGACGTTGCTGTTTTTCATCCAGACGCCAGCGATTTTTTTTACAAAACTCCCTACCGATAAAAATATTTTCTTCCACTGTAAGATCAGGAAATAAATTAAATTCCTGATGAATAATAGTAATACCAACACGCTGCGCACTTAACGGCTCAGAAAATGAGACAGATTGATCTTCAAAAACTATTTCACCTTCGTCAGGTTGATAAACACCCGACAAAATTTTCATTAGGGTAGATTTTCCTGCGCCATTTTCACCTAATAGTGCATGAACTTCGCCCCGGCGTAGAGTAAATTGCACATCATTAAGCGCCAACACGCCTGGAAAGCGTTTGGTGATATGCTTCATTTGCAAAAATGTTTCGGACATTGCCGCTTTCCTCAATAATCAGAAACTGAAAATGTGAAGTACGACATAAATGTCGCTACTAAAGCCCTCTTCACTGTGATACGAATAACGTTTGAATGGACATTCATCGCATCAATTTATTTTTCGCATTTTGCTAACTCGAGTTAGCGTTCACCTTTTAAAGGCTATTTTAGGTATACAAATTAGCCAAATAATTTGAGGTAAAACTGTGATGCATAACCACCAAAATCTCATAACTCAATGATTATTAACAATATTAGTTTTTATCTCACCAAATAATAATTTGACAGAGATCGAATTTTAACCACTTCTCGTGAAGCCCCTCACATTTCAACAAGAAAAAAGTTGTACACAAAAAGCCTACATACCTAAGCTAACTCGAGTTAGCAACTAATAATCAATATTACTGCTTCGGTGGTTCCTTTCTCCGCCTTAGCAGAGCGCCAATAAAGCGAGATGAGGAATCCTGATGAAAATTAATACGTTACCGAAAATTGGTATCCGCCCGGTTATTGACGGTCGTCGCATGGGTGTTCGTGAGTCGCTTGAAGAACAAACAATGAATATGGCGAAAGCCACGGCCGCACTGCTAACCGAGAAACTGCGCCATGCCTGCGGTGCTGCCGTCGAGTGCATCATTTCCGATACCTGTATCGCGGGGATGGCTGAAGCCGCCGCCTGCGAAGAAAAATTCAGCAGCCAGAATGTAGGCCTCACCATTACGGTAACGCCTTGCTGGTGCTATGGCAGTGAAACCATCGACATGGATCCTACCCGTCCGAAAGCCATTTGGGGCTTTAACGGCACTGAACGCCCGGGCGCTGTTTACCTCGCCGCAGCCCTGGCAGCTCACAGTCAGAAAGGTATCCCGGCATTCTCCATTTACGGCCATGACGTTCAGGATGCCGATGACACATCGATTCCTGCCGACGTTGAAGAAAAACTGCTGCGCTTTGCCCGTGCCGGTTTGGCAGTCGCCAGTATGAAAGGTAAAAGCTATCTGTCACTGGGCGGCGTTTCGATGGGGATCGCCGGTTCCATCGTTGACCACAACTTCTTTGAATCCTGGCTGGGAATGAAAGTCCAGGCGGTGGATATGACCGAACTGCGTCGCCGTATTGATCAGAAGATTTACGACGAAGCAGAACTGGAAATGGCGCTGGCCTGGGCTGATAAAAACTTCCGCTATGGCGAAGATGAAAATAACAAACAATATCAACGTAATGCCGAACAAAGCCGCGCAGTTCTGCGCGAAAGTTTGCTGATGGCAATGTGTATCCGCGACATGATGCAAGGCAACAGCAAACTGGCTGATATCGGTCGCGTGGAAGAATCTCTTGGCTACAACGCCATTGCGGCGGGCTTCCAGGGACAACGTCACTGGACCGATCAATATCCAAATGGCGACACCGCCGAAGCGATCCTCAACAGTTCATTTGACTGGAATGGCGTGCGCAAACCCCTTGTCGTGGCTACCGAAAACGACAGTCTTAACGGCGTGGCAATGCTAATGGGTCACCAGCTCACCGGCACCGCTCAGGTATTTGCCGATGTGCGTACCTACTGGTCACCTGAAGCAATTGAGCGCGTAACGGGGCATAAACTGGACGGGCTGGCAGAACACGGCATCATCCATTTGATCAACTCCGGTTCTGCTGCGCTGGACGGTTCCTGTAAACAACGCGACAGCGAAGGAAAACCGACGATGAAGCCGCACTGGGAAATCTCCCAGCAAGAGGCTGACGCTTGCCTCGCCGCTACCGAATGGTGCCCGGCGATCCACGAATATTTCCGTGGCGGCGGTTACTCTTCCCGCTTCCTCACTGAAGGCGGCGTCCCGTTCACCATGACTCGAGTCAACATTATTAAAGGCCTGGGACCGGTACTGCAAATCGCGGAAGGCTGGAGTGTGGAGTTGCCGAAGGATGTGCATGACATCCTCAACAAACGCACCAACTCAACCTGGCCAACCACCTGGTTTGCACCGCGCCTCACCGGCAAAGGGCCGTTTACGGATGTGTACTCGGTAATGGCGAACTGGGGCGCTAACCACGGCGTTCTGACCATCGGCCACGTCGGCGCAGACTTTATCACTCTCGCCTCAATGCTGCGGATCCCGGTATGTATGCACAACGTTGAAGAGACAAAAGTGTATCGTCCTTCTGCCTGGGCCGCGCACGGCATGGATATTGAAGGCCAGGATTACCGCGCTTGCCAGAACTACGGTCCGTTGTACAAGCGTTAATACATTACTCCCTGATGTGATGCCCGGTCGCTCCGGCTACCGGGCCTGAACAAGCAAGAGTGGTTAGCCGGATAAGCAATGTTATCCGGCTATATTGCAGGAGCGATTATGAAACAAGAAGTTATCCTGGTACTCGACTGTGGCGCGACCAATGTCAGGGCCATCGCGGTTAATCGGCAGGGAAAAATTGTTGCCCGCGCCTCAACGCCTAATGCCAGCGATATCGCGATGGAAAACAACACCTGGCACCAGTGGTCTTTAGACGCTATTTTGCAACGCTTCGCTGATTGCTGTCGGCAAATCAACAGTGAACTGGCTGAATGCCACATCCGCGGTATCGCCGTAACGACCTTTGGTGTGGACGGCGCTCTGGTTGATAAGCAAGGAAATCTGCTCTATCCGGTCATTAGCTGGAAATGTCCGCGAACGGCGGCGGTAATGGACAATATTGAACGGTTGATCTCCGCACAGCAGTTGCAGGCCATTTCTGGTGTCGGAGCCTTTAGTTTCAACACGTTATATAAGCTGGTATGGTTGAAAGAAAACCATCCACAACTGCTGGAACGCGCGCACGCCTGGCTCTTTATTTCGTCGCTGATTAACCACCGTTTAACCGGCGAATTGACTACCGATATCACCATGGCCGGAACCAGCCAGATGCTGGATATCCAGCAACGCGATTTCAGTCCGCAAATTTTACAAGCCACCGGTATTCCACGCCGACTCTTCCCTCGTCTGGTGGAAGCGGGTGAACAGATTGGCACACTACAGAACAGCGCCGCAGCAATGCTCGGCTTACCCGTTGGCATACCGGTGATCTCCGCGGGTCACGATACTCAGTTCGCCCTTTTTGGCGCGGGTGCCGAACAAAATGAACCCGTGCTCTCTTCCGGTACATGGGAAATTTTAATGGTTCGCAGCGCGCAGGTTGATACTTCACTGCTTAGTCAGTACGCCGGTTCTACCTGTGAACTGGACAGCCAGGCAGGTTTGTATAACCCGGGTATGCAATGGCTGGCATCCGGTGTGCTGGAATGGGTGAGAAAACTGTTATGGACTACTGAAACTCCGTGGCAAATGCTGATTGAAGAAGCTCGTCTGATCCCACCGGGCGCGGACGGCGTGAAAATGCAGTGTGATTTATTGTCATGTCAGGACGCAGGCTGGCAAGGAGTGACGCTCAATACCACGCGGGGGCATTTCTATCGCGCGGCGCTGGAAGGGTTAACCGCGCAGTTACAGCGCAATCTACAGATGCTGGAAAAAATCGGCCACTTTAAAGCCTCTGAATTGTTGTTAGTCGGTGGCGGAAGTCGCAACACATTGTGGAATCAGATTAAAGCCAATGTGCTTGATATTCCGGTAAAAGTTCTCGACGATGCCGAAACGACCGTCGCAGGAGCTGCGCTGTTTGGCTGGTATGGCGTAGGGGAATTTAACAGCCCGGAAGAAGCCCGCGCGCAAATTCATTATCAGTACCGTTATTTCTACCCACAAACTGAACCCGAATTTACAGAGGAAGTGTGAAATGCTGAAAACAATTTCGCCGTTAATTTCTCCCGAACTATTGAAAGTGCTGGCAGAGATGGGGCATGGAGATGAAATTATTTTTTCCGATGCTCACTTTCCCGCCCATGCGATGGGACCACAGGTGATCCGCGCTGATGGCCTGTTAGTGAGCGACTTGCTCCAGGCAATTATCCCGTTATTTGAACTGGACAGCTATGCGCCGCCGCTGGTGATGATGGCGGCAGTAGAAGGTGACACCCTCGATCCTGAAGTGGAACAACGCTATCGTGATGCGCTTTCACTACAGACCCCGTGCCCTGAAATCACCCGCATCGACCGTTTTGCGTTTTATGAACGGGCACAAAAAGCCTTTGCGATCGTTATCACAGGCGAACGAGCGAAGTACGGGAATATTCTTTTAAAAAAAGGGGTAACACCGTAATCTCATACCGGTACGCCCGCATGACGCGGGCGGTTATCGAATGATGGGGTGAAAAATATGAAAGCGGCACGCCAGCAAGCGATAGTCGACCTGCTGCTGAACCATACCAGCCTGACCACGGAAGCTCTCTCTGAACAGCTAAAGGTCAGTAAAGAAACCATTCGTCGCGATCTCAATGAATTACAGACGCAGGGTAAAATTCTGCGCAATCATGGGCGCGCTAAATATATCCACCGTCAAAATCAAGACAGCGGCGATCCCTTTCATATCCGGCTGAAAAGTCATTATGCGCATAAAGCAGATATTGCCCGCGAAGCGCTCGCGTGGATTGAAGAAGGGATGATGATAGCCTTAGACGCCAGTTCAACTTGCTGGTATCTGGCACGCCAGTTGCCTGACATCGACATTCAGGTCTTCACCAATAGCCATCCAATTTGTCATGAACTCGGTAAGCGCGAACGCATTCAACTGATCAGTTCCGGCGGCACACTTGAGCGCAAATATGGTTGTTACGTCAATCCCTCGCTGATTTCCCAGCTTAAATCGCTGGAAATCGATCTGTTTATTTTTTCTTGCGAAGGGATCGACAGCAGCGGCGCACTGTGGGACTCCAATGCGATCAACGCTGACTACAAATCGATGCTATTAAAACGTGCCGCGCAATCGTTGTTATTGATTGATAAAAGTAAATTTAATCGTTCTGGAGAAGCCCGCATCGGGCATCTGGATGAGGTCACGCACATTATTTCTGATGAGCGCCAGGTTGCGGCTTCTTTGGTGACAGCCTGATGGCAATGGTAGCAGGCCGGAGACGGCGCCCCGGCCTTGCCCGTTATCGCTCGTCGCGACGACCACCCACCGCAGCCCAGATACGACGGACATGCACCGTCACTTCTTCGCGATCGTGATATAACTGCCGCGCCTGAATCTGAGCATTTATGCCATGTTCATCAAGCTGTGCCTGAATATACGCCAGATTGTGTGACACTTCTTCGTAGCGTTTTTTCATCGGCAGTTTGAGGTTGAAGATTGTTTCACGGCACCAGCCATTAACCAGCCACTGCGCCATCAATGCCGCAACTTTCGCTGGTTTTTCAACCATATCGCATACCATCCATGAAATATTGCTGCGTGTCGGACGGAATTTGAAACCGTCTTCCCGCAGCCATGTCACCTGCCCGGTATCCATCAGACTTTGCGCCATCGGGCCGTTGTCGACGGAATAAACCCACATGTTGCGCTTCACCAGTTGGTAGGTCCAGCCACCCGGGCAAGCACCTAAATCCACCGCCCACATCCCGTTCGCCAGGCGTTCATCCCACTCATCCGCCGGAATAAACACATGAAATGCCTCTTCCAGTTTGAGCGTGGAACGACTCGGCGCATCTGCCGGAAACTTCAGACGCGGAATGCCCATATAGAACGGCGAATTATTATGGCTGTAAGAGTAACCGGTATAGCAGCAACCTGGGGCAATGAAGAATACATGCACCACCGGACGCTTCGGTGTTTCATAGTTCACCAGCACGCCCGCATCGCGCAAGGCAGCCCGTAGCGGAACCGTGAATTTACGGCAGAATTTCAGTAACTCTTTGCTTTCATTGGTGTCCGCGACTTCAACACGCAGTTCACCGCCCTTCTCCACCACGCCCTGCAACATGCCAACAATAGGCGTAATGCGGTCTTCTGGCGGCAAATGTTGGAGGAGTTCTCCTACCAAAAACCACTGGCGGGCAAAAATTAATGAACTGAACGGCAGCTCACGAATTAGCTTATCGCCATCATCCGGTTGATAACATTCATAAATGACATAACCCGCATTCTCTTTCACGCGGGCAAAACCGAAGATTTCCCGCTGACCGGCTTTATCGGTAATTTCTGCGGCGCACTCTTTTTCAAAGCCCGGACGACACAACAATACAACCTTATTCATGACTTACGCCCTTGCGCTTTAAACGGATAGCACCGACTAACATTAACGCCCAACCCGCGAGGAAGCTCACACCACCGACCGGAGTGACAAACGCCCACAAACGCAGATGAGACAGCGCCAGGCAATAAAGGCTGCCGCTGAACAGCACCGTGCCTAACGCGAGGAAAACACTACTCCAGTAAAACCAGATACTGATGCGACGCTGCATCGCCACTGCCAGCCCCAAAATCGCCAGTGTATGGAACGCCTGGTATTCAAGGCCGGTCTGGATCCAGCCCATCTCAACGGCTCCCATTGTTTTACTTAAAACATGTGCACCAAAAGCGCCCAGAGCCACAAAAATGAAACCGCTAATGGCGGCAAAAATCAGCATAAAACGGCTGGTCATGGTCGTACCCTACGTAAATTATTGTTCATAACGAAAGCGGAATTTTTCTTGTTCAGCAGCGGCTTTCGCCAGGATCCATTGGCGAAAGGCGGCTATTTTACCCAGTTCTGCCTGACTGTCATGACATACCAGATAAAAAGCATTTTTACTGACCAGAACATCATTAAACGGGCAGACAAGACGTCCAGCCTCGATTTCAGATTGCGCCATCACGTTATTTGCCAGCGCCACCCCCTGCCCATGAATGGCAGCTTGTAGCACCATGGCGCTATGGCTGAATATCGGTCCTTGCTGAACGTTAATATGATTTAACCCCAACTGGCGGGTATATGTCTGCCAGTCACGACGGGACGCATCGTGTAATAACGTATGTTTAGCCAGATCTTCCGGGGTCTTCAAGGGTTTTTCACCGGTTAATAGCAAAGGCGAACATACTGGCAACAGGTATTCGGCGTAAAGCTTTTCCACCCGCAGCCCTGGCCAGTTGCCACGGCCATAAAATATAGCGACATCAACGTCGTCCGCCAGTTTATCTTCCTGACGATCGACCGCCTGGATTCGAACATCGATTCCCGGATAAGCTGAATTAAAGCTGGAAAGTCGCGGCACCAGCCAGTGGATGGCAAAACTGGGGAGTAAGCTGACCGTCAACGCACCCTTGGCGCTACGGGCCTGGAGTTTACGCGTTGCTTCAGTTAATTGCGAAAATATCTCTTTGATATCGAGGAAATAGCTTTGCCCTTCCTCGGTCAACAGAAGTGAACGATTACGACGACGGAACAGTTTTAGTCCCAAAAAGTCCTCAAGTGACTTGATTTGATGACTTACTGCGGCCTGAGTCACAAAAAGCTCTTCTGCTGCACGTGTGAAGCTTAAATGGCGTGCGGCGGCATCAAAAACTCGTAAGGCATTTAGCGGTGGTAATCGTTTTGACATGGCTTTTAAACTTTGATGTTAAATGAATTTAACAATTAGATCACAGTATGTAACCTATTAGTTTTTTTTATCTGAGCCATTATAATTTGTCCGTTGAGCTTCTACCAGCAAATACCTATAGTGGCGGCACTTCCTGAGCCGGAACGAAAAGTTTTATCGGAATGCGTGTTCTGGTGAACTTTTGGCTTACGGTTGTGATGTTGTGTTGTTGTGTTTGCAATTGGTCTGCGATTCAGACCATGGTAGCAAAGCTACCTTTTTTCACTTCCTGTACATTTACCCTGTCTGTCCATAGTGATTAATGTAGCACCGCCTAATTGCGGTGCTTTTTTTTACCTTGCGATCGTGAATTACTGATCCAGTTCGACCATCTCTTTCACGTCAGTGCGGTTGATCTGCTGTTTGTTGCCATTAGCGTCTTTATAAGAAATCATACCGGTTTCATCATCCGTCATCGGTTTGCCATCGGCAACAATGGTGCGTCCATCGTTGGTGTGCATGACATAGTTTGAACCGGAACAGGCACTAAGGGCAAAAGTCAGCATACAGGCAGAGATAATTGCGGCAGTCTTTTTCATCTTCTTCTCCTTAAAGCGATTATTCACTCGCAATAAAAATTCATTAACAGGCTAAAATTAACGCCTAACACTATTAAGCATAAGCGACCGAGTCGCTTTCGCCTGGATATCCAGATGAATCCGAAGGTTAGGGCTATCCTTGTGTCGAAGTGAATTTTGCGCCACGATCGGTTTATCAAGCCGAGGAGTACCATGAACGTTTTTAATCCCGCGCCGTTTCGCGCGCACTTTCCCGCATTACAGGATGCGGGCGTCTATCTCGACAGCGCCGCTACTGCGCTCAAACCCGAAGCCGTTATTGAGGCAACCCGGCAGTTCTATAGCCTGAGTGCTGGAAACGTGCATCGCAGCCAGTACGCCGAAGCCCAACGGTTAACCGCACGTTATGAGGCCGCGCGGGAGAAAGTCGCCCAACTGCTGAATGCATCGGATGACAAAACTATTGTCTGGACACGTGGCACCACCGAATCTATTAACATGGTGGCGCAATGTTATGCCCGTCCACGCCTGCAACCAGGCGATGAAATTATTGTCAGTGTGGCAGAACATCACGCCAATCTTGTTCCCTGGCTGATGGTCGCCCAACAAACTGGAGCCAAAGTGGTGAAACTGCCGCTTAATGCGCAGCGGTTGCCGGATGTCGATTTATTGCCAGCGCTAATGACTCCTCGTAGCCGGATTCTGGCGCTGGGCCAGATGTCGAACGTCACCGGTGGTTGCCCGGATTTGGCGAGAGCGATTACGTTTGCCCACGCCGCCGGAATGGTGGTGATGGTTGATGGAGCTCAGGGGGCGGTGCATTTCCCTGCCGATGTTCAGCAACTGGATATCGATTTCTACGCTTTTTCAGGTCACAAACTTTATGGCCCGACAGGTATCGGCGTGCTGTATGGCAAACCAGAACTGCTGGAAGCAATGTCGCCCTGGCTGGGCGGAGGCAAAATGATCCACGAAGTCAGTTTTGACGGCTTCACCACTCAATCTGCGCCGTGGAAACTGGAAGCCGGAACGCCCAACGTCGCAGGCGTCATTGGGTTAAGCGCGGCGCTGGAATGGCTGGCAGATTATGATATCAACCAGGCAGAAAGCTGGAGTCGCAGTCTGGCGACGCTCGCAGAAGAGGCGCTGGCAAAACGTCCTGGCTTTCGTTCATTCCGCTGTCAGGACTCCAGCCTGCTGGCCTTTGATTTCGCCGGTGTTCATCATAGCGATATGGTAACGCTGCTGGCGGAGTATGGCATTGCCCTACGCGCCGGGCAGCATTGCGCTCAGCCACTGTTGGCAGAATTAGGCGTAACCGGCACTCTGCGCGCCTCTTTTGCGCCATATAATACAAAGAGTGATGTGGATGCGCTGGTGAACGCCGTTGACCGCGCACTGGAATTATTGGTGGATTAATGACGAACCCGCAATTCGCCGGACATCCGTTCGGCACAACCGTAACGGCAGAGTCGTTACACAACACTTTCGCGCCGCTGACGCAATGGGAAGATAAATATCGCCAGTTGATTATGCTGGGGAAACAGCTTCCTGCTTTGCCAGACGAGTTAAAAGCGCAGGCCAAAGAGATTGCCGGATGCGAAAACCGCGTCTGGTTGGGGTATAGCGTCGCTGAAAACGGCAAGATGCATTTCTTTGGTGATAGCGAAGGACGCATTGTGCGCGGTCTGCTGGCCGTGTTGTTGACCGCAGTGGAGGGGAAAACCGCTGCCGAGTTACAGGCACAGTCGCCGCTGGCATTGTTTGATGAGCTGGGATTGCGTGCGCAACTTAGCGCCTCACGCAGTCAAGGGCTGAATGCGTTAAGCGAGGCGATTATCGCGGCGGCGAAGCAAGCTTGATGTTGCACGTTCAAGGTCGGATAAGACGCACCAGACGTCGCCTCCGACCTAATGTTTACCCCTGACGCGCCGCTTTCGCCATCATCTTCTTCAGCGCATGAGAAACCGCAACAAAACCAAAGGTGGCGGTTACCATCGTTGCCGCGCCAAATCCTGACGCGCAATCCATCCGCTTCGGCCCTTCTGCCGTGGCTTTCATCGCACACACCGTACCGTCTGACTGCGGGTACACCAGTGCTTCGGTAGAGAAAACGCAGTCCACGCCGAGCTTACCTTTACTGTTTTTCACCACGCCAAAATCACTTTTCAGGCGCTCGCGCAGTTTCGCCGCCAGCGGATCCTGAATTGTCTTTGCCAGATCAGTAACCTGAATCTGCGTCGGATCAATCTGCCCGCCTGCGCCACCGGTCGTGACCAATGGGATTTTATTGCGACGGCAATAAGCGATCAGCGCCGCTTTAGGTCGCACGCTATCAATGGCATCAATCACATACGAATAACCGGCACTCATATATTGCGCTACGTTATCCGGCGTCACAAAATCATCCACCACCGTTACCCGGCACTCCGGGTTAATCTGGCGAATACGTTCCGCCATCACTTCAGCTTTTGCCAGCCCGACGTTATCGCGCAGCGCGTGAATTTGCCGATTAGTATTGGTGACGCACACATCATCCATATCAATAAGTGTGATTGCGCCAATCCCCGTTCGCGCCAGAGCTTCCGCCGCCCAGGAACCGACACCACCGATACCGACGACACAAATATGCGCATCAGCAAACAGTTGCAACGCTTTTTCACCATACAGACGCGCTGTGCCGCCAAAACGCTGACGCCAGGCATCACTTATTACAACAGACATAGCACCTCAGAATTAAAAAGGGTGAGGTTATCCCTCACCCTAAACGCATAAATGCCTGATGCGCTACGCTTATCAGACCTACATAACTCCTGCAACATATTGAATTTGCATAATTTGTAGGCCAGATAAGGCGTTCACGCCGCATCTGGCATGAACAACGCGCAGTTAGTCAACAATCAAAAGGTGAGGTTATCCCTCACCTGGCTTATCCGTAAAAACGGCGTACAGAATATCACATCAGCCGCTAAAAACGTTACCTGCGCCCGGGGCCGTTTTCAGCACCCAGACACGACCATAGTGATTGTACCAACCGGCGCGGTGGCCAGCTTCAGGGCCAATCCCCTGATAGATATCGAAGTGTTGGCCTTTGATTGCGCCACCGACATCCAGAGCCACCATCAGACGCAGTTCGTACTGACCATTGAATTTGCCGTTATTATCCAGCAGCGGCACTTCTGCCAGCAAGGTAGTACCTGGTGGGATAAGCGAACGATCAGAGGCAACCGACGCACGGCCAACCAGCGGCACTGCACTTGCCCCTTTCACCGGCGCGAAAGATTGCGGTTTAAAGAAGACGAAAGATGGATTCTGTTCCAGCAGTTCGCGAACTTCGGCTTCACTGTGCGTTTCGCCCCAGTGACGAATCGCCTGCATCGACATATCTTCTTTTTTCACTTCGCCACGATCGATCAAAACCTTACCAATACTGCGATAGGCATGACCGTTCTTTCCGGCATAGCTGAAGAAGTTAAGCGGGCTGCCATCGCCAAAATCGATATATCCACTCCCCTGCACATCCATAATGAAGTTATCCATCAGAGAGTTGCTGTAAGCAAGGATATATTTATCGCTCAGTGCCCCCGCGTAGATCTCCGCACGAGACGGCAGACGACCGCGTTTTGGCGGCATACGGTAAATAGGGTACTGAAACTCGCCCTGGCGAGTATGGCGCGCCTGAATTACCGGTGTGTAGTAACCCGTAAACTGCACGTTGCCGTAGTTATCCGCCCCTTCCATCTGCCAGGCGTCAATGCCAAACTGACGCATATTGCGGGTATCACCACCTGCGCGCAGCCACTCCTGCACCGCGTTATAAACATTACTCTGGTTGCCATACAGACGCGGCGACGCGTTACGGATATGGTTAATTTGCTCGGCAAAATCACCGGCGTTAATTGGCGCGCCAACGGCATCTGGCTGGTTCACCAGAGAGAAAGGCTGGGTAAATTTCCCGTCTTTATATTGCTGTCCGCGATCGGTTGGTTTGGAGGAGCAGGCGGCAAGTATCGTTACGACTGCGCCCATAAGAAGGTACTTTACCCAACGTCCTTTCATTGTTCTCTTCTTCAGGTTAAAAAATAAGGCGCAACGAAGATAACAAACCGTTGGGTTTAATGAAATGCGTAGCCGCTCCCTGACGCAAATTTTGCACAAAAAATAGGCTTTAGTGATTTGTTTTTGTTCAAAAACATCCCAATTTCGTGATCCGGGTAAAAAAAAGGTTGCATGAAAACGCGAGCGGAGTATAGTGCGCATCCACGGACGCGGGGTGGAGCAGCCTGGTAGCTCGTCGGGCTCATAACCCGAAGGTCGTCGGTTCAAATCCGGCCCCCGCAACCAATTAAAATTTGATGAAGTAAAAGCAGTACGGTGACGCGGGGTGGAGCAGCCTGGTAGCTCGTCGGGCTCATAACCCGAAGGTCGTCGGTTCAAATCCGGCCCCCGCAACCAATTAAAATTTGATGAAGTAAAAGCAGTACGGTGACGCGGGGTGGAGCAGCCTGGTAGCTCGTCGGGCTCATAACCCGAAGGTCGTCGGTTCAAATCCGGCCCCCGCAACCAATTATTAAGCACCCTTATGGGTGTTTTTTTATTTCTGCTCTTCCATAAAAAAAGCGCTATTCAGCGCTTTTTTACTATCCCCTTCTCGCCAGCGTCGCCCCATCAGAAAAATACGCTTTAATCCCCGCGAGGATAGACTCTGCAACTTCCTGCTGGAAAGTCGCCGTTTTCAGTTTGCGCTCTTCCTCAACGTTACTGATAAACGCCGTTTCGACGAGAATAGATGGAATATCTGGCGCTTTCAGTACAGCAAACCCGGCCTGCTCAACCTGATTCTTATGCAGCTTGTTGATTTTGCCAAGTTTATTCAGGACTGCCCTACCAAACTTCAGGCTGTCGGCAATGGTCAGCGACTGCACCATATCGAACATGGTGTGGTCGACATAGCGGTCACCGCTTTTGCTCACGCCACCAATCAAATCCGAGGCGTTCTGAGTTTGTGCCAGATATTTTGCCGCAGTACTGGTCGCGCCTTTGGTCGAAAGCGCAAACACGGAAGAACCGCTCGGCTGGCGGCTGGTAAAGGCATCTGCATGGATAGAAACAAAAAGGTCAGCACGTTGTTTCTGTGCTTTTGCTACACGCACTTGCAACGGAATGAAGATGTCTTCATTACGCGTCATGTACACCTTCATATTGCCCTCTTTCTCGATCAGAGAGCGCAGACGGCGGGCAATTTGCAATACCACATCTTTTTCACGCGTTTTGTATTTCCCCACCGCGCCGGAGTCTTCGCCGCCATGGCCCGGATCAAGCATGATGACAATAGGACGATCGCGCCCAGCCTTGCCAGGCTGTGGGCCACTCTGCGCAGGCGGCACCTGCTTTTCGAGATCGCCTTTGTTGTAATCCTCCAGCAGTGCCAGCAGTGGATCCTGCATATCCTGGGCATTGACCGGGTAGAGATCCATCACCAGACGCTCTTTAAACCCGGCAACTGGCGCGAGGGCAAACATCTGCGGTTTTACGTTTTGCTTTAACTCAAAAACCATCCGCACGGTTTGCGGATCAAATTGCCCGACGCGTGCAGACTTGATGAACGGGTCGTCAGCACGAATTTGCGCAGCCATCCCCTTAAGCACCGAGTTCAGGTTTACATCTTCGATATCCACTACCACGCGTTCAGGGTTACTCAACGCAAACTGCTTATATTTCAGTTGACGATTTGATTCTACCGTTACACGGGTATAGCTGGACGCAGGCCAGACGCGCACCGCCACGACCTGACTGACCGCAGCCAGACTCACCTGACTTACGCTCAATAGCCACATGGCACCCGCGCCTTGCAGTAAACGACGACGGCTGATTGCAGTGTTGGATCCCGACATGCCTCTCCCGAGCAAATAAATCTAAGCTGTGTAACAAGTAAACGACCAATTTGACCGGAAACTTTAGCGAAAGACGCATATTCTGTCATCTATAAAACGGTAAACATTCTTTTTATATTCACGGCATTACTGATAAAAAAAATGTTCACGCATAAAATTTGCACTTGCACACGGCAAAAAAACAGAATAAAAATACATTAATTTCGAATAATCATGCAAAGAGGTGTGCCGTGGTGAAGGAACGTAAAACCGAGCTGGTCGAGGGATTCCGCCATTCGGTTCCCTATATCAACACCCACCGGGGGAAAACGTTTGTCATCATGCTCGGCGGTGAAGCCATTGAGCATGAAAATTTCTCCAGTATCGTTAATGATATCGGGTTGCTGCACAGCCTCGGCATCCGTCTGGTCGTGGTCTATGGCGCGCGTCCACAAATAGATGCGAATCTGGCAGCGCATCGCCACGAACCGCTGTATCACAAAAATATACGTGTAACCGACGGCAAAACACTGGAACTGGTGAAGCAGGCTGCGGGGACATTACAACTGGACATCACTGCACGCCTGTCGATGAGCCTTAATAACACGCCATTGCAGGGAGCGCATATCAACGTCGTCAGTGGCAATTTTATTATTGCCCAGCCGCTGGGCGTCGATGACGGCGTGGATTACTGTCATAGCGGGCGCATCCGGCGGATTGACGAAGAAGCGATTCATCGCCAACTGGACAGCGGTGCAATTGTGCTGATGGGGCCGGTGGCGGTTTCGGTCACTGGCGAGAGTTTTAACCTGACCTCGGAAGAGATTGCCACTCAACTCGCCATCAAGCTGAAAGCCGAGAAGATGATTGGTTTTTGCTCTTCACAGGGGGTCACCAATGACGACGGTGACATCGTCTCCGAGCTTTTCCCCAACGAAGCGCAATCGCGGGTAGAAGCTCAGGAAGAGAAAGGCGATTACAACTCCGGTACGGTGCGCTTTTTACGTGGTGCAGTGAAGGCTTGCCGCAGCGGTGTTCGTCGCTGTCATTTAATCAGTTATCAGGAAGATGGCGCGCTGCTACAAGAGCTGTTCTCACGTGACGGTATCGGTACGCAAATTGTGATGGAAAGCGCCGAGCAGATTCGTCGCGCAACAATCAATGATATCGGCGGTATTCTGGAGTTGATCCGCCCGCTGGAGCAGCAAGGTATTCTGGTGCGTCGTTCTCGGGAACAACTGGAGATGGAAATCGACAAATTCACCATTATTCAGCGCGATAACACAACTATTGCCTGCGCTGCGCTCTATCCGTTCCCGGAAGAGAAAATTGGCGAAATGGCCTGCGTGGCGGTACACCCGGATTACCGCAGTTCTTCCCGTGGTGAAGTCCTGCTGGAGCGTATCGCAGCCCAGGCCAGGCAAAGCGGCTTAAGCAAATTATTTGTGCTGACCACGCGCAGTATTCACTGGTTCCAGGAGCGTGGTTTTACCCCGGTGGATATTGATTCACTGCCAGAGAGCAAAAAGCAGATGTACAACTATCAGCGTAAATCCAAAGTGCTGATGGCGGATTTAGGGTAAGCGATGAAAATCGCCAGATGCGATATGCGCAATGCCCGGGGGCATGATAAACACGCTAGCATCGCATCAGGCATTGACGCTCATCGTCGGATGCGGCGTGAACGCCTTATCCGACCTACGTCAAGTCGAAGACGTTGATGGCGGATTTAGGGTAAGTGGTTGAAATCGCCAGATGCGATATGCGCAATGCCCGGGGGCATGATAAACACGCTAGCATCGCATCAGGCATTGACGCTCATCGTCGGATGCGGCGTGAACGCCTTATCCGACCTACGTCAAGTCGAAGACGTTGATGGCGGATTTAGGGTAAGTGGTTGAAATCGCCAGATGCGATATGCGCAATGCCCGGGGGCATGATAAACACGCTAGCATCGCATCAGGCATTGACGCTCATCGTCGGATGCGGCGTGAACGCCTTATCCGACCTACGTCAAGTCGAAGACGTTGATGGCGGATTTAGGGTAAGTGGTTGAAATCGCCAGATGCGATATGCGCAATGCCCGGGGGCATGATAAACACGCTAGCATCGCATCAGGCATTGACGCTCATCGTCGGATGCGGCGTGAACGCCTTATCCGACCTACGTCAAGTCGAAGACGTTGATGGCGGATTTAGGGTAAGTGGTTGAAATCGCCAGATGCGATATGCGCAATGCCCGGGGGCATAATAAGACGCGCATGCGTCGCATCAGGCATTCGCGTTTATCCCCGCGAACTAAATAACGCTGCCAGTCCGCTACGCCGCTCGGTACGTGTGGCGATTGCCGCACTTAATATGCGCTCATCGGCATACAACGATAAACGGCGACGCGCACGGGTCACTGCGGTGTAAACCAGCTCTCGCGTCACGACCGGCGTGCGCTGGCTCGGCAAAATCAACGCCGCATGGTCGAACTCAGACCCCTGCGATTTATGTACCGTCATCGCCCACGTGGTTTCGTGTTCCGGTAAACGACTTGGTTGCACTGACTTGATATTACCGTCCGGCATTGCAAACCAGACGCGCGTTCCTTGCCCGCGATCCAGTGCAATACCAATATCACCATTAAACAACCCAAGGGCGCTGTCATTGCGGGCAATCATCACCGGCCTGCCTTCGTACCAGCGCGAGTGTGAATGGCGATGGATTTTGCGCTTCTGTTGCATAAACTGCTCAATTCGCTCATTCAGCCCGGCTACGCCAAACGGCCCTTCCCGCAGGGCGCACAAAAGCTGGTATTCATTGAATGCCTGAATAATTAAATCCGGCTCGGCACGCGCTTGCAGCAGATCCAGATAGCGTCCGTAACCCGCAAGAGCTTCCTCAAGCATCGCAATATAATCTTCGCCACTCTGTAAAATCCGTTTTTCGATATCAGTAAAATCCTGCTGAAAAACGGTTTTTACTGCCGTTTTATCGCCGCGATTGATAGCCGCCGCGAGCTGACCAATGCCAGAATCGCTGCCGAAACGGTAACTTTTTTGCAAAAGGCAGAGACTATCGCGCAAAGATGCCGCCTCTGTGCCACAGCCCGCAGGAACGTAGCTCCCCGTCAGGCGACTTAGCTGCTCCGCTCGTTCTGCGGTAAAGCCCGCATTGGCATAAGCGCAAATATCGCCAAGAACAGCCCCAGCCTCAACAGAGGCCAGTTGATCACGATCGCCAAGAAAGATCACTCTGGCATGATCGGGCAATGCGTCGATCAATCGTGACATCATGGGCAGATCGATCATTGACGCTTCATCGACCACCAACACATCAAGATGCAATGGGTTACCCGCATGATGGCGTAAACGCTGACTGCCCGGCTGCGCGCCCAGCAAGCGGTGCAGAGTGCTGGCATCTTCCGGAATACGTTTCTTTTGTTCATCCGTCAGCGGTAACTGGCGCAAAGCTTTGCCAAGTGATTCGGTTAAGCGCGCGGCGGCTTTCCCCGTCGGCGCAGCCAAACGGATGCGACAACGTTCACCGTCGGCCATCTGAATTAACGCTGCCAGCAACTTCGCCACGGTGGTCGTTTTACCGGTGCCGGGGCCACCGGAAATCACCGAGATCCGCCTCGTCAGCGCCACCGCTGCCGCCACTTTTTGCCAGTTAATGTCATCGCTTACTGGAAAAAGTTGGTCCAGGGTTTGCGCCAGTAGAGCTTCATCAACCTCAATGGCATGATTCACTTCATTGAAAAAGCGCGCCACCGTGCGCTCGTTACACCACATGCGGTTGAGATAGAGACGATCGCCACAAAGGATCATTGGTGTAGGTTCATCTCCCCGGCTGACCGCATGTGAAGCCAGCAGACACTCTTCCCAGTTTTGTAGCTCACCGATTTCACTGACGCAGGTCGCCAGGAGCGGGTGCGAGGCTTCGTTGTTCTCCAGCCGTGAAAGCGGCAAACAGACATGTCCTTCCCCGGCATCATAACTTAACAGTGCCGCCGCAAGGGTGACGGCGGGATGTTCATCACCCGCCACGGTCAGGGCAAACTGCACGTCCAGCGGGCGTAGCTGTTTGTGCTCCACAGCTTCCAGTAATTGCTTTTGCAATTTCATTACGCCTCCTCCAGGGTCATACCAGCAAACATCTCATCCATCAGGGCAATCAACCCGGCATCGGGGCGGGTCGCGTAAATCCCTTGTTGCGGATGCTCTTTATCAACGCCGCGCAGGAACAGATAGATAACGCCGCCAAAGTGGCGCTCATAGTCGTAATCAGCAATGCGATGGCGCAGATAACGATGCAATGCCAGGGTATAAAGCTGATATTGCAGATCATAGCGGTGTGCTTGCATCGCCGCTGCCATAGCCTGTTGGGTGTATGCTGAGCTGTTTTCACCCAGCCAGTTGGATTTATAGTCGAGCAGGTAATAACGCCCTTCGTGGCGAAACACCAGGTCGATAAAGCCTTTTAACATGCCACGCACCTGCATGAACTCCAGCGACGGGCAGCCAGCAGAAAGCGGGTCAAACTGGCGGATTAGCGCATCAAGTTGGCTGGCGACGAGCGGTTCACTAATTGGCAGATAAAATTCCATCTCCACCTGTTTATCACGGGCGGAAAGCTGACTCAGGCTGACTCCCGTTTCATTGAGCGGTGCCTGGAGAACAGCCATGATCCACTCGGTCAACACCGGTTCCCAATGCGCTTCAAAACCGCCAAGTTCCAGTTTTTCCCGCACCCAGTCAGGCTCAACCGGCTGGGTAAAATCCAGATCCTCAAACAAACTGTGCAAGAACGTCCCCGGTGACGCTCCGCGCGGAAACTGATGCGGTGTTAACGTCGGTTCTTCAACGACGCTGACCACACCTGCGGCGTCAACATCCAGCCGTGGCATCAAATCCTGAGCGATACCGTGACCACGCTGCTGCAAACCAGAGTAGCTGGTGACCCGCCAGTTATCGCCAGGTAAACGTTGTAACGTCTTCGCATTCAGTTCTGCTGTAGAAACATCATTAACCTGCCAGGGCTGATTATCACCGGTTTGTGCCGTTTGCCAGGCAATATCCTCATCGCACAATGCTTCAATACAGGCGCGAAGTCCTGCCGCATCCTTTGGTTCCCCTTTTTGCAGCAAGCGTCCGAGCGCACTTTGATGGACGTCGGTGTCACCTTTTTTATCGCCTCGACGGCGCACCAGTGGCGCGACGCCAAGACTGCAATGCCAGACCGAACGCGTCAGCGCCACATAAAGCAAACGCAGATCTTCCGCCAGACGTTCGGCCTCAGCGAGATCGACGCTTTCTGGCGCAGCGTTAAGATCCAGAACAGCCTCAAATGAGTGACGATCGTGATAGAACGCCTGATCCTGGACGCGGAAATTGGTAATAAATGGCAACCAGACTAGCGGATACTCCAGTCCTTTCGACTTGTGGATCGTAACAATCTGCACCAGATGTTTGTCACTTTCGAGGCGCATTTGCTGGCTGGACGCGTTACTGTCTGGCTCGAGGATATGCTGTGATAACCAGCGTACCAGCGCATGTTCACTTTCAAGCTGCGTTCCCGCTTCCTGAAGTAATTCACTGATATGTAAAATATCTGTAAGACGCCGCTCACCACCCGCCGTTGCCAGCAGGTTTTCTGCAATGTTGCGCGCCGACATCAGCGCCCGCAGCATTGGCATAACGCCGCGTTTTCGCCAGATTTGTCGATAACCATCGAACTCTTCAACGACTGCATCCCAGGCATGTTCGTCATTATTCAGCATTTCGATATCCAGCACATTCAGCCCCATCATTGACGTTGCCAGCGCGCTACGCAGAGTATTTTCACGTTCAGGCGTCATCACTGCCTGCAACAGCCAAAGCATCTCCTGCGCTTCCAGAGTTTCAAAAACACTGTCGCGGTTCGAAAGGTAAACGGAAGGGATTTCCAGCAGCGTTAAGGCATCACGTATCTGGGCGGCCTCCTGGCGGCTGCGCACCAACACACTGATGTCTGAAGCACGCACCGGACGCGCGTCATCGCCATTCATCAACAACGCGTCTCCGCGCTGCCCGGCCTGCAGCCAGTCGCGGATTTGCGCGGCGCATACCTGCGCCATGGTACTTTGATAATCGCCAACGCCGCAGCTTTCGCCTTCCATCAGCCACATTTTCATCGAAGGCTGCGTTTCACCTTTAAATACGAAACGCAGCGCCTGATTTTTCCCGGCTGATTTCACAGGAATAAACGGTATTTCGCGAAACATAAAAGCGTCATCAGTCTGGCTAAAAAGCGTGTTCACACTGTTCACCATTCCTGGTGCGGAACGCCAGTTGGTATCCAACGTGTAATGAGCGCGAACTTCGCTACGCGCCTTCATGTAGGTGAAGATATCCGCACCACGGAACGCATAAATAGCCTGTTTCGGATCACCAATCAGTAACAATGCGGTTTCCGGCTGATGGTGCCAGATGTGGCGGAAAATCCGGTACTGCTGAGGGTCGGTATCCTGAAACTCGTCGATCATTGCCACCGGGAATCGCGTGCGGATCGCCGTCGCCAGCGCCTCTCCGCTTTCGCTACACAACGCGGAATCCAGCCGACTTAACATGTCGTCAAAACCCAGTTCGCCACGGCGGCGTTTTTCACGCGCTACCGTTTCACGGATCTCAGCTAATGCGCGAGTGATCACCAGATCGCGGATCGATAATGGTTCGGCAAGTAATTGATCGATCGCCTCAAACAGCGGATGGCGCGGTGTCTCGCCCCCTGCTTTTGTGCGATCTTCTAAGAAACGCTGAGAGAATTTTTCCAGCGACTCCGGCAACTGATAACTGTTGGTCTCTTCTTCTGCCCAGGCGCTAATCTTGTCAATCCATTTAGCCTGATTGCTACGGTTAAACTTGCGTCGATCAATACCTGAAGATTCGATTAGCGCATCCAGTTCACCTACCGCATCACGCCACTGCTGTTTTACGGTATCGATACGCGCCACAATTTGCGCGTGGCGGGAAGCCAGCGTTTCATCATCGGGCGGCGGCGCTTTAATAACTGGCGCTTCCCCTTGCAGATATCGATTAATATCGCGCAGCAACGCCTGCGGCCCTTTCCATGTTTCAAAGACCACCTGAGCAATTTCACGCGGCAGAGGATAGCAGTGGCGACGCCAGAAATCGGCGCAGGCCTGGTAGCGCAGTAGCGATTCATCTTCAATCAGTTGCTGCTCAAACAACATACCGGATTCAAAAGCATTCAGGTTGAGCATTCGCTGACAAAAACCGTGAATGGTAAAAACTGCCGCTTCATCCATCTGTCGTTCGGCTAACAGCAGCCACTGCGCGGCCTGCGCTTTATCGTCAATCTCTTCCAGCAGGCGCGCATACAGAGGGTTGTCGGTGGTTTCACGCAGACAGGCGATGCGCAACTCATGAATATTGCTACGGATACGACCGCGCAACTCTGCGGTGGCAGCCTCGGTAAAGGTCACCACCAGCAGTTCTTCAACGGTCAACGGGCGGGGAAAGGCAGCAGAACCACCTAGTCCAAGTAACAGGCGCAAATAGAGCGCTGCTATCGTAAAGGTTTTGCCTGTGCCGGCAGAGGCTTCAATCAGGCGCTCACCCAGTAAGGGCAAGCGCAAAGGATCTAGTGTCTCAGCGACATCACTCATTCTTTTCACTCATCAGGGGCATTGTTTGCTGCAACGCGCTGACGTTCTCCCACACTTTCCAGCCTTCAGGATGCACATATTCAGCTTTCCCATTCTGGCTGCCGGAAATCTGCGACAGGATAGCCATGCCTTGCGGCTCGACCACTGCCTGATGGAAGAAATCGGCAAGTTTTTGCGGCGTCAGCAGTTTTATCTGTGCCACGATTTTATCACGCGAATCAAAGCGCATATTGCCGCGATCGAAATCTTTACTTAACTTCGATGCTTCTTCGCCCAGCGTTTGCGGTGCCTGTAGCATCTGGCTGATAACCGCCTGCTGGATTTGCGCGAACTCTTCTGGCTTCATCGCGCGCAGTTTCGCCTCAGCCGTTGGGAAAAAGGCCTTGTAACGATCCCACAGGTACGAAGGCTGTTTATCATTACTTTGCAGTAAGAAGCCCATGCCCCACTGACGTCCCACGCTCATTGGGAACGCGAACACGGCGTACCCCAACTGCTCTTCAGTACGCAACTGATTGTAGAACCACGGTTGTACAATCTGCGCCAACAGAGAACTGTAGGCTGAACTGGTGTATTCATCATAGCCAGTCGGTACAAATACTGCTGCCAGTGCGGAGTCGGTACTGTTACCGGCTTTTTCAAAAATGACGGACTGTTTTTTATCGACCAGGACATCTTTGTTACGACACCACTCTGAGCCATCAGCCCCTAACTGTTTTTGCACATCGCGCGCCAGCGTTGTTGCCTGGGCTTCGGTCATGTTGCCGATAACCATGAACTCTGGTCGTGCCCCGGATTTTAAGGCGTCGCGATAGGCCATCACCTCTTTCAGGGTGATAGTGGGCAAAATTTTACGGCGCTCATCTCGCGAGAAGTACGGCACCTGCGAGAGCATCTGCGCGGGCATAATCGCCTGCTCAAACGCTTTGCCTTTTTCTGCGGAATCCATCATCTGGTTATACCAGGATTTCGCCTGTTCAAGCTGCTCTGGTGTAGCGGTATAGCTAAAGTAGCCCTCCAGCAGAGCCTGAAAAAGTTGCGGCAGACGCTGAGTGTAACCATTAGCATTAACCATAAGGCCGTTGTTAGCATTGGTGGAAAAACTAATGCCGCCAACCGACGCCTGGTTGCTTAACTGATCAAGCGCCAACCCTGCGAGATAATCATTGAGCGCAAACATCACCTGGTTACGGGCGCTGTCCATCGCTTTCGGGTTACGCAAAATCAGGCTGACATCGGCTTTTGGTTCGCTGACAAAATAGCGACTCGGCGCATACACCACACGCAAATTGGATTCATCAACAATCAGCTCTGGATGGTCGTATTTCTTCTCTGATTTAATCAGCGAGAAATCGTCAGGAATATAGGGATTAAGCTCCGGCAGGGAGAGCGCTATGTCGGCAGCTTTTTTCTGCCAGTCAGCGAAAGTTTGCTCGCTGATTTTATCGACCTGATACGGCGCATCGACAAAGTAAGCCATTTTATTGTGTGGCTCTTTCGGGCTGATATACCAGATACGCGCGTTTTGCGGCGTCATCATCGCCAGACGTTCTTTTACTGCTTTAGCATCATACTGATCGGCTATATTGACCGCGTCCAGCGTATGCTCAACGGGAACGCGAATCATGGTATCTGCCAGCCACTCGACGTAATCCATATCACGAGTGATTGACGGATAACGGAAATCGATATCCAGCACATTCGCCAGTTCATCGAAATACTGTTTATCAATCCCTTTTTCGCGTAACAGATTGAGGTAGCTGAAAATAGCCGCTACAACCTGATCGCGATTAGCCAGACCTTTATCGGTTAAGGACGCAGAGATCGCTAACACGCCACTGTTGCCATTGACGATAGGATCGGAGTTGGCGCTAATGCCCTCAACTAATCCCTGTTTTTGCAACCAGTCAGAAAGCGTTCCTGGGCTGCGATTGCCAATCAGATAGGTAATTAACTCATCAGTTTTACTACGGAACTCCGCCGAATTGTTATCGATGCGAAACTCGACACGCAGCACTTTACGCGGCAACGCCGGGACGTAATGAATGATAATGCCCTTTTGTGCATCGGTGACTACCGGCACGGTGATTTCCGGTTTTTTGCTCTCTTTGTTCGGCACTCGACCGAAGGTGTCCGCCGCCATCTTCGCCAGCTCCTGCAGCGGTTTGTTACTGTAGATAACAGCCTTCATCAGATTGGCGGAGTAATATTTCTCATGGAAATTTTTCAGCGCCTGCTGCACCGGATTACCGGGTTTGTCGCTTAAGGTTTCCAGGTTGCCACCAGAAAACTTTGCACCAGGGTGGGCCGGGTTAATGGTTTCTGCGCTGACCTGCGCCATACGCATCCCGTCACGCGTGCGCGCCATAGTTAATTCGGCGTTCACTGCATTACGCTCACGTTCGGCATATTTCTTGTCGAGTAAAGGTTCCGCAATGGCGTCCGCCAGGCGGTCTACCGCCCCTGGTAAGGCGTCATTTTCCACTTCCAGATAGAAAGCGGTGCGATACGGTGCCGTGCTGGCGTTATGACTGCCACCGTGCATTTTGAGGTATTCGGCCAGACTGTCAGCCTGCGGGTACTTTTTCGACCCCATCAGGCTCATATGTTCAAGATAATGTGCCAGCCCCTGATAAGCCTCGGGATCTTCCAGCGATCCAACGGGCACCACCAGTGCAGAAAGGGATTTTACCGCCTGCGGGTCAGAAACCAACAATACCACCATGCCGTTATCCAGACGCACAGCCTGATACTGACGGTTATCTTTATCACTTTTACGGATGGTTTCCTGAATCGGCTGCCATCCCGTTTCTGCCTGACTTAAGGGTGCCCAAAGGGCAACAAACAACAGTACTGCTTTGAACCAGGTGCTGCGGGGCATTCACGGACCTCATTATCAACTTTATTTTTCAGCCAGATTCAACACGTTAACGTAAATCATCCGGCAGAATTTAATCTCGCGCTGAACAAGTCAGCCTATGTCTATATAACCATCAGTCCGTGACTGGTGCGCATCATAAAGTAAGCAAATGGATTGCGCAATTTTTATACAACACTCATGACTGATTAAAACGAAACAGCGGTAACAGGAAACGTTGCGACTGCTCAACGATGGCTTCCATTGTCTCTGGCGTTAATTGCCGCCAGAGCCTCTGATACCAGATATCGTCACCTTCTCCACGCACCATCATGTTGCCTTCGTAAGCCTGAAGGAATTTCGTACGGGCTTTTTGCACAGTGGACTCGTCATCCAGCATGACATCGTGTTCAGCGTCATAACAGGTTTTTAGCCACGCGCCGCCACTTTCAGGTAACACCAGTAACGGCGCGGACATTCCTTCACGATACCCTTCGATCAGTTGTGAGAGGTAATGTAAAGCCTGTTCGGCTGCAAGCGGCGGAAAACGCCACTCACCGTCTTTACGCAGGAAAAGGCGACTCTCACCGTTACCACCGCTGGCACAGTAGACAAGGTGTTCCAGCCAAAGTTGCATTCCCTGTGCCACACTGAGCAAAGAGGGACGCCAGCGCAACAGACCATCCGGCTGGACCTGCGGCAACCAGCCCGTAATTTGCACGCCATTGCAGGTGAGATCGATTTCTAAACTCTGCCCCGGTTGCCGACAGGCAATGACTCTGTCGGCAAGTTGCTGCATCTCCTGGCACTGCGTTTCCCAGAAAATTTCACCAAATGCGCCATACGGCAAATCACCTGCCGCCCGGAACCGGCGGAACAAACGTTCGGCATCATCCTGCTCGACCAATGCATTTAATAGCTGCTGGTTGATCTGATAACGGCTAAGTCCCTCCAGAATAAATGGCTCGGTGTCGGGGATTTCGCTGTCTTCGGTGCGGAAGTTCACCTGCAAGCGCATCTGGAAAAATGCTCGCACCGGATGTGACCAGAATCGTTGTAGCGTCTCCAGCGGCACAGTTTCCGGCAAGGTAAACGGCAGTGGCTGAACAAATTCAGAGTGCGCCTTGCCTGCTTGGCTGGCTGCCGGTAGCCACTCGCGCGCATAGCTTTGTCGCTCACCGGGTTGGTAGTTTTGCGGATCAAACGGCATCCGGGTATGGAGGCAAGTAAGATGCGCTTTCACCCTCGCCTCACTTTCATCGCAGTTAAGCGCTTCATCGCCCGGCAGATAATGGCTTTGCCCGATGTAGTCGATCAGTTCCTGCACCAAAACCGACGGGAAACGTTCGCTGTTATCCTGAATGGAGCGCCCAATATAGCTGATATAGAGTTTTTGCTGCGCGGAAATTAACGCCTCCAGGAACAGATAGCGGTCGTCATCGCGACGACTGCGGTCGCCACGCTTTGGTTTCTGGCTCATTAAATCAAAACCCAGCGGCGCGAGCTGGCGCGGGTAAACACCATCGTTCATTCCCAGCAGGCAAACTACTTTGAACGGGATGGAACGCATTGGCATCAGGGTACAAATATTGACCGGACCGGCAAGAAAACGCTGACTGATACGTTCTTGATCCAGACGTTGTGCCAGTTCATCACGTAACAGTGACAGCGGCACCACGTCGCCATACTGCGCTCCCAGCCCTTCTGCGATAATAGCCAGCCACTGTTGCTCAATAAGCGTCATCGCCGCTTCGGTTTCCGCATCCGGCAGGAAGAAAGCATTGAGCATGTCGCGGCATACCGGCAGCCACTCTTCCAGCGGTCGCTCCTGTGCCAACCCGCGACGCCAGATGTTGAGCTGCATCAGCAGTGACGCCAGATGCCCCACCAGCTCTGCAATTAAGCCGCTCGACTCATCATAAGGAAGAACAGATTGCCATTCTCCCTGAGCACTCTCCATCGCGTAGCCCAGCAACATACGCGTCAGGCCAAATTGCCAGGTGTGTTGCCCGGTGGCGGGAAGTTCCAGCTCGCGAACGTTGTCGTCATCAATCCCCCAGCGAATGCCGGATTCATTGACCCACTGGCGTAAATAACGCAGCCCTTCTTCGGTGATATCAAACCGCGCCGCCAGCACCGGTACGTCCAGCAGCGCCAAAACGTCCTCCGATACAAAGCGGCTGTCAGGCAACGATAACAGGCTGATAAATGCTTCCAGTACCGGATGCGACTGTCGCGCCCGACGGTCGGAAATGGCGTAAGGCAGATAACGATCCGCCGGAGCACTACCAAACACCGCCTGAATAAACGGACTGTAGCTATCGATGTCAGCCACCATCACGATGATATCGCGCGGAGTGAGTGTCGGATCTTCTTCCAGCATCGCCAGCAATCGATCGTGCAAGACTTCAACTTCGCGCTGCGGGCTATGGCAAACATGGAAGGTGACGCTGTTATCCTGCGGATCGAGCTGCCGTTTGTTATCGCTGCGGGAAAACTCTTCAAGGTTCACGCCTGCGACGGCGCGGTTTTCCAGTTCCAGAATGTCGGACTGAATGTTATGCAGCAGGCTGTCTGGAGTAACATCGACAAAGGCATCCAGTTCCTGACTGCTCTGGAGATCAGCAAGCAGATAGATGTAGTCTCGCCCCAGCTTGCCCCATGAGGCCAGCAGAGGGTTGCCAATATCCTGTTCGCCGTCGCTGTTAAACAACTGCCCGGCATTTTCGCTATCGCGAAATAGCGGCAATTCGCGATCTTCAAAGCTGTGCCGACGCTGGCGGGTTAGCAGTTTCGCCAGATACGCAGGATCTTTAATATCGCCCCAGTAATAACGGCAAGGGTTGGTAAACAGAAGATGGATTTCAATATGTTTACCCAGCGCCTGTAACGCCTGTAGATAAACTGGCGGTAATGCGGAAATACCGCAGATAAATACGCGCGAAGGTAGCCCTGGCGGGCAGGTCGTTGCAGACTCCAGCGTTTCGATAAAGCGTTGATAGAGATTGGCACGGTGCCAACGAGGTTGCCCCAGCTCGTCAGTATATTCTACCAGCGCCTTCCACAATGGAGCTTGCCAGGCCTGCGCTTCTCCCAGCCCTTCAACCAGATGTCCCGCTTCCCACTGAGCCAGCCAGTCCGGGCGATAGACCAGATACTGGTCAAACAGGTCCGCCGCTTTTGAGGAAAGCTGAAACAGTTTCCGCTTGTCACTATCGTCAGTCAGGTAATGGCGCAACAGGGTAAAATCTTCGCAATCCAACAGTTGCGGCAGCAGAGTCATCAGTTTCCAGCTCATGCTCTGCTTGTTAAAGGCACTCTCTTTGGGGATCTCCGGCAATACGCGGACGAACATATCCCAGATAAAACTCGCAGGGAGCGGGAAATCAATGTTTGCCGCAATACCGAACTTCTGCGACAGGGTCATTTGCAGCCACTGTGCCATACCGGTACTTTGCACCAGAATCATCTCTGGCTCGAAAGGATCATCCAGCCGCTCGCGTTCGACGATAAACTCCATCAACGCTTCCAGCACGTCCAGACGATTGGAATGGTAGACCCTTAACATAGCGGCTCCTGACTACTGACGATTCGGGCAATGCAGGCGGGTCATCTCGCCTTCTCTGCCCCCGGGTGAAACTAACGTAACGCTGATGCTGACACATCCCGCCTGCGATGTCTGCATTCGGTTGACCTGCCAGTTGGCAGGTGGCGAAATCGCGCGCAGTTGCGTTTGCTGCCAGCCATGCCGCCAGAGCTGTTGGTACTGGCCTCTGCTGGTAAGACTGTTCATTAATGTTCGCTGGAAACCGGATAACGCAGTGACAATCATCACCATCAGCACCATCGCCAGCATCACTTCCGGTAGACTAAAGCCTTGTTGATTCTTCAGGGAAGCTGACATAACGCCACCTCTTTCTGCGGACAAAAATCACTCCAGCCGTGTGGCGAAAAAGCAATATTTCCATCGTTCACTTCGCCTGTTCGCCATAATGAAACGCCTTCATAACTGGCAATCAGCAAGATTTCACTATCAGCCAGTAAACGCAGACAAACTCGGGCACCGGTTGCAGCGAACTGTGAGCACTGAACTACGGGTTGCGTCTGCCAGGTGTGCATTTTTCCCCATTCCAGCGCCGACTGTACAATTGCCTGACGACGCAATGACTGGCTTTCCATAGTCACCCGAGAAGCAAAACTGCGCTCCTGTTGGCTCATTCCTTGTAGCAGCAAGCTGCCCAATACCAGCAACATCAGGACCAGTGCCAGCGATGAAACGCCCCGTTCACGGTTCACAGGTTGAATCCTGTTACGCTATAGCTGGCATCCACCACGGTTTGTGGTTCAGCCTTACTGGCACCGCGCATACTAACCGTTAATACCGGCGAGAATCCGCTGACATCCTGACGCAGGACCTGAAAAGTGTCGATAATGACGGCGTCCGGGTTGGTGACTTTATCCCAGCCTTTACCTTCACAGGATGCGGCACCACGTAACGTTTCCAGCACATGCTCTTTCAAACGAAATCCAATCTGGTCGGACTCTTTTACCGGCTCACGATCCCAGATACCGTTACTGTTCGCGTCCCACTGCACAATGATGCAGTCACCCTGCCCGACAATTTCCAGCCCTTCACCAGTGCAGTTACCATGACAATAACCAGCCCTTTGAAGATGCTTCGCAACGGTGTAGACCCGCAGCCAGATCTCATCTTCCAGTGCTAGCTTGCGCGTTGTAATCAAGCTTTCCCGCTGTAATGCTGGCAGAAACCGCGCAGCCCCCAGCAGCAATACGCTACTGATAGCCATAGCAATCAGCACTTCCAGCAGCGAAAATCCTTGCTCTTTTACAGACATCCTTGTGTTTCTCCTTGCTGACAAAGCCGGAGTCTTCCCCACGGTGAAATCACCAGCCACCACTCGCCCGCTGAGTTTTTGAAGTGAATATGCCCGGCCCATGCGGTATTGCGCAGGCCACAGAACGTAAGCGAAGGGGTCAGGTCACTCATTTCGACTTCGGGCCAGCGTGGCACAAAGACCAACGGTGAATGGCCATGACAGGTATTCGTCCCTGCGGCGGCACTTACAAGACACCATGACGTTCCCTCCCTGATGACGCTGATACTGTGGTCGCGGTTATGCCAGTTGGCATCCTCACGTAAATAGAGCAAATAATCCCGCGCCTGGCTGGCGGTTTGCCATAGCCGTTGCGACTGCTGCCAGTATTGCCAGCCATAGAGTCCAGTTGCGCTTAACATGACTAAAATCAGCATCGCAACCAGTGTTTCAATCAGCGTATAACCACGTTGTGTTTTCATGTCGGCAGTATGCGACGAGGAGAAAAAAAGGCGAGGCCCTGTTTCTATTTTCTCGGCGCGTCTTCCGCACTATTTACGTTGTTGCAGGGCGTTGCAAAATTTCGGGAAGGCGTCTCGAAGAATTTAACAGAGGGTAAAAAAAACCGACGCACACTGGCGTCGGCTCTGGCAGGATGTTTCGTAAATCAGATAGCAACCGGAGCCTTAATGCCCGGATGCGGATCGTAGCCTTCAATCTCAAAATCTTCGAAACGGTAGTCGAAGATGGATTCTGGTTTACGTTTGATAATCAGCTTCGGCAGCGGACGCGGCTCGCGGCTTAATTGTAGATGGGTTTGATCCATATGGTTGCTGTACAGGTGCGTGTCGCCACCGGTCCAGACAAAATCACCCACTTCCAGATCGCACTGCTGCGCCATCATATGCACCAGTAGTGCGTAGCTGGCGATGTTAAACGGCAGGCCGAGGAAGACGTCACAGGAGCGTTGATAAAGCTGGCAAGAAAGCTTGCCGTCTGCCACATAAAACTGGAAGAACGCATGGCACGGAGCCAGCGCCATTTTATCCAGTTCGCCCACGTTCCACGCCGAAACAATAATGCGGCGGGAGTCCGGGTCGTTTTTCAATTGATTCAATACCGTGGTGATTTGATCAATATGACGACCATCTGGCGTTGGCCATGCGCGCCACTGTTTGCCATACACCGGGCCGAGATCGCCATTTTCATCGGCCCATTCGTCCCAGATAGTGACATTGTTTTCATGCAGATAAGCAATGTTGGTATCGCCCTGCAGGAACCATAGCAGCTCATGGATGATGGAACGCAGGTGGCAACGCTTGGTTGTCACCAGCGGGAATCCATCCTGCAGGTTAAAACGCATCTGATGACCAAAAATGGAAAGCGTTCCGGTTCCGGTACGGTCGTTTTTCTGTGTGCCTTCGTCGAGCACTTTTTGCATCAGTTCTAAATACTGTTTCATGGTTCCTCAGGAAACGTGTTGCTGTGGGCTGCGACGATATGCCCAGACCATCATGATCACACCCGCGACAATCATCGGGATGGAAAGAATTTGCCCCATGCTGATGTACTGCACCCAGGCACCGGTAAACTGCGCGTCGGGCTGGCGGAAAAACTCAACAATGATGCGAAACGCGCCATAGCCAATCAGGAACAAGCCTGAGACAGCCCCCATTGGGCGCGGTTTACGAATGTAGAGGTTAAGGATGATAAACAGCACCACACCTTCCAGCAGCAGTTCGTACAACTGTGACGGGTGGCGCGGCAGCACACCGTAAGTGTCGAAAATGGATTGCCACTGTGGGTTGTTTTGCAGCAGCAGAATGTCTTCGGTACGGGAGCCAGGGAACAGCATGGCAAACGGGAAGTTCGGGTCAACGCGGCCCCACAGTTCACCGTTAATAAAGTTGCCCAGACGCCCGGCACCAAGACCAAACGGAATGAGCGGTGCAATAAAATCAGAGACCTGGAAGAAGGAGCGTTTGGTACGGCGGGCGAAGATAATCATCACCACGATAACGCCAATCAGGCCGCCGTGGAAGGACATGCCGCCGTCCCAGACGCGGAACAGATACAGCGGATCGGCCATAAACTGCGGGAAGTTGTAGAACAGAACATAACCAATACGTCCGCCCAGGAAGACACCGAGGAAGCCCGCATAGAGTAAGTTTTCAACTTCATTTTTGGTCCAGCCACTGCCCGGACGATTCGCCCGACGCCCCGCCAGCCACATTGCAAAAATGAACCCCACCAGATACATCAGGCCGTACCAGTGAAGCGCAACGGGTCCTATTGAGAAAATGACCGGATCAAATTCCGGAAAATGCAGATAGCTACTGGTCATCTGTCACCACAAGTTCTTGTTATTTCGCTGAAAGAGAACAGCGATTGAAATGCGCGCCGCAGGTTTCAGGCGCTCCAAAGGTGCGAATAATAGCACAAGGGGACCTGGCTGGTTGCCGGATACCGTTAAAAGATATGTATAGGAACCGCGCTATAATCCTCCGCGAATCAGCCCACCCATGCCGCGACGCTCCATAAATGCCGCAACCTGATGACGAACTTCAGTCGCCAGTTGCGCTTCCAGACTGCGCTGAGCAAGATTTTCTGCTTCGGCAAAATCAATGCGCCGCAGCAAGTATTTTACGCGCGCGACAGAGCGTCCGTTCATAGATAGATGGCGATACCCAAGCCCAATGAGGATCGCCACACACATGGGATCGCCCGCCATTTCACCGCACAAACGTAAGTCGATCCCCTGCGCTTCCGCTTCCCGGGCGATCATCGCCAGGGCTCGAAGCATTGCAGGATGAAGACTGTCATAAATGTTTGCCACCCGCGTGTTGTTGCGATCGACAGCCAGAATGTACTGGGTCAGATCATTGGTGCCTACCGAGATAAAATCGACCCGGTTTGCCAGATGCGGCAACATAAATACCATCGATGGCACTTCCAGCATGATACCGATACGCGGTTTAGGGATTGCGTAACCAATCATTTCTTCGACTTCACGTCCGGCACGCTCGATCAGGCGGCGTGCTTCGTCAACTTCATCGAGACTTGTGACCATCGGCAACAGGATGTTCAGGTTGCCCGTGGCGGCGTTAGCACGCAACATCGCCCGTACCTGAATCAAAAAGATCTCCGGCTGATCGAGCGTAATGCGGATCCCACGCCAACCAAGACATGGATTCTCTTCGCTGATAGGCATGTAAGGCAGTTGCTTATCAGCACCGACATCCAGCGTGCGCAGCGTGACGGGCTTATCATTAAACATTTGCAACATGCCCTGATACTGCGCCACCTGTTCTTCTTCCGACGGGAAGCCGCTTTGCAGCATAAAGGGAATTTCAGTGCGATAGAGTCCGATGCCATCAATGCGGCTGCCTAATTTTTCTTCATGTTCCGGACTTAACCCCGCATTGAGCATAACTTTTATGCGCTCGCCGCTTTTTAGCTGCGCGGGTAAATTGACATCATCTTCTGCCAGACGGCTAAGCTCAATCTCTTCGCTAATCAGCCGCTGATATTCATGTAGCAGCACCGGCTCCGGGTCGACCAGCAATTCCCCACGATAACCGTCAACGATCAACGTCCGACGATGCAGCACCGAAGGCTGAATGTCCGCGCCCATCACGGTGGGGATCCCCAGTGCACGCACCATGATCGCGGCGTGGGAGTTGGCAGCACCATCGCGCACGACAACGCCGACTAAGCGATCCTGAGGCAGTTCCGCAAGGGTAGTCGCTGACAGTTCATCTGCCACCAGAATGAAACGTTCCGGCCAGGCGTTCGCCCCCTGATTGGCATCATCAAGATGAAACAGTAATCGCTGACCCAGCGCGCGTAGATCGCCCGCTCGTTCTTTGAGATAGCTATCGCTTAGTGTGGCGAACTGTTCGGCAAATTTTTCAATGACAGTTTTCACCGCCCACTCTGCGACCGAACCTTTATCCACTTCAGCAAACAGTTCGCGACGCAGACGCGTATCGGAAAGCAAGTGTGAGTAAAGATCGAAAATAGCCGCCGTTTCTTTTTGCGCCCCGGCGGCAAAGCGTTTGCTGTAACGGCGAAACTCATTGGCCGCCTCTTCCAGCGCCCCGGTCAGTCGCTCACGTTCCAGCGCCGGATCCAGCGTTGATGCCTGATACACCTGTTCCATTAAGGGTAACGTTGCATCCTGCCAACCTTCGGCAATCGCTACACCGGGCGCGGCCGGTAATGCGCGGATTCTCGTCTGGCGATATTGCCCGAACAACGCAGTCAACTGCGACTGGGATAGAATGGCGGCCATCTGGGTGGCGAGCGTCACCAGGAAGGATTCTTCGCTTTCGTTGTACTGCCGCAGTTCGCGTTGCTGCACCACCAGTACACCAAGCAACTGGCGACGTTGAATAATCGGCACGCCTAAAAACGCACGGAAACGCTCTTCTTTTACGGAGGGGATATATTTGAAGCTGGGGTGTTTTTGCGCATCCGCAAGGTTTATCGGTTCCGCCAGCCTGCCAACCAGACCGACGATCCCTTCATCAAACGCAAGCGTTACAGTGCGACCACGTGGTTTTTTTAATCCCCGGGTCGCCATCAGGTAGTAACAACGTCGGTCGTGATCGGCCAGGTAGACCGAACAGACCTCAGTATCCATCGCAAGACAGATGTCGGTAACCAGAATATTTAACGCCTCGTTCAGGCGTGGTGCGCTGGCTACCTTTTCGACTATTTCGCGCAGGCGAGTGAGCATAATTGGCGTGACTTAACCTCTTTTACGTCGATAAGCTGATGCGTTTTGTGGTTTAGGCGTATTTTCCTGAAGCGCCATCACAACACTCGCGAACTCTTTCATTACCCTACGGTAGACATCACGTTTAAATGACACCACCTGTCTGACCGGATACCAGTAACTTACCCATCGCCAGCCGTCAAACTCTGGTGTACTGCTGGTTTGCATATTGATTTCCGCATCGCCGCTCACCAACTGCAAGAGAAACCATTTTTGTTTTTGGCCGATACAAACCGGCTTCGTGTCCCAACGCACCAAACGTTTCGGTAATTTGTAGCGCAACCAGTTACGTGTTGAAGCAAGGATTCGAACGTCTTTACGGCTTAATCCTACTTCTTCAAACAATTCACGGTACATCGCCTGTTCTGCGGATTCTCCGGGATTAATTCCGCCTTGCGGAAACTGCCAGGAGTGCTGACCAAATCGCCGGGCCCACATTACTTGCCCCTGACGATTACAAATCACGATACCTACGTTTGGGCGGTAGCCATCGTCATCAATCACCGGACTACCTCAAAATAAAGCTTTATATACGAATGATTGTTTCATACTCCAGGAAGACGGTAAACCACTCTCTGCAGGGCATTACACACTAATAACAATTGAATAACTCACAGTTAAGTGCAGAGTTATAAACAGAGGAAGGGGCGGATAACCGTTTTTATTCACCTTTTCTGTGGATAGAGTTGTGAAGAAGTACGGAATTACCACGGGAAAACCCAGAACACTCTGAATCAGCCGGATAAACGCGCTTTAAAATATTTTTTATTAATCAGTATATTATATACATAAAGAGTGATGAAACAGAGATATTTGTGACCATGGTCACACCACTCATTTACGCGTTGGCGAAAGATCAACCAACGTCGTATTTATCCACAGAATGTGCCACTAAGTTAAGCACCGTACCACTAAAAATTAGAGTTTCGTCGCACGTCAAGGCTGTAAATGGAAACAGTAGTGAGGGTTTTTCACAGTTATCCCAGCTTTCTGTGGATAACATGGTGTAAGATCCTGTTTATTTTCAGTGACCAGAATTGGAAAACCCACCTGGACGTTGCGCAACACAGTAGCCTGTAGATTAAAAAACAAGATAAATCATAGAATTGAACAACGCATGTGGAAAAAGTTACACTCTGAGTATTCGGCACAGAATAGCTGCTTGTTTTTTAACCAAGGTGTTAAGCCATGTCCCAACCTCGCCCATTGCTCTCTCCCCCCGAAACTGAAGCGCAGTTACTGGCGCAAGCACAGCAACTTTCTGGTTACACACTAGGTGAACTGGCGGCGCTTGCCGGGTTGGTTACACCGGAGAATTTAAAACGCGATAAGGGTTGGATCGGTGTGTTACTGGAGATCTGGCTCGGAGCCAGCGCTGGCAGTAAACCTGAACAAGATTTTGCTGCTTTAGGCGTGGAACTCAAAACGATTCCTGTGGATAGTCTGGGACGTCCGCTGGAAACGACATTTGTTTGTGTTGCACCGTTAACCGGCAATAGCGGCGTGACCTGGGAAACCAGCCACGTGCGCCACAAACTCAAACGGGTGCTGTGGATACCGGTTGAAGGCGAGCGCAGCATCCCGCTGGCGCTACGTCGCGTAGGGTCACCGTTGTTGTGGAGCCCGAATGAAGAGGAAGACCAGCAGTTGCGCGAGGACTGGGAAGAATTGATGGATATGATTGTCCTCGGTCAGGTTGAGCGAATCACCGCTCGTCATGGGGAATATTTACAAATACGGCCGAAAGCAGCGAATGCGAAAGCTCTGACCGAAGCCATTGGCACCCGGGGCGAACGGATTCTGACGCTGCCACGCGGCTTTTATTTGAAGAAGAATTTCACCAGTGCGCTACTGGCCCGTCATTTTCTGATCCAGTAGCCATCGCTTTGACCTGCCGCTTTCCGGGCATATAATTACCGCTTCATTTTTTTGGCAGGGCTTTTTAGATGTTATTTGCATGGATAACCGATCCTAACGCCTGGCTTGCGCTCGGTACGCTGACGCTGCTGGAGATCGTTCTTGGGATCGATAATATTATTTTCCTTTCTCTGGTGGTCGCAAAGTTGCCCACCGCACAGCGTGGTCATGCGCGGCGTCTGGGGCTGGCTGGAGCCATGGTTATGCGTCTGGCGCTGCTGGCATCGATTGCCTGGGTTACTCGCCTGACGAATCCGCTTTTTACAATCTTCAGTCAGGAAATTTCCGCTCGTGATTTGATTCTGCTGCTGGGCGGTCTGTTCCTTATCTGGAAAGCCAGTAAGGAGATCCACGAGTCTATCGAAGGCGAAGAAGAAGGGCTGAAAACACGCGTTTCTTCATTCCTCGGTGCTATCGTGCAGATTATGCTGCTGGATATTATTTTCAGCCTCGACTCGGTCATTACCGCCGTGGGTCTGTCGGATCATCTGTTTATTATGATGGCGGCCGTAGTGATTGCCGTAGGCGTGATGATGTTCGCCGCACGTTCAATTGGTGATTTTGTTGAACGCCATCCATCAGTGAAAATGTTGGCGCTCTCTTTCCTGATTCTGGTGGGCTTTACCCTGATTCTGGAAAGTTTCGATATCCACGTACCGAAAGGTTACATCTACTTCGCAATGTTCTTCTCCATTGCAGTAGAAAGCCTCAACCTGATTCGCAATAAAAAGAATCCACTCTGATGTTCCGTTCGCTCTTCTGCGGGAGAGCGAATGCCTTCCCTTTATCCTCACAGTTTAAGACTTTCCTGCTTTCAAGATGTATAACGTCAGATTATAAACAGACTATTATCATTGATGGGCTTAATGAGGATAACCGGATGAAAAAATGGGCAGTATTAATCTCTGCAGTCGGACTGGCATTTGCTGTTTCCGGTTGTAGCAGTGATTATGTGATGGCAACTAAAGATGGTCGAATGATCCTGACGGATGGAAAACCGGAAATTGACGATGATACCGGGCTTGTGAGTTATCACGATCAGCAAGGTAACGCTATGCAAATTAACCGTGATGATGTTTCGCAAATTATTGAACGTTAAAAAATAAGGTCAGCATCCGGCTGGCCTTAAGATTTTTCGCTTTCCCTTTTCCCTTCCCTCTGCCATTTTTATATTCCTTATGTCGTGATTATAAAAAGGAAACGGCTATGCAATATCACCGTATACCCCACAGCTCGCTGGAAGTCAGCACGCTGGGGCTTGGCACGATGACGTTTGGTGAACAGAACAGCGAAGCCGACGCCCACGCACAACTCGACTATGCCGTCGCTCAGGGCATTAATCTTATTGACGTTGCCGAAATGTACCCCGTACCGCCGCGCCCCGAAACTCAGGGTTTAACCGAAACCTATGTCGGTAACTGGTTGGCAAAACATGGCAACCGCGAAAAGTTAATTATCGCCTCCAAAGTGAGCGGACCGTCGCGCAATAATGACAAGGGCATTCGCCCGGATCAGGCGCTGGACAGAAAAAATATCCGCGAAGCCCTGCATGACAGCCTCAAACGTTTGCAGACGGATTATCTCGATCTTTATCAGGTGCACTGGCCACAGCGCCCGACTAACTGCTTCGGCAAGCTCGGTTATAGCTGGACGGATTCTGCCCCTGCGATTTCTCTGCTCGACACGCTGGATGCACTGGCGGAGTACCAACGCGCGGGAAAAATTCGTTATATCGGCGTGTCGAATGAAACCGCATTTGGCGTAATGCGTTATCTGCATCTGGCAGACAAACACGATCTGCCGCGCATCGTCACTATTCAGAACCCCTATAGTCTGTTAAACCGCAGCTTTGAAGTGGGTCTGGCGGAAGTCAGTCAGTATGAAGGCGTCGAGTTACTGGCCTATTCGTGTCTGGGTTTCGGCACGCTGACCGGGAAATATCTCAATGGTGCAAAACCGGCTGGCGCACGCAATACACTCTTTAGTCGCTTCACCCGCTACAGCAGCGAGCAGACGCAAAAAGCCGTCGCGGCGTATGTTGATATCGCCAGACGTCATGGTCTCGATCCTGCGCAGATGGCGCTGGCCTTTGTACGCCGTCAACCGTTTGTTGCCAGCACTCTGCTGGGCGCAACGACGATGGAACAGTTAAAAACCAACGTCGAAAGTTTGCATCTGGAGTTAAACGAAGACGTATTGGCTGAAATTGAAGCGGTACATCAGGTTTATACTTATCCGGCACCGTGATCCTTTCGCCTGGTGTTATGCGCCAGGCGTCTCTTTTCTCCACTTTTCAGAATATATTCACTACTTTTCGCCGCATCTTTCCTGACAAAGCGCAATAGACTCTTTTGGTCAACGCCAGAGCGCGTTTCAATGTCTGTGCCCATTGTTAAGGATAACCATGTTGATTTTCAAACCTCTTCCCCTCGCCATGTTACTTACCGGGTGTATGTCCTCCGCCTGGGGGGGCAGTTAACCCAGCGCTAACACTTAAAGACGTCACTGTTTATCTGCATGGTGCCAGCCTGCAAGGTGAAGAGACACTCAACTTACCGGCAGGTGAAAGCGAAATCATCTTCACCCATATTGCCAATTCGGTAACTGACGACAGCATCGCCATCTCTATCGATAACGGAGTGACGGTGCTTTCCTCACGTATCGAGCTACAGGAAACACAACCGAATGCGTTGCCGTCAGAGATTCAGCAACAGTTAAAAGCAGCAAAGGTGGAACAGGCAAAACTAACCGCCGAGAAAAACAATATTGCGGCTCAAATTAAGGTATTAGAGGCAAATAGCACATTAACCAATAAAAGTGCCGCCGGAAGATGGCAAGTCGCTGGATATTCAGCTTAACCGCGATCCTAAGTTGATTATTCAGCGTAAAGCCGCTCTCAAAAAAGAGAATGCGTTATCTATCTTTAACGACAGCGCAATACGTAACTTCAGTTACACCCTTAATGTGAAGAACAGCTACGGCGAAGCGGTGGATATCACTCTGCTCGACCAGATCCCAGTCAGTACTAATAGTGATATTACGGTAGAAAAAATGCAGTACGGGCAGGCGCAGTTTGATGCGAAAACGGGTGAACTGACCTGGACGCTGAAACTGTCGGGCAAAGAGAACGTGAGTCTGCCATTCTCTTACAGCGTGAAGTATCCGAAAGGTATGCCCCCTTCGGGAATGTGACCTTCACCAGATGGCTGAATGTGCAATCTGGCAAAAGATTAATGACGGCGTTGCCAGATCCACAGCGCCGTTATTGCCAGCGCAAACAGCGCACCAAAACCAATGCCAATGGGCACAACCGGAATTCCCACCATTACCGCCAGTGAATAAATCCCCAGCATCAGCAACATAGCACTATTTTCGCCCAGGTTCTGTACCGCAATGGCATTCCCCGCCCCGACGCTTTTTTTGCCTCGCTCCTGTAATAACGCATTGAGCGGTACAACAAAAAAACCACCCAACATGCCAATCAACATCAGCAAGGCATAGGCAGGCAGCAGATCGTGTTGCAGGGAGAAAATCAGCACCACCACGCCAATCAAAATTCCAGCAGGCATACAGCGTGAAACGGTTTCCAGCGTAACCAGCTTCGCTGCCGCGCCTGCGCCAACCACGATACCGATCGCCACCATCGCGTTGAGGTAGGTTGGTGTGGCGTTATCAGTAATGCCCAGCGCCACCGGCACCCACAGCACTAAAAGGAAACGCAGCGTGACGCCGGCTCCCCAGAACAAACTAGTGCCTACCAGCGAGAATCTCGTTTCGCCATTGCACCACAGTGAAGTGCAGGCCAGTAGGAAACTACGGGTCATGTTGATGAGATTCCACGACTGTCCCGGACGCGCCGCCGCCAGCTTCGGAATGTACAGATTTGCCGCGACCGCGCCAGCATAAGCCAAAGCACAAGCAGCCAGAGCAGCAAGAACATGCCAGTCAGCCAGCACACCACCAGCTACGGAACCGAGCAAAATTGCCGCAATGGTGGAAGCTTCCATTAAACCGTTAGCTTTCACTAACTTGCTGCCGGTGGTTAATTCACCAAGAATGCCGTATTTTGCTGGTGAATAGGCTGCCGCACCAACGCCCACCAGCGTATAACCGAGAAAGGGGTTGAGGCCAAAGCAGATACTGGCAGCACCCAGCAGCTTAAGACCGTTGGCAAACATCATCACCCGACCTTTGGCAAAACTATCGGCAACCTGACCGACAAACGGTGCAAAAAGAATGTAAGCACCTACAAACACCATTTGCAGGATGGGCTGGCTCCACTCCGGATAGAACTGCGCTTTCAGTAACGCCAGAGTGGCAAACAGCAGCGCGTTATCGCCAAACGCAGAGAGAAACTGCGCGACGATAACCGCTTTCATCCCTTTCGACCATAGCGAAGTGTTAGTTTGCACTGACTCACTCATCGTGTTTTTCCGCTTCGTCTACCCAGCTTTTCAACGTGACAAAGTCAGGTTTGCCGCTGCCCAGTAATGGCATCTGCTTCAGATAGCGAATGTCGCGCGGTACGGCAAGTTCCGGCACACCGTGCTCGCGGGCATATTGTTGCAGCTTATCGCGAGTCAATTCATTGTCTGTGGTAAAGAGCACCAACGCCTCGCCTTTGCTGGCATCACTCTTAATGGCGGTGGCATGCATCTTGTCTGGTGAAACACCAATAGCCAGTTGCTCAACCATTTCCAGCGACACCATCTCCCCGGCAATTTTGGCAAAGCGTTTCGCTCGCCCCTGAATCTGCACAAATCCCTGCTCGTCGAAACGCACAATATCGCCAGTGTCATACCAGCCGCGCTCCATCTCGCCGTGGATATTCTCGGCCGCAGGTACTTCCAGCACGCCCGGCTTCTCCACTCGCAGGTAGCCGTTCATAATGTTCGGCCCCTTCAGTTGCAGGCGACCGCCGTCTTCGATACCCGGAACCGCCAGCAGTCGCGCATCCATACCTGGCAAAATACGCCCTACCGTACCGGGTTTCGCCGCCATCGGTACGTTGATGGACACCACCGGAGCACATTCCGTCACGCCGTAACCTTCAAGAATGCGCAGGCCAAATTTATCCTGCCAAAGCTGTTTGGTGCTTTCTTGCAGTTTTTCTGCGCCTGCCACCACATAGCGTAGACGATAGAAATCATACGGGTTGGCAAAGCGCGCGTAGTGACCGAGGAAGGTCGAGGTGCCGAAAAGCACGGTGCAACTGCGGTCGTACACCAGTTCCGGCACAATTCGATAGTGCAACGGGCTTGGATAAAGGAACACTTCCGCCCCAGTCAGCAGTGGCGTAAACAGGCCAACAGTCAGACCAAAAGAGTGGAACAGTGGCAATGCCGACATAAAGCGATCATTGGTGGTGAAGTCGGCAATAGTTTTAATCTGCTCGACATTCGCCAGAATGCTTTTATGGCTATGAACCACGCCTTTCGGATGGCCTTCTGAACCGGAGGTGAACAGGATCAGCGCCTCTTCTTCCGGCTGCTGTTTTACCTGTGCCAGGCGCGGCATCAGCAAATGCGCGAAGATCCACACTTTGTCGGCGGTAGTGACATCCGCTTTTAAATCTTCCAGATAGACCCAGCGTACCTGGGTAAGCTGTTCCGGCAAATGCCAGAGTTTGCCTTTATCGAGAAACTGACGGGAAGTGAAAATGGTTTTGATTTCAGCCGCGGTAATGGCGCTGGTCAGCCCTTTTACCCCGGCGGTGTAGTTCATCATTGCCGGGATACGGCGACGGGCGATAGCACCGAAAATTACTGCTGCGCTAATACCTGCGTTAGGCAGCATTAAGCCGATTCTTTCCCCTTCAGCAGTGTATTTTTCAAGTATACGCCCAACAAACAGTGTCTTAGTGAGTAATTTGCGATAGGTATCCGGGGTGAAGTTGACGTCTTCAACACACTTTTTTCCGGCCCCGAAACGGTACATCGCGCTCAGCAGCGATTCGTACAGCGTTTCACGTGGACGCACGGCCATACGCGCTTCCATCATAATTTGATGCAGCATTTCGCCTGCAATTTTGCGACGATCACGCGCGCGCGGCGCATCTGGCATCTGCACTTGTGTTGGCGGCAAAATATGCAGATGAATTGTCGGGAACAGGCGGCGTTTAACCAGCCCTTTCAGGCGGCTGAAGTGCGTAAGCTCCGCCCCTTCAATACGCAGCGGAACAACCGTCGCGCCTGACTTCGCCGCGACAAACCCCGCACCATCGTAGATTTTCATCAACGAACCGGTTGTCGTGATTCGCCCTTCAGGGAAAATCACCACCGGGCGGCCCTGTTCCACCAGACGCACCAGATGTTTAATCGCCATGGGTTGCGTCGGATCGAGGGGAACGAAGTCGATAAATGATTTCAGCCAACGCATATACCACTGCTGGCTAATGGAAGTATAAACGGCAAAAACAGGGCGAACGGGTAAAAACAGCGCCAGCAATATGCCATCAATAAATGAGACGTGATTGGGCGTGATAAGAACGCGCTCGCCCTTCAGTGCCTGGGTATCGCCTGTCACGCGAACGCGGTACAGAACACGGCACAAATTACGAAAAAAGCTAAAAAGCATTCCAACTCCCTTTGCTCATTCTTCAGTAATAATGAATGGTGCGAGATTACACCAGAAGGAGAACTCGAGCGACAGTAAAATAGGTATGAAAAAAAACCTGCGCATCCGCGCAGGTTGGTGCAAGAGACAGGGTACGAAGAGCGTACCGAATAATCTCACCAATCAATACCTCTGGGATCTTGATTGTGGTCTGCGCAAAGCATGTTCGCCAGCGAGAAAACGCAAAGGAATGAAGGGAAATGCAACGAGGTGTGTAAATTATCGGTTACTGTTACAGATTGATGTCAGGCGAAAAAAAACCTGCGCATCTGCGCAGGCTGGTGTAATTCATGTGCTCAACCCGAAGTTGACTTCACCTATCAATACCTCTGGGATCACCACTTTAGCAACCTGAAGCCAAACGCCACCAGCGGTCAATCGCAACAGCGTTTCGCAAAGTGTAACCAAAGGTTTGTAATCTCTTTTTTTGTCTTACTTATTCGCGTTTCGCTCACATTCCCCGCGCAGAAAACACCACACCCCTTGAACCAACGGGCGTTTTCCGTAACACTGACAGAATGTAAGCGTTTACCCACAAAGGTATTTTCATGGCGACCATAAAGGATGTAGCCCGACTGGCAGGCGTTTCAGTCGCCACAGTTTCCCGCGTCATTAATAACTCTCCAAAAGCCAGTGAAGCTTCTCGTCTGGCTGTGCATAGCGCGATGGAATCTCTTAGCTATCACCCAAACGCCAACGCCCGGGCGCTGGCACAACAGACAACTGAAACCGTTGGCCTGATCGTTGGCGATGTTTCCGATCCCTTTTTCGGCGCAATGGTGAAAGCGGTCGAACAGGTGGCTTATCACACCGGTAATTTCTTATTGATTGGCAATGGTTACCACAACGAGCAAAAAGAGCGTCAGGCCATTGAGCAGTTGATCCGTCATCGCTGCGCCGCACTGGTTGTCCATGCCAAAATGATCCCGGATGCCGATTTAGCCGCATTGATGAAACAAATGCCAGGCATGGTGCTGATCAACCGGATACTCCCTGGTTTTGAGAACCGTTGTATCGCTCTGGACGATCGTTACGGTGCCTGGCTGGCGACACGTCATTTAATTCAGCAAGGCCATACCCGTATTGGTTACCTTTGCTCTAACCACTCTATTTCTGACGCCGAAGATCGCCTCCAGGGGTATTACGATGCCCTTACTGAAAGCGGTATTCCAGTTAATGACCGGTTAGTAACTTTTGGTGAACCGGATGAAAGTGGCGGCGAACAGGCAATGACTGAACTGCTGGGAAGAGGCCGGAATTTCACCGCGGTGGCCTGTTATAACGACTCAATGGCGGCGGGCGCGATGGGCGTACTCAATGACAATGGGATCGATGTACCGGGCGAGATTTCGTTGATTGGTTTTGATGATGTGCTGGTATCACGCTATGTGCGCCCACGGCTGACCACCGTACGTTACCCCATTGTGACGATGGCAACCCAGGCTGCCGAACTGGCATTAGCGCTGGCGGATAATCGCCCCCTCCCCGAAATCACCAATGTCTTTAGTCCTACGCTGGTACGCCGCCATTCAGTTTCAACGCCGTCGCTGGAGGCAACGCATAACACCGCCAGCGACTAGCGGTGATTAAAGCAACTCTAGCGCCAGTAATTCTTCAATGGTCTGGCGGCGGCGAATCAACCGCGCCTGACCATTATCAAACAGAACTTCTGGCAACAGTGGGCGGCTATTGTAGTTTGATGACATTGACGCGCCATATGCCCCCGTATCATGCAGCACCAGATAATCACCCGCCTTCACTTCCGGCAAAGCGCGGGTTTCGACATTTCCCCCCTCCTGCTGGGTAAAAACATCGCCCGATTCACATAACGGCCCGGCGACAACGGTTTCCACCGTTGGTGCCTGTTCAAGAGAACGACCATCAGCCGCCAGGGCGCTAATATGGTGGTAACTGCCGTACATTGCCGGACGCATCAGGTCGTTAAATCCGGCATCAACCAGCACAAAGCGGCGACTGCCCATTTGTTTGACGCTCCGCACCTGAGTAATCAACACGCCAGACTGCGCCACCAGGAAGCGACCCGGTTCAATTTCCAGTTTCACGTGATGCCCCAAATGGCAAGCGATCTGCTCACGCGCGGCATTCCACAGACCATAATAATGTTCAGTATCAACCGACTCCTCTCCCTGCTGATAAGGAACAGAAAGCCCACCACCTGCAGAAATAGCCTGTAAATCCTGACCAAATTCGATGACCTGACGCACCATCGCCCCACACACCTGCTCCAGATGCGCGTAATCAACACCGGAACCAATGTGCATGTGAATGCCGACCAGTTGCAGATGATGACGTTGTATCACTTCCAGTGCGGCGGGAAGATCGGCATACCAGATGCCGTGCTTACTGTTTTCGCCACCAGTATTGGTTTTTTGGCTATGACCGTGACCAAACCCCGGGTTAACGCGCAGCCATACCCGATGCCCTGGCGAAACCTTCCCCAGTTGGTCGAGCATATCGACAGAGCCAGCATTCACTGGAATTTGCAATTCACTGACGCGCTCAAGCGTTGCCTGATCGATAACATCCGCGGTAAAGACGATGTCATCGGGATGCGTTTGCGGATTGTATCCCGCCGCCAGCGCACGCTCGATTTCACCCAACGAGACAGAATCTACTTTCACGCCCTGCTCACGCATTAAGCGCAAAATATGAATATTGGAACAAGCTTTCTGTGCGAAGCGCACCACATCAAACTGTTTCAACGCCGCAATCTGCCGACGAATAATTTGTGCATCGTAGACCCACACCGGGCAGCCAAATTCTGCGGGCAAGCGCAGCAGATTTTCGGCGCTGAGATCAGTATCAGTGCTGAACAGTGAATGTGGCATAACAAACTCCGAATAAGTGCTTTTTTATGATTACGCCACATCATAAAAAGAATAAAAAATATCGATTTATGCCGAGTCTATGCAAAAATGATATGGATTACCGGATTGCGAGAAAAAGTAGATGGCCGCCGTTAACTTACGTCATATTGAAATTTTTCATGCGGTTATGACCGCCGGAAGCCTGACTGAAGCCGCACAACTGCTGCACACCTCACAGCCAACTGTCAGCCGCGAACTGGCACGTTTTGAAAAGGTGATTGGGCTGAAACTGTTTGAGCGCATACGCGGAAGATTACATCCTACCGTGCAAGGACTGCGGCTATTTGAAGAGGTGCAGCGCTCCTGGTACGGGCTGGATCGCATCGTCAGCGCCGCTGAAAGTCTGCGCGAGTTTCGCCAGGGAGAACTTTCAATTGCCTGCCTGCCGGTCTTTTCGCAGTCTTTTTTGCCCCCGCTGCTACAACCTTTTCTGGCCCGTTATCCTGAAGTCAGTTTAAATATCGTGCCGCAGGAATCGCCGCTACTTGAAGAGTGGCTTTCGGCCCAGCGCCATGATTTAGGACTCACCGAAACGCTGCATACGCCTGCGGGTACGGAACGTACCGAATTACTGTCTTTAGATGAAGTCTGTGTTTTACCGCGGGCACATCCGCTGGCGACAAAAGAGGTATTAACGCCGGAAGATTTTCAGGGTGAGAATTACATCAGCCTTTCCCGTACTGACAGCTATCGCCAGTTGCTGGATCAACTGTTTAATGAACATCAGGTTAAACGCCGCATGATTGTGGAGACCCATAGTGCCGCGTCAGTCTGCGCGATGGTACGGGCGGGAGCGGGCGTTTCGATAGTTAACCCACTCACCGCTCTGGATTATGCAGCAAGCGGATTAGTCGTGCGGCGATTCAGTATTGCTGTTCCCTTCACCGTTAGCCTGATTCGCCCCCTGCACCGCCCGTCTTCAGCATTGGTGCAGGCATTTACAGAGCATTTACAAGTCGGTTTACCGAAACTGGTTGCCTCGCTTGACGCTATTTTGTAGTCAGTTACGACAGCATAAAGGCAACCGCATCCTCGGCATGGATCGCTGCAGTATCAAATACGGGAAGAACGCTGCGTTCTTCAGGCACCAGTAAACCAATTTCTGTGCAGCCGAAAATCACGCCCTGCGCGCCCTGTTCTGCGAGGCGAGCAATCACTTGCGCATAATAAGCGCGCGATGCTTCGGTAAATTGCCCCAGACACAGCTCTTCAAAAATAATCTGATTAATTTTCGCCCGTTCATCTGCTTCAGGCACCAGACAATCGATAGAAAATTGCTCCGCCAACCGCCCACGATAAAAATCCTGCTCCATAGTGTAGCGCGTGCCCAGTAGCGCTACGCGCGTCATTCCGGCGCGGCTGATTGCTCGTCCGGTGGCATCCGCAATATGTAAAAAAGGCAGCGAGCAACGGGATTCGATGACATCTGCCACTTTGTGCATCGTATTGGTACATAACACAATGCCCTCTGCACCCGCCCGCTGTAAGCCAATCGCCGCCTCTGCCAGAATCTCCCCGGTTTTATCCCATTCACCACGACGTTGACACTCTTCTATTTCATGAAAATCGACGCTATGTAGCAGCACTTGCGCAGAGTGAAGTCCACCAAGCCGCTGTTTAATGCCTTCATTTATCAGGCGATAGTAAGGGATGGTGGATTCCCAACTCATTCCCCCCAGCAAACCAATTGTTTTCATTCCTCTCTCCTGTCTTGTGAGTTACCGCAGCGAGGCAGAATAAAGGACGTAACGAACGCCTCAACGGCCAGGTGCCCGATCTCTATTAGCGAAAAAAAGGCCGGATGTACAGCACATCCGGCCAATGAAATCAGACGCCGATATTTCTCAACTTCTCGCCAGACATCAGTTTACGTTCGATATGTTCCAGCGTGACATTCTTGGTTTCAGGAATGAGCCAGAAAGTGATGCCCACAAACGCAATGTTCAATGCGGTGTAGAGCCAGAACGTACCGGCAGCGCCAATGCTGTCGAGCAACGTCAGGAAGGTCGCGCCGATAATCATGTTCGACACCCAGTTGGTGGTGGTCGAGCAAGTAATACCGAAATCGCGACATTTCAGCGGCTGAATTTCGGAGCACAGGATCCACACCACAGGCGCGGCACTCATCGCATAACCGGCAATACACATCATCGTCATGCCAACAGAGAGCCAGGACAAACCACTGGAAGCCGTTCCGTTATCAAACTGCATCAGGCAATAACCCAACACCAGAGTTCCCAACGCCATCACGCTGAAACCAATTTTCAGCGCCGGTTTACGCCCCGCTTTATCGACCGTAAAGACGGCAATAAAGGTGGCGAACATAAAGGTCAACCCCACCACCAGAGTCGCAATCATCTGCTGTTCGGTAGTCGTAAAGCCCGCCATTTTGAAGATACGCGGCGCGTAGTACATGATGATGTTCATACCAGTAAACTGCTGCATCGCCTGCAACAACATACCGAGGAACACGGCACGACGGACGTTACGGTTGATCTTAAACAGCGCCCAACCGCCCTGTTTTAATTTCAGGCTTTCACGTATTTCGTTGAGTTCTTCTCGCGCTTTTTCCGATGTATCGCGCAGCATACGCAGCACTTCTTCCGCCTCAATATGACGCCCTTTCTCCGCCAGCCAGCGCGGACTATTCGGCAGGAAGACCACCAGAATAATCAACAGGACTGCAGGTAAGGCAAGAACACCTAACATTGCGCGCCAGTTACCGCTATAGCTGAAGGCTGTATCGGATAAAAACGCCAGCACAATGCCGAGTGTGACCATCAACTGGTACATACTGATCATCTTGCCACGAACGTTTTCACTCGCCATTTCTGAGAGATAGAGAGGTGCAGTATAAGAGGCGATTCCGACAGCAATCCCCAGCACCACACGGGCGGCAATCAGCATTTCAACGCTGGTCGCAAAAGCCGACCCTATCGAACCGAGCACAAAGAGGATAGCCCCCGCCATCAGACTGTATTTACGCCCCAGGCGGAACGACAGCCAACCGTTAAACAGCGCACCGATTGCTGCGCCAAGCATCATGCTGCTGACCACCCACTCCTGCAAACGACTGGTCAGCACAAAGTGATCGGTGATGAACGGCAACGCTCCGGCAATAACTCCGATATCAAGACCGAATAACAATCCCGCGACCGCAGCAGCTACCGAAACAAACATATTCATACGCCGCGTATCGCGCAGAGGGCGCGGCGTTAAAGCAGATTCCGTATTGATAGTAACCATTTTTTCCTGCCAGCACAGAGTAAGACATAGTGAAAAAATACGTGAACAATTAACTCAGGTGTCAGGTCGGAAATATCATAAATATGGATTAAACTGCTGCTACATACTGTTATGTGATGGACATTACACTTTTAAAATTAAGTGAAATTAATGACATTATAATTAAGCACCTAATTTTAAAGCAGATAAAACTAATAAAGTTTATTAATTGATAATTCATATGGATTATTTCATAACCATGATATGGATTATGCTGATTATCAGAAATAAAAAACCCCGCCGTCAGGTAGGGTCTTAATAGCAAACTGAATAAATTAACGTGCCAGCCAGCCGCCATCCACAGCAACGGTATAACCATTCACATAGTCTGAAGCACTGGAGGCAAGGAATACCACCGGCCCCATCAGATCGCTCGGTAGCCCCCAGCGTCCGGCAGGAATGCGCTCAAGAATTTCCGCACTACGTTGTTCATCAGCCCGCAATTGCTGAGTATTGTTGGTCGCCATGTAACCCGGAGCAATCGCATTAACGTTGATGTTATGTTTTGCCCATTCGTTCGCCATCAGGCGCGTCACGCCCATCACGCCGCTTTTTGATGCGGTATACGAAGGCACACGGATCCCGCCCTGAAATGAAAGCATTGACGCAATATTGATAATCTTGCCGCCGTTGCCCTGAGCGATAAAGTGTTTCGCCGCAGCCTGAGACATGAAGAACACGCTTTTGATATTCAGGTTCATCACATCATCCCAGTCTTTTTCGCTGAACTCGAGGGCATCTTCACGGCGAATCAATCCGGCGTTATTCACCAGGATATCAATATGACCGAACTCTGCTACCGCACGATCCAGCAGTGCTGGGATGCCATCAATCTTACGCAGATCGGCAGTCAGACTTAAAAAGCGACGCCCCAGCGCAGTAACCTGTTCAATAGTCTCTGTTGGCTCAACAATGTTGATGCCGACAATGTCACAACCCGCCTGTGCCAGCCCCAGTGCCATTCCCTGTCCCAGCCCGGTGTCACAACCGGTGACTACCGCAACTTTACCTTCAAGAGAAAATGCATTTAAAATCATAATAATACCTTATTCATTTATACTCGCGACTAGCGCAGATCTTTAACGGCAACGTGGTCCATATCATCAAAGACCTGGTTTTCACCGACCATGCCCCAGATAAAGGTATAAGCTTTGGTTCCTACGCCAGAATGGATAGACCAACTTGGGGAGATCACTGCCTGTTCGTTATGTATCACAATATGACGCGTTTCTTGCGGCTGCCCCATCATGTGGAAAACGCAGGCGTCATCGTCCATGTTGAAATAGAAATAAACTTCCATCCGACGTTCGTGGGTGTGGCACGGCATCGTGTTCCACAGGTTACCCGGTGCCAGCTCCGTCAGCCCCATACTCAACTGGCAGGTTTCCAGCACATCCGGCACAAAATATTTGTTAATCGTGCGGCGGTTGCTGGTGAGGTTATCGCCCAGCGTAACCGGAGACACTTCGGACGGAGTCACTTTTTTGGTGGGATACGTTGTGTGAGCAGGCGCACAGTTGTAGTAAAACTTCGCTGGAGTGGCACTATCGATGCTGGCAAAGACAACCTCTTTTGCACCTTTACCTACATACAAGGCATCGCGGTGACCGATTTCATAGCATTGACCATCGACAGTAATCGTTCCGGCACCGCCAATATTGATAACACCCAGCTCGCGACGCTCAAGGAAGTAGCTCACGCCCAGTTGTTTTCCGACTTCCCCGCCAACGGAAACCGTTTTTGCTACCGGCATAATACCGCCAACAATAATACGGTCAATGTGGCTGTAAACCATGGTGTACTCATCCGCGACGAATACCTTTTCAACCAAAAATTCATTACGCAGCCCCTGGGTATCCAGCGTTTTCGCGTGCGCACTGTGGATGCTCTGTCTTACGTCCACATCAACCTCCGATAATCAGTGAAGCATGAAATTACAAACGATAGTGAAACATCGTTTCGTTTTCTCTTTAAAGGGATGATATGCCCATGGGATATGGTTTTCAATTAAAAATAAAACATTGTTTCATTTTCTGAAAAAGGATTGAAAAAAGTGTAGTACCGATCACGAATCAGCCAGGTAGAAGGAGAAAAGTCAGGTTTTATATGAAATGTGCATAGCGGTGCCAGCCATCATCATAAAGCAGATTGATGGCGGCAGATGTTTAACGGATAAGGAAGAAATACAGATCTAATCGTCACGCTCAATAGTTAATGCCACCCCCTGACCACCACCAATGCAGAGTGTAGCCAATCCTTTACGAGCGTTGCGTTTCACCATTTCATGAACCAAAGAAACTAAAATGCGGCACCCGGAGGCACCAATCGGGTGGCCCAACGCAATCGCGCCCCCATTGACATTGACCCGGCGTTCATCCCACTCGAGCATCTTGCCAACAGAAAGCGCCTGCGCGGCAAATGCTTCATTAGCCTCAATAAGATCGATATCGGCCAGTTGCCAGCCAACACGCTCCAGGCAACGGCGGGTTGCATACACCGGGGCAATGCCCATCAGTGCAGGATCGACACCAACGCTGGCAAAGGCGCGAATACGTGCGAGCACGGGTAAATTCAACGCTCGCGCTTTGGCTTCGCTCATCATCATTACCGCAGCAGCACCATCATTGATGGATGAGGCATTTCCCGCAGTAACAGAGCCGTGGCTATCAAATGACGGATTTAAACTGGCTAGCCCTTCTGCACTGGCATCAGTACGCGGCTGTTCATCGGTATCAACGATCAATAACTGCCCGTTGCTTTGCGTTCTGACCGGGACGATCTCATCTTTGAATCGTCCGGCGTCAATGGCCGCCCGCGCTTTTTGCTGCGAACTAAGTGCGTAGGCATCTTGTAACTGGCGGCTGATACCATATTCGCGCGCCAGATTTTCGGCGGTGACACCAATATGGTAATCATTGAATGCATCCCACAAGCCGTCATGCACCAGGCTATCAACCAATTGGCTATCGCCAAGCTGTGCTCCGGTGCGGCTATCAGTCAAAACATGCGGCGCGCGACTCATATTTTCCTGGCCACCGGCAATAACAATATCAGCCTCACCACACTGGATCGCCTGAGTGGCGAGATGCAAAGCTTTTAGTCCGGAACCACAAACATCATTAATGGTAATTGCCGAAACGCTGTTGGGAAGACCACCTTTAATCGCTGATTGCCGTGCTGGATTCTGCCCTGCCCCGGCGGTCAGAACCTGTCCCAGAATCACCTCATCTACCGCATGTGCTGCAACACCAGTGCGATCTAATAATGCTTTCACGACCAGGCTGCCTAATTCCACGGCGGAATGGCCTGCCAATGCTCCACGAAAGCAACCGATAGGTGTTCGTAACGCCCCGACAATCACAACGTCTTTCATCACAACCTCGCACCAATTAACCGCGTAATAGTAAATGATTGTTAACAACAATTATCTTAAATGTTTAAAAATAGTGATTTTTATCACAAAGGAAATTCGTCGGAATGAGGGATGGAGATACCAGGCTGGCACGCAAGGTTTGCATCTACTAACACACCAATCCACGGTTGATATAGCGTTAATCTCCCATGTCTGGCCTGGTTTATGGTAAATTGCCCTCCATTTTGTTTAATTTGTAGATGATACGTTCAAATAATGTCTAAGATTTGGTCAAAAGAAGAAACTCTCTGGAGCTTCGCACTCTACGGCACTGCCGTTGGCGCAGGCACACTCTTCCTTCCTATTCAGTTAGGTTCAGCGGGAGCGGTGGTCCTGTTTATTACTGCACTGGTCGCCTGGCCTTTAACATATTGGCCACATAAGGCCTTGTGCCAGTTCATCCTTTCTTCAAAAACATCAGCAGGCGAAGGGATCACTGGCGCGGTAACTCACTACTATGGCAAGAAGATTGGTAATCTGATTACCACTCTGTACTTCATTGCTTTTTTTGTCGTCGTGTTGATATATGCAGTGGCAATCACCAACTCACTCACTGAACAACTGGCGAAGCATATGGCCATTGATCTACGCATCCGTATGCTGGTGAGTCTTGGTGTTGTGTTGATCCTGAATCTCATTTTTCTGATGGGACGCCATGCCACAATTCGGGTAATGGGATTTTTGGTTTTCCCGCTGATTGCCTACTTTTTATTTCTTTCCATCTACCTGGTCGGTAGCTGGCAGCCTTCTTTATTAACAACCCAGGTAGAGTTCAATCAGAATACCCTTCACCAGATATGGATATCGATTCCCGTGATGGTTTTCGCCTTTAGCCATACACCGATTATTTCTACGTTTGCCATCGACAGACGTGAAAAATACGGCGAACACGCTATGGATAAATGCAAAAAAATTATGAAGGTCGCTTATCTCATCATCTGCGTGAGCGTGCTATTCTTTGTCTTTAGCTGCCTGTTATCAATTCCACCTTCATATATTGAAACGGCAAAAGAGGAAGGCGTCACCATTTTATCGGCACTGTCTATGTTGCCAAATGCCCCTGCATGGTTGTCAATTTCTGGGATTATTGTCGCGGTAGTTGCAATGTCTAAATCATTTTTAGGCACCTACTTTGGCGTTATTGAAGGTGCGACGGAATTAGTCAAAACAACGTTACAGCAGGTAGGGGTTAAAAAAAGCCGTGCATTTAACCGCGCACTGTCAATTATGTTGGTATCACTGATTACTTTCATCGTCTGCTGCATCAACCCTAACGCAATTTCGATGATCTACGCAATCAGCGGTCCGCTCATTGCCATGATTCTTTTTATCATGCCTACACTGTCTACGTACCTCATCCCTGCGCTTAAACCCTGGCGTTCCATCGGAAATCTAATTACGTTGATCGTGGGTATTTTGTGCGTTTCGGTAATGTTCTTTAGTTAATCTCTGAGGTGAATGGTTCAAAATAGTCATAATTTTGAACCATTCCAATTCTTACAATGCCTGCCCACCATTAATCCTCCCTCTGACTATTCATAGCATAAACAAGCATTATCAAGCTGTTATCATCAGTAAAAATCTGAACATCTTAAATAAGACTATTTAAGATGCTTCACTTAGATTTACAAGATATCTTCTGGTTATTCGAAAACAATTTGCAGTATAGATATTCCTAATGCATTAGGTAGTTATCTGATTTGCAATAAAATCAATATGGTTAACCAAGTGAAATCAAACCATATTTAAAACTTAACGACGTATTCTTAAATAGTTTATTGAGAATAATATCAAATACAGATTAAACGCAAATTTCTATTAAAAGCTTATTAAATCAGAGTGTATTGACATCATCAATAACCAATGAAATTATGCGATTATCTATGAATAGGGAGGTTATTAACATGAGACTTTGTAGTAGATATAAAAGTCTTACATGCAATAGTTGCTCAATGCATTGTCAAATAATGCCAGAAAAGTCACCACGTTTGCAGTATTGTGCAAACGCATGCTTTTGTATGTGGCCCGAAGATAGTTCGTATTTTAATCGTGGTGTGGTTGAAGGCATATTAAGTAAAAACCATAACGCACGATTAAGCGGATACATTTTTGTAGATTTTTCAGTAAGTTTTTTACGTCTTTTTTTAGATAAAGACTGGATTGACTATCTTACGAGTACTGATATGGGAATTGTATTGGTAAGCGACAGGAATATGCAATCTCTTGCTAATTACTGGAGAAAACATAACCCAGCAATATCAGCCATTATATATAATGATGATGGACTGGATGTTGCTAACGAAAAGATCAGACAGTTGTTTATCGGTCGTTATCTGTCGTTTACCAGAGGCAATACGTTAACTCAAATGGAGTTCACCATAATGGGGCATATGGTCTCTGGCTATAATCCATATCAGATTGCAGAAACACTCAACATGGATATCCGTAGCATCTACGCCTACAAGCAAAGAATTGAAAAAAGGATGGGTGGTAAAATTAACGAATTGTTTATACGCTCAAACTCAGTTCAGCATTGAAACGTAACTATCAATAATCATAATTATTGTATATACGGGCATTTATAAAGATGCCCGTATTTTATATCACGCACTTTTAACGCCATTTGTTAAATATTTAGTTTAATCATGTAAGTTTTGTGTGTTATCTCAAAAGATGAAGAGACATCATGAGAGAAAAATCATAAAAACGTCGTTACAACTGTTAAATTTGTTAATATATATAGAATTTTAAGTTACATTAACATATTGCAATCATGATTATCGGAATGAATATAAAATTAATATATATTTATTAGATAAATACTAATATACTTATCAAACTATTTAATTTCAATTTTCTTGATGCCGTATTTTATTGACGTATGTACTGGATTATTAACAATAATATTGAGTTCTGGCCGGAACACTGGAAATTAATTTCGGTACATGACGCCGAGCTGAACGTCGTTCTGACAACGCCAGCAAGCAGGTGTTTATCGTTGTTACTTGAAGCTTTTCCAGATGTGGTCGCCCAACAAGATTTTTTCTCCAGAGTCTGGGAAGAAGAAGGTATGCGTGTACCGGTCAACACGTTATACCAAAACATATCGATTATCAGACGCGGATTTCGTGCGGTTGGTGAGACTACGCATTCGCTTATTGCAACCGTGCCGAGAAAAGGGTTCAAGATCAATAATGATATAAACATAGGAAGTCATACCCTCCCCCCTTCAGTAGATGTTCAAAAGAACAATTCTCCTCACAGCCTGAACGTTACAGATGAGCTTAGAGACATAAATGTTGCTCCAGATAATCATGTCAGGAACATACTCTGGCGCTCTAAATTTTATTTACCAATGTTAAGTGCGTTTGGTGTAGGTTTGCTTACCGCATTTTTACTATGGAATAATAGTCAACCCAGATCATTTTTCAAAGATTACAGAACTGTTGCACAAATAAATGGTTGTCATTTTAATGTTGCAGAAGATAGCATCGATGGTTTGAAAGATTTCGATAAATATAAGAACCGTATATTAGGGTCAGGAATTGACTGTAAAAAATATCCGTGGCTATATTTTTCACTCTCCAGGTCGTCTCCGGGTTTGATTGTTATGGCATGCAAAAAAAACTACAGTAATAACGAAGTTGCCGGCTGTTTAACTCTGTCTTATCGTGAGGTTAATCGTGACTCGCTGTAAAAAAGTCCTGCTTATTGTTTTATGCTTTATCAGTGGGTTTATTTTATTCATTGCCTATCATTATTCTAAAGAACAAATCTCATATAATGAAAAATGTACGGCTAATTGGGTGATTTTTAATGACCAGGGGCAAGCCAATCTTACTCTTGATTTTATGTATAATAAAAACCAAAAGACTGGAACAGTTGCACTGAGTGGCACATGGAAACAAAACACAAAGGTTTATAAAGCAATTCGACGAGATATTGAATATACATGGAGTGAAAATTATAATACTTTGCATCTCATCTCCAACAAAATAAACAAATTTGATATTATTGATCAAGTTGAGGATGATAAACTTGCACTACTCCTTCCTGATTTTTATGTCTTTTCAGGAAAAATAATAAGCTATAATATACAAAAACAACGTAATCATGGATTTCTTTTTAATATTAGTAATAGAGCAATTATGTACTGTGCAAGATAATATAATATCACTATAGAAACAAAAATGTTAAAAATAACCATTTGAATATTATTGGTACTGAAACACGCCATAATTTTTCGAACTTTATAATTCTGTACATCTAAACTCTTATACATAACTCCCTCGCGCTATAAAAACACCAATAGTACATCCCTCCCCCGCATGACAATTACTTTACATAATATTTTTGTCAGAAAACATCAAAAACACTCTTTGGCGAAGATGCTACATTATAAAAACAGATGATTTAACGGTGCAAAAAGCAAGCGCATATGATTATCTTAAACTATTATATCAAAAACAATAGTTAGCTAATGAATAGAAGTATTACTCATATTGTTTCTACAAACAGATTGTATCTCGACATATAGATTACCTTTTAGTATTTTATCTTTCTTAAATGAAATTAATGCTCAGTTAAGAAATGAAACACCCACTTTTTATCTATGTATTTCAATTAGTTATACACATACATGATTAACATGCATTACTTAAGAATATTTCAGATTACATTCAAAGCAATTCTGGATAAATTAATGCCAACAGTCATGGGAATTTTGTATATACAAAGTCATATACAGTTTAATGAAATATATATGAGTATCAGTCATATCTATTACTCATGCAGGACGCAAATAGCCATAAAATTCACAGAGGTTAGCTAATGGATTTAGAAATTAAATTTTCATATCATTTCCCTGATGGGATAATACTGACAGAAGATGGTATTCTTACTAAAGGGAATGAGCAATCTTACATTCCCCCCAAAGAGCTAGGTGTATTATTTGTATTGCTTGAATCTGCTGGCAATGTTGTATCAAAAGATATGATCATCGAATCCGTGTGGAAAAATGTAATTGTAAGTGATGAGTCCCTTACACGTTGTATATATTCATTAAGATGTATTTTTGAACAAGTTGGTTATACCCGTTGTATAGAAACCATATATAGAAAAGGTTACCGATTCAGTGGACAAGTATTCAAAATAAAAGGAAATCAATATAATGAAGCAGGAAGCACTATTGCTTTATTCCCATTTACAACGTCTCACAGCCACCAGGATCCATTAACACTTAATCAAGAGCTTATACAGTTCATTTCAAATAAAAAAAACGATAACCTATATATATACCCAATGGCTGCAACCCAGTATTGTATAGATAATAAATCCCAAACAGCTTTTCTGGCCAGATTCAAACCAGATTATTTTATAACAGGAAGGATTAACCAACATGACACATCAAACAGCTTATATGTTGAGGTGATCGATGCAAAAAGTTTTTATCTTGTTGCCAGCACTCATCTTCAGGCTGATGATATACAAAAAATATCACAATTTATAATAAGTAACTTGTATATGGTCACGAAGGATCCTGAAACTGCACCAGGATTGATTAGCCAAAACGAATCATCTAATGAGCATGTTTTATCCAAAGAAATGTCTGCTGGGAAAAATGCACTAAATGAGTTCACACCAGAAAGCATTGTCAAAGCAATAACTATATTTGAAAACCTGATAAAAAAATACAATACTCAGTTACTAATAAATGAATGCTATTGTCTGTTAGCTGAATGCCATATGTCTCTGGCTCTTCATGGTATATATGAACATAAACATGCTACTCAAAAGGCATTAGAATTTATAGATAAGGTATCAGATAAAGCTATTTTTGATGGTAAGATATTAGGAATTATGGGGTTGATAACTGGTCTTTCTGGACAAGCAACAACATCACGTATTTTTTTTGATCATGCACAAATAAAAATATTAGATGTCGCTTCCCTATACTACTATAAGTCACTGGTAAACATATATAATGAAAGAATTGAGGATGCAATCTCTTGTATAGAACAATCACTGTTACTTGAACCAAAAACACATAAAACTGCGATAATAAAAAAATCCATTGATGCATATGTCTCTACAATGCAGAATAAAAAAAGCGTACTCTCTTATCACGGCACTGAGAAAGAACACCATTTAGCTATTATTAACAACATCCAAAAACTAAGGCAATTGACAAATTATAACAATACTATCGATTTTAATAATCAATATGCGGTAGCTTGATGTGTTATAAAGAAATAATATATGAGGGCGTAAAAAAACTGGAGCGGGCGAAGGGAATCGAACCCTCGTATAGAGCTTGGGAAGCTCTCGTTCTACCATTGAACTACGCCCGCTTTGAGATGCGTAAGGCATTATAAACCTTACGCTCTTCTTAGCAAGTGTCTTGCTACTGACTGCTGATTAATTCACCATCAACACTTTGGTTTGCTGCCCTGTGGCGGCAAGTAGCGCAAAGGATCAATTGCTGTAGCACGGTAACGAATCTGGAAATGTAACCGCACGGATTCTGCATCAGTACTACCCATCGTCGCTATCTTTTGCCCAGCCTTAACGCTTTGCCCATTGTTTACCAGCATCGTGTCGTTATGAGCGTAGGCTGTGATGTAATCTTCACTGTGTTTAATCATGATGAGATTACCGTAGCCGCGTAATTGGTTACCGACATACACCACCTTACCGGCACCGGCTGCGTATATTGGCGTCCCGCGCGCTGCAGCAATATCAATCCCTTTATTGCCGCCATCTGCCATTGAGTAAGGCATGATAACTTTTCCACTCGTTGGCCATAACCAGCAACGTTGTCCAACAGGTGGCCATGAAGATTTCGGAACCACTGGCGGCGGCGTTACTGACGCTGTTTTCGTCGTTGATTTGGCGGTATATTTCCGCGAACTGCGGTTGCTTTTTGCCCCACCAAGTTTCAACTTTTGGCCTACTTCGATGGTATAGGGGGGAGAAATGCCGTTGAGCCGGGCAAGTTCTTTTACGCTTGTTCCCGTGGTGCGTGAAATACGATAAAGCGTATCCCCCCGTTTCACGGTGTAAACGGAGCCGGAATACGTTCCTGTGTCTGATGATTTGCTACCCGAACAGCCAGCCAGAAGCAGTCCAGCCGATAACAGCATCACGATACCCAGCATTTTTTTATTCGGGCGTCCTGCGCTCAAAATCTTTCCTCGCTCAAAAAACAAGACGCTATATCATAGCAGTCACCTGTCAGATACCCAATCCATTGCTCGGAAAATGGATGTACAAATCAAGAATTGTTAATGAATCTATTAGGATAGGATAACCACCATTAGTACATCATAACGAAAAAGAAAGCATCCTGACTGCCTCCTAATATTCATTTATCACAATGATTTTTATCACACTCATATTGATACACAGCCCTCTCTTGCTTTGCTGATAAAAACCACATCATCCCTGGCGTTTTATTAACAACATCACACTTCCCTCCTCCCCTCATGCTTATAGTCGTTTCTGGCGTAATTCTTGCCTTCAAAGACTAAATCATTGCCATAAGAACCAAATGTTCAAATCAAGGGGATTTCTATGGAAGCGCGGGAAGCAACCGCTACAGGTGAATCATGTATGCGCGTAGATGCCATTGCTAAGGTTACCGGGCGGGCACGATATACTGACGATTATGTTATGGCGGGCATGTGTTACGCGAAATATGTACGTAGTCCTATCGCACATGGTTATGCCGTAAGTATTAATGATGAACAAGCCAGAAGTCTGCCTGGCGTACTGGCTATTTTTACCTGGGAAGATGTACCGGATATCCCATTCGCCACGGCAGGGCATGCCTGGACACTTGACGAAAATAAACGCGATACCGCCGATCGCGCACTGTTAACTCGCCATGTTCGCCATCATGGTGATGCCGTTGCCATCGTCGTGGCCCGAGATGAACTCACAGCAGAAAAAGCAGCGCAATTAGTCAGTATTGAGTGGCAAGAATTACCCGTTATCACCACACCAGAAGCGGCACTTGCAGAAGACGCCGCTAAAATTCACAGCCGCGGTAATTTGCTTAAGCAAAGCACGATGTCTACGGGCAATGTCCAGCAAACAATCGATGCCGCCGATTACCAGGTGCAGGGACACTATCAGACTCCCGTCATTCAACATTGCCACATGGAAAGTGTGACATCGCTGGCGTGGATGGAGGATGACGCGCGAATTACCATCGTCTCCAGTACGCAGATCCCGCACATTGTTCGCCGCGTTGTCGGTCAGGCGTTGGATATTCCCTGGTCATGCGTGCGGGTAATCAAACCGTTTGTCGGTGGAGGTTTTGGTAATAAACAAGATGTGCTGGAGGAGCCAATGGCGGCATTCCTGACCAGCAAGCTCGGCGGTATTCCGGTGAAAGTTTCCCTTAGTCGTGAAGAGTGTTTCCTGGCGACCCGTACCCGCCACGCTTTTACCATTGACGGGAAAATGGGGGTTAACCACGATGGTACGCTGAAAGGCTATAGTCTGGATGTTCTGTCCAACACGGGTGCTTATGCCTCTCACGGCCATTCCATTGCTTCCGCAGGTGGTAACAAAGTCGCGTATCTTTATCCTCGTTGCGCCTACGCTTACAGCTCAAAGACCTGCTATACCAATCTACCCTCGGCTGGCGCAATGCGTGGTTATGGCGCACCGCAAGTCGTTTTTGCCGTCGAATCAATGCTGGATGACGCCGCTACCGCGTTAGATCTTGACCCGGTAGAAATTCGTTTACGTAATGCCGCCCGTGAAGGCGATGCAAATCCACTCACTGGAAAACGCATTTACAGTGCCGGATTACCTGAGTGTCTGGAAAAAGGGCGGGAAATCTTTGAATGGGAAAAACGACGTGCAGAGTGCCAGAACCTGCAAGGCAATTTGCGCCGCGGCGTTGGCGTTGCCTGTTTTAGCTACACCTCTAACACCTGGCCTGTTGGTGTAGAAATCGCGGGCGCACGCTTGTTGATGAATCAGGATGGAACTATCAACGTGCAAAGCGGCGCTACGGAAATCGGTCAGGGTGCCGACACTGTGTTCTCGCAAATGGTGGCTGAAACCGTGGGTGTTCCGGTCAGCGATGTCCGCGTGATTTCGACACAAGATACCGATATTACGCCATTCGATCCAGGTGCGTTTGCTTCACGCCAGAGCTATGTTGCCGCGCCTGCGTTACACAGTGCTGCATTGCTATTGAAAGAGAAAATCATCGCTCATGCCGCTGTAATGCTACATCAGTCAGCGATGAATCTGACACTGATAAAAGGCCATATCGCGCTGGTTAAAAGGCCGGAAGAGCCATTGCTGTCGTTAAAAGATCTGGCGATGGATGCTTTTTATCATCCTGAGCGCGGCGGGCAACTTTCTGCTGAAAGCTCGATCAAAACCACCACTAACCCACCGGCATTTGGCTGTACTTTTGTTGATCTGACGGTTGATATTGCGCTGTGTAAAGTGACCATCAATCGCATCCTCAACGTCCATGATTCGGGCCATATTCTTAACCCGCTGCTGGCTGAAGGTCAGGTACACGGCGGAATGGGAATGGGCATTGGCTGGGCGTTATTTGAAGAGATGATTATCGATGCGAAAAGTGGTGTGGTACGTAACCCCAATCTGCTGGATTACAAAATGCCGACCATGCCGGATCTGCCACAACTGGAAAGCGCGTTTGTCGAAATCAATGAACCACAATCCGCATACGGACATAAGTCACTGGGTGAGCCGCCAATAATTCCTGTCGCCGCTGCGATTCGTAACGCGGTGAAAATGGCTACCGGTGTTGCAATCAATACCCTGCCGCTGACGCCAAAACGGTTATACGAAGAGTTCCATCTGGCAGGATTGATTTGAGGATAACATCATGTTTGATTTTGCATCTTACCATCGCGCAACCACCCTTGCCGATGCCATCAACCTGCTGACTCACAATCCGCAGGCCAAACTGCTCGCCGGTGGCACTGACGTGCTGATTCAGCTCCACCATCACAATGACCGTTACCGTCATATTGTTGATATCCACAATCTGGCAGAGCTTCGGGGGATTACGCTGGCGGAAGATGGCGCGCTACGAATCGGTTCCGCGACGACCTTTACCCAGTTAATTGAAAATCTATTAACCCAGCGTCATCTCCCGGCGTTATGTGCTGCGGCTTCGTCAATTGCCGGGCCGCAGATCCGTAACGTCGCGACCTACGGTGGAAATATTTGCAACGGTGCCACCAGCGCAGACTCAGCCACGCCAACACTGATATATGACGCGAAGTTGGAGATCCACTCCCCGCGCGGTGTTCGCTTCGTCCCGATTAACGGCTTTCATACCGGGCCGGGCAAGGTTTCCCTTGAGCATGATGAAATCCTTGTCGCATTTCATTTCCCACCGCAACCGAAAGAACATGCAGGTAGCGCGCATTTTAAATATGCCATGCGCGACGCGATGGATATTTCAACCATCGGTTGCGCTGCTCATTGCCGCCTGGACAACGGCAATTTCAGTGAATTACGCCTGGCATTTGGTGTTGCCGCACCAACGCCGATTCGCTGCCAACATGCTGAACAGGCTGCACAAAACGCGCCATTAACTCAGCAAACGCTGGAAGCTATTAGCGAATCAGTCCTACAGGATGTCGCCCCGCGTTCTTCCTGGCGTGCAAGTAAAGAGTTTCGTCTGCATCTCATCCAGACGATGACCAAAAAAGTCATTAGCGAAGCCGTCGCCGCGGCGGGGGGAACATTGCAATGAATCACAGCAAAAGTATTACCATTGAATGTGTCATTAACGGTATGCCTTTTCAGCTTCACGCCGCACCAGGAATGCCACTTTCGGAGATGCTCCGCGAACAAGGACTGCTTAGTGTCAAGCAAGGTTGCTGCGTTGGCGAATGCGGTGCCTGTACAGTACTGGTTGACGGAACGGCAATCGACAGTTGTTTATACCTGGCCGCATGGGCTGAAGGAAAAGAGATCCGCACGCTGGAAGGCGAAGCAAAAGGTGGCAAACTTTCTCATGTTCAACAGGCTTATGCGAAATCCGGCGCAGTGCAGTGTGGCTTTTGTACGCCAGGGTTGATTATGGCCACCACGGCAATGCTGGCGAAACCACGAGAGAAACCATTAACCATTACGGAGATTCGTCGTGGCCTGGCGGGAAATCTCTGTCGCTGCACCGGTTATCAGATGATTGTGAATACAGTACTGGACTGCGAAGAAACGAAGTAAAACGAAATCCGGCCTGAATTCAGGCCGGATTTACCGTGGTTACACGCTTAACAACTCATATTTTTTAATCTTACGATAGAGGGTAGCAATGCCGATACCCAGTTCATCAGCGACTTGCTTCTTGCTGTTATGACGTGAAAGCGCCTCGCGTATCATCTGTTTTTCCATCTCCTCCAGCGCCGTGCCGCCAGTATCATCAAGTGCCAAATGTGCCTCGCAAGCTTCTGGCATCTCACTTTGCTCCATCGCACCGTTATTTACCAGATTGGGTGGCAAAAGCGTGCTGTCAATGACTTCACCAGAAGGAACAACGTTGACCAGATATTCCATCAGATTGCTTAACTCTCGCAGGTTCCCTGGCCAATAATGCTTACGCAGTAACTCCACAACATCGGGAGCAATACCTGGGTAAACCGATCCCAAACGACGGGTATGTAGATGTAAAAAGTAATGCACCAGCAGTTCAATATCTTCCTGACGTTCACGCAGCGGTGGCAAAGTTAAAGGAATGACATTGAGTCGGTAGAAGAGATCTTCGCGAAATTTACCTTCGGCAATGAACTGGGCTAAATTCTGGTTGGTTGCAGAAATGATGCGGATGTCGACCTGTATTGGACTACTGGCACCAATCGGCAGGATTTCACGCGCCTCAATAGCTCGCAGTAATTTAGCCTGCAACATCAATGGCATATCGCCAATTTCATCAAGAAACAACGTGCCTGTATTCGCCGCCTGAATCAACCCTATTTTGCCGTTGGCTGAAGCGCCAGTAAATGCGCCTTTAACATAACCGAACAGCTCACTCTCCAGAAGCTGCTCCGGAATCGCCGCACAGTTGATAGCAATAAATGGTTTGTTCCGCCGTCCACTCAGCTTATGGATTGCGCGAGCCACCACTTCTTTCCCGGTGCCACTTTCACCAACGACCATAACACTGGATGGGCTAGGCGCAATGCGGCTAATGAGTCGTTTTAATTGCCGCATAACCCGGCATTCGCCAACTAATTGTTCAATATGCGGTTCATCAGAGGCATTCGCCACGGAAAAACTGGTATGAGATTGGTGAAATGCCATTAAAAATAACTGTCGGCCCTGTATGTTATGCAACTGACCAATTATCAATTCACTTTTATCATCCCACGAAACGATATGCTGCATATGGCCATGAGTAAAATTACTCTCAAATGTTAATGGCCTGAAACGAACAGGTTTCCCAACCATATTATTTTGAGCAACACCGAGAGTTTTTAATGCAGTCTGGTTAACAAACTGAACACGATTGTCTTCATCAATAACTAATACTCCCTGATCCATATTATCAATCATGGTAGCGAATATTTTACTTATATTATCTCCTGGCCCCTGATCTTCCAGAAGCTTTGAAACAAAAATAGTCGATATATGGCGAACGTAATCTGAAAATTCGCGTAAATTATCACTGATATGTTCTTGTTGCTCATGAGTAACAGCAATCAAACTTATTACCCCGACACAGCGTTCCTGTAGAATAACAGGCGTGCCCAGAAATGCCTTTTCACGACAACTCTCTTTACTGTCGCAACCTTCACAAAGGGGATCGAAGCGAGATTGTGTCACAACCTTTTCGGTTTTGGTTTCGAGGACATAGCGGAGCAAGCGCGAGTTGCCACTCAACTGGCGACCAAGAAATTTCCCATATGCGCCAGTTCCAGCGACGCGGCACAAGTTTTCATCAACGATCTCAACCTCAAGCTGCAAAACGCTGGCTAGCATTCTGGCAAAACGCTGAATTGTTGGTTGAATTTGCATCAATACTGACTGCGTAGAAACAAGCTCCATAGCTTTACCTTCCAGAATCACTTAAAAGTCGATCATTGAAGACGTTGATGGTTCACAGGTCATGACGATATTAACTCAGACAAATATAGCTTTGCTAAAAACATAGGATTTTTATCATTTTCTAATGAAATTATGGAAGTGATATCACATTTCTATATCAATATGAGAATTACGGGAGTGCATTTATCAAACTGACGACGATTTACCTGCCTCTTTATCTTATTTCTGATGCTTAGCAGCAAATAAATAACTGCATAAAAAAAGCCAATCGTTTCCGTATATTTTGATGTTCCATAGCACATCAATAATTTGTGATCAAACCCACACATTATTCGTTAAATTAGCATTTCATAACCATGCAGATAATTCTGGCATGTTTATTGTTAGTTCCTGGTATAGCTGTGAAAACACCAATCACATTGGCATGTCACAGTGAAATAAACCACTTTGCCTGTCATTCCACTATCGGGACTTTATGATGAAAACTGTTAATGAGCTGATTAAGGATATCAATTCGCTGACCTCTCACCTTCACGAGAAAGATTTTTTGTTAACGTGGGAACAGACGCCAGATGAACTGAAACAAGTACTGGACGTTGCCGCAGCGTTAAAAGCACTGCGTGCTGAAAACATCTCGACCAAAGTCTTTAATAGTGGATTAGGTATTTCCGTATTCCGCGACAACTCTACCCGCACCCGTTTTTCTTATGCTTCCGCGCTTAATCTGCTCGGCCTGGCGCAGCAAGATCTTGATGAAGGTAAATCACAAATTGCGCACGGCGAAACCGTTCGTGAAACGGCCAATATGATCTCCTTCTGTGCCGATGCTATCGGTATTCGTGACGATATGTATCTGGGGGCAGGCAACGCCTATATGCGTGAAGTGGGAGCCGCGCTTGACGACGGCTACAAACAGGGCGTACTGCCGCAGCGTCCGGCTTTAGTTAACCTGCAATGCGATATCGACCACCCGACTCAGTCTATGGCCGACCTGGCATGGTTACGTGAACACTTTGGTTCACTGGAAAACCTGAAAGGTAAAAAAATCGCCATGACCTGGGCGTATTCCCCAAGCTACGGTAAACCGCTCTCTGTACCGCAAGGCATTATCGGCCTGATGACTCGCTTCGGTATGGATGTCACCCTGGCTCATCCGGAAGGCTATGACCTGATTCCGGATGTCGTTGAAGTGGCTAAAAACAACGCTAAAGCATCCGGCGGTAGCTTCCGTCAGGTCACCAGCATGGAAGAAGCATTCAAAGACGCAGACATCGTTTATCCGAAGTCATGGGCACCTTATAAAGTAATGGAAGAGCGAACTGAACTGCTGCGCGCGAACGATCACGAAGGCTTAAAAGCACTGGAAAAACAGTGCCTGGCACAGAACGCGCAACATAAAGACTGGCATTGCACTGAAGAGATGATGGAACTCACCCGCGACGGTGAAGCCCTGTATATGCACTGTCTGCCAGCCGATATTAGCGGCGTATCCTGCAAAGAAGGTGAAGTCACGGAAGGCGTATTCGAAAAATACCGTATCGCTACCTACAAAGAAGCCAGTTGGAAACCCTATATCATCGCCGCGATGATCCTTTCCCGTAAATATTCCAAACCTGGTGCACTGCTCGAACAACTGCTGAAAGAAGCGCAAGAACGCGTGAAATAACCCCTCGAGCCGATCGGCAGGGGGGGGGTGGTGTTTTACACGGCCTAAAGAAAAGCGAGCATTTT